>Ga0209498_1000043_pt1 | contig 67888 bp, 54 predicted proteins | sample WalLakDeSediment_FD_184131 | JGI IMG/M metagenome (GOLD analysis project Ga0209498, IMG submission 184131) | Lake sediment microbial communities from Walker lake, Nevada to study Microbial Dark Matter (Phase II) - Walker Lake 11/02/13 Deep... | ecosystem: Environmental > Aquatic > Freshwater >... | reverse complement strand
CGATGCCGCTGTGGAAGAGGTAGACATTTTTGTAAATGGCGACCTGTTCCTGAGCGACTTTGCCTTCCGCACCGCCACACCTTTTGTTGATGTGCCCGCTGGTGTAAACCTTGACATTATCGTAGCTCCTGCCGGAGCAGGTATTGCCAATGGTGTAGGTCCTGTTACTGTAAACCTGACTGAAGGCGAAACCTACATTGCCATTGCCAATGGTATTGTTAGCGCCACTGGTTATGATCCTGCTACTGCTTTCAGCCTTAATGTATTTGCTGCCGGCCGCGAAGCTGCTACAGAAGCTACCAATACCGATGTACTGGTATTCCACGGCTCTACCGATGCTCCTACCGTAAGCGTATGGGAAACGGGTGTTGGTGCAGGTGAACTTTTCACCTTCTCCTATGGTGAATTTGCTGGTTACCTTGAACTGGGCACTGCTGATTACGTTTTGGAAATCCGCACTGAAGATGGTGAGACTACTGTTGCAGCTTACAGCGCACCACTTTCTACCCTTGGACTTGATGGCGCAGCCCTTACCGTTGTTGCTTCAGGCTTCCTGGATCCTTCAAACAACAGCAACGGCGATGCTTTTGGCCTTTTTGTTGCCCTGGCCGCTGGTGGTGACCTGATTGCACTGCCAATGTATGTTGAAACTTTCGAAGTGACCTTTAACGTAGATATGACCTATGCCGAGGACTTTGATCCGGCAACAGATGTGGTTTACGTTACCGGAAGCATTTTTGGTTGGGCAGCTCCTGGTGACCAGCCCGAAAACCAGACCATGACCAGGGTTGATGATTCAATGATTTGGACAAAAACCGTGGACCTGGAAGCCGAAGCCTATGCCTATAAATACTTCCTTAACGCTGGTTGGGATGGTGGAGAATGGCAAGGTGGCGATGACCGCTCTCTGGTTGTTGAAGCCGATATGGTAGTCAATGACTGGTTCGGCTATCGTACTGATCCGACCAGTGTGAACGACCTGCGTCCCCAGGCCCAGCTGAACCTCTATCCCAACCCTGCTCGTCAGATGCTTAACATTGTTTCCGATCAGGAAATCCGGGAAATAAGAATGTTAGATATGCTCGGCAAATTAGTTTACGTTGCCGATGTAAAGAATGAGCGCTATGTAATGAATGTGAACGGTTTTAACAACGGAATCTATTTCATGCAGGTGCTCACCCAAGGCGGAGTGACAACCCAAAGGGTGCAGATCTCCAACTAATGTGATTCTCTTCATTAATTTGGGTAGCGGGGAGGCCATTTGGCCTCCCCGCTTTTTTTATATTTCAAGGATTTCCCCCCTGAGCATTGCCAGTGCTGCCAGGGTAGCGCGGGCAATATTGCGGTCGCGCTGGTCGCCCAGATGAAGAAGCCTGCTGGAAGCCTTATCTCTGACGGCCACAGCGATCCAAACCGTACCCACAGGTTTTTCAGGGGTGCCGCCACCTGGTCCTGCAATGCCGCTGGTGGCCACGCAGAAATCGGAACTCATAGTCTGGCATCCGTTCAGCGCCATGGCTTCCACCACTTCGCGGCTCACGGCACCGTATTTTTCGATGAGTTTTTTGTTTACCCACAGGAAGCGCGACTTCAGCTCGTTGGAATAGGCCACAATGCTGCCCATGAAATAGGCGCTGCTGCCTGCCACACTGGTGATTTTATGTGCCAGGAGCCCTCCGGTACAACTCTCGGCCGTGGAAACCGTAAGGCCTTTTTCAACCAGCAGCTTGCCAATAACCCCTTCAAGGGTATCACGATCGAAGCCCCAGACATATTCCGGGATAAGCTTGAGCAGTTTTTCTTCTTCTCCCGACAGGGCTTTTATGAGCCCTGCCTCCTGGGCTCCGCTGGCGCTGAGCCGCAGCCTTACCATTCCGGGTGAGGGGAGATAGGCCAGTTTAATGAATGGGGGAAGCTTGTTCTCCCATTCGGCAATGATCTCCGAAAGAAAAGACTCGCCAATGCCCTGGGTAAGTAATGTGCGGTGTATAATGAATTGCTGCTTTTGGCGGTTTTTTAATTCGGGAAGGATATGGTCCTCGACCATGGCTTTCATTTCGTAAGGCACCCCGGGCATGGCCACACAAATCCGTCCTTCCTTTTCGAAAAATAGCCCGGGTGCGGTGCCATTGGGGTTGCGTATTATTTTTGCTCCCTGGGGCACCAAGGCCTGCTGACGGTTCAGTTCAGTCAGGCTAAGATTACGCCGGCTGAAAAGGGCTCTGACATCTTCAAGAACTTCTTCATTAATTACAAGTTCGGAATCAAAATAGCGGCAAAGGGCAAGTTTGGTCACATCATCGCGGGTGGGTCCCAGGCCGCCAGTCATAAGCACCAGCTCTGAGCGATAAAAAGCTTCTTTCAATGCCCTGAGAATCTCCGGTTCGGAATCGGCCACTACGGTTACCTGCTTTACGGCTACTCCTGCCTCATTTAATCGTTCGGCAATCCAGGAGGCGTTGGTGTTTACTATCTGCCCTATCAAGAGCTCTTCTCCAATGGTTATGATTTCTGCATGCATGGAACCGGTGTCGTTTTGTGCCGTGAAGTTAACAATAATAGGTATTTATCCGATTTATTAATAAATTTGTCTTTTACTGGGAAACTCTTTTTTTACAGAAAGATTATTATGAAGAAGTTTAAAGAATCCGAGCTTATTCTTAACCCCGATGGGAGTGTGTTTCATATTCAACTAAGGCCCGAAGATGTAGCTGACACAGTTATTCTGGTTGGCGACCAGTATCGGGTGCCGGTTATCTCGAAATACTTTGATGAGATTGAGGTGAAAAAGTCGGGCAGGGAGTTTGTGACACATACCGGCACTCTCAATGGGAAGCGGCTTACCGTATTGTCGACGGGCATTGGAACCGACAATATCGATATTGTGGTCAATGAGCTGGACGCTGCCGTAAACATCGATCTGGAAAAAAGAATTCCCAAGGAAAAGCATACCGCCCTGAACCTTGTCAGGCTGGGCACTACGGGTGCCTTGCAACCTGGGCTTGAGGTTGATTCTTTTGTGGCTTCGGCTTATGGTCTTGGTTTCGACGGCCTGTTGAATTTTTACCAATATGATGAGAAGTTTCTTGAAAAAGAAATGGTTGAAGCCTTTATTCAGCATACGGGCTGGAACTCCAAGCTGCCATATCCATACATTATTAAAGCGTCTGAAAACTTGCTAAAAAAGCTCGCCTTCGATATGCCCTCAGGGATAACAGCAACAGCCAATGGCTTTTATGGACCCCAAGGCAGGCAGTTACGCATTCCTCTTGCTTTTCCCGAGCTGAATGAGCGCATCGAGGATTTCCGTTTTGGTAGTGAGCGCATTACTAATTTCGAGATGGAAACCTCAGCTATTTATGCCTTAGGAAAAACCCTGGGGCATAATACCTTGACCATTTGCGATATTATTGCCAACCGGGTTACCAAGCAGTTCAGCAAAGACTATAAGGCCTCTGTTGAAAAGTTGATCCAGCTGGTGCTGGAGCGGCTAACCTCATAATAGCAATTACAATGGACAGCGATACCAAAATTCGTGAGATGGAGGCCCTGGTGAGTCTGGTAGACGATCCTGACCTTGAAGTTTTTCGGCAGGTATCGGAGAAACTCCATGACTTTGGCCCCGAGGCCATTCCTTATCTGCAAAAGTCCTGGGACAACTGTTTTGACCCCTTGGTGCAAAATCGCATTGAAATGCTGATGCACCAGATCAACTTCGATCATGTGGTAAAAGAGTTGAGCAATATTTTCGATAAAGACTGCAAAGACCTGCTTTCGGCCTGGATTACGCTCTCCAGGTATCACTACCCTGGCCTGAACGAAGAGGACATTCAATATGAAATGAACCAGATCCGCAAGGATATTTGGCTTGAGCTGAATGAAAACCTTACTGCCCTGGAGCAGATCAAGGTTTTCAATCATGTGTTTTTCGATGTGCACGGCTTTAGCGGAAACCTGGAAAACTACCATGCCTATAACAATTCTTACATTAACCAGGTGCTGCATTCACGAAAGGGCAACCCTTTGTCGCTCAGCACTATATATCTGCTGATTGCTCAAAGCCTGGATTTGCCTGTTTTTGGGGTAAACTTGCCTGAGCATTTTGTGCTGGCCTACACCGGCAAAGCCTTCCATACCGAAACCATGCGAATGGAAGACAACAAGGTGTTGTTTTACATCAATCCTTTCAGCAGGGGAATGGTTTTCTCAGTCCAGGAGGTCGAAAAATATATCAGGCAACTTAAGCTCGAACCATTGCCCTCATACTACGAGCCTTGCAGCAACAGTGAAATTGTGCTGCGTATGATCAACAACCTGTTAAATGCTTACGAGAACGAAGGTAAGCTCGAAAATAAAAGGGAAATGGAACATATTAGGGCAGTGCTGAGAAAAAAAACAAAAAGGGATGCCGAATAGCATCCCTTTTATGCAGAAGTTAACCTATTCTTGTTATACTTTTTCAATAATGATGGCAATTCCCTGGCCGACCCCGATGCACATTGTACAAAGAGCTTTCTTAAGGTTCAATTGTTGCAGTTGATAAAAAGCGGTGGTTATAATCCTTGCACCGCTCATTCCAAGCGGGTGGCCGAGGGCAATTGCACCGCCCCAACGGTTTACTCTAGGGTCATTATCACTCAGGCCAAGTTGTCGGATGCAGCCAAGGGCTTGGGCAGCAAAAGCTTCATTTAGCTCTATTACATCCATTTGGTCGATTTCAAGGCCTGTTCTTTTAATTAGATTGTTTGTGGCTGGAACCGGGCCCATACCCATAATGCGTGGGTGCACACCAGAAACGGCCATCCCGAGAATTCTGACTTTGGGTATCAAACCATGCCTTTTAACCGCCTCTTCAGATGCAATGATCAGGGCAGCAGCTCCATCATTTACTCCTGATGCATTTCCGGCGGTAATAGTACCGCTAACTGGATTCAGGGGTTTGAGCAGGGCTAGCTTTTCAAGGGATGTTAGTCTTGGATGTTCATCAATGCGCACAACAATAGTTTCGCCTTTGCGCTGTGGAATCTCTACAGGGATGATTTCATGATCAAAAAGACTCTGGCTTTGTGCCAAATTAGCTTTTTGCTGGCTCCAGTGAGCGAATTTATCCTGATCTTCACGACTGATACCAAAATCGGAAGCAATGTTTTCAGCTGTTTCATACATGGCTTCCGTTCCAAATTCTTTATCAAGTTTTTTATTTATGAACCGCCAACCTATAGTGGTATCATGCATCTTTACGGAACGTGAAAAGGCCTCTGTTGCTTTTTCCAATACAAAAGGAGCCCTTGACATGCTTTCCACCCCGCCTGCAATAATAAGGTCAGCTTCTCCTGAACGGATGGCACGTGCTGCTGTTCCAATGGCATCCATTCCAGAACCGCAAAGCCGGTTAATGGTTGCCCCGGGAATAGTTTCTGACAAGCCTGCCAGCAAAAGGGCCATTCGTGCCACATTCCGGTTGTCTTCGCCTGCCTGGTTGGCGCAACCCATCAATACGTCATCAACCTCGAGCCAATTCACACCAGGGTTTCTTGTCTGCAAGGCTTTTATGGCGATGGCTGCCAAGTCATCAGGTCTGACGGAAGAAAGACTTCCACCGTAACGCCCCACCGGGGTGCGAACCGCATCGCAAATAAATACTTCTCTCATAATAGATTATTGGGGAATTTTTTCAAGCTTTGGTTTAATGAACCTAAATCCATTGAGCATGGCTTCTGATAGGGTGTCAACTTCTTTTTGGGTAATTACCGTAGAGAACATGCAGGCGCAAGTATTTATCATCATGATCTTGCCCTCATGATACAAATGATCGAGTAGTTCATTGATCAGTGCATTTATTTCTTTAGGCTGGAATGCCTCGCGATAGGTTTTTGGCGGTATGGCGTTTAGGTGAATCCTGAACATAGAACCTGCTCCGGTAATTGAAACAGGAACATCGGCAACATTAATGGCTTGCTTAATCTGATCAATGGCTGTTTGAGTCAACGCATTCAGTTTTATTACTGCCTCCTCATCGAACAACTCCATGGCAACCCTGCCTGCCGTTGTGGTAATAGGGTTAGCGGAGAAAGTTCCGGAGTGAGGAAATTGAATCCTGTCAGCCCTGGGGTCAAGCACTTTCATGACTTCTGTGCGGCCTCCAAAAGCCCCAACAGGGAAACCGCCACCTATGATTTTACCCATGGCCGTAAGATCAGGACGAACCTTATATCTTGCCTGTGCCCCTCCGTAATTTACCCTTAATGTAACCACTTCATCGAAAATTAGCAAAGAACCATTCTTTCTTGTCCAAAGGTAAAGGGCTTCTATAAATTCAGCATTACCAGGCACTAGGCCGACGCGGTGTGGAACAGGATCGATCATTACCGCGGCAATATGGTCAGCATGCTCATCAAGGATTGAGAGTGTTTTTTCAATATCATTGAAGGGAAAAATGATCATGTCGTCAAGCACCCCCTGTGGAGTGCCATCAACCAGGGCAACACTATTGGGTTTATTAATATCGCCCCAGTTTGAAGGATTGGAAGTTTGGCTGACTTCGGCAAAATCGTAGGTTCCGTGGTAAGCGCCTTCCGATTTGGCAATTTTTGGCCGTCCTGTAAAGGCCCTTGAAGCTTTCATCATGGCCATAACAGCTTCAGTACCCGAATTGGTAAAACGCACTTTTTCAAGGCTTTCAATACGATTGCATAACAACTGTGCAAACCTTAGCTCAGCTTCCGTTGCCATGGTGTATGCCGTTCCCTTTTGCAATTGCTCTATTACCGCATTTACGATGGCAGGGTGCGCATGTCCGTGAATGAGAGCGGCCATATTATTTGCAAAGTCAATTCGCTTTACACCATCCACATCGGTAACATAACAGCCTGCTGCATGGGCTGCATAATAGGGATGGGGTTTATGAAAAACTGTATTTCGGCTTACACCGCCCGGAATAACTTCGCAGGCTTCACGATAAAGTGATTCCTGAATGTTCTGTTCCTTCACAAGTTTTTTTTCTTGATGTGACATATAGATTTAGGATGTTGAAGAAGGCCAAAATTCTAGCTAAAATTCAGGGGCGCTGAAGTGTTCTTTTGCAAAAACTCAGGGTTAACTCCCGGAGCCATTTCTCTTACAAACAGACCCTTGTCAGTTATATCAATTACTGCCAGGTCAGTATAAACCCGGCTTACCACTTTTTTCCCCGTAAGGGGATAGGTGCATTGTTCAACAATTTTCGATTCGCCTGTTTTGGTTGTGTGCTGCGTGATAACAAAAACGGTTTTAACGCCTTCCACCAGGTCCATGGCGCCACCCACGGCAGGTATTGCATTGGGTTCGCCTGTCGACCAGTTTGCCAGGTCACCTTTTTCTGATACCTGAAAGGCACCCAGGACGCAAATATCGATATGCCCGCCCCGCACCATGGCAAAGCTGTCGGCATGGTGAAAGAAGCAGGCTCCTTTAATGGTGGTTACGGGTTTCTTTCCGGCGTTGATCAACTCGTCATCTTCCAACCCTGGCCTGGGGGAAGGCCCTACGCCAAGCAGGCCGTTTTCGGTATGGAAGATCACTTCCCTGCCTTCAGGAATGAAATCAGCCACCAACTCAGGCATGCCAATACCAAGGTTCACATAAGCGCCGTTGGGAATGTCTTCTGCTATTTTTTGGGCCATCTGCTCTCGGCTCCAGCCTTTAATATCGGTGCTCATGGGTACCTCCTTTCATCCCTTATGAGTTGATTCTCGCTTACCGGGTTGGAAATGTGAATGACCTTTTTAACAAATATCCCGGGTGTTACAACCATCTCCGGGTCAATGCCCCCAACTTCCACTATCTCTGAAGCCTGGACTATGGCGGCCCGGGCGGCCATGCACATAATGGGGCCAAAATTTCGGGCGGTTTTATTGAAGAGAAGATTTCCGTAACGGTCGGCAGTTTTGCATTTCACCAGCGAGAAGTCGGCTTTTATACCATGTTCCAGGACAAAAAGCTTGCCATTAAATTCCCGGATTTCTTTGCCCTCGGAAAGTGGGGTATTTACTGATGTGGGGGTGTAAAAGGCAGGAATCCCGGCTCCGCCAGCCCTTATCCTTTCGGCCAGCGTGCCCTGGGGAACAAGTTCGAGTTCAATCTCGCCCTTGCGAAATAGTTCAGGGAATACCACCGATTGAGCCGTTCGCGGAAAAGAGCAGATCATCTTTTTCACCTGCCGGTTTCCGATCAGAGCGGCCAGCCCTATGTGCCCGTTACCGGTGTTGTTGCTCACAATGGTAAGGTTTTTTGCACCATGGTCAATGAGGGCATGTATTAGCTCAATGGGACTTCCGGCCTCCCCGAAACCGCTGATCATCACCGTGGCGCCATCGAAAATGTCAGCAACTGCATCAGGTAATGTTTTTACAAGTTTGTTTATCATGTGGATCGGTTTTTCCGCGATTACTTGTTTCTGCCTGTTTCAATGGAGTCATGCAGTTTTTGCTCGATCTCCCTGAGTTCGTCCTCGAAGAAATGCCGGTCAGAGCGGTAAGGCTTCAGATTGGCAATGGTATTCTCCTTTTCATCGTATTGAACCAGGTATACCTTATCCATCCATTCCATGTTGCGTCCTTCGTTAAATTTCAGGGCAAAAAGTTTTTCGCCTGGAAGGTCAACAGTTCCAAGAAGGGAAATTTTACCTGCTGAGGAAGTTTGGGTGATATAACGTGAAGGACGGTTTAGTGAGGCCAACTCACGGAAAACTTTGCTGAAAACCTCATTAATTTGTGCAACAGGCTGATTGAAGTAATGGAATTCGCCGGTAGGCCTTGCGAGGTACATGGAGTGGAAGCCGATTCCAAGCATGGCAAAAACATTTCCGAGGTCAATCCAGTTTTGGGCTGAGCGGTCAATATCAACCTCACCGTTTTCTTTCTGGAACAAACTTATGTGGTTCATGATGGGGCTCTGGCTCTTAATGGTTACACCATGAGCCTTTAGGCGCCGAATGGCTGCAATTGTACTTATGTTCAGAACCTCTCTCGGAGCAGAAAAATGCGACATTAAAGCCAGTTGTATGCCATTGTCGTAAAGTTTTTTGAAAAGCTTCAGCATGCCGTTGTATGCTGGCGCAATTATCATTTCAGGATTATAGGTCAGAACTCGAGTACCAAGGCGTATAGTTTTGATGTGACTGAGTTTGGGGTCTTCAATAATTGGGGTTATGTATTCTTCGAACCGATCGGCTTTTAGAAACCCTGCATCTCCTCCGGTGATAAGCACATCAGAAATTTCTTTGTGAAGTTTCAGGTATTCATGAATTTGGTGCACATCTTTTTGAATGAACATGTCGTCATCGCCACGAACCTGTGCATGCCTGAAACAATAGTTGCAAAAAGCAAAGCAATTCTGAGTCTGAACGTCAAAAATGAGCTTGCATTGTGGATACTTGTGCTGGCTGCCTTCAATGACTTCTATTTCGCCATCTTCATTTATAAAGGTGGGCTTATTGAGTTGCTGCTTGCCGTCGTGGGGGTTGGTTTCCCTTATATAATCCTTGACAATTTTTTCCTTCGCCTCAGCTGAATCAGCATTAAGATAGGCATTTGTTACATCAGGACGAATCATCCCAGGCTGGGGAAAAACCAGCTGAAAAACAGAATCGTTTTTAAAGTCGGCCCAGTTAATGGTGTTCAAAACATGTTTTGTAGCCATAAACCTGTACACCTTAATAAAAAGTTCTCTTTCTTCAAGGTGTCCTATCTCTATACCAAAATTTGCAAGGATACTCACTATTTCCCTGAAACCTTCCAGACCTGAATAATTCTTTTTATCATTGAAATGGAATTCTTCCTTTTCCAATAAGCTTGAATGTTGTGGATAAGCCTTTTGAATGCGGTTTAACACACCTTCTGGCAAAAGGTTTTCTTTCTCAATAATAGCCTTGGTTTCTTCAGAATAATGGAAACGCTTAATTAGTTGTTCTTTTTGGGCGGTGGAGATTGATTGGTTCATTTTAAACTTTTTTGCTGTTATTTTGAAATTTCAATGTTTTTCAAGTAAGAGTAACAGTCTGGGATATTCATACTGCTATGATGCAAATAATTATGTTTTAGTTTGCTTTACAAAATTATAGAAAAAGCCCACATTTATTTGAATTTTAGTTCAAAATCATCAGCATCCAACCACACCGGAAACTTTTTCCTGAAGGCTGAAAGTTCATTCAAGTCAAGATCAACGGTAACTAATTCTTCATTTGTTACGCTGGCTATTTGCATTATGTTTCCCTTGGGGTTAATAATTACAGATTCACCCGTGTAGGTTAGTCCGTTTCCATCGGTGCCAATCCGGTTTACGGCAGCAACATAGCATTGGTTTTCAATGGCCCGGGCAAAAAGGAGTTTGATCCAAACTTCTTGCCGGGCTGATGGCCAGTTGGCAATCAGAAAAATGGCATCATAATCGTTGCGGTTACGCAGCCATACAGGGAAACGAAGATCGTAGCAGGTGGCAAGCAAAATCCTTAATCCGTTATGGGTTACTATGATTCTTTGCTTTCCTGGAGCGTAAGCATTGCTTTCTCGTTCCAGAAAAAAAAGGTGTCTTTTGTCGTAATACTTCAGAGTTCCCTCAGGTTTAGCCCAGATAAAACGATTATAAATCGATTGATCTTCTTTAATAATCAGGCTTCCGCCAACAGCAGCGCCTGTATCTTTTGCCAGTTGCTTCATCCAGCTTACAGAGGTGCCATCCATGCCTTCAGCAAATTGCCTCGAATTCATGGAAAAGCCAGTGGCAAACATTTCGGGTAATAATAAGGCGTCAGTGGGCTTTTGGTTGGAACGGATCAGTGTTTCAAAATTCCTGAGGTTTACCTCCGGATTCTCCCAGATAATATCAGATTGTACCAGGGTGACACTGTAGTTGGCCATAGCAGGTTTATTGGGTTTCTGAGGTGCCCCAAAAGTACAGAAATTTAACTAACAGCCAATAGGGAAAAATGGGCCTTATAAGAATGGGTTTACAGGCTTTCCAATACCTTTTCCATTTGAATGCCACGCGACCCCTTAACAAGGATATAGTAGCCTTGCATCGGATCCTGCCTGAGCCATTCTGCGGCCGCTTCCGCTTTTTCAAAAACCATCCGTTTTTCTGATGGCTCAGCTACGGCCATAAACTCCGGACCAACCAAAATAATGCATTCGAAATTACTTTCTTCGAGCATTTTTATAATTTGCTTGTGCTCCTCGCGGCTGGTTTCGCCCAGCTCGAGCATGTCGCCCAGGATCAGGGCACGGGGGCTTTGTCCGAAGCCGGCAAAGTTACGGATGGCTGCTGCCATGCTGGTGGGGTTGGCATTATAGGCATCCAAAAGTATCACATTCCGGCCGTTATCGATCAGTTGCGAGCGGCTATTGGAAGGCTGATAGGCTTCGATGGCTGCCACGGCGTTTTCAGGACTTACACCGAAATGCAAGCCTATGGTCAGGGCTGCCATCACATTTTCGAAATTATAAGCCCCCACCAGTTTGGTCTGAAGTGAGCCTTTGGTCCCTGGCAGGGTCTTTCCAAGGGGATTGTTCACAATGAATTCTATTTCCAGGAAGGGTTGTTCTCCGATTATGCTTCCCGAGCAATGGTTTTGGTCGTCTTTTCCATAGGTGATTAACCCTGCTCCTTGGGCTTTTTCGGTCAACAGGCTGTTTTCACCGTTCACGAAAATTTGTCCTCCGGCAATCTTCACATAAGCGTAAAGCTCAGTTTTTGTTTTGATAATATTTTCCACGCTGCCAAAACCCTCCAGGTGGGCTTTGCCAATGTTGGTTATTAGCCCATATCCCGGGTTTGCAAGCAAGGAAAGCTCACCGATCTCTCCCAGGTGGTTGGCCCCCATTTCAATGATGGCGATTTCATGTTCAGCAGTTAATTCAAGCAGCGTAATAGGCACCCCAATGTGGTTGTTCAGGTTTCCTTTTGTGGCCAGTGTGCGGAAGGTGCTGGCCAGCACCGCATGGGTTAGCTCCTTGGTAGTGGTTTTTCCGTTGGTGCCCGTAATGCCAATTACGGGCAGGCTAAATTGCTGCCGGTGAAAATGACTGAGCTGCTGCAGGCTTTTCAGCACATTGCTAACCTGCATCAACTTTTCATTACCGGGAGCAACGGGCTCATCAACCACAGCGATTACGCAGCCTTTTTCCAGGGCATGCAAGGCGAATTTGTTTCCATTGAAGTTTTCTCCTTTTAGAGCGAAAAAAATATCGCCTGACTTGGTCTGCCGGCTGTCGGTGCAAATGGTGTGTCCTTTCAGTACAAGCTGATGCAGCTTTTCGATATGCTTCTTTTCCATGCAGGCTAAATTAAATAAAAAACCCCATCGGCTGGAGCCAATGGGGTTGAATAATGTTTGAAATGCTTTTAGTAGCCTACGGGGCTTCCCACCCTGATCATAGCACAGCGGAACCCAATGTCGTTGGTGGCTTCGTTCTGGTCGAGAAACCTGCGGTTGCCTGGAACGATCCAGTATACGCGGTCTTTCCAGCTGCCGCCTTTGTAAACGCGGGCTTCATCGTTGATAAGACTGGAAATGCTGTATTCGTACATGATTTTGTTGGGGTCTTCGGCACCTTCGTCAGCAAAGTAAAGGCTCGACATCAGGTCTCCGTCGCGGTAGCCGATATTGTCGGCATAACGATAGTTGCGGCGGGTCACATTTTCTTCAATGGTAACGTCACGCCTGATCAGTTGGCCAAATTCATCCTTGGGAACGGGCTTGCCTTCGGCATCGAGTTCGAGGGTTTGGAATACGTTGCCACGATAGGGGCGGAAGTCAGAAACATCTTCGTGCGAAAGCGGACGGTACACATCCAAAACCCATTCGCTCACGTTGCCTGCCATGTTGTAGAGGCCATAGTCGTTGGGCCAGTAGGCATATACCGGAACAGTTGCTTCACCGCCGTCGTTCAGGTTGCCGGCAACACCCATGTAGTCGCCGCGGCCGCGCTGAATGTTGGCAAGGAAGATACCCATGGTTTTCCTTTCGCTGCTGCGCACATTATGGCCGCTCCATGGATAAAGACGACGCTCAACCACCCTTTCGTAAATGGTGTTGCCGATCAGGCCAAGGGCTGCAAACTCCCATTCTGCTTCGGTGGGCAGGCGGTAGGAGGGCAGCAGCATGCCGTCGGTCCAGCGTACCTGGCGATCGCCGGTAGCTCTGGGATCGAGGTCGCGCATTCCCGACCTTACCATACCTTCATATTGTCCAGCCAGGTAAGCCTCAGTGTTAAAGTTGTTTTCGTTGCGCTGGTCGGAATCCCAATCGAGTATGCCTTCGCGTATAAGAATCATTTCATTGACCCTGTCGGTACGCCATGAGGCATATTCTGAAGCCTGCACCCAGCTAACTCCAACAACCGGGTAGTCGTTGTAAGCAGGGTGGCGCAGATAGTTCTGCACAAAGGGTTCATTATAGGCCAGCGGGTCGCGCCATACAAGGGTGTCGGGCAGGGCCTTGCGGTATACTTCCGGATAGGTCTCGCCAAAAACGCGATCGATCCAGAAAAGGTATTCCAGGTAATCGAGGTTGCGGACCTCGGTCTCATCCATATAAAAGGAGGAGACGGTCACCCTGCGGGGGATATTGTTCCAGTCGAACATCACATCCTGCTCGGTGCGGCCCATAACAAAGGTCCCGCCTTCGATAAAGACCAGGCCGGGGCCTGTTTCCTGTTCCTGGGTTGTGGCTACCTCGAAGGCGCCCATTCCCGGGTCGTTATAATTCCATCCTGTAGTAGGAGAAGCTTGCTTCTTACAGGAGAAAAGAAATGCAGTTGCCATAATGGCCACAGAAACTGCAATTAATCTTTTAGGATTCCTAGACATAGAGGTGTTTTTTGAATGTGTACAAAAATAACTAAAAACTCGGACAGTTTAGTATGCGATAGCGCAGGTTTTTGGTGCTACACCTTAAATTCAGTAAAACACTTATTTCGTGCGCGCCGTGAAAAACTCCTGAATATCCCGACAATGAATGATCGTAGCTGTAGGCTACCCGGTATTTCCCCGGGTTGACCCCTAGCATAAAAATAAGGGTTTCTGGGAGGTTAAAATCCTGCCTGAGCCATACCCCGGCCACAAATTGCGACACTCCGGCATACAAACCATAGTTGATGCGGTGGTGCAGACCCTGATTTTGGTAGATCACGTTGGGTGAAATAAAGAATCGCTCCTGGCGGAAGGCAGCCGGTCCGCTCTGGCCCAGTGGTATGTGAAAGCCCAGATGAGCCGTTATCTTCAGCGGAAGCGGATGGTTGTCGAAAAAGCTTTCTTCGGGCCGTGTCAGATGGTGAATAGAGGCCCCGCCATAGAAACGCTCATTATATAATAGTATACCGGCGGCAAAATCGGCTGCATGTCGCAAGGTCTGATCGGGTGGAGGCTCGCTGCCCGGGAGTATCTCACCGGTACCCGGGTCAAACTGGTTGGCAAACTCCAGCTGGTTCCAGTTGAGGTCTTTGCGCAGGTATCCGGCCTGGGCCCCGAAGTTGAGGTGCAGATCGCGGCTCACCTGCAAGTGCAGGCTGTAAATGGCGCTGATGTGGTTGCGCATAATGATGCCACCCTGATGATCGCTGGTTACCAGCAGCCCCAGGCCGCCCCTGAGGGCATCGACGGGCTGGTCGTACGAAAAGTTAAAGGTAGAAAAGGTACCGAAGTCGGGCCAGGGTTGGTTGCGGTAGTTGAGAACCAGTCGAGTGCACTCGGTAGTGCCGGCAAAGGCCGGATTAAGGTAGAGTGGGGCGGAAAAAAACTGCGAAAAAATAGCATCCTGTCCCGAAGCAAAAGGCCCGTGGGCAAGCAGAAACACTATGAGTACCAGTTTTATTAAGGCTCTTTTCATTAAAGCAGTGTGGCTTTCCCCACATTTTCTTTAACGTGAAAAATACGGGTTTGTTACGGCCAACCGATATTTCTTCGATATATTAAATGAAATATGATTTTTAGCCCTGATTTCATATGATTGGCGGGCATGGCCTTTTTGAAAAAATAATGGCCGGAAATTCACGTTTTAAACAAGTACCTTTGCTTGTTGTTTTATCTCCGGGCTTTTTCCTGTCGACGAAATTTAGGATCAAACTTTCTAGGCCCAGAAACTTGTTTTAAGAAATGACTAAAAAACACAGCTTATTACTTCTTATATTATTGTTACCGGTTTTTGTTTTTGCGCAAAGCGAGGAAAAGTCGTTCCGGCTCAACTGGCAGTCACCCGAACGCATCACGCCGCAACCTGACTTTCATATCGACCTGCTGAGGTTTTCCGGGGCAGTTTACGGCGATTCACTGGAGAATATTCCCATGTTTTCGCACGCTGTGGAAAACAACATTCCTTTTTTCCGCACTGAGTTTGCCATCGAGAACCCTATTTTCGTTCCTGCCAACCTGGAGGAAACCCGCATCCTGGAGGAAGCCGGCTTTGCCTTTACAGAGATCCAGTTGTTTCAGGGACAACAGATTATGCGAAAGCAGGCCCGGTCGGCGGTTTCGTTTTTCCCTTTTCGGAAAAATCCTGATACCGGGGCTTTTGAAAAACTCGTTTCTTTTCAGCTGCTGAAAAAAAATACTTACGACCCCAACATTACTTATGATGCCCTTCATGACTATGCCGGGCAATCGGTGCTTTCCAGCGGAAGCTGGTTTAAGATATGTGTGGATGAAACCGGGGTGTTTCAACTTACCCATAGCGACCTTGCCGAGTTGGGTGTAAACATGAACAACCTGCAAAAGGCCAATATCCGTCTTTTTGGCAACGGTGGCGGCATGCTGCCCGAAGCCAACAGCGCCCCGCGCACGACCGATCTGCAGGAAAATGCCATCTTTCTTTCGGGTGCCCAATCTGGTACCTTTGGCCCCAACGATTTTATTCTGTTTTACGGGCAATCGCCCAATCAGTGGTATTTCGACCCGGTGCACAAAGTTTTTAACCACGAGGTGCACCTCTATGCCACCGAAAACTGTTACTTTCTTACTACCGACAATGGCCCCGGCAAGCGCATCGGTGCGCAACCCAGCCTTGCCGGCATGCCCACCCATACCGTCAGCACTTTTCAGGATTACGCCTTCCATCAGCGCGACCTGGATAACCTTATTGGCAGTGGACGGGTTTGGTATGGTGAAGTTTTCGATGCTACTCTCAGCCGCGATTTTACATTCAGCTTTCCTGATCTTGTGCTCACCGAGCCTGCCAGGCTAAAGTCATATACGGCGGCCCGCTCCACGGTCAACAGCTCGTTTACTGTTTCGGCCGGCAACGGGCAGCTTAGCCAGCAGATTACAAGGATATTTCCTGCCAACTACAACGGAGCCTATGCCAACTTCTCGGTCGACTCTATGTGGTTTAACCCCGCTCAGCCCAATCAGGTTAAAGTTACCATGACTTACAATCGGCCTGTTGCTGGATCGCGGGGCTGGCTCAACTATATTGCGGTGAATGCCATCAGGCAGCTGCGCTTCAGTGGACCGCAAATGGCCTTTCGCAGCGCGCAGTCCATTGGTCAGGGAAATATTGCGCAGTACAACCTGGCCAATGCCGCTGCCCAGCTTACCGTTTGGGATGTCACCGACCGCTTTAATGTCAAAGCCCAGCAAACGAGTATGAGCGGAAACTTAATGCAGTTCAGGCAGGAAGCCGATATCTTGCGCGAGTTTGTTGCCTTTGATGGCAGTTCGTACAAGCGTCCAAGGAGAAGGGGCCGTGTCGAAAACCAGAACTTGCATGGCATGCAGCCCGTTGATATGATTATTGTGGTGCCTGAGGCATTCAAGGTCGAGGCCAGCCGCCTGGCCAGCTTCAGATCGCAACACGATGCGCTGAGCGTGGCCGTGGTAACCACAGCCCAGGTTTTTAACGAGTTTTCGTCCGGATCGCCAGATGTGGCTGCCATACGTAACTTCATGAAAATGTTTTACGATCGGGCCGAAACCGAGGTACATATGCCCCGCTACCTGTTGCTTTTCGGCAATGGTACCATCGATAACCGCGACCTGCTTGGTTTTGGCGGCAATCCCATTCCAACTTATCAGAGCATAAACTCGCTTCAGCCCGACAGATCCTATATGACTGATGACTTCTTTGGCCTACTTGATGATACTGAAGGTCAGAATGCCGATGGGGACCTCGACATTGGCATCGGCAGGCTGCCCGTAAGGACCCTCGATGAAGCACGAACGGTGGTGGATAAAATTATCCGTTATAACAACCGTATCCCGGGAATGGAGCCCCTGTCCAATAACCTGCAGAATGTGGGGGTGACTTCAAACTATGCCGACTGGCGAAACCTTGTAGTACTCATTGCCGACGATCAGGACAACAACACTCACATTCGTGACTCGGAAACCCTTGCCGGTATTGTGCGCGATCAGTTTCCACTTTTTAATATAGACAAGATTTACCTTGATGCCTATCAGCAGGTAACCCTGGCTGGTGGCGCCCGCTATCCCGACGTGAACCAGGCCATTAATGCCAGAGTAAATCAGGGCGCATTGCTTATCAACTATATTGGGCATGGTGGTGTGTTGGGCCTGGCACACGAGCGGGTGGTGACCTTCGAAGACATTGCCACCTGGAACAATTACTACAATATGCCCATTTTCATGACGGCCACCTGCGAATTTTCCAGCTTCGATCATCCAAATCCTGACGATGTTACGGCAGGGGTGCGCATTTTTATGAAACCCGATGGGGGTGCTGCAGCTTTGTTTACAACTACCCGGCTGGCTTGGTCGGGCCCCAATCTCACCCTGAACCGCAACTTCATGAATGTGGCTTTCGAACGCGACGAACAGGGGCAATACCACCGTCTGGGCGACCTCATAAGACTCTCTAAGGTAAACAGCACCGGCCAGCTCGAGCACTGGCGAATTCGCAACTTTGTGCTGCTGGGAGATCCTTCCATGCAAATGGCTTATCCAAGGTATCAGGTGATTACCGAGAGCATGCCAGATACTATCAGGGCATTTCAGCATGTGACTGTAAGCGGGTATATTGCCGACGAAACCGGTAACCCCATGCCTGGATACAATGGGGTGGTTTTTCCCAGCGTTTTTGACAAGAAGATGAACTACCGCACCCTTGGGCAGGACTCCGACAGCCAGGAACTCGACTTCACCATCAGAAACTCCCTGCTTTACAAGGGCAAGGCCAGTGTGACCAATGGTGAGTTTAGCTTTTCCTTTATGGTGCCTCAGGATATTGCCTACAACTTTGGTGGTGGAAAAATTAGCTATTATGCTGACGATGGCGTGAACGACGGCAACGGATACTTCAGCGATTTTATCATAGGCGGTTCGCTGACCAGTTATGAGCCCGACAATGCTGGGCCGGAGATCAGGCTTTTTTTGAATGATACCACCTTCGTTTCGGGCAGCACCGTAAACCAGAATCCAATAATGCTCGGGCTGCTGCGTGATGAAAGCGGGATCAATATCACCGGAAGGATTGGACACGACATTGTGGCCTTCCTCAACGAGGATACCTCCAGCCCTATTGTGCTCAACAACTTTTACGAAGCCGACCTCGATAACTTCAGGAGCGGGCGTGTGGTTTACCCGTTTTACAGCCTGCCCGATGGCCGCCACACCCTTTCGCTTAGGGCCTGGGATATTTACAACAACCCCTCTGCGGCCACCATTGAGTTTATAGTGAGCAGAACAGCCTCTATTGCGCTCGAAAACCTCATGAATTATCCCAACCCATTCAGCCAGGAAACTTTTTTCAAGTTTACGCACAACCAGCCATTTTCAGAACTTGATGTGCGTATTGAGATTTATGACCTAAGCGGGCGCCTGATACAAACCATAGAAACCGTGGTGAACTCGCCCAGCTATCAGTCGCCTCCTATTCACTGGAATGGGAAGGACCGTGAAGGCAGAACTATTGGCAACGGGATATACCTTTACAGGCTGGTGCTGCAAACCCCCGACGGAAACATCTCCACGCTTACCGAGAAGCTCGTAGTGCTCAGATAAATTAACAGGGGCGGCCCGAAACAAAAGAAATGGAAAAACGTTAAACAACAATATGCAAAGTTTTTATTCGTTATATTTGCAATCCGAAAAAAGCGGCCTCAGGAAGGGGGTTTAATTTTCTTTTAAGGCCGATTTTTTGAATTCTAATAATAAAATTTGTTTGATGCAGCAAGGTTTTTCTGATTTGATTATCGAAGAAAAAAGGCAGAAGACTTTGGCAGTAACGATCATAAAAAAACAATAACTTTCTCATGAAGGAAAAGATTTTCAGGGTGTTGTTTGCGCTAGTGGTGTTGATATCTCCCATGGGGCTTTTTGCCCAGGATTATACCGATGTGCTGGGGCAGCGGCTCAACACCATCACCACGGCGGTGCCCTTTTTGATGATTGCTCCCGACTCACGGGCCGGTGCGATGGGCGATGCCGGGGTTTCTTCATCCCCCGACGCCAACTCCATGCACTGGAACCCTGCCAAGTATGCCTTTATTGAGCAGGAAATGGGCTTCGCAATGAACTATACCCCCTGGCTGCGTGCCTTGGTGCCCGATATTAACCTTTCATATCTGAGTGGTTTTAAACGTCTCGATGATGTCCAGACGATTGCCTTTTCACTGACTTATTTCTCACTGGGAGAGATCAATTTTACGGATGAGGCCGGCGAATTCCTCTTTCCAGTAAAACCCAATGAATTTTCTATTGATGTTGCCTATGCACGTAAGCTGGGTGAACATATTTCTGGTGCCATTGCTGTAAGGTATATATACAGCAACCTCACCCAGGGGCAGTTTGTTGGAAGTATTGAAACAAAACCGGGGATGGCCCTGGCAGCAGATGTGTCGGCATTCTATACCCGCGAATTAAACTGGGACCGCACCCCAACCATTTTTTCAGCAGGCTTTAACATTTCCAATATTGGTAACAAAATCTCCTATTCTGATGAAATCAATGCCAATTTTATACCCATTAACCTGAGATTGGGGCCTTCGCTAACCTTTAAACTCGATGATTACAACCAGCTTTCCTTTATGGTTGATGTGAACAAGCTGCTGGTGCCAACGCCTCCTATTTACCTGCGCAATGAAAATGGGCAGCTCGAAATTGGCGATGATGGCGAATATATTATTGCCGCCGGTCGTGATCCTAACCGGTCGGTGGTTGCCGGTATTTTTGGGTCATTTTCTGATGCCCCCGGTGGCTTAAAGGAAGAGATCAATGAGCTGACTTACTCAGCCGGTGCTGAATACTGGTACGATAAGCAGTTTGCCATCAGGGCCGGTTATTTCCACGAGCATAAAACCAAAGGCGATCGCAAGTATGTTACTCTTGGCATTGGTCTGAAATACAATGTGTTCGGGCTCGACTTTGCTTATCTTGTGCCACTGGCACAGCGAAGCCCCCTGGAAAATGTGCTTCGTTTTACCCTGCACTTCGATTTTGACGCCCTCGGTCAATAAATTGCATGTTTGAAATATTGTGGGTCATGGTTATTTTTGTAAACAGAAAAAACCCTGACCCTTTTTCATTTTGCCTATGAATATTCGAGTTGGATTTGGCTATGATGTGCACCGCCTGCAAGCAGGGCGCTTGCTGGTTATAGGTGGCGTAACTATTCCTTATGAAAAGGGAGGGCTGGGCCACTCCGATGCCGATGTGCTAATACATGCAATAATGGATGCCCTGTTGGGTGCCGCCGGACTGCGTGACATTGGCGTGTATTTCCCCGACAATGACCAGGCTTTTAAAGACATCGACAGCAAGGTTCTGCTTGCCAGAACTATGGACCTAATAAAGGAGGAAGGCTATTCCGTTGGCAATGTGGATGCCACTATTTGCCTTGAAAAGCCAAAAATTGCCGCTTACATACCTGAAATGCGTAAGATTCTTTCAGGATTGCTTGGAGTGGATGCCGGACAGTTTTCGGTGAAAGCCACTACCAGCGAGGGTTTGGGCTTCATTGGCACCGAAGAAGGCATCTCGGCCTATGCTGTTGCCCTGCTTTTAAAAACAGATTAATAAATTTTCTCTGAAATTACCTCCTTAACTGGAAATTTGCACCCAGGTAAACTTTCCTCACTTCTTCGTCCATTGCCAATTCTTCTGATGTTCCGGCCTTAAGGATAGATCCTTCAAACAGCAAGTAGGCACGGTCGGTTATAGAAAGGGTCTCGTGCACATTGTGGTCGGTTATGAGCACGCCAATGTTTTTCTCCTTCAGCTTCACTACAATTTCCTGAATGTCTTCTACGGCAATGGGGTCGACACCGGCAAAAGGCTCATCGAGCAAAATAAATTGGGGGTCGACTGCCAGCGAACGGGCAATCTCGGTGCGGCGGCGCTCCCCACCCGAAAGGGTAATGCCCTTGCTTTTGCGAATGTTCTGCAGTCCAAACTCTTCGAGCAAGCCCTCCAGGCGGTCCTTCTGATCAGCCTTCGACATTTTCGTAAATTCGAGCACGGCTTTAATATTGTCTTCTACGCTAAGGTTGCGAAAAACGCTGGCCTCCTGTGCCAGATAACCAATGCCTTTTTGTGCCCTGCGATACATGGGCTCATCTGTGATTTCCTCCTGATCGAGAAAAATATGGCCTTCGTTGGGCTTGATCAGGCCCACGATCATATAAAAGGTAGTGGTTTTTCCGGCACCATTGGGCCCCAACAACCCCACAATCTCGCCCCGGCTTACTTCAACCGACACATGGTTTACCACCACGCGTTTCTTATACTTCTTTACCAGGTTGTTTGTGTGTAGCCTCATGTGAAATTGAATATTAAATATTGAAAATTGAGAAATTTGTGGGTAGTTAATGATTTATTTGGAGTGTTTTTGCAGGGCTTCCCAGTATTCGACGGCACGGCGCAGGTGCGGTATCACAATGGTTCCGCCAATGATGTTGGAAATGGCAAATACTTCAAAAATTTCTTCCTGGGTTACGCCGAGTTCGTAGCATTTTTCAATATGGTATTTAATGCAGTCGTCGCAGCGTAGCACCATAGAGGCAGCCAGCCCAATCATTTCCTTGGTTCGGGCTGGCAGGGCACCATCGGAATAGGTGTTGGTATCGAGGTTGAAAAGGCGTTTCAGCACCAAGTTGTCGGCTTCCATGATTTTGTCGTTCATGCGCTGCCGGTATTCGTTAAAATCTTTTACAAGATCGCTCATTGTCATCGGTTTTAAATAATTCCTTCATTCAGAATGTCGTGCAGGTGCACCACTCCCATGTATTCGTTATCATCAACGACCAGTAGCTGGGTGATATTATGCTTCCGCATAATCTGCAGGGCGTCGACGGCCAAAGTGTCGCCTTCAATAGTTTTTGGACCGGTGGTCATAATGTCTTTTGCCACCAGGGTATTCATTTCGGTGTTGCGCTGCAGCATGCGCCTCAGGTCGCCATCGGTAATAATGCCTGCCAGCTGTTGTCCATCGAGCACAGCGGTAACGCCCAGACGCTTTCCCGAAATCTCGATAATGACCTCACGAAGGGGGGTACGAAGTTGCACCTGTGGCTTTTCATTCAAAGGATAGAGGTGGCTCACTTTCGTGTAAAGCTGTTTGCCAAGGGAGCCGCCCGGGTGGTAACGTGCAAAATCGCTGGTAGAGAAGCCGCGGCACTGCAGCAGGGCCACAGCCAGGGCGTCGCCCATAACTAGCTGGGCCGTGGTGCTGGCGGTGGGGGCAGGGTTGCCGGGAGTGGCTTCCTTTTCCACGGAAGTGTTGATGATCAGATCGGCCTGATGCGCAAGGTAGGAGCTGGTATTGCCTACCATGCCTATGAGCATGGCTCCCAAAGACTTGAGCATGGGCGTGAGCACCTTGATTTCGGGGGTATTGCCGCTGTTGCTTATACACATCACCACATCGTCGTGCTGCACTATGCCCAGGTCACCGTGAATGGCATCGGCAGCGTGCATAAAAATGGCCGGTGTGCCGGTAGAGTTGAACGTGGCTACAATCTTTTGTGCAATAATGGCGCTCTTGCCAATGCCCGTAATTACCACCCGCCCCTTGCAGAAAAAAATACTTTCAACGCAGCGCGCAAAGTTATTGTCGATGTAACTTTTAAGGTTGTTTATCGCAAGTAATTCTGTTTCGATGGTCTGAAGGGCTATTTCCCTTATTTCTTCGTGTGATTTCACTAAAAAGCTTTGATAAATTAATTTTGTCCTGAACGTTTAATGTGCTAAATTTACTCTACAAACCTACGTGAATTTTTGCAAACCTTAAAGCGGCTGTGAAAATTAGTGGGGGTTGTTTTGTGCAACCCCGGGTTTTGTTTTAAATTTAGAAAATAGAAAACATAAAAAATCGTTTTGGCGTAATGGAAGTCAAAAGTGAAGTGTCGTTAAAAGATCTGCTGAAGGAAATATTCGGTTACGACACTTTTAAAGGTGAGCAGGAGGAGATTATCCGGCATTTAATGTTGGGTGGCGATGCCTTTGTAATCATGCCCACCGGGGGCGGCAAGTCTATGTGCTACCAGCTGCCGGCTCTTATTGGCCAAGGTACGGCAATTATTGTGTCGCCGCTAATAGCCCTGATGAAAAACCAGGTGGATGCCATCCGCAATTTTGCCTCTTACAATGGCATTGCCCATGTGCTCAATTCGTCACTCACCAAGGCCGAAATACTTCAGGTGAAAAAAGACCTTACCGACGGCCTTACCAAGTTGCTGTATGTGGCGCCCGAATCGCTCACCAAGGAAGAAAACGTGGAGTTTCTCAAAGAAATAGATATCTCTTTCTTTGCCGTGGACGAGGCGCATTGTATTTCAGAGTGGGGCCACGACTTCCGGCCCGAATACCGCCGTCTGAGGCCCATTATTCAAACCCTCGACAAAAAGGTGCCTGTCATTGCACTTACAGCCACGGCTACCCCCAAGGTGCAGCAGGATATTCAGAAAAACCTGAATATGACCAATGCCCGGATGTTTAAATCCTCCTTCAACAGGCCCAACCTGTATTACGAGATACGGCCCAAGACAGAAACCTCCATAAAGGATATTATCCGCTATGTGAAGTCGCAGGAAGGCAAATCGGGCATTATTTACTGCCTGAGCCGCAAAAAGGTGGAAGAGCTTGCCGAAACCTTGCAGGTAAACGGCATCAGGGCCATGCCCTACCATGCAGGCCTCGATTCGGCAGTGCGGGTTAAGAACCAGGACAAATTCCTGATGGAAGATGCAGAAGTGATCGTGGCGACCATTGCTTTTGGCATGGGCATCGACAAGCCCGACGTGCGCTATGTGATTCATTACGACATACCCAAGAGCCTCGAGGCCTATTACCAGGAAACCGGGCGCTCGGGCCGCGACGAAGGTGAAGGCAACTGCATTGCCTTTTATGCCTACGAGGACATTCAGAAGATGGAAAAATTTCTCAAGGGAAAACCGGTGGCCGAGCAGGAAATCGGCATGCAACTGCTTATGGAAACCGTTTCCTATGCCGAGTCGTCCATTTGCCGCCGCAAAACCCTGCTGAACTACTTCGGAGAGGTTTACCGTGAAGAAAATTGCGGCTCCTGTGATAATTGTTTAAATCCTAAAGAAAAATTTGAAGGAAAAGAATATATTTGCCTGCTGATTGAAGCCGTTCTGGCGGTGAAGCAACTTTTCAAATCAAAACATGTAATTAACGTCCTTATGGGAAAGATTAGCACAACCATTAAAAACTGCAAGCACCACCAGCTGGAGGTGTTTGGTAAGGGCGCCGACAAAGACGAAAAATTCTGGAATGCCGTGATGCGGCAAAGCCTTGTGGAGCGCTTGCTTGAAAAGGATATTGAAGACTATGGCACCCTGAAAGTGACCAAGGCAGGGAAGGATTTCTTGGATAAACCCCGCTCGGTGAAAATGAGCAAAGACCACGATTACGAAAACCCGGGCGAGGGCGATGGCCTTACCGGTATGGGCCAGAAAACCAGCGCTACCGACAAGGTGCTGTTTGCCCTGCTGAAAGATCTCAGAAAGGAGATTGCCCGCAAAAATAACCTGCCGCCCTTCGTCATTTTCCAGGATCCCTCGCTCGAGGATATGGCTATTCAGTATCCGGTAAAACTCGATGAGCTGAAACAAATAACCGGCGTGGGCTCAGGAAAGGCCGAACGCTTCGGACGGCCTTTCGTGGAACTTATCGCACGCTATGTGGAGGAAAATGAGATTGAACGCCCCATGGACATGGTGGTTAAGTCGGTGGTAAACAAGTCGGGCCTTAAGGTTTATATCATCCAGAATATCGACCGCAAGGTGTCGCTTGAAGACGTTGCCCTTGCCAAAGGCATTGAGTTTGACGAACTACTGCACGAAATTGAAAGCATTGTGGCCTCGGGTACCAAGATCGATATAAGGTACTACATAAACCAGGTGATCGACCTTGATAAGCAGGAAGAGATATTCGATTATTTCCAGACGGCCGAAACCGACTCGTATATGAATGCGCTGCAGGAACTCGGTGAGGATGACTACACAGAAGAGGAAATAAGGCTGATGCGCATACGCTTCATGTCGGAAATGGGCAACTAATTTCATTAGCAAAATATTATTCCAAACCCGGCCTGTGAAGAACCTTCGAGCAGGCCTTTTTAATTAAGACCAAAGAAAATGACCCAAGAAAATTTGAATCCATTGCAGGAAGAAACCACGGTGCCTGAAAAAAAAGCCGCAGAAAAGAAAGTCAATTATACCACCGTGATCAACCTGGTGCTTTTTTTCGGATTGATTGTGCTTTATGCATTGTTTTTTGCTGGTATCAGGGGCAAGTCGACTACCGACCAGGAAGAACAAATTAGCAATCTGGCCGAGAAAGTGCAGGAAGGCACGGCCAATATCGCATTTATCAGCTCTGAGCGCCTAATGGAAGAATATGATTTGGCCAAAAAGATGCGCGAAGAATTCGGGGAAGAACAAACCCGTATGGAGAACGACCTGAGCCGCCGTCAGCGTGGCTTTCAGTCAGAGGTAGAAAAGTTTCAACGCGACATTCAGGCTGGCAGCATTAGTATGGATCGTGCCCAGGCCAAAGAACAGGAACTCATGCAGCAGCAGCAGGAACTTTATCAGCTCAACGAATCGTTCAGCAACCGTCTTATGCAGAAGGAACTGGAGATGAACAACGAACTGCTCGAAAAGATCACTGAGTTCCTGACGCGCTATAACGAGGCCCATGACTACGATTATATCCTTGGATTCTCCAGGGGTGGCGGAATACTTTATGCCAGCGAACAGCACGATATTACCGACGATGTGCTTGAAAAACTGAATGCAGAATATCTTTCAACCCAAAATCAACCCTAAATATTCATGAAAAAAATCTTTGGGCCTTTTGTTGTTTTAATGCTGCTTGTGCTTAATCTTCAGCTTTTTTCTCAAGGTAACTATGCGCTGGTAATTCATGGTGGTTCGGGCAATATTTCGCGCGAAAGGATGAGCCCCGAGCGTGAAGCAGCATACCTGGCTAAACTTTCGGAAGCCCTTGAGGCAGGAGAAACCATTCTGAAAGCCGGTGGAAGTAGCATGGATGCCGTAGTGGCAGCCGTAATGATTCTGGAAGACAGCCCCCTGTTCAATGCAGGCAAAGGCGCTGTATTTAATTTTGAAGGCCGCAACGAGTTGGATGCCTCCATTATGGACGGAAAAACCTTGCAGGCTGGTGCAGTAGCTGGTATCACCAATATTAAAAACCCAATAACTGCGGCCCGCAAGGTTATGGAAAGCTCGCCCCATGTAATGCTAACCGGCCGTGGTGCCGAGCAGTTTGCCTTTGAGGAGGGACTTGAAGCAGTTGATCCATCTTATTTCTTTGATCAGACACGCTGGGACCAATACCGTGAATTTTTGAGGGGAAATACCCAATTAAGGGGTTATACTGATCCCGATATGAAAATGGGCACCGTGGGCGCCGTAGCTCTTGACCTTGAAGGCAATCTTGCGGCTGCTACCTCTACTGGTGGCATGACCGGCAAGCGCTTTGGGCGCATTGGCGACAGCCCCATTATTGGTGCAGGAACTTATGCCAACAACGAAGCCTGCGCCGTTTCCGCCACCGGACACGGGGAATATTTTATGCGCTACGTAGTTGCCTACGACATTGCCGCACAGATGATTTATGGCGGAAAATCCCTGGAGGAAGCCGCAGACGATAATGTGATGCAAAAGCTGAAGGATCAGGGTGGCAATGGTGGCATAATAGCCGTTGACCGCCAAGGGAATGTGGCCATGCCTTTCAATACCACAGGGATGTTCAGGGGTTACATAAAATCATCCGGCGAAACCGAGGTAAAGATCTTCAAATAGCTTACTGGTTCTGGTACTTAAGCACCTCTTCAGTAAAATAAGAAATTTCCACGCCTGCCTCAGCAAACATTTGTTCTGACTCTTGGCCGGCGTGGTATTTTTTTTCGCATACTACCCTTTTTATTCCGCAGTTTATGATAAGCATGGCGCAAACCCTGCAAGGCGTCATGCGGCAATAGAGCGTGGCGCCATCGATACTGATTCCCAGGCGGGCTGCTTGGCAAATGGCGTTTTGCTCGGCATGCACGGTTCGAACGCAGTGCATGGTGGTATGGCCGTTTTCGTGCAGCACCTTCTTCATCTGGTGGCCAGCATCATCGCAATGCGGCAGCCCTTTGGGCGAACCCACGTATCCTGTCACCAGTATCTGCCGGTCGCGGGCAATTACGCAGCCGCTTCGTCCGCGGTCGCAGGTGGCTCGCTTGCTTACGGTGTGAGCTATCTCCATAAAGTATTCATCCCAGCTTGGACGAACATACATTTGGGGTTCAGACTTTTCAGACATAATGCATTGGGTTATTTCTGGTTGATGGTTTGAAGGAATGCCTCGGTCTTTTCGTGCAGCTCCTCAAGGCTGCCGTTGTTTAGTATGGTATAGTCGGCCTGCCTGATGCATTCGGCCAGGTTTTGTTTATTGGGATCATCCGAGTGCATTTCGCGCTGCTCATTGCTGATAAAGGTGCCGAAGTTTACTTTATCGGTTTCTGAGTTTCTCTTCCTAATGCGGTTGAAACGTACCCTGGGGTCGGCATCGACGGCCAAGAGCACGAAACCGGGCTGGCTTCGCAGGGCCACTATTTCGCCGGGTGTGCGTATGCTCTCAATAATGCAGTTTTTTTCCTGGGCGGCAGCTTCCCTGTAAAGTTCTTCAATAATAAAACTTGGGCTGTGTTTGGCCCTAAGGCCATTGGCCATTGCAACCATTGTATCTCGGTTAACCGGCATTCCTCTCTTTTCAATTTCGCGCGTTAGATAGGCCCTTACAGAGAAGTGCTTAAAGCCTTTTTCTTTCACAAGATAATTAACCACCGTGCCCTTGCCTGCACCCAATGTGCCTGTTATTCCAATAATGATCATCCCTTGCTTTTCTCCAAAAGTAAGGTTTTTATGAAAAAATACGCTGGTTTTGCTGCCAACTCCTGAATTTTCTTTTAGTAGTCAGGATGATCTGATACATGGCCGGCACTATTACCAGGGTAAGGAAAGTGGCAACAGTCAGGCCAAAGATCACTGTCCACGATAGGGGTCCCCAGAAGGCGGCGTTTTCGCCACCCAAGTATATTTGGGGGTCCAAATTCGTCATCAGGCTTACAAAGTTAATGTTTAGGCCGAGTGCCAAAGGAAACAGGCCCAATACTGTTGTAATGGCAGTGAGGATAACCGGGCGGAACCTGGTTTGGCCGGCTTCTTTCACACAAGCAAGCGACAATGCCGGGTCTAGGTATTCCTCTTCGGGGATATCAAGTTCGTTCTTTCGACGATTGTGCAGGTAATCGGTATAATCGATCAATACAATGGCGTTGTTTACAACGACCCCAGCCAGGCTCACGATCCCAACCCCTGTCATAATGACCACAAATTCCATATTAAACAAGGCAAGTCCAAAAAAGACACCAGCCGTGCTGAATATCACGCTGCCGATTATTATAAAAGGTTTGATTATTGAGTTGAACTGTGCCACCAGGATGAGGGAAATGAGCGAAATGGCAATCAGCAGCGCTCCCAGTAGGAATTCGGTCGACTCTGCCTGCTCCTGCTGCTCGCCGGTAAACTGGTAACGGTAGCCTTCAGGAATGCTGTAATCTGCCAAGAGATCCTTGATCTGCTGGTTGATAATGGTTGCGTTGTAACCGGGCAAGACGTTGCTGCTGAGTGTAATTACACGGTCCATATTAATTCGGTTAATGGAACCGAAGGTTTTACTGTATTCTACCCTTGCCACAGCTGAAATGGGTACCTGCATCAGCCGCCCGCTGGCCTGACTGCGGAAAGTTACGCGTTGGTTCATAAGCGAACCCAGGTTGTTGCGATATTCTTCTTCCAGCCGCAGATTTATCGGGAACTCGTCTTCGCCGATTTTGAATTGCGAAACTTCCTTGCCAAACAGGGCCGTGCGTATGGTATTGGCCACGGCAAAGGTAGATACGCCAAAGCGGCGGGCGTTGTCGCGGTCAATATGAATGATGATCTCAGGTTTGTCGGTGTCGAGGTCAGATTTGAGACCCTCAATGCCTTCAATGCCTGATATTTCAATTCTGCGTCTGATGGAGTCGGTCAGGGCAACCAGGCGGTCGAAATCCCGGCCACTGATCTCCAGGTTAATGGCACGTCCGGCCGGTGGGCCGTTCTGGTTCTTTTCTATCTGAAATTCCACTCCGGGATAGTTCCCTAATAGGGCTTCGCTTATTTCTGCCATTATGTCCCCGGTGTTGATGCCATTGCGAAATTCATACTCAAAAAAGGTTACAGTAATACGCCCTTTATTGGGTGAATCGCCGGCATCAATCTCGTTTTCACCCACAGCACCGCGCCCAACAGTGGTAAGGACAGATTTTACTATATTGCGATAAGGTCTTATGGTTTTCTCGACATCTTGCTCAATTTCGCGCATTCGCAGATCGGTCTCGGTAATGTCGGTTCCTGCAGGTAATTCGGCAAGAATGTTTATATATTGTGGTTCATTATCCGGGAAGAAAAGAACATTCGGGCTCCTTATACCAAAGAAAGCAATGGAGATCAAGAGGAACAACATGGTGCCCCCAACGAAAAAGTAAGGATTTCGGCCGCGCAAGGCAAAATTTAACGTACGTTTATAGAGCCTTTCATTGAAGGGGAGAAATCTGTTGCGGAACCATAAAGCGGTTGGTCTGAAAACAAAATTCCCCAGCCCAATGAAGAGGGCTGCCAAGATCATAATGTTTCCTGCAAGAATGGCCTTGGAGAAGTAAAAAATGATTCCGGCAAGAGCCAGGGCCCCAATGATAACCAGCAGCCTGCGCCGTTTGGCATTTCTTTTCAGATTATTGGCTTCTCCTGATTCAACTTGCAAATCGTTCGGGTTTGTTTTTTTCGACTTTCTGAAAAAGGAATAGGAAAAAACCGGAATAATAACCAGGGCCACAAAAAGTGAAGAAGTGAGCACAATAATTAGGGTAATTGGCATGTATTTCATGAACTCGCCCACAATGCCACCCCAGAAAGCCAGCGGGAGGAATGCAGATAGGGTAGTGGCTGTTGAGGTGATAATGGGCACGGCAATTTCGCCAATTCCTCTTTTGGCAGCTTCGAAAATGCTGTAGTCGCGTTCAACAAAGCGGTAAATATTGTCTACAGCCACAATGGAATTGTCAACCAGAAGGCCCAGTGCCAAAATTAGTGAGAAGAGCACAATCATGTTAATTTGCAAGTCAACGATCCCGAAAACCATAAACGACATGAGCATGGAAAGCGGAATGGCCAAACCAACAAACAAGGCGTTTTTGAGTCCCAAAAAGAAATATAGAATCAATACCACCAGCAACAGGGCCATAATCACACTGTTTTCGAGGTTGCTGAGCTGGCTGCGGATGTTTTCTGACTGGTCGTTGGTAATGGTGATGGTCAGGTCAGGTGGAAGACTTCCATCATTTTTGGCCTTTTCGATGACGCTAAAGATCTTGTCAGTGGCTGACAAAAGGTTTTCCCCAGATTTTTTTACCACTTGCAGTGAAACTACTGGTTGGTCGTCGAGGCGGGCAAAGCTCATGGGATCGGCATAGGTGTCAATAACCTTTGCCACATCGCGCAGGTAAACTATGGTTTGATCTTCATGCTTAACAATGATCTCCTCCATTTGGCGCACGTCGGTAAATTCGCCTATGGTGCGCACTGCCCAGCGGGTGTTGTCGCCAAACAAAACAGATCCCCCGGCAATACTTACGTTCTCGGCACGAATGGCGTTTTCCAGATCATCGAAGCTAAGCTGGTACAACTCAAGTTTAATGGGGTCGACCTGCACCTGAATTTCCCGCTCCTCAATTCCCGTAAGTTCAACTTTTGAAATTTCCGAAATATTTTCAATTTCATCAATCAGAAATTCCGCAAAACGATTCAACTCATTCAGAGAGAAATCTCCGGAAAGGTTGATGCTGATAATAGGGAACTCTGAGAAATCGATATCCAGCACAATGGGGTCGGTTGGCAGGTCGGTTGGCAGGTTGCTTTTGGCCCGGTCAACGGCATCCTTCACATCCTGCAAGGCATCATTAATGTCGATATCGGTTTGGAACTCCACAAAAATATCGGAATTGTCCTGTGTGGAAGTGGAGCTTAATACCTTAATGCCTGTAATGGTGTTGATCTCGTTTTCAAGCGGGCGGGTCACCAGGTTTTCCATATCGATAGGCGGATTACCCGGATAAATAGTCTTAACCAGAATGGTGGGGATAACCACCTCAGGGAAAAGCTCCTTGGGCAGATTCCGATAGGACAGAATGCCAAACGCCGCGAGCAAAAAAGTGATCAGGAAAATGGTGGTTTTATTTTTCAGCGCAAGGGTGGTCAGTTTAAATTCCCTTGCTACTTTATTATCTCCAGATTTCTCAGCCATGATGCGGTATTAATTGAGGTAGTTAATTCGTTGTCTTTTATTGATTTTGAACGCTGGGCGAGGTGCCTTCCAGAATGCGGATCAGGCTCCCATCACTAACCAGGTTATTGCCGTTCATTATAACCCTGTCGCCAGAAGTTATTCCATCCTTTATCATTGTTAGTCCTTCGCCATCAGGTCCTCGCTCAATGTAAGCCTTATTGGCTTGCAGTTCGCCATTGTTTTCCACGACAGTGTATAGGAAAAATCCCTGCACATCCTGTTTGATTAGAATGGAGGGAACCACCAAAGCATCGCTGGTGGTAAGGGTGCGAATGCTCAAATTGGCCATCATATTGGGTTTGAAACGTTCTCCCTGATTGTTAAGCAATAGTTGCACCCTGAAGGTTCTGTTTTCGGGATTGATCACATTGCCCACCCGGTGCACCGGTAAACTGAATTCTTCTTCAGGGAAAGCCGGGAAACGCAGGGTAACCATTTCTCCAGTTTTAATCAGACCCAGGTAGGCTTCTGAAAGGTCAGCGTTGATGAAAAGTTTTTCCAGGTTTATGATATTCATGACCCGAACGCCCGGCATGGCAAGCTCACCCTCTTTCATAAGGATTTCATCCACGATTCCGCTGAATGGTGCGCGCATTACCGACATGTTAAGCTGCGATTGAAGGGTTTGAAGGCGGCCTTCCAGGGCTTCCACATTGTTTTTGGCCTCCAGGTATTGCATCTCACTTCCGATTTGCTGCTCCCAAAGCCCTTTCTGACGCTCAAAAACCGTCCTGGCCAGTTGCAGGCTGGTGTTCACTTCACTGATATTGTTTTCAATCACATTGGTGTTTAGCCGGGCAACCACCTGACCTGCACTAACCCGCTGGCCTTTTGAAACGCTGATTGTTCGGATCTGGCCACTTGCTTCAGGGCTTATGGTGGCTGTTTGAACGGCCTCAACCGAAGCTGAGGCAACAAAGAACTGATCAAATTCGCGAGGTTCAACCCTTAGTATCGTCACCGGCACCTGGGCGCGGTTATTTACCGGTTCACCCATAGCCACCAACTGTTTTTCCAGCTCCCCAATCTTCAGGGTCAGATCGTTTATTCCTTTCTGGTATTCGGAGACCTGGTTGCGAATGGCCTCTGGGCTGCCATCTTCGGCCTGGGTATTGCAGCCATTTAGCCCGGTTATGACTATGCCTGAGAACAGGAGTATGAATAATTTCTTTGCGGGGAAAAACTTTGCGTTTGCTTTCACTTTGATAAATATTGTTGGGTTAAATATTTTTTGAAATATTGTTTGACATTTACCTGCCTGCAGCCTTTTCGAGGTTGTTTTTTGCATTCAGCAATTCGAACAGGGCATTCAGGTAATTGGCTTGTGTTGTAAGATGCTGGTCGTTGGCCTGGGTCAGTTCAAGGCTGCTGGCCAGGCCTTCACGCTGCATTATTTTGGTCTGGTCGAGGATTCGCTCGGCAAGCCCAAGATTGTCTTTTTCGTTCTGATGTTTTGCCATAGCGGCTTGCCAGTCAGATGCTGCCCGCTGCATTTGCAATTCGAGCGATTGGCTAACCCGCAGAGTGGCCAGTTTTGATTTTTCCAGTTCAAGGCTCTTTTGCGAGACCCGGGAGGAACGAAACCCGCTGGAAAAAATCGGAATATTCAGATTTATGGCAAAAAAGGTGGTTGGGAACCATGGCTGCCCGCTTTGTGCAAAATTGAATTCGTTGCGCATGGCCATTTCCTGGCGCGTAAAGGAGGCCGAAAGGCTTGGCAGGTAAAAGCTCTGCTCGCGCCGAAGGGTCATTAAGCTCATATCTTCCTGCGATTTCATTATTTGAAAATCGATGTGCTGTTCCGGATTGAAGGAACTGAAAAGTCCGGCTTCCAGCGAAAGCTGCCCGAAAAGTCCTTCCAGGCTGTCGGTAAGTTCGAGATCGGTGCCTATGTCCATGCCGAGCTGAAACTTCAGAAGGTTTACCGTGATTTGATTTTGACGTTCCAGGTTTGCAATGGTGTTTTTCATGTTTGATACAGCCAGTTTCAGCTGATCAACGTTTATTGGGTCAGTAAAACCGGCTTCAAAAATTTTGCTGGTTTCAAACAGGCTCCGCTCCATATTGGTTAGGTTCTGACGAACGATCTCCAGGTTTTGACTGGCCATCAGACTGAGCAGGTAGGTTTCGGTTACCATGTTCCTAACCTCAATCTCTGAACGCTTCATGTTTTGTGTGGCTAGCTCCCTAAATATTCGCGAAGCCCGCAATCCGACAATATAAGAACCATCGAATATCATTTGGTTAACCGTAAGGCTGGCCGACAAGTTTTGTTCTGTCCCAAACTGGATTTGCTCGAATTCACCCGGATTGCCACCGAAAAACTCTGCAGGGATAAGTGAGGTGGGAACATCGAAAAAATACTGGTAGCCTACTGAAGCATTGACCTGGGGAAGTCCCGTTGCGGTGATTTCCCAAACTTGCCTGTTGGCAATCTGCAGGTCGGCCCTTGCCGTTTGCATTTCAATGCTGTAGGCTGCGGCGTAGGAGCGGGCCTGCTCAAGGCTTAGCTTTTCTAAAGGTTTTTCTCCCTGTCCGAAAACTGAGTTCCCAAAAGAGAAAATCAGCATAAAGACCAGAAAGATTACTTTTCCAAAATGGGAATCGGGTACCATAAAATTATTTTTAATCTTGTTTTTTTATTTTATAAGACCAGTAAAAGCGAGGTTTTTCTTTGAAAAACTTACATTATAACAAAGTCGCTAGGTTTAAGTTTTGGCCATTGAAAAGTTTCTGAGTTTTTTCAAGTTGGGCAAAATCTTTTGATGTTGCTGTCCTTTAAATATGGTAGCAGAGACTCCCGGTTTTATGTTTCTTAGCAAATGGTTGAAAATAGTTTTTCGCTAAAAATGTTCAACCTTTTCCCAAATGGAAGGATAATTCTTTTTTAATTTCTGCTGCCGAAAATGGCGCTGCCCACACGGATTATGGTGCTGCCTTCTTTTATGGCAATAGGATAATCGTCGGACATGCCCATGGATATTTCGTTAAACTGCTGCTGAGCGGCAAAAAAATCCTTTTTCAGCCATTCGAAGACAGCCTTCAGGGATATGAACTCCCGGCGCACATGTTCCATGTCTTCGGTAAAAGTAGCCATGCCCATCACCCCGCAAACTTCGATGTTTTCAAACTGCTTGAATGCTTCGGAGCTCAGGATTTCTTCAGCTTCCTCACGGTTAAGGCCGAATTTGGTATCTTCCTCGGCTATATGAAACTGCAAAAGGCATTTTATGACCCGGTCATTTTTTCGTGCCTCTTTGTTGATGGTTTTCAGCAGTTTCAGGCTGTCGGCCGAATGAATCATGCCCACAAAAGGTGCAATGTATTTAACTTTATTGGTTTGAAGGTGGCCGATAAGATGCCATTCAATGTCGCGGGGCAGTTTTTCGTATTTTGGAACCAGCTCCTGCACCTTGTTTTCGCCAAAAAGACGCTGTCCCGCATCGTATACTTGCATTATTTCCTCTTCTGTTTTGGTTTTGCTTACTGCCACCAGCTTCACATCAGCAGGCAGGTTTTTAATAAATTCCAGGTATTTTTCTGAAGAAGACATGGCGTTATTTTTTGTGTCAGCCACAAATTTACTAAATGCTCACAATTGTTGCAGATTATGATTTATTGGGTACGCATAATTATGACAGTTAATTATCTTTGCATATGCAAGAAACCATCCTTATCCTCGATTTCGGTTCTCAGTATACTCAACTGATTGCCAGGCGTGTAAGAGAGTTGAATGTCTATTGTGAGATTCATCCCTATCATCATGTCCCCGAAGACCTTTCAAACATCAAAGGCGTCATTCTATCAGGCAGCCCTTTCAGCGTGCGCGATGCCGGTTCGCCCCGCATAGCTCTTTCGCAATTCGACGGGCAGGTTCCCCTGCTTGGGGTTTGCTACGGAGCCCAGTTGTTGGCCCAGGAAAACGGGGGAGAAGTGGAGGCTTCTTCGACCCGCGAATATGGGCGCGCCAACCTCTCTTTTGTGGAAAAGGATGAACTGCTGCTGCATGGCATTGAGCTGCAGTCGCAGGTATGGATGTCGCATGCCGACAGCATTACCCGCCTGCCCGGTAACTTCAGCCTTATTGCTCGTACCAACGACGTGGGCGTGGCGGCATATAAAGCCAACAACCGGCCTACTTTCGGTCTGCAATTCCACCCTGAGGTATATCATTCCACACAGGGCATGGAGTTGCTTTATAATTTCGTGGTCGACATTTGCGGCTGCATTCAGAACTGGACCCCTGAGTCGTTTATTCACAGCACCGTGGAGGCCCTCAAGGCCAAAATCGGTACTGACAAGGTAGTGCTCGGGCTTTCGGGTGGGGTTGATTCTAGTGTTGCCGGGGTGTTGCTCCATAAGGCTATCGGAAAACAACTGCATTGTATTTTCGTGGATAACGGGCTGCTGCGTAAGAATGAGTTTGAGCAAGTGCTTGATTCGTACCGCGACATGGGGCTGAACGTGAAAGGGGTGAGGGCAGGCGACCATTTTCTGGAAGCCCTTAAAGGAAAGGAAGACCCCGAAGAGAAGCGTAAGGCAATTGGAAGGGTGTTTATCGAGGTCTTTGACAGGGAAGCCCATAAGATTCAGGATGTTGTTTGGCTTGCACAAGGCACCATTTATCCTGATGTGATAGAGTCGGTTTCCGTTAAGGGCCCCTCGGCCACCATTAAGTCGCACCATAACGTGGGTGGCTTGCCGGATTTTATGAAACTGAAGGTGGTGGAGCCTCTCAGTTCACTTTTCAAGGACGAGGTACGGCGCGTGGGCACCAGCCTTGGCATTCCTCCGGCGCTGTTGCAGCGTCATCCCTTCCCGGGGCCCGGACTGGGTATCCGTATTCTGGGAGAGATCACGCCTGAAAAAGTAAGGGTGCTACAAGAAGTGGACTATATTTTCATAAAGGCTTTGCGCGACAATGGCTTGTATAACAAAGTGTGGCAAGCGCTGGCGGTTTTGTTACCCGTGCAATCTGTTGGCGTAATGGGCGACGAAAGGACCTACGAAAACGTAGTGGCTCTGCGCGCGGTGGAATCGACCGATGGCATGACTGCCGACTGGGTGCACCTGCCCTACGAGTTTCTGGCAAAAGTCTCCAATGAAATTATCAATAAGGTAAAAGGAGTAAACCGGGTGGTTTACGACATCAGCTCCAAGCCTCCGGCCACCATTGAGTGGGAGTAAGGCTCTGCCAAGCAATTTAGTGCTTTCTTTTGCGTAATTATTATGAACCAAACATTCGGGTTGTGAAACATACAGGATTTTTTTTATTTGCCATATTTTTATTGTTTTCTTCGGTCGAGGTGCTGGCCCAGTTCGAGCCGGCGCCGGTGACCCGTTCAGAGGTGATCGAGACCATCGACGGAAAGAACTATTATATTCATACCATCACCCAGGGGCAAACCCTTTTCAGCATTGCCCGTGCCTACGAAGTCAGGCCGCAGGAAATCGCCGATGCCAATCCGGAAATTCCTGACCTGCTGCAGGTGGTGCGCACCGGGCAAGCGATCAGGATTCCCCGCTCTGCAGCTCAGTCAGCCGCGCAAAAGCCTCCCGTGCCAGCAGCTGAACCGCGCAGCCTTGCACCCGAAAGCCGGCAGCTTGCTGCGGTGCAGCCTCCGCAAATAATGCGGGCTACCATGGTGGTTACCGAGTTTGTGGAACATGAGGCGGCACGCCGCGAAACCCTCTACGGCATTTCACGGAAGTATAACATAAGCCAGGAGGAGATTTTGCATTACAACCCCGAGGCCCGCAGTGGGCTTCGCTTTAGACAGGTGTTGCAAATTCCGCAGAAAATATCAAGACCTGTGGAGTATTTCTATTATACTGTGCAGCCCGGTGAAACTAAGTTTGGACTGTCCTCTCGTTTTGAAATTTCACAGAATGAAATTGCCGAGATGAATCCAGAGGTGGAAGAAATGGGCCTGCAAGCCGGACAGCGCATCCGCATCCCCGCAAGGGTAGCCCGGGCCATGGGAATCATTCCTCCGCAGCAGGACGGCTATGTGTTTATTCCCACCGATACCGTTCCTGAAACAGCCCCCGTCGCCGACGAATACTGCCTCGACCCCGTGCTCAAATCGCACTACAACGTGGCCCTGATGATTCCCCTTTTTCTTGATCAGTTCAGCGGCTACTCACCCAGCATGCCCGCCGATCACATCTCCTTCACTTTCATACAATACTACCAGGGGATACTTATTGCCCTTGACTCCATCAAGCAGCATGGGGTGAATATTACCCTTCATCCTTTTGATGTGGGGCACGACCTTGCCGCCGTGAGGGAGATAACCCGACAGCCCGGATTCGATCGTATGGACCTGATCATTGGCCCCTTTTATCCCGAAACTTTGGGCTTTGTTGCTGGTTTTGGAATACGCCACGGCATTCCGGTGGTGTCGCCACTGCTCGACGATCCTACCCAGCTCAGAGGCTTCCCGAACCTTTTCCAGGTGAGTCCTTCCATGGAAACCCAGCTCAACTCCCTGGCGGGATACCTTGCCAGGGTTTATCCGGATCAGAACATTATTCTGGTGCATAACAACCAGCCTCAGGCCCGCAACCTTATTGAGGGTTTTAAATCATCGCTTGAAGAAGAATTCAGGTATATACAGCAATTTGGCGACAGCCTGAACCTTGCACGAGTGGATGGCTATTACTTCAATGGCGCCCTGGTGGGTGGCCGTCGCACCAATGTGCTGGTGGCCAGCGACAGCCTGCTGCATGCTCGAAACCAGACACGCAGGCGCCGCAGCGACATGCCCCGGCAGGAAATCAGGGAAATCATTTATAACACAAGTGGTTTGAGTGGACTGGTGCAGGCATTCGATCGGGAGAAAAAAAATGTGGTCGTGACGCTGATTGGTGGAGAGGCTTTTCTGTCGAACTACCTCCGTGAGTTAAACCAGCTCTCCGAACAGTTCGACCTGACCGTGTTCGGGACCCCGCAGTGGAGCGATTACCAGACCGTTGACCCGCGATATTTCGAAAACCTGAACGTGCATATTTTCTCACCCGACTTTGTGGAGTACCGCGACCGGCATGTGCGCGATTTTGTGTATCGCTACCGCGAAGTTTTCAACACAGAACCTACCATCGATGCATTCCGTGGGGTGCAGGCCGGATATTTCTTTTTCGATGCCCTTGGCAGGTATGGCAGAGAATTTCCGCGTTGCATCGACCAGCTCAATGGCTTTGGATTCAAAAATCCCTTCGTTTTCGAAAGGCTGCTAACAAAAGATGACGGCTGGGAAAACCTGAAGTTTATCCTGTACCGTCATCATGATTACCGCCGCGAAAATGTAATGCGGCCTTTTAACGAAAACTAGGCTCTTTCTGCTTAGCGTAAATCAATAACTTCTACTCCCGGGAAACGGGAAGCATTGAACGTAAACTGTCCGGCAGGAATACTGGCGTTGGTTTCCACACGGTCGATATTGTATGTGTAGGTGCCGCCTTCGCGGTCGTAGGCGATGGTGTATACCAGCATTTTGCCGGTAGTATCAAGGGCTACACGGTATTTGTAAAATGCCTGTGGAGTTAAGGGAATCAGATCGATGATTTCTACCTTTTTACCCTTATGGGTTTCCTGACGGATATATCTGGCGCGAAACTGGGTCTCGAACTCGTCGATGATGGAAGTGGGGGTGAGGCCGCCTTCGCTGTTTTCGAGCAGATTCAAATACACTTCGTTCATTTCTTCGAGGTACGACCAGGTGTTTACCCCATCGGAGATAAACAGGTTGCCATCGACAAGCATATGATAGCTGTCGCCTTGCGATAGCAACTCGCCCTTCATGCTTTCTTTCACATTCAGCTGGGAGTTTTCCATTTCGTAGGTAAACTGAATCTTAAGGGAACGATAGCTTTTTATTTGCTGGCTGGTCTCCCTGAGCAGCTGCTCACCCTTGACCTCGGCGGCAAGGTCTTGCTGTGTTTGTGCAAAAGCAAATGAAAGGGAAAAAAGGGTCAGGAAAGCAAAAGAGAAATTCTTTTTCATCAGTAAAATTATTTATTATATAGGTGGGTTGAAACCCGCAAATTTAAAAACTACCCGGGTGGGCAGGATAGTCTTAAGCTCGTTTCATTAAAAAGATTAATTTATCCGGAACTTTATTCACCACGCAAAATCTGTTCCAAAACTACTGGATCTTTGATTTTTACTTCACGGGCCTTGCTGCCTTCAAAAGGACCAACGATCCCGGCGGCTTCCAGTTGGTCGATGATACGTCCTGCGCGGTTATAGCCCAGCTTCAGTTTTCGCTGAAGCAATGAGGTTGAGCCTTGCTGTGTGGCCACAATAATGCGTGCGGCATCGCCAAATAGATCATCGCGCTCAGAGGGGTCGATAGGCTCGGCGTCACCGCTATCCTCATCGTAGTATTCGGGCAGGTGAAATGCGTCGGGATAGGCGCGCTGCGAGCCAATAAACTCTGTTATGCGTTCGATCTCGGGTGTGTCGATGAAGGCGCACTGCAAACGTATCAGGTCGCTGCCGGTCGAAAGCAGCATATCGCCGCGGCCAATGAGCTGCTCGGCCCCGCCGCTGTCGAGAATGGTGCGGGAGTCGATCTTTGATGTTACCCTGAAGGCAATACGTGCGGGGAAGTTGGCCTTAATGGTACCAGTGATAATATTGACAGAAGGCCTTTGGGTGGCAATGATAAGGTGCAGCCCCACGGCACGCGAAAGCTGTGCCAGGCGGGCAATGGGCATCTCTATCTCCTTTCCGGCCGTCATAATCAGGTCGGCAAACTCGTCGATAAACAAAATGATATAGGGCAGGTAGCGGTGACCGTGATTGGGGTTGAGGCGGCGATCTACAAACTTGGTATTATATTCCTTGATGTTGCGCACCTGTGCATCCTTCAGCAGGTCGTAACGGTTGTCCATCTCTATGCACAGCGAATTCAGGGTGCGGATTACCTGCCGGGTGTCAGTAACAATAGCCTCTTCGGCATCGGGCAACTTGGCCAGGTAGTGGCGCTCAATTTTCGAAAACAGGGTCAACTCCACCTTCTTTGGGTCGACCAGCACAAACTTAACCTGCGAGGGGTGTTTCTTGTAAAGTATGGATGCCAGTACGGCGTTCAGCCCTACCGACTTGCCTTGCCCGGTAGCGCCGGCCATAAGCAAGTGAGGCATCTTGGTGAGGTCGGTAATGAAAGTTTCGTTCGCAATGGTTTTTCCTAAACCGATGGGAAGCTCAAACGTTGAGTTCTGGAACTTTTCGCTGGCTAGTATCGAACGCATAGAAACAATCTCGGGGTTGCTGTTGGGCACTTCAATGCCAATGGTCCCCCTTCCGGGGATGGGGGCAATGATTCGTATACCCAGTGCCGACAGGCTCAGGGCGATATCGTTTTCCAGGTTACGGATGCGCGAAATGCGCACGCCCGGCGCCGGGATGATCTCGTAAAGGGTAACCGTAGGGCCAACGGTGGCTTTTATGCGCTCAATCTGAATGGAGTAGTTGTTGAGTGTTTCGATAATCTTGTTCTTGTTGGCCTCCAGCTCCTGCTTATTCACATGAATGGAGCTGCTGCCACGATCGTCCAACAGGTTAAGGTCAGGGATCTGGTATCTGGGCAGGTCGAGTGTGGGGTCGTATTGCCCCAGATGCGACAGGTCGGGCATTTCGCCGTCGGCGCCAAACTGGTTGGGGTCGTCAATGGCCTGGTAGTTATGCCCCGTAATCTTGCCGTCGCCTTCCACAATCTCCAGCTCGGGGCCGGTTTCTGCCGGAACTGTTTCAGCAGCTACTGGAACAGGGTTAGCTACTTCGGGCTCGCTGGCACCCAGGTCAATTTCCATGGGAAATTCGTCCTTGTCTTCTTCCTCCAGAGGATCCTCTTGCTGGTATTCCTCACCGGTGGTTTCATCAAAGACAGGTTCGGGCTCCACTTCGCTTTCACTTTCTTTACCCTTTCGGGAAAAAAGCTGGCTAAAAAAATGCCCCAGTGCTAAAAAGCTCGGATCGAAGGCAATAATCAGGAATGTTCCCAGCGAAAACAGCAATACCAGGGCGGTGCCAAAGCCCCCCACAATGCCGTTGAGCCAAAGGCTGGCCTGGTAGCCAAAGGTGCCGCCTAGTATTAGCCATTGCCCCGATTTGATCACTGCACCGAAAAATACCGACACCCAGATAAGGAAAAACAGTGAGTAACGTATGGTTTTCCAGCCTGGTAGCAGGCTGTGGCTAAATAGCCACCGGAAGCCAGCAATGAAAAATATGAGGATGAACAAAAATGAGGAAATGCCAAACCACTTTTTTATGAAAAGGTGGGCCGTGATGGCTCCCAGCCGCCCCATCATATTGTCGGGTATTATTGAAGTGTCAACCAGCAGTTCCCAGTTGAAAACGCGCCCGTTCAGAATATCATCATCGGCTTTCCAACTAAAAAGGTAAGAGATAAACGAAAGCAGCAGAAAAACCGACAGCAGGATAAAGAAAAGACCCACTGTTTTGCGCAGCCGCTTGCTGCGCATAAATTCACTGAACGAGTTTATTGATAACTCGTTGCCTTCCAGGTCGGTCTTTTTTTGTTTCTTCGCCTTGAAAGTATTTCTTTTTATATTCCTGGGCTTGTTCTGCATCCGGTTTTGGGAATGGGTTTAAAGACCTGCAAAATTAAGAAAAGTATTGTAAAGCAGAAAATATAAGCGGCCTGCCAGCTTCCCGATAAACATTAAACGAAAAAGGGAACGGCTTAGTTCCCTTAAAAAAATTATTTTCGGCGGAAGCCTGCGCCATCAAAAGCCCAGCGTTTTGAGCATCGATTTATAGCTTTGCTCTTTGGCGAAAAGTTTGGTGGTATATTCGCCTTCATCGTCCTTGTCGATAATTACCAGCTTGGGTGCCGGAATGAGGCAGTGCTGTATGCCGCCAAAGCCACCCAGACTTTCCTGGTATGCACCGGTATGAAACATGCCAATGTATTGGGTGTCATCCTCGCGGATCTTTGGAAGGAAGATGGCGTTGGCATGTGATTCGGCGTTGTAGTAATCCTGGCTGTCGCAGGTGAGCCCGCCAAGGTTTACGCGCTGGTATTCGCTGTCCCAGTTGTTTACGGCCAGCAGTATAAAGCGTTGCTTGGCGGCCCAGATGTCGGGCAGGGTGGTCATAAAGCTGCTGTCGATCATGTTCCAGTGCTCGCGGTCGTTCTGCTGCTTCTGGTCAAGAATGGAATACAGCACCGCCCCGCTTTCGCCCACGGTAAAGGCACCAAACTCGGTGAAGATATGCGGCTCCTGCACCCCGTTCTGGTTGCAGATATTCTTGATCTGTGCCACGACCTCCTCTGTCATGTATTCGTAATCGTATTCAAAAGCAAGGGAGTTCTTAATAGGGAAGCCGCCGCCAATATTCAAGCTGTCGAGATCGGGGCAGATCTTTTTCAGGTCACAGTATACGTTTACGCACTTCGATAGTTCATTCCAGTAATAGGCGTTGTCCTTAATGCCTGTGTTGATGAAAAAGTGCAGCATTTTCAGTGTAAAGCGCGGGTCTTTCTCTATCTTTTCGCGGTAGTAGGGCACTATGTCGTTATAACGAATACCCAGGCGCGAGGTGTAAAACTCAAACATGGGCTCTTCTTCAGCGGCAATGCGGATGCCCAGCTGCACCTTCTTGCCCTTGTCGATAAGTTCCTCGTAAGCCTTTATCTCGTTCTTGTTGTCGATCACCGGAATGGTGTTTTCAAATCCATTGTTGATCAGCTCGCTAATTTTCTGGGTGTAAAGGGGGCGTTTAAATCCGTTGCATACGATGAACTTGTTCTTGTCAATCAAACCCAGATTATACAATTCCTCCACAATGTAAAGGTCGAAAGCCGATGAGGTTTCAATATGAATATCGTTCTTAAGGGCCTCCTCAAGCACATGACTGAAATGCGAACTTTTGGTGCAGTAACAATAATTGTACTCGCCCTTGTAGTCGACCCGGGCCATAGCCACGTTAAACATACGCTTGGCCTTTTGTATCTGCTGGCTGATCTTTGGAAGGTAACTAATCTTTAGCGGCGTGCCATATTGTTTAATGATATCCATCAGGCAGATATCGTGAAAATACAACTCGTTGTCAATCACCTTAAACTCTTCCTGAGGAAACTCAAAGGTCTGTTCAATCAGGTCGATATATTTGTTTTTCATTTTCTACGAATTCGGTTTAAAATGAAACGAAAAAAGTAAGTGAGTTACTTCTTAGAAAAAAGTCAAATCCATATGACTTACTTTTTCAATGAACTCACAAATATAGTCAAATAGATTTTTTTGGAAATGTTAAATCTTGAGGAATTGATGTTTCACGAAGAAAAACCAGGAACTAAGATCCGGCCGGTGTATAATCCCTTTGGCTGTTGATAGTTATTTGCCGGAATGGTAATGATTAGTCGCTCACCAGGTTTTTTCAAGGATGGTGAGACCTGTTGGAGTGCCAATCCAGATATTTCCCTCCTGATCGCAAGCCAGGGCTTTAATATTGTTATCAATCAAGCCATTGCTAGTGGTGAAACTAGTCCAGGTTTCCCCATCAAATTTGGAGAGCCCGGCATTAGTCCCTATCCAGATATTGTTTAGCTGATCAGCGGCCAGGCAAAAAACGCTGTTGCTAATTAATCCATCCGTTTCTGAAAAATTCGTCCAGGTATTATCTGAAAATTTATATGCTCCCGATAAATGCCCGATCCATATGTTTCCCTCTGGGTCGCAAATGGAAGAGAACACAAAAACGCTTAGCCCATTAATGAGATCAAACCAGCTTGTCCCATCAAACATCGACAGCCCACTGATACAACTGCCTAACCATATATTCCCGGCTTGATCATGCGTAATGGTGTGAATATGACCCAACTCCCCGGGTCCCGATGCCGTTGGATTTATATGATAATTTGAAAAGTTGCTGCCGTCAAATTTAACCAGCCGATTATTCCTGGTCCCAATCCATACATTGTTCAGCTGGTCGCAATCCATGGCCCTGATATCGTTATTAAACAGACCTTCTGAAGCAGACCAGCTGATCCAGTTCTGATTTTCTAATTTCGAAATCCCCATGTTTGTGCCAACCCAAACAGCACCATTGCTGTCAGCTGCAAGGGCAGTAATGGTGTCGCATACCATTCCATCGGAATGCGTATGCACAGTCCATGATTCACCATCAAATTGATAGAGTCCATTGTGACTGGTTCCTACCCAAATATTATTGTCATGTATTGCGATAGCCGTTATGTTTTTGTCAAAAGGCTCATCCTTAACCTCTGGCTGATTATCCTTACGGCAGCCACTTATCAGCAAAGAAACAAGTACCATCAAAAAAAGCAAGGTATGTTTTCTCATAACAATATCATTTACAGGTTACCAAATTAAGCCAATTTTCTATACCGGAAAGATCAAACATATGAGCCATCCTGACGGTCTCGACAAGATGCCATTATGTCAGTATTCACACTCTAGCTACTTAGAGAGCGACTTTCACAACAGTCCGAAAATAAATCATTATTTTCTTTTTATTCTCCATAAAAATAATTATATTACTATATACATTGTCCTATCTTTCTGTTGTCCTGCATTTTAAAAACGCACTAATATGAAAAAAGTAATCTTTTTTGCCATTTGCCTTTTAATTATTTACAAAGGTTTTGCTTCAAATAATTCCGTTACCATTAAAGGAATTGTAGAAAATCCCAAAGAAATGAAATTCGCCTTTAGGTTTTGGGAAGAATTTAAACCCAATATATATCCCAGTTTGGTTGAATTGGAAATTATAGATAATACTTTTGAGATAACGAAAGAAATAAATGCCCCTGCAATTGTAGAGTTTGCGTTTGGCAGGAATTATTTATATCTTTATTTTGAACCCGGAGATCAGGTAACTATGTCATTTGATGGCATGGATTTTCAATCATCCTTGAAATCCTTGAAATTCGAAGGGGAAGGCGCAGCCCATAACAATTTCATTGCTGAGTACGTAAGGCTATTTTTTCCTGCAGATTTTAATATGAATGAATTTATTAAGAACAGTTCCGCTGTTGAATTCAAAACATATCTTGACCAAAATAATAGAGAGCAGGCTGACTTCATTGCCAAAAGTAAAAACATGTCCATGAATTTCAGGGAGTATATAGAAGCAACAAGTACTTATTCATATGGCACCAGGTTGTTAAGGTATGTTATTTTTCACATAAGTCCGTATACCCGAATACAGGATGCTCTGGAGCTGCCGGATGACTATTATAACGGATTGGATAACATTGCTTTAAATAAACCGGAGCTTTTTTATGTCCCTTATTATAGGAGTTATATTGGTTCACATATGAATTTAAAGTTTAATGAGATTATAGGAAAAGAAGAAAATCAAAATGAAGAAAATTATTGGCTTTACAATATAGAGATTGCCAAAAACTCTTTCGAGGGTGAGGTCAGAGACGTAAAATGGGCAGAAACATTGTTCCTTATGTGCATGTTAGGCAAAAGGGAACAATGTCTGTCTGAATTTGAACTTTTTAAAGCGGAAGTTTCCAATAAGGAATATATTTTACCCATAGAAGAGGAGTTGGCAAAACAAGCTCCTTTAACTCCGGGTAATAAAGCTCCTGACTTTAAGCTAGCCAATCTTGAGGGAAATATGGTTTCTTTAAGTGACTTTAAAGGAAAGGTTGTTTATATTGATTTCTGGGCAAGCTGGTGCGGTCCTTGTTTACAGGAGGCTCCGGCTGCTGCAAAACTGAAAGAACATTATAAAGACCGGGGTGATTTAGTGTTTCTTTATATCTCTATTGATCATGATGAGAATGCCTGGAGAAACATGATTGAGGAAAAGGAGCTGAAAGGTGTGCATGTATTATCAAAAGGATGGGATTCGGATGTGCCAAAAAATTATAACATCTCCGCAATTCCTAAATATTACATTATTGGCAGAGATGGAAATATATTTAGTGATGAGGCCAAAAACCCCAGTAATAAAGATATAACTGCTCAAATTGATGAGGCTTTGGGTTTATGAATCAGCCATTCAGTCCCCTTTTGACAACCAAAATGGTAATACAGGTTCGATCAAATACATGAGCCATCCTTGCGGGTTCCAGCATCAAAAATTTGATAATTTGTGAATCATAAGGAGGCAGTCATCGCCTCGTCCTCTTTCTTCTCTTCCGCAATATGGGTGATATCCTGTTCCAGAATCCACCCTTTTGGAAGCCGCATGGTGAGCGGCTTCGATCGTATATCTCCGGTTGTTTCTAAAATTATCATATCGATTCCATCTAAAGTAGAAATGCCTTTTTGTCGGGCTGCGCTATAGATTTCCTCAACGGTTATTCTTTCTTTTTTCATAGCCTGATAAAGAAAGCTACCCTTGTCTTTTACCCTCACAGCCAACCAAGTGAATAAAAACTGAAATCCAATAAATAATAGAATAACAGTTACACCATTGGCAATCGGTATGTTTTGATTGAGAGAAACACTAGCTAGAATTGACCCCAAGGCATTAGTTACAACAAAATCAAAGGCATTCATTTTAGACAAGGTCCTTTTTCCGGAAACCCTTAATAAAAATACTATAGCAACATAGGCTAATGGGGCTATGCCTGGCAAAAAAGAATGAAAAACGTGTTTTGTTTTGTTCTTTTGTTATTTTTACCATGATTACACACCTATGAAAAAACACCTCCTTTTTGCAATATTATTCTGCACCACCTATAGTATGGCGAGTGCCCAGCTTTTTGAAGACTTTGAAGACGGCATAAAAAACAGTTACGCCGCTGCCGTGGCAGAGCTGGCCAGCGGCCCCTGGATGCTTGACGATGCCCTGCTGGGTACCCTTACAGGCGACAAAAAGAACGGGCTGAAATCGGTCCGTATCCGCAATGGCTTTATTGCCATGGAGTTTGACTACCCCGGTGGCCTCAGCGAGGTATCCTTCTACGCCGCCAACTACGGCGACAATAGCGGAGGTGTGCTGCAGGTGAGCTACTCCGCCGACGGGGGCAACTCCTGGACTGCATTAGGCAATCCCCTCACCCTGGGTACCACCCTCACCCAATACACTCTACAGGGAAGTGTGCAGGGCAATGTGCGCCTGCGCTTTGAAAAAACTGCCGGCGACCGCATCAACGTAGATGATTTGCTTATCAACGATTATATTGAAGTAAGCGACGGGCCGGCCCTGCTCTTTCGTATCAACCAACTGCCTTACAACAGCGGCAGCACCTTCAATTTCGGCATGAACACGGGCAGCGCCATCGCCCAGCTGCAGTTGCGCAACACTGGCGAGCAGGAACTGGTGATTTACTCTCACCAGCTCAGCGGCACTGAGTTTGCCGTGGATGGTGACCTTAATTTAAGCCTTGCCCCCATGGAAAGCGCCAACTTTACCCTTTCTTTTCATGCTCAGAGCCCCGGCGAGAAGGAGGAGTCGCTCATGCTTACCACAAACGACCCTGACAATGCGGAATATATCATCTACTTCAACGCTTTTGCCCTTGATACCAGCAACCCCATTGCTATAGCCGACGCCCGGCAGCTGCCCGTGGGCACCGAGGTAACGGTGACAGGATGGCTCACGGTAGCCGGAGAGTTTGGCGGGCCAGCCTACTTCCAGGACCATACCGCCGGCATCGCCTGGTACAACGGCGCAGTGATGGCCGATGAATGGCTGGTAGGAGGCGAAATCGGCGACTCCATCGTGGTAACCGGAGAGTTGGGTCGCTTCAACAATTTGGTACAGATTGTCAACGACACCTACTTTGAAACATTCCCTTACGCCCATCATGAGATAGAACCCATTGAGATTACCATCGCCCAGATGAACAGCGGCGACTACGAAGGCTGGCTGGTTAATATTCCCCATGTGGAGTTTGAAACCACAGGCGTATTCGCAGGCAACAACAACTATATCATCCACGATGCCACGGCAGAGGGTGAGCTGCGGGTGGACGACAACACCAACATTGCCGGCAACCCAATACCAACCGGTCCGGTGGCTGTAACGGGTCCCGCAGGACGCTTTGTGAACACCCACCAGATTTTGCCCCGCTTCACCCAAGACATCATGCCCCTGAGTGGAGCTATCATTTTGACGGCCCCACCGTTTGAAACGGCCGCCACCCCCACCAGCATCAGCTTTGCCTGGCAGACACAGCATGCCGGGCACTCGGAAATCCGCTACGGCACTACCCCAAACCTGGAGCTGGGCAAGGTGATGGAAGAAATCCACACCACCTCCCACCAGCTTACCCTTACCGGGCTGGAACCTGCCACCCTGTATAAGGTGCAGCTGCGCTCTGCCTTTGACGCCGACACCAGCGCTACGGCACTTTACATCACTACCACCGCTTCACCTGCCGGCACCACGGGAGAAATACGCTCTTACTTCAACAAGGATGTGGCCCATGAGCTGGCATCTTTTGGCCAGGCACAGCAAAACGTGAACTTTGCTCAAAAACTCATTGAATACATTGACGCGGCAGAACAAACCGCCGAGTTTGCCTTTTACAACATCAGCGGAGATGTGGGCGAAAGTATCGCCGAGGCCATCCTGCAGGCCCACCAACGGGGTGTGCAGGTGCGGGTGGTCGCATCGGGCCACACGGGCAACCCGAATGCCGTGGTTAGCTACCTGCAGAGTCAGGGAATAAGAACCGCACAGAGTTGGGGCACAGCGCAAATGCACAACAAGTTTGCCGTGTTCGACGCCCACCACAGCGACCCTACACGCCCCCATATTGTCACCAGTTCATGGAATGCCACCGACCAGGGCACCCATAGCCAGTACCAGAACATGGTAATCATTCAGGATGTGGCCCTGGCACGTGCCTACCTCAGAGAATTTAACCAAATGTGGGGGGACACAGCGGGCGATTACAACGCAGCACTGGCGCGCTTCAGCGACAGCAAATCGGTGGTAAATCCTTCGGTATTCTGGATAGGAGAAGACCAAACGCGGGTGGAAGTGTTTTTCAGCCCCCAGTCTAATGCCGAGGCCCATATGAACCGCGTAATTTCCACGGCACAGGAAAGCATTCACCTGGCCCTTAACCTTATCACCCGCCGCTCGCTGGCCAACACCATCCAGGAAAGAGAGCAGGACGGTGTGGTGGTACGCGGAGTAATTGGCTCCATCAGTGAGCTAGGCAGTCAGTTTTATTTCCTCAGCTCCTGGGCCGATGTGCTGCACTTCCCCCAGGGAGAGTTTGGCCTGTTGCACCACAAGTACGCCATCATCGATGGCAAGAACGGAAGTCTGGATTCCAAGGTGATTACCGGTTCGCACAACTGGTCGTCCAACGCCAACTTCACCAATGATGAAAACACCATCATCATTTATAACTCACGTGTGGCAAACGAGTATTTCCAGGAGTTTGCCGCGCGCTATTGGCAAGCTGGCGGGCAGGCACAATTTGATGTTACCACTGCTGTGGAGGACAACACAACCCTGCTTAACTCTTCCAATGAAAGCCTGCGGGTGTATCCCAATCCCTTTACCCGCCACACGCAAATCGCCTTTGCTTTTGACCGGCCTACCCGGGCCGACATCCGCATCTACGACCTTACCGGGCGACAGGTGGCCTTGCTCTCCGACAACCAACTGTGGGAAAGCGGAAGCCACACCTTGCCATGGGATGCCTTTCACCTGCCCCAGGGTATCTATATCTGCCGCATGCAAATAGAAAACAGTTTGCCTAAATCCTTGAAGTTGATGTTGATGAGATAACGTTCGGAGCCTGAGCACTCAACAAGCTAACACCTGCATTGCAACTTGCATGGATCCTTCCCCGTGATACAGATCAACATTTAATCTCAAAAACAGCCATGATTGTCTTCTGTAACAAGTTTAATAAATTCGCTCAGACTCTTTACCGTAGGGTTTGGATCATATTGATACCATTTCAGATTTCCTCTCAACCAAAAGACTTTCCAATGACTTTTTGGCTTTACATAAGTTGTCTTACGCAATTGGGGATTCTATAATCAGTTTAAACCATTTTTTATTACGGTTTTCGAATTTGATGTTGAAGCATTCATTACGGTATATATGCCCAGGTGTGTCGCACTTATACGGTAAAACGAGTAGCTGCATTTAGCGAAATACCATACAAACAGGTAGGCATTTTAAATTGGTTGTGGTTTGTGAATTGAATGCCAAATCTTGATCATCATTTCCTGTATCAGGTCTTGCCTGTCGTCTTCATTTAGGCAGGATGCTGGCCTACCTCGAACAAAATACCTTTACCTCCGCACCGCCAACTGTGAAATGGCAGAGAACATGTCCATTTCCGCACACATTAATTAAGATAATGAACACTCTTTGCAAAATACCAACAGTGCAAAAACACCCCTATTCAACTGCTGTGGAAATGCTTAAGAATACTGGCACAGATTTTAGTTATGTTGATAATCATTAATAAAATCTTATACCTTAAAAAAATGAAAACGGTCACATCTGTAATTATTAATTTAAATCTTGCACTAATTTTTCTGCTTTTGCCCATAGCAGGGGTTGGTCAAACCATCAGAGGAGTTGTTTTAGACAGGGCCACCCGGCAACCTTTACCCTTTTCAACCCTGCACATTCAGGATACTCAGCCTCCCGTTGGAACCATAACGGATGAATCCGGAAACTTTGTAATTACAAACGTACTACCAGGCAGATATAATATTGAAGCTTCCTTTGTTGGGTATGAGCGGGTTTTGCAAAGAGAAGTACTTGTGGGAACCGGCAAGGAAGTGATCCTGCAATTTGAGATGGAACCACAAAGCAGCCAGCTGAAAGGTGTAACCATCAGGGCTTCAGCACAGAATAAAGCCAGCGCTATGAACTCAATGGCCATGGTCAGTTCCTTGTCTTTCAATGTGGAGGAAACCCGCAGGTATGCAGGGGGCATGGACGATCCGGCACGATTGGTGACAGCATTTGCCGGAGTTAGTGCTGCCGGAAACGCACAAGACAATGCCATTGTGATCAGGGGAAATTCTCCGCGAGGTGTCCTTTGGCGTGTTGAAGGGGTAGAGGTTCCTAACCCTAACCATTTTTCCAACGCCAATGTGGTAGGCGGGGGATTTATGAGCATATTGAGCAGCCAGACACTGGGCAGGTCAGATTTTTTCACCGGAGCTTTCCCTGCCGAATACGGAAATGCCCTGGCAGGGGTTTTCGATATAAAACTGCGTTCGGGTAATACGCACAAAAGGGAGTATACTTTCCAGGCAGGTATTCTTGGCCTCGATTTCAGTGCCGAGGGGCCATGGATACAGGGAAAAGAATCATCATACCTGTTCAATTACCGTTATTCGACCATGGGGCTGCTTTCACAGCTTAATATCATCCCCAACATGGCTATTCTTTACCAGGACCTTTCCTTTAAAAACGAGTTTCACACCCAAAAATACGGAACCTTTACATTTTGGGGACTCGGAGGTCTGGACAAAACCTTTACAAATGCATTAACAGACTCCCTTCAATGGAAAAACGATGATGACCGCTTCGACAACTACTGGAAGGAAAGCTTTGGTGCCACCGGAATCGGACATAGGATCACCCTGAGGTCATCCTCTTACATATCCACAACCTTGGTTGCATCTGGCAGAAGAAAGGAACTCACTATGGACTGGCTGGATGAAGGGTACCAACTTCAAAAAGACCTTGATTTATTCAAGACCGACAGCAAACTGGCCCTTACATCCTCTATCAATCATCGTTTTAATACTAATCATATCAATCGTTCGGGATTCATCATAAATTCATTGCATTACAATTATGATCTCAACAGCTCCCATGAGCACATTCCCGGAACCTATACCAATATGGCCCTGGAAACGGGGCAGGCTTTTCAGATACAGGCCTACACACAATCGCGGTACAACCTGAGCCCCAATTGGGTTGTAAATGCCGGTTTGCATGGCAACTATTTTGCCCTGAACAACACCTGGTCGGTTGATCCGCGAATCGGGCTGAGTTGGCAAGTATCCCCTAACCAAGCTGTAAGTATGGCTTACGGAAAACACAGTCAGACAGAAGACCTTTATGTGTATCTGTATCGCAGGCAAGATGAAGGAGGCAATTGGTACCAACCCAACAAACAGCTTAATCTTGCCCAGGCCCATCACTTTGTGGCAGCTTATGACCACAATTTCAGTGATATTCTGCGCCTTAAGGTGGAGCCCTATTTCCAATACCTCTACAACTTACCCGGCGAAGAAAACAGCTCTTTCTCCATGATCAACTTTACGCGCGACTTTGGTTTTAACAAAGCACTCGTTAATACCAGCCTTGGCAGAAACATAGGCATGGATATAACCGTGGAAAGATTTCTCCATAAAGGATATTATTACCTTGCCAATGCCTCTTTATTCAGGTCGGAATACAAAGCTGATGATAATGTTTGGCGCAGCACCCGTTACGATAAAAACCTTGTGATTAACCTGCTTGGCGGCAAAGAGTTTATGATTGGCAACAATATGCTGGGCATCAACCTCAGGGCCAGCCTGAGCGGCGGGGAAAGGAGAACACCCATTTTACAGACACAATCCAATCAGGCACGAAGAGCCATTTTTGACGAAGAAAAGGCATGGAGTCTTCAGGACGGTTTCACCACTTACCTTGATGCATCCATAACCTATAGGATCAACAGGAAAAGCCATACCGGAATTTGGGCCTTACAGGTAAAGAATGTGCTGGGAGTCAGCCAAAACGACCTGTACCTTTATGATTACGAAAAACAGAAAGTGGTATTAGACAGCAGGGTGATCGTGGTGCCCAGTTTGAGTTATAAAATTGAATTTTAGGCAATTTGAATATTCAGAAAGTGGAATTATTTGCTCCACTTATTAATCTGCTCTAAGTAATTCATTTGTACTGTAGAAGGAATTATGGCTTGACGAAAATTTTCAGTTAAATCGCTTTTCATCAGCAGTCTACTTGCAAGCTTAACTTCGTCTAATGACTCCCAATGCATAATCATTGTCCATGAGTTATTTCTCCCTTTCACAAGTTCCGAATCAATATAACCAGATTGTAACATGTGAAATTCTATTTCTACTAAATCTACAATCTCTTTAAACGTTTCATTTGTAATAGATTCGTCAATATCAAATGACACAATCTCTGTTACGACATTCTTGTTCATAATCAATTTGTATTTAATTAATAATGGACAAAGTAACAATTGTTGTTCATCATAGGATAGTAAAAAAACGACATATTAACTTTTGGGTAAAATATCCAGAATCAAATCATTTTCCTTAAGCTGTTTTGCAGGGGTCTTTCCCATAAATGATTTGAAACTATTTATAAAATGAGTTTGGTCATAATAATTAAATTCATAACCTATTTGTGCCATTGAATCAATATTACCCGTTTTCAGGCTCTTTATTGATTTCAGGAATTTGGTGTTCATTAAAAAAGCTTTGGGAGTTGTGCCTATGTGTTTTTTAAAGAAACGTTCTACGGTTCTTTGGCTGAAACAATGCTTTTTGCAATAAGCTTTTATATTCATAGCGTCTCCATGCGTCAGGAAGTCATTAATGAGAGAATCATAATTTTTACCAGGCAATAATTTTAAATCAATAATTTTCATTAGCAATTCTTCTATTATAGCAATTCTTTGGTGGCTTAATTCTGTCTCAGCCAATCTTTCAGCCATGTTTTTAAAGGCTGGTATGATATGATCAATTAATACAATGCTGTTTGCAAATTTATGTAGCGGTTCTTTTATTACAGGATAAAACCCTGTTGGTGAAAAGGATATCCCAACAATATCAAGAATCCCTTCTTGTTCAACAACCTTATAATTATTTTGAATTCCAATAAAGTGAGAATTTTTAAAGGTTTCTTCTTTGGTTCCGCTTATATATTTTATCGGGGCAGATAAGTTTATGATTAAATCTATGTTATTCATTGGGATTAATGTGCCATGAATAGCCGCCTCCTTTTTGCTTTTGAGTATCCAATAAAATTTAATCAGTTTCTTAAGCACTGGATTAACAGGGTAGTGTCTTTTTATTTTTATGTCGATTATTTGCATTTCTTCTTATTCTTGTGTTTTAAGATAATTCGCCCCAATACGCTGAAGTTTCTTCAGGTTTTTGCCAAATAAAAACTACCTCCATGCCCCGCACCACGAATTAGCAGCGAAGCTAATTGTGACTATTATTAGTTTGCATCAATTACTTTAACATGTTTAATTATCTCGTCTGGTAGTTGTGGTAATGTAGCATTTAATTTACTTAGCGTCTCATATCTTTTAATAAAATACAATGGTCCGTTTTTTACACATTCCATTATTTCTTCTACACCATAATATAGTTCTATATGATAGATTAAAAATAAACCGGTAATACAGATGTATTTCTCCCAAAAAGGGCCAAAAGTCCCTTCATTAATTGTTTTTCTTCTAAGTTCCAGTGTTTGATTATCAGCAAATATTAGTTTCGCTTTCTCTTGCAGCATCTCATGGGCATTCGATTCTTTTTCTCTTATATATTGGCTTTGTTCGTATGCTTCAGCAATCTCAGAACCATTTGCTATATAATGAGCTAAACCTTCATTTAACATTAAAAATAATACTTCATCAGGCAGGCTGCTTTCGATTTGCTGATTCCAATGTTCTTTTGTATAATCAGATAGAATAGCATGGAATAATTCGTGCGACATTACATTTTCCATTGCTTTCATTTGCTCTTGAATAGTATTTCCGTAGGTCATACTGACCAAAGTCAAATTAAAAATAATTGCAGGTGTTCCTTTATCCGAAAGTAAATATTCTCCATTATTAACAATGTAATCGAACGATATCGCATCTCCCCATTGCCAGCCCAATGCAGTAAAGAACACTTCATAATTACGAGGGGGAATATAGTTGTTGGGAAAGTATTTGATGGCTCGTTTATATACATTTTCGGAAAAGTCAGATTCTTTTATTTCTTTTAAAAGTTCAGTGATTTCTAATTGTCTCTTATACGCCTCATTCAGCAAATAAATGCTAGCTGAAGTGCTGTCATTAAAATTAAATTCCTCTAGTGTTTTATTAAATTCAGGAACATTTTCTTCCCGTTTACTTAAAATCTGACTCATAAGTTGAGTGCTGGGTTGCTCAGCTATACTCGAAATTTTGGTTTTACTAAAGCCATTTTGCATCCAAATCAATAATGAATCAACAGCTTCTGCCTTAAAAATTAATTTATTTTGAGCTATTAAGTTCGTAGTTAAGAAAACCAGTAAAATGAATTGTATTATTGTTTTCATATTTATTGTCAGTTAATAATATGTTTCAAATTGCACTCTCCTTGCACTTTGACATTATAGCATTTTTTTAATCGTCCCCTACAAATATAGGAATATACGCGAGAAATGTCGATTTACTGAATAATTAAGGAAAGTTTAATGGAACGATTAAGTTTTTCAGAAACCTTTCTCGAAGCTACCAATTTCTAATTTAAAACGTAATTTAGTCGTATTTGAGTCGTAGTTTAAACGTCGTAAAACGTTTTAACTACGTGTTAACTACGTGTGAGTCACGTTTGAACTTCGTTTAAACACTGAACTTGGCAGGTGCTTGTCATGAAACAGATGATACCAGGTGGCCGCCTGTATGCAGGGTAAAAAAAGAGGCCACCCGAAATGGGCCGCCCCTGGATATGAAAAGGTATTGTGTTTTTTATTTAGAAAACCGAAACCCTGAAGGCGTGAGTTCAGCGAAGCTAATCATCAATCGTTAATCCCTGCCGGCCGGCAGGCAGGCTCAAACCTCAAACCTCAAACTTATCTTATCACCCGGAAGGTCTTATTAAACCTAATCTTACTCAAAAAGCTCTTGTCCTTGTCGAGCGATAGCCATACGAACATGGCGCGGCCCACGATGTGGTCTTCGGGCACGAAGCCCCAGAAGCGGGAGTCGGCCGAGTTGTGGCGGTTGTCGCCCACCATCCAGTAGTAGTCCAATTCGAAGGTATAGGTGGTGGCAGGGGCACCGTCGATAAAAATTTGCCCATCCTTTATTTCCAGGTCTTTTCCTTCGTATACATCGATAATGCGCTCATAAAGGAGTATGTTGCGGGCATCGATTTCAATGGTGGCGCCTTTTTTTGGTATGTAGAGCGGTCCGAAGTTGTCCTCGTTCCAGGCAAAGGCGGGGTTGTGCGGGAATATATAGGGTTCGTGCCTTCCGGCGGGTCGTTTGAGCTGCTCCACGGCCTCCACATTGGGCAGGCTCTCGATCTGCAGGGCGGAGGCGTCGTTCATTTCCAGGATGTACACCCCGTTGGCCACCATGCCCCAATTGCTAATATTGTGACGTTCGAAAACGCGGGGGTTGAGCTGGGTGCCATCGGTCATTACCTGGTAGTTGTGCTGCACGCCTTCGGGGTTTGGGAGCAGGGTGCCGTTAATCATTATGCGGCCATCAACAATCTGCAGGGTGTCGCCGGGGATGCCCACGCAGCGTTTTATGTAGTTTTCGCGCTTATCTACCGGGCGGGCCACTACATCGTAGTTGCGCCAAACCTGATCACGGCCCATGTTGCGCACCAGGGCGTAATAACTTTCGTTTTGGCGTTGCAGGGCCACCGTGTCGCCATCAGGGTAGTTGAAAACTACCACATGGTTGTTTTCGATGGCGCGCAGCCCCGGGAAGCGGTAATAATCGAGCTTGATCCACTCCAGGTAGGATTTGGTATATTGGGTGAGCGGAAGGGTATGGTGCGCAAATGGAAAGGCAATGGGTGTGTTGGGAATCTTTGGCCCGAAGGCTACCTTGCTTACAAAGAGATAGTCGCCCACCAGCAGCGATTTTTCCATCGAAGGAGTAGGTATGGTGTATGCCTCTACCATGAAGGTGCGTATGAGGGTGGCGGCCACCACGGCAAAAATGATGGCATCGGCCCACTCGCGCCAGCCCGATTTTAAAATAACGGGAAGTTTTGTAGGATGCACATATTCTTCATTGGGTGCAAAGCCCAGATAGGGGAGGAAGGCAAAAGGAAACAGCACGCCCAGGGCCTGCTGTCCCAGGCCGTGCTTGTTGAAGCACTTGAGGGTTTCGACCACCATAAGCAGCAGGGTAAACACATTGATAAAGGGAATCAGCACAAAAATGTACCACCACAGGGGCTTGTCGATAATCTTTAGCCAGTGATATATGTTAAGAAACGGCACGATGGCGTACCAGCCGTGCAGTCCTGCTTTTTCAAATATTTTCCATAGTCCGGCCAAGGAAGCCAGGAAAAACAGGATGGAGAGGATCATGTAAATGCTCATGATGCTTTTTGTTAAAGGTTAAGTAAGTCTTTCATGGTAAAGATGCCTTTTTTTTGCCACACCCATTCTGCGGCAAGCAGGGCGCCCTGTGCAAATCCGCTGCGGTTGCGGGCGGTATGTTTTATCTCTATGCTGTCGGCGGGGCCGTTCCATGTCACCACATGGGTGCCGTGCACCTGGTCGATGCGCAGCGACTCAATGGATATGTCGGCCTCGCCTGGCTGCTGTTCTTTCAGCTTCCAGGCGTTGAAGCGTTCGTCCTGGTCAATGATTTCGTTGGCCAGCACTATGGCGGTGCCACTGGGAGCATCGAGCTTCTGGATGTGGTGGGTTTCTGAGATTTCGGGGCTATAATCTTTGAAAGGGCCCAGCAGGGTGGTAAGCCTGCGGTTGATCTCGAAAAAGATATTGACTCCCAGGCTGAAGTTGGAGGCATACAGCAGGGTTTGGTTTTTTGCCAGACCAATCATGCTGACTTCTGGCAGGCGGTTGTGCCAGCCGGTGGTGCCGCTCACCACGGGGATGCCGGCGTCGAAACAGCGGAAAATATTGTTTACCGCCGTGTCGGGGGTGGTAAACTCTATGGCCACCTGTGCTTCGCCCGGAAAACCAATCCAGTCGTCCTCCTTGTCCACAATGCAGGCTATCTCATGGCCGGCTGCCAGGGCATGTTTTTCAATTTCATGCCCCATTTTGCCAAAACCTATAATTGCTATCTTTAGTGCTTCTTTCATATGTTAAAACCTGAAAGTAAGTTTTAGTCCCGGTGCATGTGCCGCAGGTCCGGCCAGGTAAGGCAGGGGGGCCAGCTGTGGCTCAATGCGCATGCTCAGGTCTTCGCTCACGTCGAAATCCATAAGGTGGGCCTGTACATTGGCATCGAGAATGTTGAGCAGGTAAAGGGCCACACCGAGAATATAGCTGAGCTCAAGGTTGCGCCGGTAATAGTCCATGGCCCTTTTCAGGGCAGCATCGCTGTAAAGCGGGTACTCGTCAATAGTGTTGGGGTTGCCATCCACTTTTGCCAGGTAAGCTTTGCGAAACACCTGGTATTCGGTGTTATTGAAGTTAACGGCATAAGCCACGGCCCCGAAGCCGGCGTAGATTATGGGGATTTTCCAATAGGCACCGTTGTAAGCCTGCCCCAGTCCGGGAAGTGTTGCTGAGAGCATGGCGGCACGCCCGGGCGAGGGAATGTGCTTTTGTGTAGCAAGGGTGTCGGCCTCAATGGCTTGTGCCGGAACAGCCGCACCACCCGCAGGGGTTGGCTGGCTGTTCCCCGAAAGGGGAAGAATAAAAAAAAGACAAAATACAAGCAATATCTTAAGTGCACAGCTGGGGCCGGCGGTTATGCCCTGGGCATGCGGAGCGGGCGCTGGCTGATATGCTGTGATGGCGGTCAACTGGTGCCGTATTACTTTTTAATGAGATTCAGTATGCGTTCGAGGTCTTCTTCGGAGGAGAAGTTGATAACGATGGCACCTTTGCCGCCGGCTTTGCTTTTGAGCTGCACCTTGGAGCCATACAATTCAGTCAGTTGCATTTGCAGCTCAAGGTATTTTTCCTTCAGTGCTGGGGCACTTTGTTTTTTTTGCTCGGGAGCGGCCTCTTCTGGAGCCGCTTCGGCCAGGTTTTTTACAATTTCTTCTACATCGCGCACCGACAGGCCTTGGGCAATAATGTCCTGGTAGATCTCTAATTGGGTCTGCACATCGTCGACCGACACCAATGCTCGGGCATGGCCCATGCTGATAGCGTCCTGGCGCAGGCCAATCTGTATCTCGCCGGGCAGGTTGAGCAGGCGCAGGTAATTGGCAATGGAACTGCGGCTTTTGCCCAGGCGCTCGCTGAGCATTTCCTGCGTTAGCTGGTAGTTGTCGATAAGCTGCTTGTAGGCCAGTGAGATTTCAATTGGATTGAGGTTTTCGCGCTGAATATTTTCTACAATGGCCATTTCGAGCATGCCGTGGTCGGTGGCCAGGATAATGTAGGCGGGGATTTCGGTGAGGCCGGCCATGCGCGAGGCTTTGCAGCGGCGCTCGCCCGAGATGAGCTGAAACTTGCCGTCTTGGCCCTTGCGCACCGTAACAGGCTGTATTACGCCCTGCTCCTTAATGGAAGCAGCCAGGTCCTGAAGGGCTTCCTCATCAAAATCGGTGCGGGGTTGGTAGGGGTTGCTCTCAATATTGGCAAGCAAAACCCGGCCCACGGTGCCCACGGCGTGCAGGTCTCTTTCAATGTCGTAAACGGGCTGGGGCTCTACCCCGGAGTTGTCAAGCAACGCACTTAATCCTTTTCCTAATGCTCTCTTTTTGGCATTCATTATTCTACCTCTATGTTTTTCTCTGATTGGGGAATTTTCGTTAACTCATTTTTCTGCAGTATCTCGCGGCCCAGATTCAGGTAATTTATGGCGCCGCGGCTTTGCACATCGTGCATAATGATGGTTTCTCCGAAACTGGGCGCCTCACCCAGTTTGGTGTTGCGCTGTACGATGGTGTCGAACACCAGATCCTGAAAATGGGTGCGTACCTCTTCTACCACCTGGTTAGAAAGGCGCAGCCGGTTGTCGTACATAGTGAGCAGTATGCCTTCGATCTCGAGATTTGGGTTGAGGCGTGACTGTACGATCTTAATGGTGTTGAGCAGCTTGCCAAGGCCTTCGAGTGCAAAATACTCGCACTGCACGGGGATGATTACTGAGTCGGCTGCCGTTAGGGCGTTTACGGTAATGAGCCCCAACGAGGGCGAGCAGTCGATAATCACAAATTCATAATCGTCCTTCACCCGGTCAATCACCTTGCGCATCATCATTTCGCGGTTGGGCAAGTTGATCATTTCGATTTCAGCACCCACCAGGTCGATGTGTGCGGGAATCAGGTCGAGGTTGGGGGTGGAGGTGTTGAGCAGAATGTTGCGGGGCTCCACATCGTCGATAATGCATTCGTAAATACTGGTCTTGATCACCTTGGGGTCGAAACCCACGCCAGAAGTGGCATTGGCCTGCGGGTCGGCGTCGATGAGCAGGGTTTTGTGCTCGAGCACGGCAAGGCTGGCTGCAAGATTAATGGCGGTAGTGGTTTTTCCTACGCCGCCTTTTTGGTTGGCAATGGCAATTACTTTACTCATATTCCTTTATAAAATAATGATGGTTTCACTCAAAGTCCTTTGATCAAGTGAAACCATGCAGGGAGGCATTGTGTTAAGGATCAAACGCTGATTGTTATTTATTATTCTTTTTTGCTGACGGGCCTTGCTGGTTAGTAAAAACGGCACAAAAGGCGCGGCAAAAACTATACCGCCGGAGCCATTTCCACTCCAGTGCAAATTTACAATTTTAGTATGCTTACAGGTTTTTTTTTTGTTAAAAATTACAAACAAGGCTAATGACGGCAGAATGAGCAACTTGCCTGTATTTTTGGCCGCTTACTCGTCCTGCTGACCGGAATCTTCATTGTTTTTCTCGCCAAGGTCCTCAAAATCAATATCGGGATTACGCTGCTGATATTCGCGTTGCACCTGGGGCACCTCGGGCTGGGCCTCTACAATGGCGCTGAAAGCTTCCTTAAGGGCTTCCTCAAACTTGTCGAAATCTTCCCTGTAAAGGAAAATCTTATGTTTCTCAAAGAAAAATTTGCCCGTCTGCTGGTTGAAACGCTTCTTGCTTTCGGTTATGGTAAGATAGAATTCTTCGTTGCGCGTGGCTTTTACATCAAAGAAGTAAGTCCTTTTTCCTGCCCTTACCGCTTTAGAATAAATGTCCTCTCTCGTGTTTTGGCTGCCAAAATTTTCCATTTTTCTTCCTTTCGTTTAAAGAACCTTCGTTAATTTTTTAGGTCAAAACCTTCCTCAAAAATAGTGCCCCTGTTATGGAAGGGGTGCGTAAAATTTTATTACAGGGAAAACATCAATAATATTAACACTTTTGCCAAAAAACAGTTCACTCAACAAACGACAATCTGCATGAAAAAATTGTTTGCTCTTGCCTGGGCAATATTTTTTGGCCTGTGGCAAGCAAATTTCCATTACTTTTGCAAAGTTTCCGGGGGCCATGGTGGCTGCTTTGCCGGTAACAGCTGCTGTTCCTTGTAAATTTGAATCTGATCCTATGTTAAACAGAAGGCATTTGCGCGTTAAAGTGCTTCAGAGCCTTTATGCCTTTTTCCAGTCGGGCAACAACGACTTGGGTGCCGGCGAAAAAGAGCTTCTTTTTGGAATAGAAAAGATCTACGACCTTTATCTGCACCAGTTTTTGTTGCTGGCCGAGCTTTACCGCCAGGAAGTGAGAATAATAGAGGACAATCGCAATAAGCACCTTCCAAGTCAGGAAGACCTTTATCCCAACACCCGCTTTGTCGACAACCCTGTGCTTAAGACTATTGCCAGCCATGCTGCCATTGATGAGCACTGCAAGCGCCGCAAAATAAGCTGGAACACCAACCAGGAGCTGGTGCGCAAGTTGCTGGCCCACGTGAAGCAGCAGAACTATTTTAATGTTTATATGGCAAAGGAAGAGGTGACCTTTGCCGACCATCGCGAGTTTGTGACCCGCATGGTGAAGAAGGACATTGTGAACTTTGAATTGCTCCACTCGTTCTATGAGGAAAATTCCATTTACTGGATCGACGACTGGGAGCTGGTAAACATGATGCTGGTAAAAACCCTGAAAGCCATCGACCCCGAACAGGGCAAAGGACTGCTGCTGATGGACCTTTTCAAGGAAGATGAAGACCGGCAGTTTGCACGTGAGCTTTTTAAGCGTACCATTCTCAGTCAAAAGGAAATGGACTCCATTATTTCGGCTAAAACCCAGAACTGGGACCTGGAGCGTATTGCCCTGATGGATGTTATCATTATGAAAATGGCGCTCACCGAAATTCTCAAGTTCAGGGAAATTCCCGTGAAGGTAAGCCTGAACGAATACATCGAACTATCGAAAATGTACAGCACACCCAAAAGCAAAATCTTTATTAACGGGGTGCTCGATAAGCTGGTGGAGGAGTTTGTGAGCGAAAACAAAATCAACAAGCATGTAAAAGGGCTTTCCGGCTGAGCTTAAAGGCCTTTTTTATACCTTTGTTTTACTATGGTTTTTCAATCAGAAACAAATATGAACGCAATGCAATTTAAGCCCTTACGAAATTTTTTACTGCTTGCATTCCTGTTTTCGGGCCTACTCATGGCCTGCAACACTGGTGGCGGACAGGCCAGAACCGAACAGGTGGCTGCTGAAATTTTGGGTGCAACCCCCACTAAAGCGCCTGAGGTAACTTTCGACAAACTGGCCCACGAATTCGGTCCCATTTTCAGCGGCGAAAAGGTGACTTACAACTTCCGCTTTTCCAACACTGGCGATGCCCCCCTGGTCATTATAAGCACACGCAGCGGCTGCGGATGTACTGTTGGCGACTACCCCAAAGAGCCCATCCCGCCCGGTGGCGAAGCCAGGATAACGGTACAGTTTAACAGTGCCGGTCGCCGCGGATTCCAGTCGGAGTCAGTGCGCGTTATTACCAACGCCACCCCCCAGGAATACCTGCTGCGTATCACTGCCGAAGTTATCCAGAACTAAATATCATTTTAAACCCTTAAACAAACTGAATATGAATTTTTTGAACACAGTTATTCTTATGACTCCCCCGGCCGAAGGTGGCGGTGGTGGCATTGCTGCATTTCTGCCGCTCATTCTTATTATTTTGGTTTTCTACTTGTTCTTTATCCGCCCGCAAATGAAAAAGCAGAAGGATTTAAGCAAGTTTCGCGAAAACCTTAAGAAGGGCGATAAGATTATCACCGTTGGTGGCATCCACGGTAAGATAGTTGAAGTAACGGATAAGACTTTCATGATTGAAGTGGAAGGCCAAAACAAGCTTAAGATCGAGAAGTCGGCCGTGGCACAAAACAGCGTTTCAGAAAATCTGGCCGAGACCCGTTAATTTTTTTACTTCAGGGTTGTAGTGGTGTGGGCTTGCTGCCATACAGGGCGCGGGTGCCCGGCATCACTTACAACCTTTTTTTTTCAGGAGGTGGTCGTTATGATTAGCCGCATTGGGCCTTTACAGAGACTGCGCAACATATACCGCGATCCCGGCAGGAGAAAAAAGCTGTATGTTTTCCTGGTGTGTCTTTTTTTGAGTGCCTTTTTCTGGCTTTTCATCAAGCTTTCGCGTGAAGCCCAGGCCGTAATCGATAGGCCGCTAGTGGTAAGTCAGGTTCCCTCCGATGTGGTTATTAGCCAGCAAAGCCACTCGCGCATTCAACTGACCATACAAACCACTGGCGCGAAGCTGCTTGCCAGCAGGTATCTCAGATCCATTGACACTCTCTTTGTCGATGCCGGCACCTTCGGAAGGACTAACCGAAGTGGCGAGCTATGGCACTTTGTCACGGCAGCCCAGATGCGCAGCGGTCTCTCGGGGCAGTTCGATGGCGGGCGCAGCCTGACGGGCATCTGGCCCGACACGGTTTTTGTGAAGCTGGCCTTTGCCGGTCAAAAGAAGGTGCCCGTGCGGCTCAATGCCGCTTACACCTTTGATCGCCGCTTCGGGCAATACGGGGAGGTGACGCTCGAGCCCGACAGCATTGTGGTTCTTGGTCCGCGGCAGATCGTCGATACCCTGCAGGCGATCAGCACCGAATCCCTGGTATTCGAAAATCTCAGCCAAACCATCGAACGAAATGTGGCACTGCAAAACCCGGGCTTTGGTCAGGGGTTAACCCTTGAAACCCAGCAGGTTTTCATGACCATTCCGGTGGAAGAATTTACCGAAAAATCGGTTGAACTCAGCCTAAGTGTATTGTGCCAGCACCAAAGCAGTGTGTTGCACAACCTGCGGCTGTTTCCCAACCGGGTGACCGTTTCTTGCCTGGTGGCACTGAAAGACTACAACCGGGTGGATTCTTCGCTTTTCGTGGCCCATGTTGTTTGCCCCGTGGAAAACCCACCCGAATCAAACCGCCTTGAAGTTATCGTGGAAACATACCCCGATTTCGTTACCTTGCAAAACATAAGACCCGCCACCGTCGAATTTCTGATAATGGAGTAAATTTACTAATCCCCAAATTTGCTAATCAACGTATGCTTCAAATCGGCCTCACAGGAAATATTGGCAGCGGTAAAACCACGGTTTGCAGGGTTTTCGAAATCCTGGGAGTTCCGGTGTATTATGCCGACCTGAGGGCAAGGGCCATAATGGAAGAGTCTGTGGTGGTGGAGCAGGTGGCCGTGGCGTTTGGCAAGGAGGTACTTGATGAAAACCGGCGGTTGCAGCGAAAGGCACTGGCGGCCATGGTCTTTAGCAACAGGGAAAAGCTTGAAAGGCTCAATGCCATTGTGCATCCGCTGGTGCGCGAAGACTACCGGCAATGGGTTGCCGCACAGCACAAAAGGGCTTATGTGATGCAGGAGGCGGCCATATTGTTCGAAACCGGTATGGCAGCCAGCTTCGACAAGGTGATTGTGGTGGCTGCTCCCCTGGAACTGCGCATTGTGCGGGTGCAGCAACGCGATGGTGTTTCGCGCGAAGAAGTGCTGCGCAGGGCCGCCAGCCAGTTTGATGAGCAGGTGCTTATCGGGAAAGCCGATTTTGTCATCCATAATGATGACCACCAGCTGGTAATACCGCGGGTATTGGCTATCGACCAGAGCCTGCGCAGCCTGCAACAATTTTAATTTTGCGGTGTTTGTTTAATAATAACCCTTTCGGGAAAAGCGTTTGGAACTATAATAATAAGGACAGGATGTCGAAAAAGCTATTGGTTGCCCTTTTTGCCTTGTTGGCGTTGCTGCCGGCACAACTGTTTTCTCAGCAGAGTGGCAGGGCATATGAATTTTTGGGCCTGCCTGTTTCGGCCAGGGTCACTGCCCTGGGGGGGTATGCCGTGCCCGATCATGACACCGACCTCGACCCGGCCCTGGTTTTTCCTTCGCTGCTGCGGCCCGAGGTGAGTTTCCACCTCTCCCTGAATTTTGTAGATTATTTTGGTGATATCAATTACGGCACGGTAGCTTTCGCCAAAAATTTTGAGCGTATTGGCACCTTCAGCGCCGCATTGCAATACATTGACTACGGCATTTTTACCGAAGCCGACGAAACCGGCGAGACCTATGGGCAGTTTGGTGCCGGCGAATACAGCTTTGCCATTGGCTGGGGGCGTCCGCTAAACGAGCGCTACGCCATTGGCGCCAACATAAAAACCATTTACTCTTCGCTTTACGAATATTACTCCTGGGGCCTTGCCGCCGATGTTTCGGTTACCTATTTGGATCCTGAAAGCCAGCTGGCTGCCGGCCTGGTGGCTCGCAACATTGGCCGTCAGGTGGCCCACTACCGCGAAAACAACAGCGAGAACCTGCCTTTTGACCTGGTGTTCGGGGTGTCGAAAAAGCTTCTGAACGCGCCCCTGCGCTTTTCTTTCGTGGCACACAACCTCCACCGCTTCGACCTTACCTATGAGTCGCCCATAAGCCTGCCGGGGCAGGAATACTGGGGGGCGGAGCCCGGGCAAACCGCCAGCGAGCGCGTGAGCGATTTTTCTGACAAGATGATGCGGCACATGGTAGTGGGCGTTGAATTTCTTCCCAGTAAGAATTTTGCCTTCCGGATGGGTTACAACTATCGTCGCCGCCAAGAGATGAAAATCGACACCCGCATGTCGACCGTTGGCTTTTCTTGGGGCTTCGGGGTCAAAATAGCCCGCTTTCAGCTCAACTACGGGCGCGCCAATTACCACCTGGCAGGGGCTCCCAATCACATTTCCATCAGCACCAGCATCAACGATTTGTTTAACTTTGCCGGCAGCGTACCTTCCCAGCCTGAGCTATGATTATAGAAATTGAAGTCACCAGCGGGTTTTGTTTTGGTGTGGAGCGTGCCGTAGAAACCGCCGAAAAGGCCCTTGACGGAGGCGGAGAGGTCTATTGCCTGGGCGATATTGTCCACAATCGCCAGGAGGTGCAAAGGCTTAGCGAGAAAGGCCTTAAGCAGATAAAACATGACCAACTGCATCCCCTTTCGGGGAAAAAGGTGATGATCCGTGCCCACGGCGAACCGCCCGAGACTTACAAGGCCATCCGCGAAAGCGAAACCCAACTGATTGATGCCACCTGCCCGGTGGTGCTGAAGCTGCAAAAAAGGGTGAAGAAAGCCCTTGATAAAGATCCTGGCGCGCAGATTGTGATCTACGGCAAGCCTGGCCACCCCGAGGTGGTGAGTCTCTCAGGCCAGATTGGCCACCAGGCTATTATTGTAACCGACGATTACGAGAGCCTCGAAGTTATCGACTTCCGCAAGCCGATAGTGCTTTTCAGCCAGACCACCCAAAGCCTTGAAGGTTTTCATGCCTTGGTAAAGGAGTTGGAGCACCGGCTGAAAAAGTTTCATTCTGACCTTTCAGAAGCATTAACGGTGAACGATACCATTTGCAGACAGGTTTCCAGGCGCGGCCCGGCCCTAATAAAGTTTGCCCATAGCCACGATGTGATTATTTTTGTCAGCGGCGCCAACAGCTCAAACGGACGCTATCTTTATGGCCTTTGCAAGGAGGCAAATCCTGACTCACATTTTATTGAGCAGTCTGGCGAGCTGAAAAAGGAATGGTTTGATGGCGCGAGCAGCACCGGAATTACAGGGGCCACCTCTACACCACGCTGGCAGATGGAGGAAGTTGTCATGGTCATAAAAAATCTGTAAAAAAAGTTTCATGAAGCTGATTAATATTATCTGGATACTT
>Ga0209498_1000042_pt1 | contig 68476 bp, 42 predicted proteins | sample WalLakDeSediment_FD_184131 | JGI IMG/M metagenome (GOLD analysis project Ga0209498, IMG submission 184131) | Lake sediment microbial communities from Walker lake, Nevada to study Microbial Dark Matter (Phase II) - Walker Lake 11/02/13 Deep... | ecosystem: Environmental > Aquatic > Freshwater >... | reverse complement strand
ATACCGGCAATCAGGGCCGAGCTAAACTTTACCTTGGTATTGGGCATGATCATGTAAAGAATAGTAAGCATCATCCAGATGAGCAGGTATGGCACCAGGTTCATCAGGAAAAGCAATACCGGGCTAAGGAACCCCAGGAAACGGATGTTTTCGCTGAACTGACTCACTTGGGTGTTGAGAAACACGGTGGCAGCGCCTGAAAGGATTAAAAACAGGGGGCCAATAAACATCACTGCAAAGTAATCGCTGAGCATACGGGTCCAGTCGCGCATTTTCTTAACCTGCCAGATGTCGTTAAACGAGGTTTCGATATTATGCATTACCATAAAAATGGTATAAATCAGGATTAGTAACCCCACTCCGGCCACCATCCCCCCACGGGCCGTCTCCAGCATGGACTTAGAAAAACTCATGATCCAGTTAAATACTTCTTCCCGGCCCTGGAGAGCCGCCTGCAACTGCCCTTCAAGATAGGTCTCCAGTCCGAAGCCCTTGGCAATACCGAATGCGAGGCCTACAATGGGCACAATGCTGAAAAGGGTATAATAGGTAAGGGCCGAGGCACGCAATGACACCCTGTCTTCGTTAAACCCTCTCAGGGCAAGCAATAGTATGCGCAACTGCTTGATGAGGAAAGACCTGCCGCGCGGCAATTCGCGCAGGGGAATTTGCCAGATATCTTTTTCAAGAAAACGGACCCCTTGCCTGATTCGGTCTGAATAGCTTTTCCTTTTTCTTGCCATAGATTAAGGTTTTTGGTGCCGGCCCCGGCCATCTTGGGATGATTGCTGCAGTTCAAAGGTAAAAATATAGTTTGGTTCTGCAAGCAACCCTTTTGTTTCAATGCACAAAAAAAGCGCCCCGGTTGGCCGGGACGCTTTTCAAAAAGATGTGTTGAATTCGTTAATCTACGCTGAATTCGGCGGCACTCAGGCCACTGTTTACTTCTATGCTGGTCACCTCCATATCGAGCATCTGGGGGCCCAGCTGCTGGCTGATGCTGAAGGGGAACAATACGCCGTTCACCTCACGGTAGTCACCGTAGTTGGTTACAACAGTCATGGAGCCCATGGGCGTATCCTGGCTTATCTGGGTGCTTTTCCTCAGGCCGGTTTCGAGGCTGAAGTATTCGTTGCGTACCGAGCCGGTGGGACTGGTAAAGCGCACGCGGTAAACTTCCTCTCCTTCGAGGGTTTCAATGCCTGCCAGTTCGAGGGTGTAGCCCAACTCAGCTAAGCGTAGCTCGGGGAAAAGGGCTGCCTGCAGCCTGAGGTCTTTCAGGTCGTCGCCCGTTATTTCCTGCGACTGTCCCATGGCGCTGACCTTGCCACGGTTGCCGTCGAACACCTGCTTCTGCATCACGTTGCCGCCCATGCTCATGGCCATATAAAACATATCGGGCGCTTTCTGCTTGTTGACAGCCTCGATGGTCATGCCCTGTATGGTAGCTGTCATAACGGTGGTTACATCTTCAATGGCCTGCACCTTTTGCTTGCCGCCAATGGCTGCGATATATCCTTCTATTACGTTATGTGCGGTAATCTCACCGGTTACCACGCGCGGGCCTTCTGCGGGGCGTCCAAAGGCATCGAAAAATTCTACTTCACCCGTGGCACTGAATTTCTTCAGGTTGTCGGCCACATCATCGCGGTTGCCTGCCACCACCACAATGGCGTTGTCGGGCTTTAGGTATCTGGCGGCCATGGCCTGCACATCGCTTACACTTACAGCAGCAAGTTTTTCAAGATAAGTAGCATAATAATCTTCAGGAAGGTTATAACGCTTAATGTCGAGGGCAAAATTGGCAATGGTACGCGGACTTTCGAGCGAGCGTGCAAAACTACCGTTCAGGTAATTCTTTGTAAGCTGAAGGGACTCCTCTGCTACAGGCTCGTTAATGAGGCGGCGCATCTCGCCAAGTATCTCAACCACAGCGCTGTCGGTAACGCTGTTTCGTACTTCGGTGCTGGCAGCGAAACGGCCCGCCAGGCGATCGGAAGAAAGGTACGAATTGGCACCATAGGTGTAGCCTTTGTCTTCGCGCAGATTCTGTAACAAGCGTCCAGAGAATACGCCTCCACCAAGGATAGAGTTCATGACGCTTGCTTTAATGGCATCGGGATGTCCGGGAGTAAACGCCACAGGATAAGTTACATTAACAACTGACTGGACGGCTCCGGTACGGTCGGCAAAAGCCACGCGGTTGCCTTCGGGTGCCTCAGGAGTGGGGAATACATTCTGCGGAACCTCACCTTTTTTCCATTTGCCAAAATATTTTTTTGCAAGTTTTTTCGCATCCCGGGTTTTAATGTCGCCAACCACCACCAGGTATGCTACATTTGGCTTAAAGTAGGTGCTGTAGTAGTTGCGAATCAGGTCGAGGTCGATGTTATCGACGGTTTCGGGTGTCATAATTTCCCCGTAAGGGTGATTTGCTCCGTAAACTGCTGCCTGACCTACGTTGCGTGCCATGGCGTTGGCATCGTTGCGCACGGTGGTCAGGCCCGACCTGGTCTGGGTGAGGCTGCGCTGAAACTCTGCCTCGGGAAAAGTGGGGTTGAGCAGCACATCCGACATGATACCAAGCAGGATTTCAGTATGGCGCTTGAGCGAAGAGCCAAACATGCCTATTGAAAAGGTGCTGAATGAAGCGCCAATAAAGTCGACCTCTTCGTCGATTTGTTGCTTGCTGCGGTTTTTGGTGCCTTCGCGCATGAGTGAGCCGGCCAGGTCAACATAACCCTTGGCGTCGCCTTCGAAAACCGGGTCAATGTTCAGCGTAAGCTGCCACGAAACTACAGGCACTTTGTCGTTTTCAACCACAATTACCTGCAAACCGTTGGGCAGGGTAAAGCTGTTGAAATCGCCCAGTTGAATCACCGGGGCCGGACCGGGTTCGGGTCGCTGGCTGCGGTCGAGCTGGGCTTGCACCGATAAAATAATGAACAGGCTGAGAAACAGGAATGAAAAAATCTTTTTCATGATAAATTTATATTTCAATGGTTGCTAATTTATTCGGCTTTGGGCATGTAATACAACACTACCCGGTATTCTTCCTTCATGTATTCCTGCGCCACGCGCCGAATGTCTTCGCGGGTAACGGCCAGGTAGTTGTTCCTCTCGGTGTTTATGCGGCCGGCATCCCCGAAAAAGGTATGATAATTGGCCAGTGAAGTAGCCCTGCTGGCAATGGTGGTGTTGCTGTTTACCAGCCGGTTTTCGAATTGGTTTTTAAGCTTTTGCAATTCCTGCTCAGAAATTAACTCACTTTTAACACGCTCAAGTTCAGCAATTATGCCTTGCTCAAGCACTTCGGGGTCAACACCCATATTTGGGAGGCCGAAAACGATCTTAAGGCCGGGATCTTCAAGTCCAAGGGGTATGGCCTGTATAGCTAATGCTGTTTGGTCTTGGTCAACCAATTTTCGGTACATGCGGCTGCTCTGTCCGCCAGAAAGCAGGGTGCTGAGCATTTCCATGGCGTAATAATCTTTGGTGCCTTGCGCCGGCAGCGGATAGGCATGGATTATGGCCGGCAATTGGATGTTATCATAAACGGTGTCGCGAACCTCAACGGTGCGGCGGGGTTCAACTACATTGGGTCGGTATATAGGCTGGCGGCCACGCGGAATATCGGCAAAATAGTTGGCTACCAGCTCTTTGGTTTTTCCTATTTCAATATCGCCCGAAACAACCAATACGGCATTGTTGGGCACATAAAACATATCGTGGAAGTTCTTGATATCCTCTTCGGTGGCAGTGCGAATGTGTTCGTCTTTGCCGATGATATCTGAGCGGTAGGGGTGCACGCTGTAAGCCCTTTTCAGGGTTTCGTGCATCAATCGTCCGTAGGGTTGGTTGTCGCGGGTCTGCTTCATTTCCTCGGTCACCACACTTTTTTGGGTGGCAATCCCAATGGAGTCGATCCTGGGGTGTAACAGTCGCTCCGACTCTAGCCACAGACCCAGCTCGAGCTGGTTGGAAGGCAGCATTACATAATACAAAGTATAGTCAAAGCTGGTACCTGCATTCAGTGTCCCACCCGCTTTTTCAACGATTTCGGCAAACTCTCCGCGACCTATGTTTTCTGAGCCCTCGAACATCAAATGCTCGAAGAAATGAGCAAACCCAGTGCGTTCGGGGTTTTCGTTCTTGGCACCGACATGGTACATGATATTAACCACCACATTGGGGGTTGAGTTGTCCTGATGCAAAATAACATGCAGGCCGTTGTCGAGGGTGTACTCGGTGAAATCGATCCGGATACCCTGACCACGGCTGGTGAAAGCAACCAGCATGAGCAGCATCAGGCTGAGCAGCATTTTAATATTGATCTTTTTCATGATTTAAATAAAATTAAACAATTGTAAAAATTGGGTTTATTCATCGAATAGCCCCGTTAAAGGGGGCAAATTTAAAAAAATAAAATCAGTTAATATATCAAATCCAGGTCTAAATCTTTGCGTAATTTCTCCACATCCGGATTTTTTTCAATAAACTTATCCAGTTTCTCTTTTGGGAGATAAGCTTTTTGCTGGCGCTGGGTTTCTGCAATGCTGGTTTCCAGCTGTATGGCATAGTTGTTCAGTTCCTTGCGGAGATAGCCCAGCAGCTCTGCTTTGCGCTCGTGAATCAGGTTCTCCTGGATGGCATTGTCCACTTTTACCTTAATCATGCCCGAGGGCGTAACGGAAGGCTCGTAATTGGTCATGGCCACATGAAGGCTCTGGCTGTCTTCCATAAAGGTGGCAGCAAGGGTTTTCCAGGCCATCAAAAAACTGTTTATGGAAATGGAATCCTGGGGCTGTTCTTCGGTAAACTCCGGTACGTCCTCTTCTTCTGATTCTTCTTGGGGGGCATCGTGAATTTTCAGGCTAAAAGGCTTGAAAGAGGCTTTTGGGGGCGCCGGTTTGGTTTCAATTTTCGGGGTGGTTTCCTCGGTTGGCTCTTCTTCGTGGCGGCGGGCTTCCGAAAACGAAGGCAGGGGGCCTGCGTCATCATTTTCTTTGGCAGGAGCCTTAAAGCTGGGTGCCGGAGCAGCAGGAGGGGGTGCGCTGACCAGTGTTTTTTCCGGAGCCTGTGGCGGGGCCAGGGCCGGTTTTTCTTCGGTCAGCTCAGGGCTTTTTTTTTTACTGAAAGCCGCCATTTGAAGCAGTGCCAGTTCGAGGGTGAGGCGCTTGTTGTTGCTTTCCTTATAGTTGAGGTCGGCCTGGGTGTTGATCTCCAAAGCCTTGAGCAAAAAATCAGGGCTGCACTGCCGGGCCTGCTCCAGGTAATGCTCGCGAATGTCGTCGCTGACTTCGATAAGCTGCACTGTGGCGGGGCTTTGGCTTATTAGCAGGTTGCGCAGGTGCTCGCCGAAGCCGCCAATGAACTCCGAACCTTCAAACCCTTTATAGACAATCTCGTTGATCAGCAGCAATATCTCTGTCGACTGCCCCTTTAGAAGCATGTCGGTAATGCGGAAATAATAATCGTAATCGAGCACATTGAGGTTTTCGATCACCTGCTTATAGGAAAGGTTGTTTCCCGAAAAGCTCACCATCTGGTCGAAAATGGAGAGGGCATCGCGCAAAGCGCCATCGGCCTTCTGGGCAATGATGTGCAGGGCATTGTGCTCGGCCTTTACGCCTTCTTTCTCGGCAACAAAATGCAGGTGCTTGGCAATGTCATCAACCGTAATGCGGGCAAAGTCAAAAATTTGGCAGCGCGAAAGAATGGTGGGGATGATCTTGTGCTTCTCTGTAGTAGCCAGTATAAATTTGGCGTATTTCGGAGGCTCTTCAAGGGTTTTCAGAAAAGCGTTGAAGGCTTGGGCAGATAGCATATGTACCTCATCGATGATATACACTTTGTATCTGCCAATCTGCGGTGGAATGCGCACCTGGTCCACCAGTTTGCGAATGTCGTCCACCGAGTTGTTGGAAGCGGCATCGAGCTCATGCACGTTGAAGGCGCTCGACTCGTTGAAAGCCTTGCAGGGTTCACACGCATCGCAGGCTTCAATCTTGTCGTCCAGGTTTTCGCAGTTGATGGTCTTGGCAAGGATGCGCGCACAGGTGGTCTTACCCACGCCGCGCGGACCCGTAAACAGGAATGCCTGTGCCAGATGTTCGTTGCGAATGGCGTTTTTGAGCGTGTTGGTGATCGACTTTTGCCCAACCACCGTGTCGAAAGTCACCGGGCGGTATTTTCGTGCAGAAACAATGAAACTGTCCATCCTTTTTTCGTTATCAGACAAGCAGCAAAAATAGGGAAAAAGCCCCGCCTTTACAAGCTATATTTTAAAATCCAACAATCCTCCCTTCAGCTCTTCAACTCTTCAACTATTCAACCATGATTTAAATGACATCCTTTTTTCACTCCGTGATCTTTTCCCATCTCCCCACTTTTCATATCTTTGCCGCAAAAATTAACCAACCCATAAACCAGGCAGACATGGAAAAAATTCTTGTAATTGGATGTGCAGGACAGATTGGTTCGGAGCTTACGCTCAAACTCCGCAAGTTGTATGGTGACGAAAACGTGGTGGCCACTGATATTAAGCCCGCCATTAAGGAAATTTCCGAAGGCGGTCCTTTCGAAATTCTCGACGTGCTCGACACCCACAGGTTGTTTGGCACCGTGAGCCGCAACAAGATTACCCAGATTTATCACCTGGCAGCCATCCTTTCGGGAAATGCGGAGAAAAAGCCCCTTGCAAGCTGGCACATCAACATGGAAAGCCTGCTCAATGTGCTCGAAATGGCCCGTGAGCTCAGCCTGAAAAGGATCTTTTGGCCCAGTTCCATTGCCGTGTTTGGACCAACCACCCCCCGGGTCGACACGCCCCAATTCACTGTGATGGAGCCCAACACCGTATATGGCATTAGCAAGCTGGCCGGCGAGCGATGGCTCGAATATTATTATCAGAAATATGGTGTTGACAGCCGTAGCCTGCGCTACCCGGGCCTGATCAGTTATAAGACCGAAGCTGGCGGCGGTACCACCGACTATGCCGTGGAGATCTTTTACGAAGCCATTCGCAACGGAAACTATGAGTGCTTCCTTTCGGAAAATACCCACCTGCCCATGATGTTTATGGACGATGCCATTAAGGCCACCATTGACGTGATGGAAGCCGATGCATCAAATATCTCGGTGCGCTCAAGCTACAACGTTGCTGGTATCAGCTTCAGCCCCAAAGAGCTGTCTGATTCCATTAAAAAGCATCTCCCCGATTTTCAAATGACCTACAATCCCGACTTCCGCCAGGCCATAGCCGACAGCTGGCCCAAGAGCATCGACGACAGCGTGGCCACCCGCGACTGGGGCCTGAAAAACACCTTCGATCTTGAACGCATGACCGAGGTGATGCTGAAAGGTGTGAAGGAGAAGTTTCAATAAAAAGTTTGGAGTTTGAAGTTAGGGGCTCGGAGTTTGGGGTTTCAAGTTAACAACCCTGAACTCCGAACTCCAAACCTTGAACCCCGAACTTCTAACCTTCAAACGCCAAAAGTTTCCCCTTCTGCATGATGAGCGTCTCATCAAAGTACACATCCGGAGCTTTTACCAGTCCGTCGAGGTGGCTGTTTACCGCAATGGTGCCACCCATGGTGAGGTTGTTGCCAAAGGCTATGTGTATGGTGCCGAAAACTTTCTCGTCTTCCAGGATTTGCCCGGTGAGCTTGGCTTTGTAGTTGGTGCCGATCCCGAATTCTGCCACGGCGCGGGCATCGCGGCCCGATTTGTCGAGAATGGCAGTGAGTCTTTCGGCTTCTTCGCCCCCGGTGATTTCTTCGGCAAAGCCATCGACCACCTTTACGGTAATGGGCGTTTTAATCATGCCGATGCTGGCCATAGAGCCATCGATCACCACCGTTCCATTCGAGGTGCCCTCCACGGGAGCCAGGAAAACTTCTCCAGAGGGAATGTTGCCACTTTGACCTTTTTCGCGCAGCACCCCGGTGCTGGGAATAATCATGCGGCCTTCAACAGGCATGCTTATGTCGGTGCCTGCTTCAGTTACCACGCGAATCGTTTTTACGCCTTTTAGCTGGTCGGCAATAAAATGAGTCATGCCCACGATCTTGTCGAAGTCGGCATTGAGGCAGCGCGACATGATATCGACCGTAATGCCGGGCATGGTGCCTACACGCACGCCCAGCTTCACGGCTTCGCGGCGGGCATCGGTATGGGTAAGCGACTTGGCTGTGGGGCAAACCACCACATCCACCATTTTCATCATGGCCGCCACAGCAGCAGGCGGCTCCTGCCCGTTGATCTCGCGCGAGCGAATCTCAATGAGCATACTTTCCTTGCAAAGTTCCTTGCCGGCTTCGTGAAGGGCCAGTCCAATCTCACGTTTCACTTCGTCGGTAACGATCAGCAGCGTTTCTTCGGGCTTCAGACCCATGGCGTCGCGCAGTCCGATCACCGAAGCTTTCATCAGTTCTTCATTCATCTTGTTGTGTGTTTTTATTTATAGTTAATGATTCTTTCCGTTTTGCCGCAGGGCTCACAATAATACAAAAATTTTCCGTCATGGGGTTTGATTTGCCCCGGTTCTCGTTTGCCAATACCCCTTTCGGGGAATGCTTTATCCATAATTTTATCCTAATTTTGCCCCATGGAATGGATCGACACCCACGTGCATATTTATTTGCCGGAATTTGACGACGACCAACGGCAGGTGGTCGATGAAGCATTGGCTGCCGGCGTGTCGCATTTACTCATGCCCAATGTCGACAGCCGCACCATCGAACCCATGATGGAAGCCACCCGGCAGCATCCCGGCATTTGCCTGCCCATGATGGCATTGCATCCTACTTCGGTAAAAGAGGATTATGAAACGCAGCTGCAGGAAGTGGAGCAGTGGTTGGCGAAGGGCGGCTTTGTGGCCGTGGGAGAAACCGGCATTGACCTTTACTGGGATAAGACACATTTGAAGGAGCAGGTGGTGGCCTTTCGCAGGCATGCCGAACTGGCGCTTCAGTACGATCTGCCTCTGGTGATTCACTCGCGCAACGCCCTGGAGGAGATCTTTGGGGTAATGGAAGAATTCCGCGGAAGTGAACTAAAAGGCGTATTTCATTGCTTCCCCGGCGATATGGCACAGGCTGACCTTGCCATTGGCTTAGGCTTTTTGCTGGGGATTGGCGGTGTGGCGACCTATAAAAACAGCAGCATGGCCAAAGTGGTTGCACACGTCGGTTTGCAGCACCTCATACTCGAAACCGATGCGCCCTACCTGGCGCCAGCGCCCCATCGCGGCAAGCGAAACCGCAGCGCCTACATCCCAATTATTGGCCGCAAGGTGGCCGAGCTAACCGGCACCACCCCGGCGCAAACGGCACACATTACCACGCAAAATGCCCGGGCTTTGTTTGGGCTGGATAATATTTAACTCCTGAAACACAAGAACCATGAGCAGCAACTCATCCATACTGGTCATTTATACCGGCGGTACCATAGGAATGGTTGAAGACAGCGCCACCGGCACGCTCCATCCCTTCGATTTTGAGCACCTCACCGAACAGATTCCCGAAATTAAAAAGTTCAGGTGCCGGATCGACAGCTTTTCTTTCGACCCCATCATCGACTCCAGCAATATGAAGCCCGAAGTATGGGTAAGGCTGGCCCAACTCATCGAGAAAAATTATGAGCAGTACGATGGCTTTGTAATTTTGCATGGCTCGGATACGATGGCGTACACGGCTTCGGCACTAAGCTTCATGCTCGAAAATCTGTCGAAACCCGTGATCCTCACCGGCTCGCAGTTGCCCATCGGTATGATTCGCACCGATGGTAAGGAAAATTTCATTACCTCCATTGAAATTGCCGCTGCTAAAAAGGATGGCAAGGCTATTGTGCCAGAGGTTTGTGTGTATTTTGAATACCAGCTCTATCGCGGCAACCGAACCCACAAGTACAATGCCGAGCATTTCGAGGCTTTCCGCTCGGTAAACTACCCCGTGCTGGCCAGGGCAGGGGTGGAGATCAAATACGATTTCGCCGCTATACATCAGCCCACCGAGCAGGAGTTTCGCATCTTTACCAGCCTCGATCCCAATATTGCCATCCTGAAGATTTTTCCCGGCATCACCCCGCAAGTGGTCGAATCCATTCTTGGCATTTCTGGCCTGAAGGCTTTGGTGATGGAAACTTACGGTTCGGGCAATGCGCCTACTGAGCAGTGGTTTCTCGATGCCATTGGCAAGGCCATAAAAAATGGACTGTTGGTGTGCAACATTACCCAGTGCCGCGGCGGCGCCGTGCAAATGGGCAAATACGAAACCGGGAAAGGCCTCGAGAAACTTGGGGTGGTAAGCGGCTACGACATGACCATTGAAGCGGCCCTAACCAAACTCATGTACTTGCTGGGCAACAACTATTCAGCAGCCCGCCTGCGAAAGTACTTCCAAAAGCCGCTGCGCGGGGAAATGACGATCTCTTAGGCGGTCAAGCCCCTCGACTAAGCTCCCGCCATGGGCGGGACCTTCGCTCGGGGACCGGATTAACGTTTTTCACGAGAGCCTTTGGCTGTGCGCCTTAAAGGCACAGCCAAAGGCTCTTTTTTTACACCTCAACACCACGGTCCTCGAGCGGAGCTTGAGCGAAACGGCAGTGAAGCGAAAAGCGCAGTCGAGAGGGGGCACAGGGAAGAAGCGGTAGTGGGTAGCGGTAGGAAGTACGAGGATGCGAAAACAGTATGCAGTAATCACTATGCAATAATCAGTTTTTTAAGCCGCATAGCGGGGCCTTTCGTCCTGCGAAGCGGGACCGGCTGTGATTAGCCCCGGGTCGCCCAGCGTATCGAGCACCCGGGGCATTTTTCTTTAGCACCCGCACTTTTTCTCGTGCATAAACGGATACCTGAAATCGGTGGCTGGCAGGAAGGTCTCCTTGATGGTGCGCGGGTTGATCCAGCGCAGCAGGTTCAGATGGCTTCCGGCCTTGTCGTTGGTGCCCGACTGCCGCGAGCCGCCAAAGGGCTGCTGCCCAACCACGGCGCCCGTGGGCTTGTCGTTAATGTAGAAGTTTCCTGCTGAATAGCGCAGGGTGGCGCAGGCCTTCACGGTGGCATAGCGGTCCTTGCTGAAAATGGAACCGGTAAGCGCATAGGGTGAGGTGTTGTCACAAAGCTCAAGGGTTTCTTCAAACTTGTCGTCGGGATACACATGAATGCTCAACACCGGGCCGAAGATCTCTTCTTCCATGGTAATGAAATGTGGGTTTTTTGCCAGAATCACCGTAGGATCGACAAAGTAACCCTTCGATTTGTCGCCCTTGCCGCCAAAAATGATCTCTGCATCTTTCGAGTCACGTGCCTTGTCAATGTATCCCATGATGCGGTCAAAAGCCTTTTCATCAATCACCGCATTCACAAAGTTGCAAAACTCCTTGGGATCGCCCTTCTGAATCAGTTTCAGGTTGCGGTCGATGCGACGCTTAATGCTGCCCCATAACGATTCAGGAATATATGCCCTTGATGCGGCAGAGCATTTCTGTCCCTGGTATTCGAAGGCACCTCTTACCAGTGCAGTAGCCACCTCGTCCACATCTGCCGAAGGATGCACAAACACGAAGTCCTTGCCGCCAGTTTCACCCACCACCCGCGGATAGGAGCGGTATTTATCAAGGTTATTGGCCACGGTTTTCCATATGTGGTTAAAGGTAGTGTTGCCACCGGTAAAATGCACGCCACCCAGATCCTTATTATTGAGCACAATGTCGCCCACCATGGCGCCCGGACCCGGCACAAAGTTGATGACGCCATCAGGCACGCCCGCTTCCTTGAAGATTTTCATCAGATAATAATTAGAAAGCAGGGAGGTGGTCGAGGGCTTCCAAATAACGGTATTTCCCATAACAGCAGGAGCCAGTACCAGGTTGGAGGCGATGGCAGTGAAGTTGAACGGACTTATGGCAAAAACGAAGCCTTCGAGCGGACGGTACTCAAGGCGGTTCAGGTTGCCGATCTCGGAGTGGGGCTGATCGTTGTAAATCTCAGAAACGTAATGTGCGTTGAAACGAATGAAGTCGATGGTCTCACAAACGGCATCTATCTCGGCCTGGAAGGCATTCTTGCCCTGGCCTACCATGGTGGCTGCATTGATAAGGTAACGATACTTTTTCGAAAGCAGTTCGGCAACCTTAAGCGTGATGGAGGCTCTTTCGACCCACGACATAACCGCCCACTGCTTGTGCGCTTGGTTGGCGGCATCGATGGCCATCTGCACCTCTTTTTCGCTGGCCATGTGGTAAGTGGCAAGCACATGCCCATGATCATGGGGCATTGTCACCTTGCCGGTTTTGCCGGTGCGGATCTCCTTGCCACCAATGATCAGCGGAATCTCAACCTCAATACTGCTCTGACGCTCAAGCTCCTTTTCCAGTTCTATGCGTTCAGGCGTGCCTTCGGTGTAAGGAAAAATCGGCTCGTTGGCCGGTCGGTCAAAATAAAACTGTGCGTTGTTCATTACTGAATGAAATGATTTAAAATGAATATTTAGGATTGATTAATTGCGTATTACATAAAGTTACCCATTTTTACGCTTTCGCGGAAACAAAAAACAAACAATCACTTCTTGTGAGTTGAAACAGCAAATAATTAAAAAAGTTCGATAAGAAGAGAAGCGCAGAAGGAGGGCGTGAGCGCCAGTATTCACAAGGCCATCAGGCCATTCGATCTTCCAGGGAGTTTTTCTGTACCCGTGCCGATATGCCTATGCTGAGTTCGTAAAGCACAAACAGCGGAAGGCTTACCAGTATCTGGCTAAAAATGTCGGGAGGGGTGATGATGGCCGAAAGCACAATAATAAGCACAAAGGCCAGCTTGCGTTGTTTTTTCATTACTGCCGGGGTAAGAATGCCCACACGACTCAGGAAATACACAAACACCGGAAGTTCAAAAACCAAGCCGGTGGCAAGGGTAAGCGTGGTAACTGTTGAGATATAAGACCGCAGGGCGATCTGGTTGGCCACCATACTGCTCACCTGGTAAGATCCAAGAAAGTTTACGGCCAAAGGCACAATAAGGAAGTAAGCAAACAATACCCCGGTAATGAAAAGTCCACTGATAACCAGCACCGCTCCGCGCGAGTTTGACTGCTCTTTTGGTGTAAGGCCAGGTCTGATAAACCGCCAGACCTCCCATACCACATAGGGGATGGACAACAGCAGGCCCGCCACCAGCGAAGTAATGATATGGGTGGTGAATTGTCCGGCCATGTCGATGTTGATGATCTGTACCGGGTTGGCGTTGATGCAGAGCGCGGGCAGCGAGAACCGCTCGGCCAGGCCACAAAGAAGGCGGTTGGTGAAGAAATAGGTCTCTTTCGGAGCCAGAATTACTTTCGAAAACAGGAAATCCTTGTTGAGGAAGGCCAGCAGTGCAAACACGCCAATGGAAGCGGCCGAGCGTATCAAATGCCCGCGCAGCTCCTCCAGGTGCCCCCAGAAGGTCATCACATTGCCTTTGTCTTGTTTCTTTTCCATGCCGGTTTCTTCCCCGAAAGTGAACAACAAAATTAATGAAGTATGCCAAATAAAAAAGCCCGCAACATGATTACGGGCTTAAGTTTATATCCTTCCGGCAATGACTCCGGGAAGCTGGGGTTTATTCGGGATGAATTGCTTCAACCGGGCAAACATCTGCGCATGAACCGCAGTCAGTGCAAACATCAGGATCGATCTTATAGATGTCACCTTCGGTGATAGCTTCAACCGGGCATTCGTCAATGCAGCTGCCGCAAGCAGTGCAATCTTCAGTGATTACGTAGGCCATTACTTCAATAATTTATGGTTTCTAAATTCGGTTAATTCCTGTGCAAAAATAAAGACTTAAATTGACATAGCGCCATAAATTCGACATTGAAGCGATATTTGGAATCGGTTTAAATAAGGATAAGCCCAAATGGGAAAAAGTAGCCGTTTTTTTTGATCGGTTATACTTTAAACCCTTAACTTCGCAGCGTCAAATGGCCGCGTATTAATATTGTTTCTTTCCAAAAGTTATTAAAACCATACCCTACCAAAAACCTTTGTTCTACTATGGCACAAAAAAAGAATATTGTTGAGCTGGAAGATGTGGTGGTAAAGTTTGTAGGCGACTCGGGCGACGGCATGCAGTTGACAGGTACCCTGTTTTCTGATGCGGCCGCCATTGCCGGCAACGACCTTGCCACTTTTCCGGACTTCCCGGCTGAAATCCGTGCGCCCCAAAACACCATTGCAGGGGTGAGCGGTTTCCAGGTTCATCTTGGGCAACGCAAAATTTTAACCTCAGGCGATTTGTGCGATGTGTTGGTGGCTATGAACCCAGCCTCGCTTAAGTCGAACCTCAAGTGGGCAAAGCCCGGCGCAACCCTTATTGTCGACTCTGCCACCTTTGATGACAAAGGCATTGAAAAAGCCGGATACCAAACCAACCCCCTTGAGGATGGCAGCCTGGATGGCTATAGCCTGATCAAAGCGCCTATTTCGCTGCTCACCCAGGAAAGCCTGCGCCACCTCGAGATAGACAGGCGCTCGGCCGAACGTACCAAGAATATGTTTGTGCTTGGTATCCTGTATTTCCTGTTCAACCGCGAACTGGATGTTACCCTGGAGTTTATCGAAAAGAAATTCAAGAGCAAGCCCTTAATTAAAGAAGCCAACCAGGCCGCACTCAAAGCTGGTTTTAACTACAGCGAAACGGTCGAAGCCATTAAGTCGACCTTCAATGTAGGTCCGGCTAAGCTCGAAAAAGGGCTTTATCGCAACATTACCGGCAACATTGCCACTGCCTGGGGTTTGCTGGCTGCCGCCGAAAACAGTGGCAGGCCCCTGTTCCTGGGCTCTTACCCCATTACCCCGGCCACCGAGATACTAATGGAGCTTTCCAAGCATAAATCGCTTGGCGCTAAGGTTTTCCAGGCCGAAGACGAAATTGCCGGGATCTGCTCTGCCATTGGTGCCAGCTTTGCTGGCTCTCTGGCCATCACCACCACCTCGGGCCCCGGCCTCTCGCTTAAGAGCGAGGCCATTGGCTTGGCCGTTATTACCGAGCTCCCGCTGGTAATTGTCAACGTGCAGCGCGCAGGCCCCTCAACCGGTATGCCCACCAAAAGCGAGCAGAGCGACCTTATGCAGGCCCTCTTTGGCCGCAACGGCGAATGCCCGGCCATTGTTTTAGCCGCCTCGAGCGCTGCAAATTGCTTCTATTATGCCTACGAGGCTGCCAAGCTTTCGCTGGAGCATATGACACCGGTCATCCTACTCACCGATGGTTACATTGGATTTGGTTCGGAGTTGTTCAAAATTCCCGACACTAAGAACCTGCCCCCTATTAAGCCACCATTGGCTACGCCCAACGATACCAGCTTCAAGCCATACCGCCGCGACGAGAAAACCCTTGTCAGACAGTGGGCTCACCCTGGCATGGAAGGCCTCAGGCACCGCATTGGCGGACTGGAAAAAACCAACTTCGATGGCAACGTCTCCACCGACCCGCTCAACCACCAGCTCATGGTAAATATCCGGGCAGAGAAGGTTAACCGCGTGGCAGACTATATACCCCTTCAGGAGGTGATGGGCGAAGAATCCGGCGACCTGCTCGTGGTTGGCTGGGGCGGCACAGAAGGCGCATTGGTTTCGGCTGTAAGCCATTTGCAGAAAGGAGGCAAGAAAGTTAGCCTGGCGCATTTCAACCACATTATGCCCCTGCCAAAGAATACCGCCGAGATTTTCTCGCGCTTCAAAAAAATCCTGGTCTGCGAATTGAACATGGGGCAGTTTGTCAACTACCTGCGAATGACCATCCCCGATTATCGCTACCATCAGTTTAACAAGGTGCAGGGCTTGCCATTCCATGTGCAGGAACTTACCGACGCGTTCACCAAATCATTGGAGGAGAAATAGTTATGCTGGAAAATAAAAGAATACAAACCTCTCCGGTTGAGTTAACCAAAGAAGATTTTGTAAGCGACCAGATGGTAAAATGGTGTCCCGGTTGCGGCGCTCACGCCATCCTTGCCGCGGTCGAAAATGTCTTTCCGCGTATTGGATACCGCAAGGAGAATTTCACCTTTGTTTCGGGCATTGGTTGCTCCTCACGCTTTCCTTATTATGTGAATACCTATGGTTTTCATGGCATTCACGGACGCGCCAATCCCATTGCCAGCGGGGTGAAAATTGCCAACCCCGACCTCAGCGTTTGGATTGCCACCGGCGATGGAGACTCCATGGCAATTGGCGGAAACCACCTGATCCATATAGTGCGCCGCAACATCGATGTGAACATATTGCTGTTCAACAACCAGATTTATGGTTTGACAAAAGGACAGTATTCGCCAACCACCCCAATGGGGCAAATTACCAAGACCTCGCCACAGGGCACCATTGAGCACCCTTTTATTACCGCCGGTCTTATTATGGGCGCCCAAGGTACTTTCTTCGCCAGGGCCACCGACAACAACGTGAAGCTTATGAGCGAGGTAATGTACGAGGCTGCAAAGCACGATGGCACTTCGGTGGTGGAGATTTTGCAGAACTGCGTCATTTTTGCCGACAAAACCCACGGCATGATCACTGATCGGGAGCTGCGTGAAGATCGTCAGCTATTCCTAAAACATGGAGAGCCCATGATCTTTGGCAAAAACAAGGATAAGGGTATTGTACTAAGAGGCACCGGACTGGCCGTGGCTAAAATTGGCGAGGATGGCATTACTGAGAAAGACTTCCTTGTTCACGACCAGTACTCAAAGGATCCGGCTATTCATCGTATGATTGGCCGCATGATGCCACCCGAACTTCCGGTGGCTCTCGGCGTTATCCGCTCGGCTCCCTTTGCCACCTACGATGACCTGGTGGAAGAGCAGATCGAATATGCAAAAGCCAACTCCAAAATCCAGACGGTCAACGACCTGCTCCGCAGCGGCGACACCTGGGAAATATAACAACCTTTCAGATCAGCGGGGAACAACGGCTTATGGTGCTGTTGTTCCCTTTTTTTTAATGAAAAAGCACCCGTGGAAAGAGTAAGCGAGAGGTTTGTTACAAAAACCGGCCAACACTTAATCATGAAAATGCTGCAGTGGGGGCAGCGCCACTTTTCTACCTGCTGCTTTCTGAATTCCAATGACTACAGCCACGATCCCTACCATAACTTCAACCAGGTGCTGGCCCTTGGGGTCGCCCACCAATCTTTTGGCAACGGAACCGACGATCTGACAGAACTTAAGGCCTTTAGCCAGAAGCACCGCGACTGGCTCTTTGGCTTTTTGAGCTACGACCTTAAGAACCAACTCGAGAAGCTCGAAAGCAGCAAGCCCGATGGGGTGGAAATGCCGCTCATGCATTTCTTCAGTCCCATAATCCTGATCTTTCCCCATGCCGATCATGTGCAGATATGCTGCCTTCCGGGATTTGGCAGGTTTTCTGAACCGGCCTTTGTCTTTCATGAAATTGACCGCTTTGTCTGGAGCCCGCCGACGGCTTTTGCCCCGGGGGAAATGCAGCAGCGGGTGACCCGCGAACGCTACCTGCACCAAGTGGGCAACATAAGACAAAACATTCAACTGGGGTACATCTATGAGATGAACTACTGCGTGGAGTTTTTTGCCGAAGAGGTCCGCATCGACCCTCTGGCGGTTTACGAAAGGCTCAACAAGCTTTCGCCAACCCCGTTCTCATGCTATTACCAGCTTGATGATAAATTTCTGATGTGCGCCAGCCCAGAGCGTTTTCTGCGCAAGCAGGACGAAAAGCTCATTTCACAGCCCATAAAGGGAACTGCCCGTCGAGGAAAAACGCCCGAAGCCGATGCCCTTTTGAAAAAGCAGCTTTTTGAAGACCCCAAAGAGCGCAGTGAAAATGTGATGATTGTCGACCTGGTGCGCAACGACCTGTCGCACACCGCCCAGAAGGGTTCGGTGAAGGTGGAGGAGCTCTTTGGTATTTATTCCTTCAGGCAGGTGCATCAAATGATTTCGACTGTGGTGTCGACGCTGCGGCCCGATGTGCACTTTTCCGATGCCATACGCCATGCCTTTCCCATGGGCTCCATGACGGGCGCACCCAAGGTGCAGGCCATGAAGCTAATAGAGCAATATGAAGATACGCGGCGCGGGCTTTATTCAGGGGCGGTGGGTTATATATCTCCCGCTGGCGACTTCGACTTTAACGTGGTTATCCGCAGTGTGCTTTACAACCAGGCTAAGAAATACCTGAGTTATATGGCAGGCAGCGCCATCACCATCGGCTCTGTTCCCGAAAGGGAGTATGAAGAATGCCTGCTGAAAGCCAAAGCCATGCAGGCCGCTGTGAGCGGAAACCCGCTGAATGCCTGATGGCAATTGAACCACCGGCACCCATGGGTTGTTTAAAAGAAAAACCTCCAGTATGAAAAAAATTCTTTTTGTATCGCTGCTAATCAGCATTATGTTTTTGCCGAAGCTAATGGCCCAGGCAGCGGAAGAACGCAATGTGAAGGACATGACCGTGAAGGAAAGGTTTTTTGTGGGCGGATTTCTGGGCCTGCAACTGGGAACACAAACCGCCATTAACGTGTCGCCACTTCTGGGATTCAGGTTCAGCAACCGCTTATCGGCAGGCGTAGGAGGTACTTATCAGTATTACAACGACCGTTTTTTCGGACAGTCGAACACCACCCACTTGTATGGCTTCAGCTTTTTTTCCAGGTTCAGGGTAATTCCCCGTGCATTCATTCATGCCGAATATGAGCGGCTGAGCCTCAGGTCGCGGGTCGAAGGGCCGGGCTTTGAACAGGGTCCCCGTACCTGGGAAGAAAATATTTTTCTTGGTGGTGGCTACCGGCAGCCGCTTTCCGACAGGGTTTCGCTCAACATAATGCTGCTATACAACTTCAACAATAACAGCCAGGCGTATTACCAAAATCCCATTTTTCGTGTAGGGGTTGATGTAAGTCTGTAAAATCGAAATCTTTCCTTTCCCTAAGAGGCTGTAAATTTATTTTTGGGACAAGCTTTGGGTTTTGCTATTATTCTCTGTTTCTTTCAGCTGCTCTGAAGAGCAGGTCGGCAGCCTGCAGGGTTTTAAGGCGCAGGTTTTCATTTGTAAGATCAGGATTGTCAATAAACTCCCTCACCATATCTGCAGCGGCTGGCTGGCTGTAACCAGAAAGACTTGCTTCCAGCCAGTTGAGCGGGAAAAAGATATCGCCGGTTTGCTGTATCTCTTCGAGCATTTGCAGGCTTTTGGGAAGATACCTAATGCTGTGTGATGCACGCAGTGGGTGGTGGAGGTAGGTGATAGCTTCAATAACCCAGGGTTCGGGACGGCGGTTGGCTGGGTCAGCGAGCGACTCAAAAAATGCTTCACGCACATGCGGGTCACCAGAAAGAGCCGGAAGGACGAATTGTATGCGACGCAGCCTGTCGGGGTTGGTGGTAGCGGCCTGCAGGCGCTGGGCCTGCCGCTCAGCTCGTGGATGATTGTTAAGCATCAGCGTTGCCACCATCGCAAAACGATGGTCTTCCGAAAGACGAAGGCCCCAAACCGATAGTTCGTTGTTGAGCAGCTTTTGCATTTTTAGTTGGGCTTCAGCCGAAAGGCTAATCCCAATAAAGGCATCGAGATAAAGTGATTTGTTGTCACGGGACGCTTTGACCATCTTTTCCCACAGCATGGTTTCCACGGGCTGGGATAATCTCTGACGGGTCTGCCCGTCGAGAAAGCGCCAATAAATAGTTTGCAGGTTGGCGAGCAGGTAGCGTGCCAGCTGAGGGTTTTGGGTGGTTGAAACGCCAGTTGCCAAGGCCTGCAGATATCCTTCGCACGAAAAGTGTCCCTCCAAAAAATCTTCGTGCAGGTTAAGAAATCCGGCAGCTTTCAGGTAATCATCCTCACGCAAGGGCAGCTCTTCGAGCAAATACTGCCTCGAAACGCGGTCGGGCGCCATATATCCGTAGCCTGCTCCGGCGCCGTTGAGCAGCATTAAGAATGGTGCCCTTGTTAGGGCAGGCAGTTCAAATTCCTGAGGCGTTTGTTCAAAAAACCAGCTTCCACCCAAAGGCATTACCGCGCCATCAGCAATAACTGGTGAGAGTCTCTGTGCCGGAAAAGCCTGGTTGCTATCCTGCACAGGAGCCGTAAGTTTTACTGAATTAATAAACCCCTTGTTAAAAAAATACTCAAACCTGATCATGGGCCGGCCTTTGCCAAAAACCCAGGCCTGGCTCCATGCCGAAATGTCGAGTGGAGTATGCTTGTCGAAAATGAGTGCCAGGTCATTCCAGTCGGAATTTTCAAAAGAAAACGCCTCAAGATATTCTTTTACGGCATTTCTGAAAGCTTCTTCGCCCATGAGCCACTCCAGCTGCTGAAACACTATGGGGGCCTTGTTGTAAATAATGGCACCGTAAAGGGTGCCTGCCAGGTTCATATTGTCCAGCTTTTGCTTTATGGGATGGGTTCCCTGGCTGCGGTCGACGGCATAAGCCCGCGGGTAATGGGTGAGCAGAAACTGCATCTCGTGGTCAATATCGGGAAATTGCGGCTGCACGATCTTGTCGGCCATAAAACCAGCAAAAACTTCCTTTAGCCACACATCGTCGAACCATTGCATGGTAACCAGGTTGCCGAACCACATATGTGCGGTTTCGTGGGCGATGAGCGAAGCTTTGCTGAGGTGGCTGCTGATGGGTGCCTGCTCCTCGAGCAGCAGCCGTACATCGCGGTACCAGATCGAGCCCGGATGCTCCATGCCGCTATACTGAAAGCCAGGCAGCAGAACCATATCGAGCTTTTTAAAAGGATAATCTATGCCTGTATATTCTTCCAGCCATTCAAGGGCGTCGAAGTGCTGGCTGAAAATGGCCTCCGTATTTCTGTCCAGTTTTTGCTGGTCCGTTTCGCGGTGAAACATGGTAATGGCTCGTCCATTGTGCGTTTGCGACAGGGTGTCGAAGATTCCGGCAGCAAAAGCCATCAGGTAGGTGCTGATGGGCTGGTCGGCGTCAAACAATATAGTCTTGCGGTCGTCTCGCAGGTGTTCTTCCAATAGCGGGCCGTTCGAAAGGGCGGTCCATTCATTGGGAATATTCAGCTCGAGCGAGAAGAGTGCCTTCAGGTCGGGCTGATCGAAGCAAGGAAAGGCGGTGGAGGCGCGGTCGGGAACAAAAAGGGTGTACATGAAATCCTCGGAGCGGTTCAGGGCCTGATCAGTGGAGGTAAAATGAATTTCCACCTGGTTTTTTCCGGGGAAGATATACCTGCTCGAGAGTATAATGTGCTGGTTCAGGTATTGATAGTCATCCGCATTGCCGTTAACAAGCACCTGATGAATGTTTTCCTGTCCGCCCCTGAAGTCAATAACCACACCCCGTTGTGCCCTGCTCTGGTGAAAGTCAATAATCACCTTGCCACTCACGGCCAGGTCTTTTTCTGCCGGGATATGCATGCTTAAATGATAATGAATATCCGAAAGGTATTTTTTTCTGTACTGGGCCAGCTCCAGGGTCACGCCGGGCTCAAACATTTTTTTTATGCTGCCGCCGCAACCCACAAACATAAGAACGGAAAGAAAAAAGACAAGGGAAAGGATTGGTTTTCTGTACATAGTGCATTTACATCATAAGCAAGTGACAAAGTTGCGATTTATTTTGCTTTGCATGGTTTTCTTATTCAAAATTTATAAATTTAAGGTCTAGAAAACGATTCTCGTGACCAGACTTAATGTTTGACAGGTTTTTTAAAGGCCCTATAAACAAAAGTTCCCGGAAACGAGTTGAAATAAGCATGACTTCAAAAAAATCTCAAAAATTAACCCAATAAAAAGAAAGGAATACCTATGACGGATCTTGAAATTGCGAAGGCCTCGAAAATGCGCCCCATTACAGAAATTGCTGCCAAACTGGGGATAAAAGAAGATGATCTCCATATGTATGGGAGGCACATTGCAAAACTTCCGCTGAAATTGATTGACAACAGCCAAGTGCGGAAAAAGAAGCTTATCCTTGTTACGGCCATTACCCCGACGCCTGCGGGCGAAGGTAAGACCACCACTTCTATTGGTTTGACCGAAGGCTTGAACCGAATTGGTGTGAAAACCACGGTGGTTATTCGCGAGCCCTCGCTGGGACCCGTATTCGGTATCAAAGGTGGTGCGGCTGGTGGCGGTTATGCCCAAGTGCTGCCCATGGAAGACATTAACCTGCACTTTACCGGCGATATGGCCGCCGTTGAAAAGGCCCATAACCTGCTCAGTGCCCTGATCGACAACCATCTGCAAAGTAAGGACAACGCCCTTAACCTCGATCCGCGCAAAATCATTTGGAAGCGCGTGATAGATATGAATGAGCGCGCCCTGCGCGATATCATTATTGGTTTGGGTGGCCCCAAACAGGGTATCCCGCGCCAGACTGGCTTCGACATTACTGCTGCCTCCGAAATTATGGCTGCTCTTTGTCTGGCCAAAGACATTGACGACCTGAAGGAGAAGTTCGGCAATATTCTTGTTGGCTTCACTTACGACGACCAGCCGGTTTATGCGCGCGACTTTCACGCCCAGGGTGCCATGGCTGCCCTTATGAAGTATGCCATTTTGCCCAACCTGGTGCAGACCATCGAAGGCAACCCAGCCATTATTCATGGTGGCCCCTTTGCAAACATTGCCCAGGGTACCAATACCCTGATTGCTACCAAAATGGGACTGAGCCTTTCTGATTATGTAGTGACTGAAGCCGGTTTTGCTTCCGAGCTGGGCGCTGAGAAGTTCCTCAACATCAAGTGCCAGTATGGGGGCCTCTCGCCAAATGCATCGGTTGTGGTAGCCACCATCAGGGCCCTCAAATACCATGGCGGTGTTAAGCTGACCAAACTTACTGAGCCCGATGCTGAGGCGGTGAAGAAAGGTTTGCCCAACCTCGAGAAGCACATCGAAAACATTCAGCACTTCAACATTAAGCCCGTGGTGGCCATTAACAAATTTGCCACCGACAGCGACGAGGAAGTGGAAGCTGTTAGGGCACGCTGCGAAGAGCTTGGCGTGAAAGTAGCCATTTGCGAAGCCTGGGGAAAAGGCGGCGAAGGAGCCATTGAACTGGCAAAAATGGTGAAGGAAGAAGCTGAGAAGTGCACTACCTGCTTTAAGCCGTTGTATGATTTTAACTCAACCATAGAAGAAAAGCTGCACACCATTGCCACGAAATTGTATGGGGCCGACCATGTGGAATATACCGTTAAGGCCAAGACTCAGATTAAGCAGTTCGAAAAGATTGGCCTCGACAAACTTCCGGTTTGTGTTGCCAAGACGCAGAAGTCGCTCTCCGACGACCAGTTCAAACTGGGCCGCCCAACTGGCTTCACTGTGAAGATCCGCGAATTTGAGGTGGCCGCCGGAGCCGGATTCCTGATTCCCATTGCCGGTACCATAATGCGCATGCCCGGGCTGCCATCGCACCCCTCGGCCGAAAAAATCGATATCGATAATGATGGAAACATTTCCGGTCTGTTCTAAAATACTGGTTTTGCTTCAAGATTAATTGGTGCAGGTCTGCCTCTCACAGGGCAGACCTGTTTTTTTTGTGCAGGTTTGCAAATGTGACTTTTGCCCCGTAATTTTAGCCTCTTTACCTGAGGTGCACGAAACCCAACTTGGACGGCCTCTTAAAAAAGCTGGATTTGCTGAACCGTATTGCTTCTTTTTTGGTTGTCATGCTTTCTCTGGGAACCCTTTGGGGCTTTTCGCAGGATAGTGCCGGCTTTCGTCAGAAAAAGATATTGGCAGGGCAGAGCGAGCATCAACTCGACACCCTGAGCATTCATGCCAGTAGTTTTTTAATTATCGGTCCTGATGGTGCACCACTGGATGCTGCCTTCTGGAGCCTCGATGCCATGAATGCCCGCCTCAGTATTCGGGTGCCTTCTTACTGGAACCACGACAGCATTGCCATCAGCTACCGTGTTTTTCCTGTTTTGCTTACGGCACCCTATTTTCATAAGGATCCGGCTACACTTTTCGATCCCCAGACTGCTGCTTCTCCCATGCCACTGCGGCTGGGTGTAAGCCCTCCCGGCGAGGGATTGTTGCGAATGGATGGCTTGCAGAGCTCCGGCAGCATTACACGGGGCATTAACGTGGGAAACCGCCAGGACCTCTCGCTGCAGTCGGCCATGAACCTGCAGCTGAGTGGCAATATAAGCGAAGAGATTGCAATTAATGCTGTGATTTCCGATCAGGACATCCCTTTTCAGCCCGATGGCACCACCCGTCAGATACAGGATTTCGACAAAGTCTTTATTGAACTGACAGGCCTTGGCGGAAATATTGTTGCAGGCGATATTGAACTGGAACGTCCTGAAGGGTATTTTATGAACTTCTCGCGCAGGGCGCAGGGAGGCCTGGCCAGTTATACCACCCGCGCCCATGGGGATGGCCTGCTGGGTGGGGCAGAGGTGCAGCTCACTGCCGCTGGTGCCATCGCCAAAGGTAAATATGTCAGAAATCAGCTCACAGCAGTGGAAGGCAACCAGGGCCCTTACAAGCTGAGCGGAGCCAGCAACGAGAGCTATATTGTGGTGCTGGCAGGCACCGAAAGGGTTTTTATTGATGGGGTGCCGCTCACCAGGGGCATGGATCACGACTATGTGATCGATTACAATATGGCCGAAATAACCTTCACTTCGCGCAGGATAATAACCAGGGAAAGCCGCATTTTGGTGGAGTTTGAATATGCCGAGCGCAACTATGCCCGCTCCGTGCTGTTTGCTGGCGCGAATATCAAGACAGAAAAAGCCGCACTCCGCATCAATTTCTTCTCAGAGCAGGACCATAAAAACCAAAGCCTATTTCAGGAGCTTACCGAAGAGCGCATTGACCGGATGGCTGCTGCAGGCGATGATCTTAGCAGGGCTTTCGACTGGAACGTGGACAGCACAGGATTCAGAAATGACCGGGTCATGTACCTGATGACCGACTCCCTGGGTTTCGATTCTGTATTTGTTTTTTCTACCGATCCTGAGCGAGCCGTTTACACCCTGGGTTTTTCTTTCATCGGACAGGGCAATGGCAATTACCGGCAGATAAGCTCTGCCGCCAACGGCAGGGTGTTTCAGTGGGTAGCTCCGGCAAACGGACAGAAACAAGGCACCCATGAACCCATAGTGCTGCTGGTAACCCCAAAAAAAATGCAGATGCTAAGCATCGGGGCTGATTATCAGCTTAGCCAGCGCACCTCGGCAGGGCTTGAATTTGCCCTGAGCAACCACGACATTAACCTGTTTTCCGATCTTGACAAGGCCGACGATTTGGGATACGGACTGCTTTTCAGCATAAATAACAAAACCCCCCTGCCTGGTCTGGGTGACGGTCAATGGAATTTGATGATTGGTGGCAGCCACGAGCTGGCCTCACGCCATTTTAACCATGTTGAACGCTACCGTCCGCTGGAGTTCGAACGCGACTGGAACTTGGGTGAGCTTGCTGCTCCCGCGCCCGAAAACAATACCAGTCTGAGCCTGCAACTTGCCAACCCGCAAAGCGGAAGTGCGCGCTACCAGTTCAGGTCATTTCAGCAGGGCAGTATCTACAGTGGCTTCATGAACATGGCCGATATGCGCCTCAAGACGGGTGGACTAAGACTTTTTTATGATGGCAGCCTGCTCAGCTCCAGCGGCTGGCAGCAAACCGCATTTTATCGCCACAGGGCCGGGGTCAGCCACCCCATCCTGTTTTTTATGGCGGGCATCGAACACCAGATGGAGGATAACCGCCGTAAGACGGCCATTGCAGATACACTGCTGGGCTCCAGTGCCTTTTTCGATGAGTGGATGTTCTTTCTAAGTAATCCTGATACCACCCGCAACCGCTATCGGATGTATCATAAGCTGCGCAATGATAGCCGGCCCCTCGCCAGTGGCTTTGCCCATGAAGCCACTGCCAGGGATTACGGAATATCTTACGAGTTGCTTAAAAATCCGCAGCAGCGGCTGCTCATGAATGTGGCCTTACGCTCACTGAGCATTGCCGGTGCTCAGGACGAAAACACCATGAGCGGGCGACTCGACTATTTCTCGCGCTGGGCCGGCGGGGCCGTAGTATCGGCCTTGTTTTATGAAACGGGCAGCGGTATGGAACGCGCAAGAGAATACATCTACCTCGAAGTGCCTGCCGGGCAGGGCGTTTACACCTGGATCGACTACAATGGCAATGGCATTATGGAACTGGATGAGTTTGAACTTGCCTTGTATCCCGATCAGGCCAGCTTTATAAGGGTGTTTGTGCCTACCGACGACTTCACCAAGGTTTTCAGCAATAGCTACAGTCATACGCTTACGGTCGATCCCCGCGTTGCCTGGCGCGGTGAGGAAGGCATCAAGGGCTTGCTGGCCCGTTTCAGCAACCAAACCAGCCTGCGAATAGACCGGAAAAACCAGGGCGAGGTAAGCGCCAGTAGTTTTAACCCTTTTCTGATTGATGTGGACGAACCATCGCTGGTGGCTCTAAGTGCCTCCTTCCGCAACACCTTGTTCTTCAACCGCTCTTCAGGGGTTTTTACCATGGAACTTACCCGGCTCGACAATCGCAATAAGATGCTGCTAAGCAACGGTTTTGAAAGCCGGGTGTTGAAAAACACCGGGCTGAGGACCCGCTGGAACATTGACAGGCGGTTTTCGCTCGAAATGCTGGCCAGCACTGGCGAAAAGGAAAACCAGGCAGAATTTTTTCTCAACCGCAACTACCTGATTCGATCGTATGCCGTGGAGCCCTCAATCAGCTATCAGCATCAGAATCGCTGGCGCGTAAGCATGTTTTATGGCTTTACTGATAAGGAAAATATTTTGGGTGTGGAGCGCGAGAAGGCTGGCATACACAAAGCAGGCCTGGAGGCTCGTTACAGTATCCCCGGAAGGGGAAACCTGAATGGTCGCTATCAACTTTCGCAAATCAATTTTCCTTCTGAGGGCGGAAGCCCCGTGGCCTTTGAAATGCTCGAAAGCCTCAACCCCGGCACCAATAGTATCTGGCATCTGAGCTGGCAGCAAAACCTCAATGCCTGGCTGCAGCTTAATCTGAGCTACCACGGTCGAAAATCCCCCGGGGCCAATATGGTTCATACAGGATCTATGCAGGTAAGGGCAATGTTTTAATTTCGCAAAAGAAGGTTAAGAAATCTCTTTTTTTGAAACTATTTTTTTTTAGTAGCGTAAACCGAAGAAAACACCCGGGATTATTGCGCATTTTTTCGGGTTCTGAGGAAGGTCGTCGACAAGTTTGTTGATGAAAATGTTTTGCCAATCAATTATATATGTTAATTTTGAGGCATAATATAGTTGGTTTTAGTATTAGCCAGTATAAATCAAGAATCAAATAAAATTTAGAAAGATGAGATTTTTCGCAGCTATCACAGTAGTTTTCTGCATGCTCGCACAGCCGGTTTTTTCACAGAATCCGGTCAGCGCAGGCTTTAACAGGTTTTCCGTGGGCCTCAATGCAGGAATTATGACTCCATTTACCGACATTAAGCAAAAAGATTATTTCCCGAAGTTTGATGAAATGTCATTTGGAGGCGGATTAAAACTCGAATACCATTTTACTCCGGTTTTTGGTTTGCGAGGCCAGTTTTTAATGGGTAAGCTTGATGGCAGGGACGACTCACAGAACCGCAGCTTCGAGACCGAGCTCTGGGAAGCGAACCTTAGCGGGGTTTTCAGTTTTTCCAAGCTTTTTTCACCCCGCTGGTCGAAAAACGATCGTATCGATATTTATGGCATACTAGGGGTGGGAATGGTTTCCTACCGTTCAAAGATCTATAACACTGTAACCGATGAGCTGGTGAACAGTTACGGTTACACCAACAACGGACAGGATAAAGACAGTCGTCTTACTGACTTGGTTGTTCCGGTAGGCCTTGGGGTGCGTTTTAACCTCTCTCCCCGGATTGACCTGGGGATTGAATCCTCTTTCCGGTTTACGCAAACCGACAAGCTGGATGCCGTTAGCCGCATCTTTTCCAAGTATGATGCTTACAACTACACCAGCGTTGGGCTTCTCATCAAACTGGGAAAACAAACCCGTAGCATGAAGTGGGCTTCGCCCTCGGTGGTTATGTATCCAGGCGATGTGAACCGCATGGAGTTTATTACCGAGAGGATTTCTGAGGTTGATCGCCGTATTGAAGTGATTGATCAGCGCCTCGAAGAAACCACCTACGACCGCGATATTGCAGAGCTGCGTCAGCAGGTGCAGGCCATTGATCAACGGCAAAACCAACTCAATAACCGTATGAGCACACTGGCTGACTCCAGGCCCGCTGCCAGCGTTACAGAATCATCGGTTGCCGCACTGCTTAGTGTTTACTTCCGCCTGAACAGTTCCGCCATTGACAATTATAATTACGAGCGTATTGCTTCAGCTGCCAGGTTCATGTATGCCAATTCTGAAGTTGGTATTGAACTGGTTGGCCATACCGACATTACCGGACCTTCGGCTTACAACCACTCATTGAGCGAGCGCCGCGCCCAGGCCGTGTATGATGTACTGGTTAATGACTTCAATATTGATCCGGACCGTCTTTCCATCTTTCACCGCGGCCCCGACGATCCGCTTTCTCAGCAGAACCTCAGCATAAACCGCCGTGTCGACTTTATTATAAGAAACGACTAGAGAATATTGTGAATAAAAAAAAAGGGGCTTTCAAGCCCCTTTTTTTGTTAGTGCGTGTCCAAACCATGCCGCATGTAAATGAGATGTTCCAAGGTTTTCAGTATTTCTTCCATGTATTCGTTTACTGCTTTTACGCTGCCAGGCAGGGTGTAGATCAGGGTGTCGCCGATCAGCCCGGCAATGCCGCAGCTAAGCAGGGCGTTGGGTTTTCGTGTTCCGTATTTTATGCGTATCATTTCCATTATGCCCGGGATTTCCTTGTGCAACATGGGCCTGACCGTTTCTATGGTGATGTCGCGTGGGCCAACGCCGGTGCCTCCGGTGGTTAGTATCACGTCATATTCTTCGTAAAGACTTCTTTCTATGAGCATGCTCAGGTTGGTGGCATCGTCGGGAATAACATTCAGATCAATACTGATTTTCCTATTGTTGCCTTCGAAGTGTTTTTCGAGCAGCTCCACAATTCGCGGGCCACTGCGGTCTTCGTATTCGCCGCGGCTGGCGCGATCGCTCAGCGTGATTACCTGGAAGCGAAACACCTTGGGCTGATACTCCAGTTCGTCGCCCGGGCGAAGCACACCTTGGCGAATAACCCGTGCAAAAATGCCTTCCTTGGGCATAACGCAGTTGCCAACCTCTCTGAAGATGGCACAACTGCTGCCATGGCATTCCTTGCCGATCTGGGTAATTTCCAGCTCCACCTCCTTGCCCACCAGGCGGTCGAGGGGAGCGGTCTTAACCAGCTCGAGGCCTTCGCTGGTTATATTTTCGGCAAACTCGCCAAAAGCGATTTCGCGGCCCGCCATAGCCGCAAAACGATCGAAGCTTTCTTTGCCCAGCAAACTCACCTGCCGGTGCCAGCTGCCCGAATGGGCATCTTCCATAACACCAAAGCGGTTGAGCTGTATCTCTGGTACCGGCTTTTTAATGGTGCCTTTCTTTTCAGAAATATTTACAGATAGTACCTTCATTTTCATATTTAAGTTTCTTTTCCCCGGAAGGGGTTTATTGTTTTTTCTTTTCCAAAAGCACTACTTCTCGAATTATCATTTCCTTGTCAACGGCCTTGCACATGTCGTAAATGGTAAGCAGGGCCACGCTGGCAGCGGTAAGGGCTTCCATTTCTACCCCTGTTTGTCCGTTGCAGCTTACGCTGGCAGTCACTTCAACACCATCGTTTCCCAAGCGAGTTTTTACCTCTGCCTTGGTAATTTGCAGGGGGTGGCAAAGCGGAATGAGGTCAGCGGTCTTTTTTGCGGCCTGAATACCTGCAATTTCTGCTACGGTAAGCACATCGCCCTTTTTCATTTGGTTGTCGCGGATGAGTGCAATGGTCTGCCCATTAAGGCTGATAAAACCTCTGGCGATGGCCGTGCGCTGCTGAATGGGCTTGCCCCCCACATCAACCATATGTGCCTTGCCTTGCTCGTCGGTATGTGAAAGTTTGTTCATTCAGTTTTGGTGTTGAAAGTTTGTAAGTTGAAGACCTGCCTGACGGCAGTCAGGGTTTAATAGTTGAAAATTCATCAATTTTCATCCACCAATGTTGTGGAAGCAATTGTGCAAATTTACCGTTCCTTTTTCGGGTTTCACGTTAAGTGCCATTTCAATGGCTTTTCTAACGCCCAGCTCTCTCACGCTAAATTCCATATCGCTGAAGAGGCAGGGCTTCATCATTCCGTTGCTGGTCAGTCGCAGGCGGTTGCAGTTGCGGCAGTCGCCGCCTGAGCCGCCATCCACAATGCCAAACTCGCCCGAATGCAGGTCCATTTGCTTAATAAAGCGGGCCTGCAGGCCATTCTCCAGGCAATAAGCTTTTACGGCCAGGGCATCGGGTTCGTCGCTGGCGGTTTTAATTACGCAGTTTACCTTAATGGGACTCAGTCCGGCTTGGCGCGCGGCTTCAATGCCAGCAAACACCTTGCGTATATCTCCTCCACGTGTTACGCTGGCAAATTTTTCCGGATCCATGGTGTCGAGGCTCACGTTGACGCGGTGCAGGCCAACTTTCCCCAGGGGGGCTGCAAAATCCTGAAGCAGCATGCCATTGGTGGTCATGGCAATGTCTTTCACACCCGGTACGGAGGCAATCAGGCGCACCAGCTCCACAATATCTTTGCGCACCAGCGGTTCTCCACCCGTGAGCCTTATTTTGTCAATACCCAGTGGCACCGCCGCTTCAACCACCTCTTTAATTTCTTCGTAGCTAAGTATCTGGCTGTGCGGAATAAACTGTACCCCGTCTTCGGGCATGCAGTAGCGGCAGCGCAGATTGCAGCGGTCGGTGACGGAGATGCGCAGGTAGTTTATTTTGCGGTTATATCGGTCTAACATTCACCAATGCTCCTTTTTTTATTTCATTAATTCCTTGCGGAATGCTCATAATGCCCTCGGCCAGGCAAACGGCATGGATATGGGCTGACCCGTGATAGCTTACAGGAACCACATGACCATTTTCGTCAATGGTTATTGGCAGAAACTCCAGGCGGTCCGCTTTCTTTCGCTGAAAATCAATACCCATGGGAAGTTCGAGCAAACGCGGCTTCCATTCGTATCCCATCATGCGATAGAGCAGGGGCTTTGCAAACATTTCAAAATTTATAAAAGAGGAAACCGGGTTTCCGGGGAGACCGAAAATATAGGAACTTTCGGTACGTCCAAATACAGTCGGTCTGCCAGGTTTTACGGCAACCTTTTGAAACTGTATGTCCACCTTATTTTTTTGCATGATCTGAGGCACAAAGTCGAAGTCGCCCATGGATACGCCCCCGGTCAGGACCACCATGTCGTTTTCGGCCAGGGCTCTGCTGATGGCCTGGTCGGTGGCCTGTTCATCGTCAGGAATAATGCCCATGTAATTTGGAATGCAGTGTGCGGCCTTCACTTGCGCAATAAGTTGAAAACCATTGCTGTTACGAATCTTTCCGGGACCGGGCACCTGGGCCGGTTCTACCAGTTCGTCGCCAGTAGAGAGGATTGCCACCCGGGGTTGTTTGGCCACCAGGGGATTTACACAACCAACGGAAGCAAAAATGGCCACATGCTGCGGCAGTATCTGCATGCCCTTGCCCCAAACAAGGTCGCCATTTTTTACATCCTCGGCCTTGTAGGCAATGTTGCGGGCTGTCTTTTTTCCTGTAAACCGCACAAAGCCCGGTCTTAATTCCGTGGTGTGTTCTACCATTAGCATAGTGTCGGCGCCATTGGGCACCATGGCACCGGTCATGAGCTTGGTACATTGCCCGGGCATAATGGTTTTGGAGGGAATTTCGCCAGCAGCAATCACCTCCAGCACCTCCAGATCCTTATGCAGGTCCTCCATGCGGCAGGCATAGCCATCAACGGCAGCCTTGTCAAAGGGCGGCATGTCAATATCAGAATAAACGTCCTCGGCCAAAACCCGGTAAAGAGCTTCGTTAAAATCTACCCGCTCAGTACCCATCCTTCTTATATCGGTAAGAACGGTTTCCAGGGCTCCTTCAAAACTGATCATAAAATTGGTTTGTTTTTTTGTGCTGCAAAGGTACCAACAATTTTCGGGAGGGGAGGTATGATGTTGTCGCGGTTGTTCCCGCATGTGCGGGACTGACGTGGTTGTTTTCTAATGCGCGGGAATGTTATGGCTGTGTCCGCTTACCAGCAGATTGTCTTTCCTGCCTGCCCTCCTCCGGCGGGTAAACCGGCAGGCAGAGTTGTTCCCTTATATGCGCGATTGTCATGGGTTTAGTTCAGGCTTGAATAGTTTTTAATTGAATTTGAGAGAAAAGAAAGGAAAGGTAGCCTGACAGTATTCTGCCAGGGAGGAAGAATTTTAGAAAAAAATATTCAGTTGGGAAGCTACAGCTCAATTACCTGGTATTCTTGGTCGAGCAGATTAATAGAGAGGACCTTATTCCTTAACAAATTTCCTTTTCCCAGCAGCACCTTAATGGCTTCAGCCACTTGGATGGAGGCGGCAAGGGCTGGGGTGAAGGAGGGGTTGCCAAGGTGGGTCTCGGCTCCTTTGTTAACTTCTTCGGGATAGAGTTTTTGTATCATACGGTCGCCAGGCATTATGGTACATACCTGGGCATACCAGCCGGCAATGGCGCCAAAAACCATTGGGATATTCAGCTTTTCGGCGGCCATTTCAATAATTCGCCTCGACTGCACATTGTCGAGGGCATCGCAAATCAGGTCGTGTCCCGCCAGGATGCGTCCGGCGTTTTCTTCAGTAAGAAACTCGTAAATGGCCTCGGCTTTTACCTCGGGGTTGACCTCTCTGACCCTTAGCCTTGCTTCGCTGGCTTTGGGTTGCCCCAGCTTTTCGGGTGTAGAGAGCAACTGGCGGTTTAGGTTAGAGGGCTCAAACACATCGCCGTCGATAAGTGTCAGATGTCCAATACCCAGGCGGGCCAGCATTTCAATAATATAACCGCCAAGGCCGCCACAGCCCACCACTGCCACCCTAAAAGTGCGCAGGCGTTGGTTCTCAGCCGGGCTAAGCATTTTTTCGTTGCGAATATACCTTTCCATGATCAGTGTTTTGTGCCCACGAATGTACAAAAATTAGCGTTTTGCCAGCGGTTTACCTTTCGGCTTAAAACAGGTATATTTGCACATCTTTATCCCAAGCTGATGCTGCGAAACTGGAAACTGAGCATGGTATTTTTGTTCCTTAGCGGGCTGGTGCTGCTTTTTATTGTGGCGCCCCTTGCGGGGTTGTTTCTGAACACTTCGGCAGGGCAGTATGCCGATACCCTGGCCGATCCCACGGTGATGCGCAGTATCCGTCTAACCTTGCTCAGCTCCCTTGCCGGCACCCTGATCTTTGGCATTGCGGCTGTTCCGCTGGCCTATCTGCTGGCCCGCAAGGACTTTTTTTTGAAAGGTCTTGTCAATGGGCTGGTCGATCTGCCTGTTGTCATTCCGCATTCGGCTGCCGGCATTGCCATACTGGGAGTGGTAAGCCGCGGCACCTGGCTGGGAAAGGCGGGCGAAGCAGCCGGGATTACCTTTGTGGGAGGCGTGGCAGGTATTGTGCTGGCCATGGCCTTCGTCAGTATCCCGTTCCTGATCAATGCGGCACGCGATGGCTTTGCTGCAGTTCCTGAGAAGCTCGAAAAGGCTGCCCTGAACCTGGGCGCTTCGCCCTGGCGGGTGTTTTTCACCGTGTCGTTGCCACTGGCCCGCCGCTCGGTAGTCAGCGGGCTAATCATGATGTGGGCCCGCGGTCTTAGCGAGTTTGGCGCTGTGGTCATCATCGCCTATCATCCCATGATTACGCCCATCCTTATCTGGGAGCGTTTCACTTCTTTTGGACTGAGCTATGCCCGCCCGGTGGCCGCCGTTTTTGTGCTGGTTTGCCTGGCCGTTTTTGTGCTGATGCGCTTACTTTCTAAAAACCACCTCCATGTTAGAAATTAAAGATATCAGCATACGCTTGGGCGACTTCGCCCTGGAGGAGATATCGTTGCGCATTGCCCCCGGCGACTACCTGGCCCTGCTTGGGGTTTCGGGAGCAGGAAAAACCGTGCTGCTTGAAGTGCTGGCAGGCTTGGTGAAACCTCAACAGGGACAGATCAAATGGAACGGGCGGGATATTACCCTTGCGCGGATACAGCAACGGCCTGTGGGGCTGGTTTATCAGGATCTTTCCCTTTTTCCGCACCTTAACGTGTATTCAAACATTGCCTATGCCCTGAAGGTGCGCAGGCTGCCCAAAGCCGAAATTGCTTCGCGTGTGCAAGGCCTTGCAAAAGAAACCGGCGTGTCGCATCTGTTGGCCCGTTACCCTGGCACATTGTCAGGTGGAGAGGCACAACGCGTGGCCCTGGCCCGCACCCTGGCGGCCCAGCCTGCCATACTGCTGCTAGATGAGCCGCTGGCCAACCTCGATGTGAAACTTAAAGGCGAACTCAGGGGCCTGCTGCGACAGATCAGCCGCAGCGGAAAAACCATTATTCATGTCACCCACGACTTTATGGAGGCGGCTACCCTGGCCAATAAGGTGGCTGTAATAGAAAAGGGCCGACTGGCTCAGTTCGGCACGCCCGAAGAAGTGTTTCGTCACCCCATGTCTGAATTTGTGGCCCGTTTCAGTGGAATAAAAAACATCTTCCCCTGCCGCACCGAACCCATGCCCGGGCAGCAAGGTCTTCAAAAAGCAGTGATTAACCCACATTGCACGGTGGCCTTTATGGGCCCCGAAGAACATACTGAAGGATTTGTTATGATACCACAGGAGGACATTTTCCTTTCGCATAATCCCATTGAAAGTTCGGCGGTAAACCAGTTCCGGGGCGTGGTGGGCGAGGCTTACCTCAGCGGCGCAGGAATGGAGCTGGTTATTGATGCCGGCATAGAGGTGGTGGTTTCAGTTAGCCGCCCTTCGTTCGAAAAGATGGCGCTGATGCCCGGGAAGCAGATTTGGGTTAGCTTCAAAGCCTCGGCAGTAAGGTTTCTGGCCGACTGAAATGCCCTGCCTTCCGCGAAAGCGAAAAAACAAAGCTCCTAAGCCTTGAGGCTTTCGTAAATTTCGTGATACTTTTCTACCCCGGCTTCGAGGTTAAAGTGCGCAACGGCACATTGCCGAATGCTATCGGGTGCCTTACGCAGCAAGCGGTCGATTTGCCTGATGGCGCCGTCGTAAGCCTCGTCGGTAAAGTCCTCTGCGAGGATGCCCACGCCGTTTTCCTTCACAATCTGGTCGGTGTCGCCAATGCCGGGATTGGTGATAAACGGGATGCCCATACTCATGATTTCGGCCTGCTTGGTGGGGCTGGAAGCTTTTTTTGAGAATACGGGTTTAATAAAGAAAATGGAGATATCGGAAAGACTCAGGTATAGGGGCACCTCGCTGCGGCCGGCTTTTACCACAATGATATTGGTGGGATCGACGTAAGCCTTTGCTGCCTCTTTCAGGATGTGGTCGGGTTCTTCGCCAGTGATAAACAGGAAACGCGCGTCGGGGTAGGCCATGAGCAATCGCCTGAAAAAGGCCATCATTTCGGCAGTCATATACCAGGTGCCAGTGCTGCCCAAATACGACAAAACGAAGTGTGCAGGGTCGATGCCAAGCAGGATGCGGGCGTTCTGCTTATCTTCGGATGAGATGTTATCCTGCGAAAACAGCCCCACATCGGTGCAGCAGGGAATGACCCTGGTGCGGCTTTCGATGTGCGCACCGAAGGATTGCCCAATGATCCTGCGGCCATTTTGGGTGAGGCTCACCACTGCATCGGCATGCTGAAAGAAAGCCTTTTCCTTCTTTTTGAAATAATTGTAAACAAGGCGAAAAAAGGGGTTGGAACGGTTCCAGATATTGCCTTCAAAGCGCTCGTCGACCCAGAATCCGCGCATATCGAATACGAACCGCAGGCCCAGCCGCCTTTTCATGAACAGTCCGGCAAAGGAAGCGATGTAGCTGCGACAATGCACAATTTCGAAAGGCGTTTTGCGATGCTGCTTCAGGGCGGCCCGACGTATTTTGTACAGGTCGAAAACCTTTGACAGCAACGGCGGAAAGCTGGAAAATTTTAAGGGGGTCCAGCCAATTTGCCCAGCAGAAAATAGGTCCTCCACCTGGGCTTTGTCTTTTTCAAAGGTGTCGGGCTTTTCGCAGCTAATGACATGAATGCGATGACCCTTCTGCGCCAGCCCTTGCAGGTAAGGTATTACCTGCGAACGACCCAGGGCATCCGTCATCCCATCGTATGATATGTATAAAACATTCATTGTTGCTGCAAAGCCTGCTTTTGTACGTAAAATTAATGAAAATACACTCCGCCGGAATATTTTTTCTGTTTTTGACTTGTATTATACCGCAGGGTAGCTTAAAGGAAAGACCTAATAAATCAAATAGCCGGTGAGCTTAATTATTCAAATCGCTGAGAACAATTTTTTTTTGAACCAAGGGACACGCGGTTTGCTCATGTGTTAAGAAATTCTGAACTTTGCACCCTCATTTTAAAGGTGATGAAAAATTCAGTACCTTTATATTCAAATAGTTAAATAAAAACATTTAGTTTATTCCAACTCTCAAAAACATGTATCTTTTTCGAAAAAACTTTCTGGTTATTGCTGGCCTTGCTGCCATAATCCTGGGTTTTAGCTCTTGCAGGCAAACCGCCGCTGGCTCTTCAGAGGAGGCAGGCTTTCCCAAACCTAAAAATATCATCTTTTTTATTGGCGATGGCATGGGCTACAACCATGTGCTTGCTGCCAATTATTTTGAGTTTGGCCATGAAAAAGCTCAGCCATTTGAGCAAGACGACTGGACTAAGGTTGGCCTTGCCACCTATCCGGCCGTAACCCGTAAGCGCGGTGGCGAAGTGATTTTCGGCACCGGTTATAACCCTCGTCAATCATGGAGCGACGCGGCATACAACAACCGCGATTATACCGACAGCGGCGCCGGTGGCACTGCCTTGTCGACCGGTCGGAAAACATATAACAGTTCGATCGCTATTGGCGTTGATGGCGACACCCTGACCCACGTGAGCCAGGCTGCCAAGGCCCTGGGCAAATCCATTGGTGTGGTGTCGAGTGTTCAATTAAGTCATGCCACTCCAGCGAGCTTTGTGGCACACAACAGCGATCGCGGCAATTATGAAGAAATTGCCCGCTATATGTTTTTTAACACCCGCGTCGATCTTATCATGGCGATTGGTCATCCAAATTATGATGATGATGGCCGACCCTCCGAAAATAATGACCGATACGTAGGTGGACATGAAATTTGGAACCAATTGGTTGCCAATGATGGCCGCACTGAATTTGAAGCATTTGGGCAACTATTCAAGGTGCAGGATGCCAATGGTGACGGTATACCAGATCCCTGGACCCTTATCCAGACCCGCGAAGAATTTGTAAAAATGGCCAGTGGCCCAACTCCTAATCGCGTACTTGGGGTTCCAAAGGTTCATTCAACTTTACAGCAAGGTCGTTCAGATGGTGAAGTTGAAGTCATCCCTTTCTCACAGACAATGAATCTCAATATACCTACCCTTGAAGAGATGACACGCGCCTCTCTCAATGTACTTAGTCAAAACCCCAAGGGCTTTTTTGTGATGATTGAAGGTGGTGCCATAGACTGGGCAAGTCACGACAATCATTTGGGAAGAACAATTGAAGAACAGATCGATTTCAACCGCTCGGTGCAGGCTGCCATTGAATGGGTTGAAGCCAACAGCAGCTGGGAAGAAACGCTGATTGTTATTACCGCCGATCATGAAACCGGGTATCTTACCGGCCCCGATCACCCCGAAAAGGTAAATGCACCGGTAGTAAACATGGGCATAGGAAACCTGCCCGCACATAAATTCAACTGGGGCAACCATACCAACACCTTGGTGCCTTTGTATGTGAAGGGCCCCGGTCAGGAACTGTTCAGGCTGGCGGCCGGCGAGAAAGACCCCATTCGCGGGCCATTCCTGCAAAACGTGCAAGTGCCGCAAACCATCTTCATGATGTGGGGCACTCCTGATATTGAAACACACAGATTAAGCCGGTAAGAAAATAAAAAATGGGCTGCTTTTTGGCAGCCCATTTTTTTTTATTTTTTTTATATTTCCCGTCTCGGCTCCTGCTCTTTATGCGGCTTCATGAAAATTCCCCTGGAAGTGGCCACAAAAAGCGTTTGGTTGACATTTATCATGTCATAGATAATGTGTTCCTTATCAAGCCCAAGTTCGCTGCTAGGAATTTGTTTGATATAGAAAACCGGATTGTCTACCCTTAAATCAATCTGGAAAATTTCAGTAGGCGAAGAGGTAATCAATCCATTGCCAAACTGGAATCCTTTTTGTTCCCAGTAATTGAATTGGCCAGGTTTATTGCGGATATAAGGAGCCCAGGTTATGCCTGCATCTTTCGACAAAAGAATTTGATTTTCCCCAAATCCAAGCAGTAATCCCTGGAAAGGGATGACTTCAAATATGCTTTGGTCGCTTACTTCATAATAAATTCCGTCTTGGCCAACAACCATGGTTTTTGAATCAAAGGAAACAATAAATTTCTCTTCCCAGGCAAAAACAGTCAGCAACCTTGTGCCAGCCGGGAGGTCAGGGACACTGATGGTTTCTACCTTGCTGATAACCACATTGCCAGATTTACTAACGGAAGTGCTGAATACAACCAGTGAAACAGGACCATTTGCAGAACGATCATTGGTGCTTTTGCGGGTATAAGCCGTAAGAAAAACATTCGCCTCGGTTGAAGCAATGGCTTTGCTGTAACAACCGGGCAAAGAAATAAACCGGTCGAACTCCGGGTCAAACTTCTGGAGGTCAAGGATCGCTGAGTTTGTGGGGTTTTGGGTGCTGAAAACAAAAATGGAGGTTTTGCTGATCTTGGTAAAAAAACGTTGGTTCAGAGTGGTGGAATAGTCTTCGGAAAAGGAACCGAAGCTCTCTGCATTGGTTTTCAATGTGGAGGGATTAATTTTAAAACGGTAGTTGTTGCCAAGGGCAAGAATCTCTCCGTTTTCATAACTTAGGTTGAGAACAGGGGCTTCGGGCAGCCCTTCCATTTTTTTCCAACCGCTTGCAGTCCTTCCTGATTCCAGATTGAATGCAGCATTAAGGTCTTTGGTTTCAATCCCAGGTTCAACCGGGTCTTTCTGGCAGGCACCCAGCACAACGATTGCGCTTAAGGCCATGGTTTTTAGGTAAGAGATAGTTTTCATTTTTTTTTACTTGTTTAAATAGTGCGAAATTAAATCTGTTTGCAGCTAAACAAACTGCATGCCAATTTTATATATGCCATTCAGAAAAATACTAAACACATTGATTTTAATGGGTTCCGCGCTTATGTTATTTTTCTTCTGTCAAGATATCTATTGAAAGAAAAGACTTTTTTTTATCAGGTTGTGAATTGTTGTGTACGTAAACTCGGACAGTTTTGTCCGGTTTCGAACACCTTCAGGGAGAGGATTTTTTGCGGCCACAAAAATAGCCGGGCGAGAACCCGGCATAAAAAAACCCCGGGACAGATTTCTGTCCCGGGGCTACCAATCAACTAACCAAAACAACAACATAAAGAAAAACTAGATATCTTTTTTATAGAATTAAATTCATCTTGTAGGGCAAATTAGCGCCCTACATTAATAACTCATAGAAATCAAAAATGTTTTGCCAAGGCAGAAAAAAATTATACAAAAATTGTTAAATGTACTATTAAAACCTCCAACAATTTTTTGAAAAAACCACCCGGGCCGAATCAAACCCTTTTTAAATAACCCAAGCCCGGGCGGAAAACAAAGCAGAATTAATATATGAAATCTATATTATGTTGAGCGTTTCAAGGCAATGCTTAATTTTTTGCCAGGTGCGTTCAATGTCGTGGTCGAGTCCAACGGAGAATCTTATCAGTCCTTCCGAGAGCCCCATTTTCTTTTGCACATCGTCGGGTACTTCGCTCGAGGTGCTTTTCCCTGAATTGCTGAACAGGGTTTTGAAGTAACCAAGGCTAACGGCCAGGTAGCCCACACCTTCTTTCTGCATCATTTCCATGAGTTGCGAGGCCCGTTGGCTGGTTTCCAGGTCAATGGCTATCAAGCCGCCAAAGCCGAAGTCGGGGTTCATAAGTTCTTTCATGAGTTCGTGCTCCGGGTGCTCGGGCATGCCCGGATAAAGGAACTTCAGTCCCGCTTCCTTGAACTTGCTGGCCAGGTACATGGCATTGTGGCTGTGCTGCTTCATGCGAATGTGTAGGGTATGCAGGTTTTTATGGATGCTCGACGAGCGCATGGGATCGAGCACGGGGCCCAGCAGCATGGCGGTACCAGTGTTAACATCGGCCAGCGAAGCAATAAACTCTTCGGTGCCGCAAATGGCGCCGGCCACGCAATCGTTCTTGCCATTAATAAATTTGGTCATGCTGTATACCACCACATCGGCGCCCAGTTTGGCGGGAGCTATCATCATGGGGGTAAAGGTGTTGTCGACCACCAGCTTCACCTTGTGCCTGCGCGAAATAACGGCCAGGGCGGGCAGGTCAGAGATCTGCAGCAGGGGGTTGGTCATCGACTCGGTATAAATCATAGTGGTATTGGGGCGAATGGCTTTTTCCACCTGCTCCAGGTTGGTAATATCCACGAAAGTGACCTCGATCTTGAATTTCTTCAGGTAGTTGGCCATAAAGGCGAAGGTGCCACCATAGGTGGTGACGCTCGACACGATGTGGTCGCCGGTATTGCAAAGCTGCAGAATGGCACTGGTAATGGCACCCATGCCCGAAGCAGTTACCCAGGCAGCATCGGTACCTTCCATGGCAGCTAGGGCATCGGCCAGGTATTTGTTCGAGGGGTTCCAGTGGCGTGAGTACAAAAAACAACCCTGCTGCTCCCCGTGGAAAGTGTCGACCATGGTCTTGGCTTCCATAAAGGTGTAAGTGGCAGAGTCGGTTATGGATGGGTTTACATCGCCAAACTCGCCAAACTGTAGCAGGTCCTGAACGTTGGATGCGGGATCAAATTTCATGTGTCGTTGTTTTTGCAGAACGGGTTTTTGAAACCAAAAACCAGTCCCTGATTTGTCTTGCAAAAATATTGAATTTTATGAAATTACCCATAAAAGAATAAGAATAAAAGTAGAAAAAATGCTTTGTGCTTACAAATCGTAAGTAGAAAACATTAAATTTGTAGAAAATTGAACAGAAATTTTATATATATGGACAAAGGCTTTCAAATTGATAGTACTGACAAGAAGATTCTTGAAATTCTATCGGCCAACGCCCGCATGCCTTTTTTGGAAGTGGCCCGTGTTTGTGGCATAAGTGGCGCGGCGGTGCATCAGCGTGTGCAAAAGCTTATGGATGCAGGCATTTTGGATGGCTCGCAGTTTTACCTTAATCCCAAAGGCCTGGGCTATTACACCTGTGCTTTTATCGGCATTCAGGTGAACCTGTTAAGTACCTCGACCCACGAACAGGTGTTTCAGGCCATCAAGAAAATTCCCGAGATATTGGAATGCCACCACATCTCAGGGAAATACTCTCTTTTTCTGAAAGTATTTACCAAAAACAACGAGCACCTGAAAAAGATCATTGTAGAGAAGATACAGACCATTCCCGAGGTGACCGCCACAGAAACCTTTATTTCGCTCGAGGAAGGCTTTGTCAGGCAATTGCCCATCAATGAGGGCAATGTTTTCTTTTATGAGTAATGCCGCTTTCGCGGGAAAAACCTTTGCGGTAACTTTGGTGCGAAATCTTATTTTTGCACTTCATTCATTGAAAATCTAAAACCTGAAAGATATGTTTACTGGAATCGTTGAAACCACCGCCCGGGTGGTTAAAATTGAAAAGGACCGCGGCAACATCCATTTTACCATGGAAACGCCCATTGCCGACGAATTGAAGGTCGACCAGAGTGTTTCGCACGACGGGGTGTGCCTCACCACCGTGAATGTTGACAAGAAAAAAAAGCAATATACCGTAACCGCTATTCAGGAAACCCTCGACAAGACCAATATGCGTACCTGGCAGGAGGGCTACCGCGTAAACCTTGAGCGCTGTATGCGTATCGATGGCCGCCTCGACGGGCACATCGTGCAGGGCCATGTAGACCAGACGGCCGTCTGCACCAAGGTGGAAGAGTTTGACGGCAGCTGGAAATTTTATTTCGAGTACGACCGCGGCCCCAAAAATATTACCGTAGAAAAAGGCTCCATTTCCGTCAATGGCGTAAGCCTTACCGTTGTCGATTCAGAGCCGGGTCTTTTCTCGGTGGCCATTATCCCATACACTTACGAACATACCAATTTTGGCGACTTCAAAGCAGGTTCGGTGGTGAACCTCGAGTTTGATGTCATTGGCAAATACGTGGCCCGCCTGCTCGAACAGCACTTCGCAGCGAAAAAATAAAAAATAAAGGGTTGTCGCACGACAACCCTTTATTTTTATCTAACCTCCACCTCAATCCATTCTGAGCGGTCAGGATCTGCCGGTGTTTTCCATCTTTTCGGCGGGTTTTCTTCCAGTTCTTTCAGCAGCACTTCAATGGCTTTTTCCAGGGCGGGGTCTTGTCCGCGGGCTACCAAATGCGGAGCATCAACCACTTCAATATCGGGATAAATCCCAATACCTTCAATGATCCATTCGCCTTCCTGGTTATAGATACCAAATCGGGGCACGGCAATGTAGCCGCCGTCGGCCAGCCTGGCATTACCCGAAATGCCCACCAGTCCGCCCCAGGTGCGTGTGCCAATAATGGTGCCCAGGTTTTTCTGGCGGAAGAAATAGGGGAAGGCATCGCCACCCGAGGAAGAGTACTGGTTTATGAGCATGGCTTTTGGACCGTCGTGGGCCACCCCGGGTGTGCGCATGGGGTCGAGGCCGGCGCGATGCCAGTAAGCGTGTGTTTCGCGCGTGAGCATTTCGGTGATTGGGTGAGGGATAAAACCACCGCCGTTAAAGCGCTCATCAATGATTAATGCGTCCTTGTGATGGTATGCATACAAGCCGCGGTTAATTTCGCGCGTGCCATCCTGGGCCGTGTTGGGCACATGTATGTATCCGATACGGCCGCCCGAGAGACGGTCTACCATTTCGCGGCGGGTTTCCACCCAGTCGAGGTAGGCAAGCTCCTGCTCGTTGGCAATGGGCCGTATGGTGTAGGTGCGGGCGCCATCGGCCGTGGGCCTGCTGTTTACGGTAATACGTGTGGCTTTATCCACCCGGTTTTCAAGGAAGAGATAGGGGTTGTCGGCAACGAACACCGGCTGCCCTTCGATGGCAATGATATAATCGCCTTCGCGGATTTCGATGCCCTGTTCGGTCAGGGGCGAGCGGCGGGTCGGGTCCCAGTTTTCGCCCTGGTAAATTTTGGTGATGCGGTAACGGTTGTTCTGAAGGTCGGCGCCCAGCCTGGCACCCAGCAGCCCGTTCTGCACCCGCTCGGGCCTTTCCCAATCGCCGTAATCCACATAGGCGTGGCCAGCATTGGTTTCGGCAACCATTTCGCCAAACATGTAATCGAGGTCAAAACGGTGGTTCACCGAAGGCATAAGCTTCAGGTAGCGCTCATAAAAGCCGTCCCAATCCACATTATGAATGTTGGCCACATAATAGAAGTCGCGCACAATACGCCAGCCATCTCTGAAAATTTGCTCCCATTCCTTGCGGGGTTCAATTTTCATGGTCAGGTCTTTCAGGTCGAGCTGTCCGTCTCCGGCTTTCTGGTTAGGGGCCAGGGTAGCCACCGCATATTCGCCGCGGTGCATATACAGGAACTTGCTGCCATCGGCCGACACCGTAGCAAAGCGAATGCCGGGCATGATCACCTCATTTTTCTGTTCCTTCACATTGTAGCGGTTAAAGCCCTCGTCGTTGCTGTAAACAATGCCATCCTTCACTGCCTGCAGGCTGCCATAGCTGCCGGCGGGCATCGGGAAGGCCACAATACGGTTTTCGGCTCCGGCGGGGTCAATACGTACCACTACATCCTTGCTTTCATCTTTTTTGTCGTTGTTGGCAGCTTTTTCTTCCGTTTCTTTGGGCTCGAACAAGCGCGGGCTGCTGCTGGTCAGCGGCAAGGCATAAATGCGGGTGGCGTTGGTATACAGGTAGTTGTCCTCGAAGCTCGAGCGGGTAAGGTTAAAAGTGCGGTTCGATGTGAAGAAGATATACTGCCCGTCTTTTGAGAACACGGGGCTGCGGTCGCTAAAAGTATCGCCGGTGAGCTGAAATTTGTTGTCGGCACCGATTTCATAAACCCACACGGCGCTCAGGCCATTTTCGCTGTTTTTGGTATAGGTGATCCAGCGCGAGTCGGGCGAGAAGCTGTACGACCTTATCTCGTCGGAGGTGGCGCGGTCAACCCTTACCAGGTTACCAGTCTGTACATCGAGCAGCTGCAGGTACATGCTGCGGTCGAAGAAAGCCAGGTAGCGGCTGTCGGGCGACCAGTCGGACTGGTACTTCCAGCCTTTGGAGTTTTGGGTAATCTGGCGGGGCTGTGCACCGTCCTTGTTTTCGAGCAGATACACCTCATATTCGCCCGATGCGTCGGAGTAGTAGGTGATCCACTTGCCATCGGGCGACCACTGCGGATAAACTTCGCGCACGCCCTGGGTGTTGGTAAGGTTGCGGATGGTGCCGGGGCCGGCAGGCACCGAGAAAATATCGCCGCGGGCATCAAACAAAACCCGGTTGCCCGAAGGCGAAAGGGCCACACTGTGAATGTTGCCTTTCACATTCTTGAAATAGGGCAGGGTGTTGGCATTGTCGAAATGAATGTTTACCACCACACGCTCCTGGGTGCCACGGTCGAGGTCGAGCTTAAAAAGCTGTCCGCCACTTTCATAAACCAGCAGGTTTTTGGTGCCTGCAGGCCACATTACGTCAAATTCGTTGTGGTGGGTTATTTGCTGCACCTGTTTGGTGTTCACATCGTAGCTGTAAATGTTGAGCCACAGGTCGCGGTCGGAGGCAAAATAGATCTTGTTGCCATGCCAGTGGGGGATATGATCAGTACCCACCCAGTCGGTTATTTGCTCCGATTGGTTGCCTTCGAGGTCGTAGGTCCATATGTTGCTGGCGCGGCCGCCCTTATAACGTTTCCAGGTACGGAACTCCCGGTCAGGCCAGGTAAAGGCCATTTTCTTGTTGTCGGGCGAAAGCACCCCAAAGCCGCCATAGGGAATGGGTAGCTCTTCTTCGAAGCCGCCCTCAATACTCACCAGGAAGTATTTGCTCATGCGGTCGCCGTATTCAGTGCGGTTGCTTCGAAACAGTACCTTTTTGCTGTCAGCGGTCCAGTCAAGGGGCACATTGTCGAAGCCGCCGCGCTGGGGCATGGGGCCCACGTCGTTGTAAAAGGTAAGCTGCCGTGGGGTTCCGCCTTGTGAGGGCATCACATATATCTGCCTGCTTCCGCTGTATTCGGCCGAGAAGGCGATCCATTTCCCATCGGGCGAAAGCTTTGGGAAAAGTTCCAGACCCTTGTGCGAAGTAAGCCTGCGGGCATCGCCACCATTTGCGGGTACCGTCCACAGGTCGCCGGCGTATACAAATACGATCTGGTCGCCGCTAATGTGCGGATAACGCATCAGACGGGCGTCGTCGAGTGCCATGGCTCCCTGGAATACAAACAGCAGGGCCGCCAGCAGCATAATCTTTTTGAAAAATTGACTCATGATTGTAGTTTGAATTTAATTAGAATAATTTGGATAAAATGTTTTAGGGGGTAAAGATATTAAAAGAGCAGGAAAAGAAAAAAAGACCGCAGCAGAATGATCTCCGCTACGGTCTTTTGACATTTTTCCCCGAAAGGGGTTTAATAAAGAAAGAAATTATCTGAGCAGGCCGCGCTGGCGAAGCAGGGGCTCTACCTGGGGCTCGCGTCCGCGGAACTCCACATAAAGCGACATGGGGTCGGCTGTGCCGCCACGCTCCAGGATGTTCTGGCGGAACGAAAGCGCCGTTTCCGGATCGAACAGGTCGCCGGTTTCGCGGAAGGCTTCGTAAGCGTCGGCATCGAGGATACCCGACCAGAGGTAGCTGTAGTAACCTGCCGAATAGCCCCAATAAAAGGCGTGCTGGAAATGTGTGCTTCCATGGCGGAAGTGGATCTCGGGCATCATATTGTATTTATTGATGGTAATCTCATCGGTGATGCTGGCCACCTGGCTGAGCTTTTCTGCAGGGTAAGGTTGGGTAATGGTATGATACTCCATGTCGAGCAGGGCCGAAGCAATAAATTCAACGGTAGCAAATCCCTGGTTAAAGTGGCCGCTCTCAATCAGTTTTCCCATCAGCTCTTCTGGCATAGGCTCGCCAGTTTCGTAATGGAGTGCGAACTCCTTCATCACTAACGGGTCTTTGGCCCAGTTCTCCATAACCTGCGAGGGCAGCTCCACGAAGTCGCGCGAAACGCTGGTGCCGGCCAAACCGGGATAAGTCACATTCGAAAGCAGTCCATGAAGGGCATGTCCAAATTCATGGAAGAAGGTGGCCATTTCATCGTAGGTGAGCAAGGAGGGCTGATTGGCCGTAGGTGGGCTGAAGTTGCATACAATGGTAATGACCGGATGAATGTATTTGCCATCTTGCCCGACATATTGCGAGCGGTAGCTGCTCATCCAGGCGCCGCCATTCTTGCTTTCGCGCGGGTGAAAGTCCATGTAAAGGATGCCGCGGTGTTTGCCATCGGCTTCCAGTACTTCGTAAGCGCTGGCATCGGGGTGATACGTGGGAACGTCGGTGCGCTCAAAAAACTGAAGGCCCCAAAGTCTTTCCACCACCATGAAGATACCATCGCGCACGGTGTTCAACTCGTAATACTGACGGATCTCTTCTTCGTCGATGTCATATTTTTCCTTGCGCACCTGCTCGGCATAATAGCGCCAGTCCCAGGCGGCCAGTTGGTAATCGCCGCCACGGGCGTCGATCAGCTCCTGCATCATTTCCGCCTCTTCTTTGGCAATAGGAAGGGCGTAATTCCAGAGGCGGGTAAGGAATGAACTGACAGTTTCAATGTCTTTGGCCATGTTTTCTTCGAGCACAAACTCAGCATGGCTGCTATAACCCAGCAGGTTGGCGCGTTCCAGGCGCAGGTTCACCATCTCGCCGATAATGGCGTTGTTGTCGAACTCATTGCCGTTATTGCCGCGGTTAATAAAGGCCTGCTGCATAACCTTGCGCAACTCGCGATTTTCGGAATAAGCCAGGAAAGGCATTACGCTGGGGTTGTGCAGGGTAAACACCCATTTGCCTTCAAGGTCTTGGGTGGCAGCACGTTCGGCGGCGCCATCAATGGCTGATTGCGGCAGCCCGGCCAGGTCGGCCTCATTTTCAACCACCATTTTAAAGTTATTCACCTCGCCAAGAACATTTTGTCCGAACTGAAGTGAAAGGGTGGCCAGTTTCTGATTGATCTCGCGGAAGCGATCCTGCTTGTCTTCTGGCAGGCCCGCACCGTTGCGAATGAAGTTCTTATAGGTGAGCTCGAGCAGGCGCATTTGTTCGCCGGTGAGGCTCAGGTTCTCTTTTTGCTCATAAACGGCTTGCACCCTGGCAAACAGGCCGGGGTTCAGCGTAATGTTATCGCTGTGGGCCGACATTTTCGGGGCCAGGTCCTGGGCAATGGCTTCGAGCTCGGGGCTGGTTAATGCCGAGGTGAAGTTGTAGAAAACGAAAGAGACCTTGTTGAGCAATGATCCGCTGTAATCGAGTGCGGCAATGGTATTCTCAAAGGTCGGCAAGTCCGGGTTGTTAACAATGGCATCGATTTCAGCATCGTGCTGAAGTATGCCTTCATCCATGGCCGGTGCAAAGTGCTCGTTTTCAATCAGGTCGAAAGGCGGAACGCCAAAAGGAGTGGTGTATTCGCTCAAAAACGGGTTGTCCGCCTTTGGCTCTCCACAGGAGGTAAACATCATCATGGGTACTAATAATAAAAACAGATACTTCTTCATTTGTTTATGATTTTGATTTAAGTGTTGGGTAATGCGTAAATGAAGGCGCAAAGGTACACAAATACAGGCAGTTTAACAAGTTAAACGACTGCAAACAAAATATTTAAACAACTTTCAGACAAGGCCCTCAGCGTTTCGATATGCAGGTGATATTCACCATTTTTCCCGCCATGCAAATGCTCATCATGTCGGTGGCTTCGGTAAAAGTGATCTTAACCTCCAGGCCGTCCTGCAATTCCATGTCATACTCATGCAGGTTCACCGGCTCCAAACGCTGCCCATCTTCAAGTTCGAATAGCCATCGGCAGCCGTCTAGCCCGGCATAATCTCGTAGTATGGCATTTTCGCCATCGGGGCACTTGTCGGCAGGGCAGCCGGCAAACAGCAGGGCCGCAGCAAATAAGGTCAGGAAAAAGAGGGGTTTGAATTTCATGGAAGATGGTTTAAGGTTTAAGCCTGCCTGCCGGTTTACCCGCCGGAGGAGGGCAGGCAGGGTTTAAGGTTCAAAGTTAGGGGTTTTGATTAAATTTCCGACAAGCCGTCCGATCCCGGACACCTGGCTGTTTGTATGCGGACAATAAAGCGCATAGTGTAAATTCATAAAGTATTTGAGAACAGATGCTTAAATATGTTGGTCTCTTTTTTGTGATGTAAACTTTCATTTTCCTTAAAACTTACACATGAAAACAAAAAGCCATTACTTATTTTTTCTGATTTTAATGGTTGTTACCTTTGGGGTCAATGCCCAAATGCGTGGCAACCAAACACAATATTTGGACAGCGAATTCGATCGCTTGCTGAGCGAACGCTATCAGCCCGGACAGCCTGGTGTGGCAGCCCTGGTGGCAAGGGATGGGCAGGTCGTTTACCGAAAAGCTTTTGGAACCGCCAACCTGGAGCTGGATGTGCCCATGACCCCCGACATGGTTTTTCGCATTGGTTCCATTACCAAGCAGTTTACTGCTGTGGCCATTCTGCAGTTACTTGAGCAAGGCAAGCTGAACCTAAATGACGAAATCACCAAATTTATTCCTGATTACCCCACACAGGGTCATAAAATCACCATTCATCATTTGCTGAACCATACCTCAGGGATAAAAAGTTACACCAGCATGTCGGAGTTCAGCATGGTAATGCGCAAGGATCATTCGCCTTCTCAGATCATTGAAATTTTCAAGGATCAGCCCATGGACTTTGCTCCCGGCGAAAGATTTCTTTACAACAACTCTGGGTACATTTTACTGGGCTATATTATTGAAAAAGTCTCAGGTCAGACCTACTTACAATATGTGGCTGAACAACTATTCAAGCCAGCGGATATGGTCAATTCCCTTTACGGGAATGACAATATTGTGCTGAAAAACCGGGCCTATGGCTACCAGCCTTCGTCCAGCGGCTATGCCAATGCCGATTTTATAAGCATGAGTCTGCCATATGCGGCCGGTTCACTCATGTCGACGGTCGAAGACCTTTTCAAATGGAATCAGGCCCTGCAGAATGGAAAGCTGTTGAAAAAAGAAACCCTCGAACTGGCTTTTACTCCCGGAAAATTGAACGATGGAACACCTATGACCTTCGGCTATGGCTGGGAGATGGGAGATTTGCAGGGCTCGCCCGCGATAGCGCACGGGGGCGGTATCCATGGGTTCATTTCCTATGCGAGCTGGCTGCCCCAGGAAAATGTGGTGGTGATCCTGCTTCAAAATTCGACGGGAAGTGCACCCGAAGACCTGGCCCACCAAATGGCAGCCATAACTATTGGTAAGCCTTTCAATTTTAAAGAAATACCTGTTGCCGAAGACATACTGCAAAATTATTCAGGGGTTTTTGAAGCATCCAATGATGTGAAACGGGCCATTTTTGTGGAAGACGGAAAACTTTTTTCGCAGCGAACAGGTGGCAATCAATTTCAAATAATCCCTTTTGCCAAGGACAAATTCTTTTTTGAAAACTCCCTGACGCAAATTGAATTTAAAAGGAATGAACAGGGAAAAGTTGTTGCAGCCGTTTTTAAAACTGCAACAGGAAGGCCCGAAGAAATGAAACTGACCGACGAACCTTTGCCTGAAAAGACCCGTGAAATTCAATTGTCTGAAGAAATCCTGAAAAGGTATGTGGGCATGTATGAATTGATGCCGGGATTCGAACTAACCTTTACCCTGGAAGAAGGAAAACTCATGACCCAGGCCACAGGACAACCAAAGTTTGAGATCTTTGCAGAGTCGGAAACAAAATTCTTTTTAAAGGTCACCGTGGCCTCTGTAGAATTTTTGTTCGACGAAGCTGGTAAAGTCAACGCGCTGATCCTGAAGCAGAGCGGACAAGAGATGAGGGCACCGAAGCTGGGCTAGTTTCTCATCTCTCATCTCTCACCTCTATCTGATCAGTCCCATTACCCTGAAGGCTTCCATGGAGATTTGGCGGCGAATGATGTTGAACATATCCATGTTGAAGTCTTCAGTGGGCTGAATGCAGGTGGCTATGAAATAGACCTGTTGCTCTTTTTCGAGGTAGCCCACAAACCAGCCGGTGTTGTTGCCATCGCGAATGGCCCAGCCGGTCTTGCCGCTCAGGGTCCAGCCGTCCTGGCTCTCGATCACCGCAAGGCTTTTCACCGTGCCGTAAGTTTGTTCGGAAATGGGTAGTTCTTTGAAATAAAACCGCTGCAGGAAATCCAGCTGTTGGAAGGGTGTGATGCGCGATTCGCCCTCAAGCCAGAACAGGTCGATGTTGGCGGTCGAAACCAGCATGTCTCCATATCCTAACTTGGTAAGCCATTCATTCATACGTTTGCTTCCTATTTTGCGTGCAATTTCCTGGTAACAGGGCACGCACGAATAGTGGAAGGCCTCGCGAAGGCTCAGGTCCTGTTCCCATACAGGCATATTGCGTTTTTGTCCATCCCAGGGGAAAAGGGTTTCCTGGCTTTCCACCACCCCGGTCTCCAGTGCAATAATGGTGTTGGGAATTTTATAGGTGGAAGCCGGCAAAAAGCCCCGCTCGCACCAGTCGAAGTTGTTGGAGTAGAAAATGTCCTGCTGTGGGTCGAGCATCAAAATGGCACCCTGTGCTGCAGCTCCGTCGAGCAGTTGCTGAAAGGCTTCTGAATCAATGCGTTCGGAAGGAAGCTTCTCGGCGGAATCCGATTGCTTTTTCCCGGAAGAGTTGCAGGAAGCCAGCATGATTGCCGCTGCAAGAAAAAAGGTTACCGTTGTTTTCATAACAGTGGGTTTGGTCTTTTGCAAAGTTAAAAAAGTGACGGGCAAATAAACGGAAGGAAAAAACAATAATTTTGACAACACAAAAATTAGCCGAAATGCAGAAACAGCATCAGCTGCCATGGCCACATCAGACAACCCATCGCATTTAGTTTTTTCACTTTCATAACTTCCTGCCCCATGAAAAAATGCTACCCCTTCTTTTTTACGGTGTTTGTAATGCTTGCAGCTGGCTTGCAGGGTTTTGCCCGCAACGAAGAGCCGGTTTTGCTTTATCCCTTCAATGACAATGTTGAATGGCATAACGATTTCGTCATCAGCAACATAGAAGGCTGGATTATGAAAGACCTGGATGGCCTGATCCCTGGAGGGCCATTTCAGAACTATCCCAACAAGAACCAGCCCCAGGCTTTTATCGTGTATAATCCTTCCCAAACCGATCCTCCCAACACCTTTCCCGAGTTCCAGCCCCGCTCGGGCGACAAGGTGTTTATGAGTATCAGCTCCAACAGCGGCCCCAGCAACAACTGGATGATTACCCGCGAGCTGGCACCCCACTCCGGCGGGCAGTTTTCGTTTTATGCCAAAGGCACTTTCGACTTTTTCGGCAACGAGCAATTCAAGGTGGGATATTCCATGACCGGCACCGAACCCGGCAACTTCACCTTCTTTAACGGCGGCAACCCCATCAACGCCAACTTCGTCTGGACACCTTACCAGTATAACATACCCGCCAACGCCAAACACATTGCCATTGTGGGGGTGTCTTACGCCTATTGTTTCATGGTTGATGACATTGAATTTAAAACCACGGTTCCAGGTCTGGCCCCCGGCCCCATCACCAGCTTCGAAGCCCAAGCCGAATTTGGCGAACAGCTGGCCGTGCAAATGGACTGGACCAACCCTGAGGTGACCAGCAACGGTAATGCCCTTGCCGAACTTAGTGGGGTAAAAATATTTCGCGGCACCCATCCCATGAACTTCCAGCCGTTGACTGATCTCGGCGACCAAGGCATAGGGGAGGCCGTCAGTTTCACCGACAACACCCTCGAGTCAACAGGGTTCTTTGGCTACCGCCTGCTGCCATACAATACAGCAGGCAATGGCGAGCCATTTACCTCCGACTTTCTTTTCCTCGATTATGAAACCACACCCGGCGCCCCGCATACCATCACCTTTTCGCAAAACGAAAGCATGCAAACGGTCATTAGCTGGAACGAGGTGGCCTACGGCGTGAACGGCGGGCCACTTGAAGACCCCGTGGTTGGATACACCATTACCCGCAGGGCCGGAAGCCAAACCCTTACCCTGGCTGCCATGCAAGCAGAGACCACTTTCGTGGAAACAGAAATTCCTGGTTTTAACCTCTATACCTATTCCATCATTGCCCATACCAGTGCAGAAAACCCCGGCCAGCCCGGCGTTCGAAACGCCTATTCCGGTATGAGTGCCAACCATCAGCCTGTTACCTCTGGCAAGTATGAATCGGAGCAAGTGTTCGAACTCACCCGCTCGTCCATACTCTCGCAGAGCATCTACACCGCCGATCAGATGGGCAGCACCGGTCTGATCACTGGCCTTTCGTACTTCAGCAACCTGGGCTCGCACGGCGGCACCAACCACTACAAAATTTATATGAGCACTACCAACCGGCAGGTGTTTGGCAATACCACCACAACCGCCGTGTGGGAGTATTTTGGCAACCAGAAGCTGGTTTACGACGGCCCCATTACTTTCGAAGCCGGCCCCAGGGCCATCGAGCTGCCCCTCGACCAGCCTTTCTTTTATGATGCCGAAAGCGGAAAAAACGTCATCATTACCGTGGTGAAACCCCTCACCACCAACCTGCCCAGCGTCACCAACCGCGTGTTTTACAACACCCAGATCGAGGGCGTTCGCACCTATTATGCCATTGGTTACGGCATCGACATGAGCACCATCACCACCCAGCCAGCCTCATGGGCCACCGAAGATGTGGTGACCATACCCAGCATCGTTACCACCAAGGTGGAAAACTATGGCATGGTTTCTGGCAATGTGTTCGTTGCAGGCACTACAACGGTCCTGCAAGGGGTTAGTGTCAGCGTTACGCCCGACCCAAACAATGAAAACTTACAACAATTCGAAAGTACAGTCACCGACCAAAACGGCGATTTTTTGATTCCTGCCCTGCTGCCAGGGTTTTATGAATTTTCCTTTTTCAAAGAAGGCTATAACATTTATTCCGTCAACTTTGTCATTGATGCCGGCACCCATCTTGAAATGGAAGTCGGCCTTTCACTTGCCGATCCGGTTATGATCAGCGGCACGGCGGTGAACCAGGCCGGAACGCCTATCGAAGGTGCCTATGTGAACCTTGGCGGATACTCTGCTTATAATACCATGACGGATGAAACCGGTGCTTTTTCTCTTCAGGCTTTCGCCGAAAAAGAGTATGAGCTGGAGGTCATTCACCCGCTGTACTTCACCCACCAGCAATCTTTTGTGAGCCAGGACCAAGACTACTCCCTGGGCCAGATCACCCTGGAGGTAGCCCCGCACAAGCCCATGAATGTAGTGGCAAGCATCAATGATGACATAGGTCAAATTAGCTGGCAGGCGCCTTACGGTCTCGACCATGAATTTCTGCTGGCCTGGGGCTCGCAAACCAACGTGAACAATGGCTGGGGCTATGGTGGGGCTGAGTTCATTGCCGGGGTGCGGTTTACGCAGAGCGACATGTGGGACCTATGGCCAGAAAACAGAAAGCTCACCCATGTGAAGGTGTATTTTAACAATCATGCCAGTTTCAACATCAAGGTGTTTCAGGGTGCCAATGCCTCCACCCTGATTTATTCAGAGCAGCGATCTGTAAGCGAAGAAGACTGGTACGTTTTTGAACTGAACGAAGCCGTTCCCATCGACATCACCCAGGAACTGTGGATCGGCATTGAATTTTTGCCGGGCCATGGCGCCTATCCCATTGGCATCGACGAGGGGCCCAACGCCCCCGCCCAGAAAGGCAGCATGCTGTATGCCAACGGCAGCTGGACCCCCATGAGTCTCACCAACAAAAACTGGAACATTTACGGCATTCTAAACACAACCGTAGAAGCCAACCCCATGGGCTATAAAGTTTTTCGCGGACTGGCGGATGCCGCTGAGGCAACCTGGGACGAATTGGCCACCAGCCTGCTGACCGAACCGGCCTTTGAAGATACCTCCATTGCGGAGGCTGAGCCCGGCATTTACCGCTACGGCGTGGTGGCACAATACGGTCCCGAGGCTTTCTCAGAAATGAGCAAATCCAACCCCGTTCAGCACAACATGATGTTCAATGTGTCCGTAGAGTTGCAGCCCAATGCACCGGTGTATACCGAAGCTTTTCTTCGCCTGCACAACGAAACACATTATTATGAGATGCACCTGAATCACTCGCAGGGCCCTGCAGCCTTCAGCGAAGTGTGGAGAGGGGTTTATACACTGGAGGTACAAATGGATTATTTCGAGCCGGTGACCATGGAAAACCTTAACATAGAGCAGGCTCAGACCATCGATGTACCCATGGAAGAGCTGCGGGTAATGCCTTCGGGCCTGAAGGCCGCATTGGATGAGGATGAGTCAACGGCAACCCTCACCTGGTCGCTGCATGGCGAATATCTCGACAACTTTGAGGCCTATCCCGACTTTGAAAAGAACACCATAGGCCCCTACATTTTGCGCGACCTTGATGGGCTGCCCACCTATACCTACACCAACTTCAGCTGGCCGGGTGCCGGTAACCCCATGTCGTTTATGGTGTTCAATCCCTGGGCCACCATACCGCCCATTACCCTCCATGCCTGGTCGGGCCGCCGATACCTCGTGGCCATGGCTGGTCCCAACGGCCCCAACAACGACTGGCTGATTATTCCGGCAGGCCCCGGGAACTTCTCCTTTATGGCGCGCTCACTGGTGAGCAGCGATCCCGAAACCTTCAACGTGCTGTATTCCAGCACCAACAACCAGAACGCCAGCTTCAGTCCACTGCCGCAGGGTACGGGCATTGTGCCGCCAACCAACTGGACGAAATACACCTTCGAAGCGCCCGAAAACACCCGCTTCCTGGCCATTCAGTACGTTTCGAACGACACCTACTTCCTGTTGCTCGACGACCTGACCTACCAGCGACGTTATCTGCACGCCCTTTCTTATAACATCTACCTCAACGGCGCACTTATTGACGAAGGTATTGACGAGACCATTTACGACCTGAGTGGAATCATCGGCGGTGCCAACCTGGTGGAAGTGGAGGCCGTTTACAATTCAGGTGTTTCCCAAAGGGCACAGATCGAGATACAGTCGACCGTTAATGTTGAAGAACACCTTCTGCAAGCTGCAATTAAGGTTTATCCCAACCCCGCATCTGGTTACGCCACCATCAGCTCAGAAAACCCCATAACTAGCATCAGTATTATCGACATCACTGGAAAAGTGTTGCTTGAAAGGCAAAGCCTTGATGCGAATGAAATCCGGCTTGGGCTGGCTGGCATTGAAGAAGGAGTGTACTTTGTGCGTGTGTTTACCAAGCAGGGTGTGAGTGTGCAGCGGCTGCAGGTGATGAAGCAGTAAGCAGTAAGCAATAGACAGTAAGCAGAAGGCAGTATGCGGTCTCCTGTCTTCGGACTCCCCCCTGCCTGCCGGCTTCTCGTTCGATATTAATCACTTAACCACAATCCGTATATCAAAATTCATTAAATTTATAGGTCGATTTCCCATCCTCTCACTATTAAGCCATGCTATGAAAAGAATTTTACCCCTGCTGCTCATCGCTTTCTTTCTCTGCCCATCCTTGATGGCCCAGTGGAGCGACAACCCCTCATTAAACCTTCAGGTTACCAGTTTGCCCGGCGATGATGTCATCCCAAAGATCAGGCTTGGTCCCGAAGGCGATTATTACATCGGTTATTTTTCCAGCGAAAGCGGAAACTACAATGTGCGCCTTCAGCGCTACGACAGCCAGGGAAATCGCCTTTGGCAGGAGAACGGCCTGCTGATAAGCAGCCACCCCAGCATGAGCTGGCTCACCGACTGGGATATGGCCGTTGACCATGAGAACCATGCCATCCTCAGCTGGCAGGACATAAGGCAGGGGGGAGAAAACAATACCGTGGCTTACCGCATCAGCCCCGAAGGCGAATTTGTTTGGGGTGATGATGGCATCATGCTGTCGAATTCACTGGCATTTGACGTGTCGCCCAAAGTAACAGTAACGGCCGCCAACAACGCCGTATTTGCCTGGCAGGCTGATGACATCATTATTATACAGAAGATTTCCCCGGAAGGGGCCAAGCAATGGGGCGATTGGGGAATGATACTTCCCATGCCCGTTGCCAATGTTAGGTATTCGTGGCCACAGTTGCTTGCGGTTGGCGAGGATGAAGTGATCATTAAATTTTTTGAGGACAGTGGCCCCACCTGGGCCCCCACACGCCATATACTGGCGCAGCGTTTCGATGCTGACGGCCAGCCCGCTTGGGACGAGCACACCGTGGTGTATAACCTGGGCAACATACAGGCCTGGCATCAGATCCTGTCGTTCGAAAACGATGGCAACGATGGCTTCTATATGGCCTGGCACGATTTCAGTATGTCAGGTACGGCTGCCTCAGCCCGGCTTCAGCATATAAACGCCCAGGGAGCACCCGTTTTTATAGAAAATGGCGTACTGCTTTCGAGCCGCCACGACTTTAACCAGTTTTACCCCGAGCTGGCCAGCCCCCAAGGAGATAGTGATATATACGTATACTGGAACGAGGTGAACGGCAATCAGAACCAATGGGGCATTTACGGGCAAAAAGTGACTGCTGAAGGGGCACTGCTCTGGGGCGATCAGGGCAAGCCCATCTTTGAGGTATCGGGCCAGGCATTGTTGCCCCAGGCTGCCTTACCCATTCAAGATCAAGTGATCCTGGTGTACGAGCATTTCTTCAACGGACTGGAGACCTCCCTGCGGGCTACCCGCCTCGATAAAAACGGGGAATTTGTATGGTCGCCCCAGGAAGTGATGATCAGTTCGGTGGCATCCAGTAAGGTTCATCTTGACGTCTCAGGCTTCGATGGCAGCCAATGGGTATTCGCCTGGGAAGACGACCGCGGGGCATCAGTCGACATCTATGCACAGAATATGTTGCACAATGGCAGCCTGGGCGCTTACCAGCCTGAAGTGTACTCCCTTACCATTACCATTGAAGGCAACGGCACGGTAGAAGTGGAAGGTGAGGCTTATTTTGAACCTGTCAGTTTTGAAGAGGGGGGTCAGGTTAACCTTGAGGCGCTTGCCGCAGAAGGCTGGCTGTTCGAAGGCTGGTCGGGCGATTTGGTTTCTGAAGACCAGCAAATAATGATCACCATGGATGGCGACAAGACCATCACGGCCACTTTCGTGGAAGAAACCGTTTACTACACCCTTACGCTGATTGCTGAACCCGACGAAGCCGGCAGCGTGGCAGGCGATGGCGAGTTTGAGGCAGGAGAAGAAGTGACCATTACGGCCACCCCGGCCGGAGGCTATATCTTCCTGAAATGGACATACAGTGACGGCGAAGCGTTTGGCGCAGAGGAAGAGATGACCTTTACCATGCCCGGAAATGACCTTACACTCAAGGCAACCTTTCAGAGTACGGCATCGGTGCCCGTTCTGGCAGCCGGCGAGGTGCGCGTATTTCCCAATCCCGCCACCACACGTTTTATAGTGCGGTCAGGTAGTTCCATTAAAGAGATTGCTGTGTTCGACATTGCCGGAAAGGTGGTTGCCGACCGGCAAGGCATAAACTCAAGCGAAGAAACCATTGACATTGGCGCTTTGCGAAACGGCATTTACATTGTAAGAGTCATTACCTCCCAAGGCACCAGGGTGCAGCGGCTGCAGGTGGTGAGGAATTAGCGCAGGGCGCAGGGCTCAGGGATAAGTGGTTAGGGATCAGGGTTTAGTGATAATCTCATTTTCAAATCTTCTCATCTCTCACTTCTCATTTCTCACCTCTCGTTTACTCTTCAAACATCAACCCATAAGGGCGGGCGATTTTTTCGTACAGCTCACCCATGGAGAGCATGCCGTTGGCCCGGAAGGTCTCGTGCCCGTCGAGGTAGAGCAGTATGCCCGGCACGCTGAGCATGCGCAACTGCCCTGCCAGCTCAAGGCTTTCTTTGGCGTGTACCCTGATCAGTTTTATTTTTGGGAATTCTTCCTTCATCAAAGTTTCAACCTTGGGCCAGAGCACATGGCACACCCCGCAAATGTCGTTGTAGAAGTAAAGCATAAAGGCCTGCTCAGAAGATTCAAGTGCCGCGAATTCAGAGTTGTTCATAACGTTTGGTTTGGCATATTTTTTCCGTAAGGGATTGCTAATAAGTTTTGATAAAAAAAATTATTAAGCCAGCCTCAAATTTTTAACTTTGGAAACCTGATCAAATGTAATATAAAATAATACTGTCACTTTTTGTTCATTTAAAACTGAATCGCATGAAAAAATCTTTACAAGCAACAGTTACTATTTTCTTTGCCATCCTCCTGGCAATGCCTTTGGGTGTTTTTGGAGCGTCTACCGGCAAGGATATAGTGGAAGTACCCGACCTGGCAACGCTGCGCTCTACAGGAGTCACTGGTGGGACGGTGTATAGAATTACCGGAGAGGTCGTTCTGACCCATCAGAACGGAAACCGCAACCAGAAGTATTTCCAGGACGACACCGGGGCTATTCTGGTTGATGACAACGCAGGAGTGATCACTTCCATCTATGAGGAATATGATGGTATTGAGGGCTTGACCGGCACCCTGAGTATTTACAATCAGTTGCTGCAGCTTACCCCTACTGAAGACCCGGGCCCTGCCGTAAGCCAGGATAACGTGGTAGAACCCCTTGAGTTGACCCTTAATGAGTTGACCCCAGCCCATCAGGCCATGCTGGTAGTCGTTATGGATGTGTCTTTCGGCACGCCTTCCAAGACCACTTTTTCGCCCAGCACCAGTTACAGTATTTATGACGATTCCGGCACAGGAGTGATTCGTACCCCCAACGCAAATGCCGGCCTTGATTATTTTGGCGCTACCATACCGGAAGAGCCGGTCAACGTTATTGCCGTGGTGAATCAGTTTAATACAGCTATGCAGTTGATGCCACGAAAATTGGCCGATATGGGCATCACCGAAATGCCCAATATTGCTGCCCTGCGCAACCAGGCTGCTGATGGAAGCACGGTGTATACCCTGAGCAATGAGGTAATCCTGACCCACCAGAATGGAAACCGCAACCAAAAATACTTCCAGGATGGTACGGCAGCCATTTTGGTAGATGACAATGCAGGAATTATCACCACATCTTACAATGAATATGACGGGGTAACCGGGCTGAGCGGCACCCTGTCGATCTATAATGGCCTGCTGCAGTTAACACCTGCCGCTGATCCGGGTGATGCCACCTCTGTCGACAATGTGGTTGAGCCCCTCGAACTCGAGCTGGCTGAGATCACGCCCGTTCACCAGGCCATGCTGATTATCGTAAGGAACGTGACTTTTGCAACCCCTGCCAACCCAAACTTTTCGGCAAGTACCAGCTATACCATTTCTGATGCCAGCGGCACTGGCGTGCTGCGCACCCCCAACACTGCTGCAGGCCTCAATTACATTGGCACACCGGTACCCACCACCAACAGGGATCTCATTGCCGTGGTCAATCAGTTTAACCAGACCATGCAGATCATGCCCCGCTCACTCGATGACTTTATCTCACTTGAATATTACTCATTGACTTTCAATGTGATCGATGAGAGTGGTGACCCATTGACCGACGCTGTTATTACCCTCGATGGAGAAATCTTCGCCGCAGGCGAATACGTATTCAGCAACTTGCCCGGCGGTGCCTATACATACACCGTTGCATTGGATGGCTATTGGGAGAAAAGTGGCGTGGTATTGCTGGAAGACGATGTCACCCAGGTAGTAACCCTGATTGCGGTTGATCCCAACCTGGTTACCGAGTTTCCTTGGCTGGAAAGTTTTGACACTTTCCTCCCCACTGGCTGGAACAATTACTCCCTTGGAGCTGGTGGCCAATGGGTAGCTGGCGATGGAGGGGCACATCACGCCTTTGTGCAGACCGCCATGGCCGAGAGCTGGCTGGTAAGCCCCCAGATTCAACTGCCTGAAGTGGCGCCCGGCGATCAAGCCATGCTGCTGACTTTCCTCGAACGCAACCAGTATATGGCCGACTATGGCTACAGTGGCGTATGGATCTCAACAGGCAGCGGTATGCCCGAAAACGGCCACTTCGTGGAACTGTATGAGTCAAACGTCGCACTGAGTACATACACCGAGAAGAAGATCAACCTGGCCGAATATGCCGGACAAGTGATTTATCTGGCCTTTGTGTATGAAGGCCAGAATGCGCACAACTGGTGGGTGGATGAGGTGCAAATTGCAGAAGCTCCTGCAGTCATTGAACTACCCGATATTGCTTCATTCCTGGAGATGGGTGTCAGCGACCAGATCTACCGCATCACCGGCGAAGTCATTATCACCCATCAGCAACTGGCTTATCGCGGACAGATATTCCTGCAGGATGCCAGTGGAGCCATTATGATTGATGACGCAGGCGGCATAATCGAAACCGTCTATGATAATTACGACGGAATCACCGGCCTGACCGGCAAACTGGGGGCCTTCCAGGATATGTGGCAGGTCCTTCCCACCGAAGATTCCGGCCCGGCCAGTTCAACGGGCAATACCGTTGACCCCCTCGAGCTGACCCTGGCCGACCTTACCGAAGCCCATCAGGCCATGCTGGTGCTGGTTCGCAACGTGTCCTTCGATGAAGAAAACCCGGCCACCTGGACACACAACGTTTCCTATTTTATTTCTGATGCCAGCGGCGACGGGGAGATACGCACACCCAATGCTGCGGGAGCACTCGATTATTTCGACACCGATGTGCCCGAAACGCCGAAAGACATCATTGCCGTGGTAACCCAGCGCTACGAATTCACCCGTTTGCTGCCGCGCTCCCTGGCCGACTTCATGGAGCCCGCCTCCAGCATTTTACAGCCCGGGCAGCCCGAAGTGGTAATGTTCCCCAACCCTGCCCATACAACCTTCACCATCAAAAGCGATCAAATGATCGACCTGGTAAGGATATTCGACCTGAGCGGCAGGTTGATGGCTGAAGTGCAGGTGGCAGGCCACAACATTACCCTGAATGCCGGTAATCTGCGCACCGGAATTTATGTGGTGCAGGTATTCTCCAATAAGCAAATCATTCATCATAAACTTCAGATTCAACGATAATTTCTTAATTGAAAATGCTTCATGACCGGGCACTCCTGTTAAAGGAAGGCCCGCATGGGGCATTTTCTTTCCATTTTTTTCTGCCTTATTTTTTCATTATAAAGGTATAATCATGAGAAAAAAACAATTCTTTACCCTCCTGCTCTTTCTGGCGGTTGTTTTTCTGGCCTCGGGCTCACAGGCTTTTGGCATTTCCATGAAAGGGAAGGTGGCCAGCCCCGAAGGCGAGGTATTGCCCGCCGCCCTGGTGGAAGTGCAAAATGTGGACACTGGACGTATGCTGGGAACCACCACCGCCCTGGATGGTTCTTTCCAGATGACCATCGAGCCCGGAGAGTACACCATTAGAATTTCATTCCTGGGATATGAGGATAAGACCCTTACGGTAACCGTCCGGCAAGACACCGACCTGGGCATCATTACCCTGGAAGACAGCGCCATCGGCCTGCAAGAAGTAATGGTGATTTCTTCCTTTGCCCGCGATCGTCAGACCCCGGTGGCCATTTCGAACATCTCGGCCGAGATCATCACTACCAGGCTGGGCACCCAGGAGTTTCCAGAGATCCTCAAACTCACCCCCAGCGTTTACGCCACCAAGGATGGGGGCGGCTATGGCGACTCCAGGATCAACCTGCGGGGCTTCGACTCCAACAACATCGGGGTGCTGATCAACGGGGTGCCTGTCAACGATATGGAGAATGGACGTGTGTACTGGTCGAACTGGGCCGGCCTCTCCGATGTGACCAGCACCATGCAGGTGCAGCGCGGGCTGGGGGCCTCACGACTGGCCATCAGCTCGGTAGGGGGCACCATAAACATTATCACCCGCTCTACCGATGCCCAGCGCCGCGGGGCGGTCTCTACCGCCCTGGGCAGCGATGGCTACAGCAAGCAAACCATGATGCTGTCGACAGGACTGCTCGACAACGGCTGGGCTGCCACTTTTTCAGGCAGCCGCTCAGTAGGCTCCCGCTATGTCAAAGGCCTGGATTACGAAGGCTGGTCTTATTTTCTGAACGTGTCGAAACAGCTGTCAAAAGATCATACCCTTGCGCTGACAGCTTTCGGGGCTCCTCAGATACACAACCAGCGCTTCCCTCGCCAGCTGATACAGACCTATCGCGACCACCGCGACGGAAGACGCTACAACCCCGCCATGGGTTATATGAATGGGCAGCTGTATACCGCTTCCTATAACTTCTACCACAAGCCGCAGGTTTCACTCAATCATTACTGGTCTATCAACGATAAAACCACCCTGTCCACTTCGGCCTATGCCTCCAAGTCGGCCGGTGGCGGCCGCCGCATCAGTGGCGATAATTCCAACTGGCTGCGTTTCAACTCGGTCGATGGCAAGCCCTATGAAATGACCAAGCTGACCCCCAACGGATACTTGGATTTCGATGCCGTAATGGCCGAAAATGCCACCTCTGAGGTGGGGTCAAAAGCCATTGTGGCCAATGCCGTTAACCAGCACGACTGGTATGGCGTGCTTTCCACCCTCAACCGCGACTTCAACAACCTGCAGATCACCGGCGGCCTCGACCTTCGCTACTACAAGGGATACCACTTCTACGAGATCGACGACCTGCTCGGGGGTGAGTATTTCCTGGATGTTACGGCCAGTGGCAACTCGCGCAACATCAACCGGACGGCCAACACCCTGCTGCGCAAAGGCGACAAGATCAGCTATCACGACATGGGCGAAGTAAGGTGGGCCGGGATTTTTGCACAAGCTGAATATGTAAAAGACCAATACTCTGCCTTCCTGTCGGGCACAGTGAGCCATACCGGATATCGCCGTACCGACTATTTCATTTACCGTACCAACCCGGAATTGCACACCGAGCTGCAGGATAACCGCTCCGACTGGTTCGACTTCAATGCCTACAGCATTAAGGGGGGCGCCAATTACAACATTTCCGATGCCCACCATGTCTTCCTAAATGGCGGTTACTTTACCCGGGCGCCTTATTTCAGGTATGCCTTTATTGGATATACCAACGAGTTTAACCTGGGCGTGAAGCACGAACGCGTGCTGTCGGGCGAGCTGGGCTACGGATACCGCAGCAGGTTCTTCTCGGGCAACCTCACCCTGTATCGCACCAACTGGATCGACAAGGCCCTTACCCGGACAATGGGAGAAGTGCTGGCCAACCTCACCGGCCTGGATGCACTGCACCAGGGCGTGGAGATCGACTTCGTTACCAACCCCCTGCCCAAGCTTACCCTTAAGGGGATGTTCTCGCTGGGCGACTGGGTGTGGACCGACGATGTGGTTGCCGACATGTATAACGAGCAGCAAGAGTATATCGGCACCTTTCAGGTATATGCCGGCGACCTGATGGTTGGAAACTCTGCCCAGACCACCGCCGGACTTAGCCTCGACTGGGAAGCCTTGCCGCGCGTGTTTCTGGGTCTCGACTTCACCCACTTCGACCGGCTGTATGCCGACTTTAATGTCGAAAACCGGACCGTAGCCGCCCAAAAAGGGACGCAGGCCTGGCAAATGCCTTCCTACCAGGTGTTCGACCTCAACGCCAGGTATAACTTCCGTGTCGGCGACTTTAACGCCTCACTGGTGGCCAACGTCAACAACCTTTTCGATACCGAGTACATTGCCGATGCTACCGATGGCGCCTCCTTCGATTACAACACTGCCACGGTGTACTATGGTTTTGGTCGTACATGGAGTCTGAGTTTTCGCCTCCGGTTTTAAGTTGTGCTAATTAAAAAATTTTGCATTATGAAATATTTTCCAGCAATCAGCCTGCTTTTCGGAATGCTCCTGTTGGCCTCATGCGACCCCAACCAGGATCTTTACGATCAGCTCGATATGGATCAGGCGCCCTTTAAGCGGGCCATCGAATATTCACTGGTGGCCGCCGACTATACCTCGATGGGCGGGCAGGTGTCCTCCATGCAGGCCTTTTCCGACCAGTATCCAGCAATGGACTATATCCCCAACCTGCTCAAGAGGAAATTCCTTGCCCTGAACACAGGCAGCAGCGCCCTGGTGAATTTCCGCTTCAAAATGGATGAGCCGCTTTGGGAACAGGCCGGCTTCGGATATGTGCTCACGGCCGCCGACTATGCCTTTATGCAACTGCCCGGCAATGCCTTTACGCCCGAAAACCTTGCCAAGGATAACCTGCCGGGCTTCCTGGCCAAGCAGGTCATCGGCCCTGCCGAAGGCGATCAGGAAGAGATCATTTACAACTTCCGGGTGGGCAGCATGGTCACACAAAACCTCGACACTTACCAGTATGACGGCAGCGCGTGGATTTGGCTCGAAACCGTTGAAGATCTGCCCTATGTAGGATACGAGTTTAGCGCCGACGACTACGCCCTGTTTGGCGGCAACATAGCGGCCTATCAGAACTTCTCCGACGACTATCCTGCCGACCTGTATGTGCCGGCATGGCTAAGGAACAAATATCCACTGGCCGTGAAGGGACAGGAGCAAGTGGTGAAATACCGGGTCTATTCGGGCAGTGCCTTTACCGAATTAGCGCTTTATACCTTCGATGGGCTGCTATGGATCCGCAGCTCAAACATCGAGCAGCGCACCGAGCAGTACGTATATGGGGCCCAGGGCTGGGCTTTCGACCCCACCACCCGCTTTATCATGGCCCAATCTGATTATATGTTCCTGGCAGTGATAGACCCAATACCCCATGCTACCTTCAACGACTTTGGCTACTACTATGGGGCATCAGCCTTTTACAGCAACTTCGACATGCGCCTGGCAGCTCGCCGAACAGCAAAAAATGCCGAAGGCAACTACTGGGATATCGCACTGGGCGCCATCTTCGACAGCCAGGGCCCCGAAGCCACAGTAGAAGAAATGTTCCGACGCATAGTGGAAGAAGGCCTCATATTGCTGCTGCAGCATAAATACCCCGATGCCGTGCCACAAACCGGCGGCATCGATGTGCATTACATCGTAGGCTTCGAGACTTACAACAATAACTTCTCGCGCTCCTACCTCGAAGCCGAATATGTATGCACTGCCGCCGGCAGCCCGCCCGTATTCGAGCTGATAGAAGGACCCCGGGAGAGGGAATGAGTAGTGAGAAGTGAGAGATGAGAAGTGAAAAAAAGAGCCTTTGCAATTGCAGGGGCTTTTTTCGCCCCGGGTGTAAGAAGAAAGAAAGGACGACCCGGGGCTAATCACGGTTGGTCTTGCCTCAGGCGAGACAAAAGGACCCGGATGTTAACGCCCCGCACTTGCGGGGCCGTCTTTCATTAGCCACATGCGGAAGCTTGTGGAAAGCGAAAGGGACAAACAACGATACGCCCTGAAGGGGCCGCTCTATCGCCCCGGATGTAAAAACAAAGAAAAGACGACCCGGGGCTACTTTTTCGGGGTGTCTTTATTTGCACGAGATCCCTGCCTGACGGCAGGCAGGCTTCGCTTCGCTCAGGATGACATAGCCGCGGTTTTTAAAAGGCGCCCGGCTGCCTCGCCTCAGGCGAGGCGAAACGGCAACTGACGACGTGGTTTTATTGCTCCGAGGCCAGGGGGATAAACCTGGCGCTGAGGTCGGGGTCGGGCATATCGGGGTCGAGGGGGTATATGGGGCGGTTGATGCGCCGGTAGTCCAGGCGCAACAGGTCCTGATCTACCCCGCCCGGGGTCATCGCCATCACCCAGTCGCCACGCATGTCGTAAAGCTCGGGCACCAGGTAGCCGATCTTCACCACCAGGATATCCGCTTCGCGTGGGTTGAGGCCCAGCTGCGTGAAGTCCGCCTCGTAGTGGTAGGCCTTGCGTTTTTTGGTGACGATCACCGACACCTTGCCGGTCTGCACCACCACTTCGGTCTGGGCATTGGCATCGCCATGGACGATGGCGGTGATGGTGCCGGCGATCCTTAGCGGGGGCGCATAGCGGTCGTCGACCACCGCCCCGGCCGTGGCGTCGATGTGTCCGCCCACGCCAATCTCTACGGCCTGTTCAACGAAGTCGGCATCGGGCAGGGAGGCATAGATTAGCGCCTTGCCATCGGCCTGGCTGAAGGCAGGCCGTTTCAGGATCTCGGTCAGCGTCCAGGTCACGTCGCCTGCACCGCCTGCCGTGGGGTTATCGCCCATATCGCTGATGATAAAGGGCCGCTTGTCGCTTGCCAATGCCAGCTCCAGGGCCTCATCGAGGTAGGTGGTGGGGGCAACGAACACAAAGTCTTTTCGTACGTTCCAGAAATGCTTTGCCAGGGTCTCGGCCACGGCTGCCACGGCCTCCTGCTGGTCGCCATAGGCCATCACCACCCCGTGGTTGCGGGGCTCATCGGCCCAGGGGTACGACATCCAGATGGCAGCGTCGGTTACCCCTTCGTGCTCCAGCAACTGTGGGATCTGCGCATACAGGCTCTTGGCCGGCTCAATGCGGGTGCTGGTCTTTTCGCCCGGCAGCAGTATGGGCACTGGTATCCAGACCTTGTAGCGGGGCTTTCCCAAGCCATTCTCGAGGCGCCTGAGCAGGTTTTCCACTGCCCGTTTCTTCGACTGCAGCGCGTCTTCGTGGGGCGCCATGCGGTAACAGGTAATCAGGTCGGTATGCTGCGCCAGGCGTGGCGAGACGCTCCCATGCAGGTCCATAGAGGTTGAGATCAGCACCTCAGGCCCCACCAGCTGGCGTATGCGCACGATGAAGTCGCCCTCGGGGTCATCCAGCCCCTGCACGCTCATGGCGCCGTGGATGTCGAAGAAGATGCCATCGAGGGGCAGGGCCGCCTGGAGCATCTCCAAGGTCTGGCCCACCAGCTTCTCGTAGGCCTCGCGTGCCACGATGCCACCTGGCATGGCATGCCCGCGCAGGGTGGGGATCCAGTGCGCCCGGCCCACGATGCCCGAATCGGGCGCAAAGAAGGGGTAGTAGGTAAACACGCTGTCGCCCTCCCGCGCCCTGAAAGCCTCTTCGCAGGTCACCGCAGGCGAGAAGGTGCTCGACTCAATGGCAAGCCCGGCAATGGCCACCCGGGGCAGCGCCTCGCGCTTTGCTTCCCGGCAGCCCCAGGAAAAAATCAGCAACGCCAAGGCTAACAATAGGGTATAGGTTCTTTTCATAGCAGTAATGTTTGGCATGCACAAATATAATAAAGATTGAAGCGAAGGAGGGCGTTCTTTAAGCCCCGGGTGTAAGAAGAAAGAAAGACGACCCGGTGCCGTTCTTTTCAAGGGTGTTTTTATTTTTCACGATTAGCCATAGAGACCTTAGCCTGTGTAAAGCTTCATTCCATTTTTTCCTATATTTGTTAATTCCCGGAAATTTTTTATTTCTGCAACTTGTACGATAAGCTAAACATTCCAATCAAACCAAATCTATTCACATGAAAAATTCATTGAAGTTATTCAGTGCGGCCCTGCTGGGGTTTGTGCTTCTGCTGCCAATGCAGGCGGCTGCCCAAGACCTTAATAAACTGACCCTTGAGCATTTCCTCGACATGGAAACGGTGTCAGGGGCGGTGATTTCGCCCGATGGCAGTCAGATCGTTTATACCCGCTCGTGGATCGACAAGGTAAACGACCGCAGGGTTAACGACCTGTGGATCATGAACGCCGATGGAAGCCGCAACCGTTTCTTTACGCGGGGCAGCAGCCCTGCATGGTCGCCCGACGGTACCCGCATTGCCTACCTTTCGCAGGGTGAGCCAAGGGGCTCGCAGCTGTTCGTGAAATACATGGCTGAAGAGGGCACCACCCAGATCACCCGGGTGGAAAAGTCCATTTCCAACGTAAGATGGTCGCCCGATGGCACACAGATCGCCTTTACCATGCTGGTGCCCAAAAAAGAATCCTGGCCCATCAAAATGCCTGCCCGGCCTTCGGGCGCCAGGTGGACCGAAGATCCCAAAATCATTACCAACCTGGTTTATCGTCGCGACAGGGTTGGATTCCTTGAAGAAGGGTCAACCCATATTTTTGTGGTGCCCGCCTCGGGTGGAACACC
>Ga0209498_1000041_pt1 | contig 69138 bp, 49 predicted proteins | sample WalLakDeSediment_FD_184131 | JGI IMG/M metagenome (GOLD analysis project Ga0209498, IMG submission 184131) | Lake sediment microbial communities from Walker lake, Nevada to study Microbial Dark Matter (Phase II) - Walker Lake 11/02/13 Deep... | ecosystem: Environmental > Aquatic > Freshwater >... | reverse complement strand
TTTTGTAGTCCATCAATGTAGGCTTCCTGAATTACCTTTTTAATTGCATTTTCTTCGTTTTGTGATTGTGCTGCCAGGGCAAAAGGCAAGCAAGCCAGCAGAAAAATCAGGCTAATTTTTTTCATAATATTGTTTTTTTAGGTTACCGTTATCCAAAACAATAAACATGCCTTTCCACTTAATGTATTTAATTATTAACACATTACAGCCTATATGATTTAATAGGCCGGATCAGGATGTCTTTTTTTTTGTTCAACATCGAACGGAGTTGTTCGTTTTTGGACAAAAAAAGACTGTCTAAAAAGCACATTGTGGATCCAGGTTCCTCCTTTTGGTTTCTTTTTGGAATATCTCTAACGCTTATGCGCAAGCCCGAAACTCCGGACATAAAGAAACGGCAAGGAATCACGAGGAATACCGAGCTTTTCAGACAGCCCCTTAAGATTTCTTTGAATCAGAATGCTACTGGCGCTTGGCACTTTCGCGCGTCCAGGAGGAGTTGCGTCCCAGCATGCGCATGCCCATTACATAGCCTCTGAGCACCATGGTGTTGCTGCCATCCAGTTTCATAAAGGCGCTGTAAGTTTTGCCGTTGTCGGGGTCGTAAATGGTGCCGCCCGTCCATTCTTTCTTGTTGGCATCGTAGGAAAAACCCTTCAGTATCTGCAGCCCCAGCAGGCGCTGGTTTCTCTGGCTGGCGTTGGGGTTTTCCTTGTCTGTTTTTGGCTTTCCGTCTTCATTAAGCGGTTCATTTAGCCATACAATGCGCCCAACATACTGTCCGCTGGAGGTTTTGGTGATTTCTACCTGTGAGTTTTTTTCTTCCGTAAGCCATATGCCCAAAAGGGCGTCGGCCTGTGCCCAAATAGGCAGGCTGATAAACATGGCCACAGCCATCAATAAGAGTTGTTTTTTCATGTTTCTCCTTTTTTTGGTAATTAGGTTTTGTATGTCTCATTTTCAAAGTCCGGATTCAAGGACCTTGCAAGGGTATCAAAATTAAAAAAATAAACGTTTAAAACAACTGTTGTTGAAACACGGTCAAATTTCCAGTAATTTGCTGAAAAGTGCCTCAAGATCAGTATCCAGCGAGGGGTTTTCTATTAGCAGGTGCTTTATGTAGGCTTCGCCCCCGGCATAAAATGCCAGCCGGCTCAGGGCCCCTGAACGTCCAACCAGGTTGTTTTCAATGCCCAGCTGCTGTCTGAGCAGGTTTTCGATATACAGGGCAAAACCTTCCTTCCACTCCTGCCATACCATGTACTGGTAGTCGAATGGACTTAGCATTGACTGCAATGCTTTGCGGTTGAGCCAAATGGCCTCCTCATCGCCAAGGTCGAGGGCATGTATGAATCGTCGGTAAGTCTCTTCCACGCCTTTTTCCCCGTAAGGGAAGGGATGATTCAATTCCCACATATAAAGTTCATTCTCCATGGCATGCTGTGCCAGGGGAAGTCTGGCCTTCAACGTGGGCTCAACGGTTTCCCATTGGTGGCAGTGAATAAACTCGTGGAAGATGGTTACGTAACCCATGGGGGTGTCGAAAACATCACCGGTGACAATGCATGCGGCCTTTCCCCCGTAAAAATCTAACGGGAAGGCCGCCCGAACCCCTTCAGGCACAGGCATGTTTGTGGGTGAGTGAGCCTTTAGCTCGTATTGGGTTTGAGCCGCATTAAGGTCGAAAACAAAAAAATGTCCATCCTGTGCAATGGCAATGGGATAGAGATGCTTCACAAAGGGATGCACGCCTTTGAGTATGTCGCGGTATTCGAACACCCGCACCAGCGGCTCCTTATATTGACGGGCCACCGCCTCGGGCGTAACCATGGGCGCACCGGCAAGCTGCCCCATCAACAGCATGGAAAGAAAAAAAAGCTTGACGGTTTTCATGTCTATAACTTTGTTTCAGCCACCTCAAATATAAGTAAAAAGCCTGTAAGTCAGCCCCTTGGGCCTTCTTTTTATTTTTTGTATCTTTGTAATTCATTGAATTTCTGCATAATAATTTTAATTTCCCCAACTTTATGAATCCCCTGGTTTCTGAAAAAAGCAATCCCTTTTGGTATAAAGACGCCATTATCTATCAACTGCATGTGCGGTCGTTTTACGACAGCAATGGTGACGGAATCGGTGATTTTAAAGGATTGATAAAGAAACTGGACTATGTCCAGAGTCTTGGGGTGAATACCCTCTGGTTGCTGCCATTTTACCCTTCGCCCCTCAAGGATGGCGGATATGATATTGCCGACTTTACCGGCATTCACCCCTCTTACGGCACCCTGGCCGATTTCAAACGCTTCGTAAAAGAGGCGCATCAGCGCGGCCTGCGGATTATTACCGAGCTGGTGCTTAACCACACCTCCACCGAGCATAAATGGTTCCAGCGGGCACGCAGGGCTAAACCCGGGAGTATTTACCGCGACTTTTACGTGTGGAGCGATACGCCTGAAAAATACCAGGATGCCCGCATCATTTTCCAGGACTTCGAAGTGTCGAACTGGACCTACGACCACGAGGCAAAGGCCTATTATTGGCACCGCTTTTATTCGCACCAGCCCGACCTGAATTTTGAGAGCCCGGGCGTTCAGAAAGAGATTTTAAAAATTCTCGATTTCTGGTTTCAGATCGGGGTCGATGGCTTTCGTCTGGATGCCGTGCCTTATCTTTTTGAGGCCGAAGGCACCAACTGCGAAAACCTGCCCCGGACACACGAATACCTGAAGAAACTACGCAAATATGTAGACGACAACTACCATGATAAGCTGCTGCTGGCCGAAGCCAACCAGTGGCCCAACGACTCACGCGATTATTTTGGCGATGGGGACGAATGCCATATGGCCTTCCACTTCCCGCTGATGCCCCGCCTGTATATGGCACTGCGCATGGAAGACCGTTTCCCGGTGGTCGACATTATGGAGCAGACCCCGCAGATTCCCGACAACTGCCAGTGGGCCATTTTCCTTCGCAACCATGATGAGCTGACCCTAGAAATGGTATCGGACGAGGAGCGCGATTATATGTACAAGTCGTTTGCAAAGGATCCGCAAAAGAGGATTAATGTGGGTATCCGCCGAAGGCTTTTTCCACTGCTGGGCAACGATACACGAAGCATTGAAATGCTGAACTTCCTGCTTTTTTCCATGCCTGGCACGCCCATTGTCTATTATGGCGATGAAATTGGCATGGGCGATAATTATTACCTTGGTGACCGCGACGGGGTGCGTACACCCATGCAATGGTCGCCCGACAAAAATGCAGGCTTTTCGGCAGCAGACCCTCAGAAGTTGTTCCTGCCCGTAGTAATCGATTACAACTATCACTACGCCACCGTCAATGTGGAGAACCAAGAGCGAAATCCTTCGTCCTTCCTTTGGTGGAAGCGCAGGGTAATTAATAAACGCAAGCAATTTAAGGCATTTGGCCGGGGAAGCATACGCTTTATAAACACCAACAACCCAAAGGTGCTTGCCTTTGTCAGGGAGTTTGAAGAAGAGACCATACTTGTGGTGGTGAATCTATCGCGCTATTCGCAAAGCGTGGAGCTAGACTTGCATGAATTTTCCGGGTCGGTGCCCATGGAGGTGTTCAGCCGCAACGACTTCCCGCTTATTACCGAGGAGCCCTGGAAGTTCAGCATGCAGTTCAAGAACTACTTCTGGTTCGAGCTACGCAAGCCCGGCAAAGAAATAGCCGTCACGACAATAAGCAGTGAACCCCTTCAGTTCAGCGCCAACCAATGGCTCGTAATGAAACCGTCACTGCAGCATGCTATCAAGCAATCTCTTTATGGTTATATCCTTCAGAGTAAATGGTTTCGGGGCGATGCCCGAAAGTTGCGCGACATCAAAATTATTGATGTGATTTCTTTACAGAAGATGAAGCAGACGCCCTACCTGTTTATTTTGCAGCTCGATCTCATTGAAGGCAGTAAAGATGTTTATGTCATGCCGGTTTCGCTGGCAACTAATACCTTTGCCGTTGAGGTACGATCGAGATTTCCGGACGCTGTGATTGCCCTTGTCGATACGGAAGGGGAGGAAGGGTTGCTTTATGATGGGGTCTATGATCAGTATCTGCAGGAGACGTTTTTGAGTTTGATCAGGAAGCGGGGCAAACTGAAGGGACTAAATGGCGAGCTGGAAGGCTCTTCGGGTCGGCGCCTCAGGCAACTCAATGAGCAGGAGTTGCCGCTAAAATCGCAGGTGGTGGCATGCAAGCGTTCCAACACCTCGGTGACTTTGGGCGACAAGTATTTCTTCAAGATCTATCGCAGTCCGCAAGAAGGTGAAAACCCCGATGTGGAGGTGCTGAAAAACCTGACCCGGCATACTGGTTTTGGACAGATCCCGGCCTATGTTGGTCGCCTCCATTACAATAGTCCGGAGATGGAAACGACTTCGATCGCCATGCTCGAAGACCTTTTTCCAAACGCAGGCAATGCTTGGGAGATGACCGAAACCGCCATCGAGAGTTTCTTCGACAAGGTGCTGAGCGAAAAGGAAGAGCTGGGCAAGGCTGGCGGCTACCCTGAGCGCGAGTTTGAGGACATCATCGGGCCTTTTTTCCTTGAAATGGTGGCCTTGCTGGGTGTGCGAACCGCACAATTGCATCAGGCCATGGCTTCCATTAAAGAGGTCAAAGGTTTTGAGCCCGAGCCATTCTCTCTTCTCTACCAGAAATCATTGTTCCAGTCGCTGCGTACCTTTGCCAAGCGCACCTTCGCTTTCGCGAAAACCCGAATGGACAAACTTGAAAGCGACAAACAGGAATTGATCAGGGAGGTTTTGGAAGAGCAGAATATTTACCTCGATCATTTGCAGCAGATTCTTGAGCAGGGCAAGATCGACACCTTTAAGACCCGAATTCACGGCAACTTTAAACTCGACAAACTGCTGTTTTCCGGTAAGGATTTTATATTTACCGATTTTGAAGGCGAGGTTGAGTTCCCCATCAGTGTCAGGAAAATTAAGCACTGCCCGCTTAAAGATGTTGCTTCTATTCTTACTTCTTTCCATTACATCATTTACGATGGATACTTTCACCGTAAGGAGTTTGTTCCAGTGGATGAAAACTTCCTGAAGCCTCTTGTTGAGCGCTGGTTTGAAAAAGTTTTTGGGACCTTTACAAGCGCTTATGTTGCCGAAGCCCGAAAAACAAGCCTGATTCCGGGTAGCGACCAGCATGTGGGAGACCTGATTGATCTTTACATTTTTGAAAAGGCAGTTCGCGAAATCGGCAATTTTATTGACAACGAACCCCGCTCGCTGATTATTCCCGTTAAGGCTTTGCGCCGGATCAAAGACAGAATAGAACAACAGAAAGCTTAACCCTTGCCATAACAGGCATAAAAGAATAAAATGCAGCTTCACGCCATCAAGCAGCTTCGCCCTGGCGTCCATTTTCCTGATAATGGACTTCCTGTGGCCATCTGCTGGGTGCCCTTTGCCTCCGCGCTTGAGCTGGAGGTGGAAGGCCGTGGAAGTTTCGATCTTAGCAAGTTGGCGGATGGATTCTGGAGCTGCGAATGCCCCGGCCTTAAGCCCGGCGACCGATATTTCCTGAAAATTAATGGCAAGAACCGCTTTCCCGACCCGGCATCGCTTTCGCAGCCCGATGGGGTGCATCAAGCCTCGCAGTGTGTCGGCCTTGAGGCCATCAGAAAGCAGAGATTGGAAGGCTGGAAAGGTATTGCACTGCAGGAACTGGTCATTTATGAGCTTCACGTTGGCACCTTCTCCGCTCAAGGTACCTTTGCAGGAGTTGAAGAAAAAATTCCATACCTGAAAAGTCTGGGAGTGAATGCCATCGAGATCATGCCCGTGGCTTCCTTTCCGGGCAGCCGCAACTGGGGCTATGATGGGGTTTTTCCATATGCCGTTCAGCATTCGTATGGTGGAGCCGAAGGCCTGGCGCAGCTGGTAAGGGCCTGCCATGAGCAGGGCATGGCAGTGATCCTCGACGTGGTATACAACCACCAGGGCCCAGAAGGAAACTACCTGGGCGAATTTGGACCTTATTTTACGAAAAAATATCAAAACCCCTGGGGGAAGGCCATAAACTTTGATGATGAGCATAGCCAAGGGGTGCGGCATTACTTTTTGGAAAATGCCCTTATGTGGCTGCGCGATTTCGATATCGACGGCCTGCGTCTCGACGCCATCCACGCCATAATCGACCATAGCCCCAAACACTTTTTGCAGGAGCTCAGTGAAAAAGTGCAGCAACTGAATGCTGAAACCGGGCGCCATCATTTCCTGATAGGCGAAAGCGACCTGAACGACCCCATGATCTTTAAACCGGCCGAAAACGGGGGCTATGGGCTCGATAGCCAGTGGTGCGACGAATGGCATCATGCCCTGCATGCCTTGCTTACGGGCGAAAGAATGGGGTATTATGTTGACTTTGGCCCAATGGCGCAACTGGTGAAATCATTCAACAAAGCTTTTGTTTACGACGGCATTTACTCAAAATACCGTAAAAAGATTTTCGGCACTTCCGCTAAAGATGAGCCGGGTGAGCGGTTTGTGATTTATACCCAGAATCACGATCAGACCGGCAACCGCTTGATGGGCGACCGGCTCAGTACCCTCGTCGATTGCGAAACCCTGAAGCTCGCAGCCGCGGCCTTGTTGGTCAGCCCCTTCATTCCCATGCTTTTTATGGGGGAGGAATATGGGGAAGAAAGCCCTTTTCTTTTTTTTACAAGCCATGGCAGTGAGCGCCTGGCAGAGCAGGTGCGAAAAGGCCGCAAAAGAGAATACCGGGCTTTTATGAAAGGTGCCGAACCCCCCGACCCGCAGGCTGAAGAGACGTTTTTGCAGTCAAAGCTAAAATGGGATTTTCTAGGAAATCGGCAAAAGGAATGCCTGCTGGCCTTTTACAGAAAATGCATACATCTGCGCAAGGCAATGAATCTCCTGAAACCTGGTAGCCGCAAAAATTTTCAGGCAACAAAAACAGGAGAAAGCGCTATGTTGCTTGCCAGAAAAGGAGAACAGGAAACCCTGCTGGTAGTTTTTAACTTTTCTGAGAAACCCTTTTCAGGGAAAATAAATGAATTTATGGGCAAGCCTGTTGACCTGCTGCTCTATTCGGCACATATGAAATGGGGCGGCATTGTTGACGACAAACATGAACCTCTGGAAGGGAATGCCAGTGAAACACCCCAGATAAATATTGAACCCAGGTCCGTTGCAGTTTATTTGCTGAGCTAATCCCGTATAAATGTTCCTTTTTTGCTGAAAAACAGTATATTGGCTTAGTTTTTCTTTAAAAACAGCTTGGCCGGGTTTTGCTGTTTTGGTAGTAAGCCAGTTAGGAAAACTGCCCAAAAATGATTATATTCGTGATTTATATTTATATAAAATTTTTTAATATAACTATCTTAATAAATATCATTCATGGAACATACAGCCGAAAATTCAGAAGAAAATAATAGTATAGATGCCCTGATCTTTGATCTTGACGGGGTGATAACCCAAACCCGCAAAACCCATAAAAAGGCCTGGAAAGAAATGTTCGGCCGCTTTTTTGAAAAGCAACAAGGTGGTCAGGCTCCCCTGTCGGAAGAAGACTACCAGCAATTTGTTGATGGCAAGCCCCGCTACCAGGGGGTAAAGAGTTTCCTTGCATCCAGGGGCATAGAATTGCCTTTTGGCGATCCGAACGATGCGCCCGGGTTTGAAACCGTTTGCGCCCTAGGAAACATAAAAAACCAGGTTTTCAATGAAATTCTTGACCGCGATGGCGTGGAGGTTTATGATGACGCCCTTCAGTGGCTCAGGGAGTGGAGAGAGAAGGGTTTCAAAACCGCCATTGTTTCTTCGAGCAAAAACTGCAAAAAGATCATTGATGCAGCTGGCATAGCAGACCTTTTCGATACGCGGGTGGATGGTTTGGTTTCGGAAGAGCTGGGCCTGAAAGGCAAACCCGATCCTGATATCTTCACAGAAGCTGCCAGGCGGCTGGATGCACTCCCCGAGAACTCTGTAGTGTTTGAGGATGCCATTTCAGGGGTGCAGGCTGGGCAAAAGGGCTTTTTTGGCCTTGTGGTGGGAGTGAATCGTTTCGACAATCGTGAAGCCCTGCTTGAAAATGGAGCAGATATCTGCATTGAAGATTTCTCCGATCTTGATCTTGAAAATCAGGAGCTGGTGGAGGACTTTTTTACGCGTCAGGGCAAGCCCATTTTTCCGGGAAATCGGGAAATATTTGAAACCCTTGACAAAAGGAAGCCCGCCATTTTCTTGGATTATGATGGCACGCTGACATCTATTGTGCCGCGGCCCGAAGATGCCATACTTTCTGAAGCAATGAAAGAAACCCTCAGAGAACTGGTAAAGGTTTTCACAGTGGCGGTTGTAACTGGTCGCGACAAGGAAGATGTGGAGAACCTGGTAGGGCTCGATGAGCTGATCTATGCCGGCAGTCACGGTTATATTATTTCAGGCCCTGAAGGATTGTCGATGGAGCACCCCGACTCGAAAAAGATCATCCCAAAACTCGATGAGATCGAGGCGGAGCTGAAGGAACTGCTGGGAAAAATGACCGAAGGCACACAACTCGACCGCAAGCGTTATGCTATTGGGATTCATTTCCGCAATGCCCGCCCTGAAGACGAAAAGGTGGTGTATGACGTGGTGGAGCAGATGCTTGAAAAATATCCCGGCCACAAAAAAGGGGAGGGTAAAAAGATCATGGAGATTAAACCCGACCTCGATTGGCATAAAGGGAAAGCCGTAGAGTGGATCCTTGATGCGCTGGAAATTTCAGAAAAGGAAGATATGATCCCCATTTTTATTGGCGATGACATTACAGATGAGGATGCCTTTGAAACCCTGAAGGACAAAGGCATCGGAATTCTTGTTGGGGGGCACGGTCAGAAAACCCACGCCAAATATGCCCTGAAAAACGTGTTTCAGGTAAGGGAGTTTTTTGAAAAATTGATTAAAATGTATAAAGATCAGGCATAAACCGGAGAAAGGTGTTTTAATGGCAAACGACTGGACAATAGTATATAATGGCTTCGACAAGGAAGAACATCCGCTTCAGGAGGCGCTTTGCTCGTTGGGCAACGGGTATTTTGTGACACGCGGCGCTTTGGAAATGGAGTGGAACAAGGCTAAGGTTAAGGTTAAAGGGAAGGAGTGGAATTATCCTGGCACTTATTTGGCCGGGGGTTATAACCGCCTGAAATCTGCCGTTCAGGAAAAAGTGATTGAAAACGAAGACTTGGTGAACTGGCCCAACTGGCTTTTTCTGACCTTCAGGATTGATGGGGGTGAATGGTTTGACCTTGAGCAGGTCGAAATGCTGGAGTATGAAACCAAGCTTCACCTTAAGCCGGGCATCCTGGAGCGTAACATACGCTTTCGTGATAAGCAGGACCGGGAGACCACCATTAATAGCCGAAGGTTAGTGAGCATGGACAATTATCATGTGGCTGCTCTACAATGGCAGTTCACCCCAGAAAATTGGAGTGGACAACTGACTGTCCGCTCGGGTATTGATGGCCATATCATTAACAACAACGTGGAACGCTATGCCGATTTGAATCAGGATCATATTGAAGTCCTGGAAAAGGGCGCGCTGAACGAAAACAGTATTTTCATGGTAAGCCGCAGCAGACAATCGAAAATTGTGGTTGCCCAAACTGTTCTTACCCTTGTTTTCAGAGGTAAGGAACAGCTTGATCTGGAACAAAAAGGGGTTGACAAGGAAGGTTTTGTAGCCAGTGATTTTTCAATTTTATGCCGTAAAGGCGAAACCCTTACCATTGAAAAGAGCACCGCCTTGCATACCTCTCGTGACTACGCCATAAGCGACCCCTTGAATGAAGCCAGAAATCAGATCAAACGCATCCCTCCTTTTGCTACCCTTGAAAAGAACCACCAAATGGTGTGGGAACAATTGTGGCATTTCAACGACATTGAAATGAAAACCAGCAATGGACTGGATCAGATGGTGTTGCGGCTGCACATTTTTCATTTGTACCAGACGGTTTCATACAACAGCATTGACTATGACATTGGCATTCCGGCACGCGGATGGCATGGCGAGGCCTACCGCGGACATATTTTCTGGGATGAGCTTTACATACTGCCTTTTATTAACCTGCATTATCCTCAACTTTCGCGTTCCCTGTTAATGTATCGCTATCGCCGCTTGCCCGAAGCCCGTTACGCCGCCAGGGAAGCTGGCTTTCGCGGAGCCATGTTCCCTTGGCAAAGTGGCAGCAACGGCCGGGAAGAAACCCAGAAAGTGCACCTGAACCCTGAGTCAGGTCGCTGGCTGCCCGATGTCTCGCATTTGCAATATCATATCAATGCCGCCATCCCTTACAATGTGTGGCATTACTACCAGAGTACAGGCGATATGGATTTCCTGCTGTCGCACGGGGCCGAGATTATTCTCTCTACGGCGCTGTTTTGGTCTTCCATTGCGCAATTCAATAAGGATCGCGGCAAGTATGAGATACGTCATGCCATGGGGCCTGACGAGTATCATACCCGCTATCCAGATGCTGAAGAGCCTGGGTTGCACAACAACGCATACACCAATGTAATGGCGGTATGGGTTATCCAACATGCCCTTGAAATGCTGGAGCTGCTTGACGATTCGTGCTGTAAAAACCTGGAAACCACCGTGGGGTATTCGGAAAAGGACATAAAAAAGTGGAAGGACATTACCGAAAAGATGTTGGTACCGCTCAATCAGGACCAGATCATTATGCAGTTTGAAGGCTACGAAAAGCTGAAGGAACTCGATTGGGAGCACTATTACGAAAAATTTGGCAGCAAATCGCTGCGGCTCGACCGCATTCTGGAGGCTGAAGGCGATTCGTGCAATTATTACAAGGCTAGCAAGCAGGCCGATGTACTCATGTTGTTCTACCTTTTCTCGAAAGAGGAAATAACGGGTATTTTTAAAAAGCTGGGTTATGATTTTGATCCGGAGAGCATTCCTAAGAACATTGAGTATTATCGAAAGCGCACGGCGCACGGATCAACGCTTAGCCAGGTGATTCATGCCTGGGTTTATGCACGTTCGCGACGCGACGAATCGTGGAAGCGCTTTCGCGAAGCCCTGATGAGCGACTTTAAAGATGTGCAGGGAGGCACCACCCATGAAGGCATTCATTTGGGCGCCATGGCAGGTACACTCGACTTGGTGCAACGCTGTTATACCGGACTGGAGATTCGTGACGATGTGCTGTGGTTCAACCCAAGGCTACCCGCAGACATTGAATCGGTGAGTTTCCACCTGCGCTACCGCAGCCACTGGCTGAAGCTGCATCTAAACCACAAGATATTAAGGATTACCTTAGATAAGGGCTGGGCTAACCCGGTTACCATTGCCGTCAAGGGGCAGACTCATCGTTTTGAGACCAGCGACCACAAAGAATTTAACCTGTAAAAAAATAGCCATGAGATTATTGATTGTTTCGAACCGTTTACCGGTATCCGTGAGCCGCAAAAACGGGGAGTTTCATTACGAAAAAAGCGCTGGAGGCCTGGTTTCGGGCCTCAGTGACTTTTTAAAAGGACTGGGAAAAGGCCAGGCCGACATTGACGATTACATCTGGATGGGCTGGCCCGGCATGTCCATAGAAAAGGAAGACCAAGACCATGTGAGGAAAACGGTGGAGAAAAAATTCAATGCCTCGCCTGTGTTCCTATCCCAGAAACTCATGGATAAAGTTTACCTGGGTTTTTGCAATAAGACCATTTGGCCGCTGTTCCATTATTTCCCAAATTATGCCAGCTTCGAAAATGAATTCTGGGATGAGTACATAAGATCCAATGAAATCTTCTGCGAGGAGGTGCTGAAGGTACTGAAACCCGGTGACATTATTTGGGTGCACGATTATCACCTGATGCTTCTGCCGGCCATGCTCAAGGAAAAAGTTAATAATCCCATTGGCTTCTTTCTTCATATTCCCTTTCCAGAGTTTGAGATGTACCGACTCTTTCCTAAAGAAAGCCGGGCGGAGATTCTTAAAGGCTTGCTGGGGTCAGACCTGGTCGGCTTTCACACCCACGACTACACCCAGTATTTCCTGCGCTCGGTATTGCGCATACTGGGACTTGAGAACCATATGGGAACCATTGACCTTCCCGACCGGGTGGTAAAAGTCGCCACTTTCCCCATGGGTATTGAGTTTGATAAATTCCATAATATGGATGTGTCGCCTTTCCCATCAGAAAAGCCGGCAGCAGATCAGCCCAAAGTAGTGCTTTCGGTCGACCGGCTCGACTATTCAAAAGGCATTGTAAACCGCTTACAGGGTTTTGAGTTGTTTCTAAAAAAATACCCAGAATGGCACGGTAAAGTTTTTCTGAACATGATTGTGGTACCCTCGCGAACCGGCGTCACTTCTTACCAGAAAATCAAGCGCAGGCTCGACGAATTGGTGGGCAACATTAATGGCAATTTCGGGAATGTGAACTGGACGCCCATCATATACCAATATACTTCCTTGCCGCACAAGGAGCTAATAGCCCAGTACCGCATGAGTGCCGTATCGCTGATAACACCCTTGCGCGATGGCATGAACCTGGTAGCCAAGGAGTATATTGCTTCATTGCGCGACAAACGCGGCGTGCTGGTGCTCAGTGAGTTTACGGGCGCTGCAAAAGAGCTGGGCGAAAGTATCATCATCAATCCAAACAATATTAACGAGATTGCCGCTAGCATTCATGATGCCCTTAATATTTCTGATGAGGAGCAGGTGCGCCGGAACAACATCATGCAGAAAAGGCTAAAACGATACAACGTCACTAAGTGGGCCAATGATTTTGTCGATAGTCTTTTAACTATCAGTAAGATTTCGAACTATACTTCCAGGGCCAAATTGTTGAAACCCGACCTGCGCGACAGTTTGCTGAAAAACTACCAGAAGGCAGCAAACAGGCTTATAATTGTGAACTATGACGGTACGCTGGTGCCTTTTTACGATAATCCAGCCAAGGCCAGACCAAGTTCTGAACTGCTCAGCCTGCTTGCCAACTTGAACACCACCGAAAAAACCGACATTGTGATCATTAGCGGCCGGGCTAAAAAGGACCTGGATGACTGGCTGGGTGACACCCCGGTAAACCTTACCGCTGAGCATGGCTGCTGGATTAGGGAAGCGCGCCAAAAGGAATGGAAGCTATTTAAGCCACTTTCTGCCGAATGGAAACAGGAGGTGCTACCCATACTCGAAATGTATACCGACCGCCTGCCAGGAGCATTTATCACCGAGCGAGATTATTCCATTTCCTGGCATTTCCACAAGGCTGATATTGAGCAGTCGGCCTTCCTCTCAAAGGAGGTAAGCGATCATTTGCTCTCTATCACCACCAATATTGGGGTGCAGGTTTTACCCGGGCACAAGGTGATCGAGGTTAGCAACTCTGGCATAAACAAAGGCGAGCTGGCCATGCACTGGCTTTCGCGAAAGCAATATGATTTTGTGATGGCCATTGGTGCGGGCTTGTCAGATGAACTGCTATTTCAAACCCTTCCGGAACACGCCTGGTCAATAAGGGTAGGAATGCTTATGACCGACGCACATTACGTGCTTAAAAAGCAGGAAGATGCCTTGGAGCTCCTTAGGATGCTGGAGGAGCACTAATGCTCCCGAATTTATTTTTCGCCTGTTTCAGGCAAAACTACCCTGGTTCTTGGCAGGCTTTGCGGGTATTGGCGCTGGATAAATTCAATCAACTTTTCTCTGACATAAACCCTTAGGTCCCAGGCCTGCGGGCTGGTTTCAGCGCTCATCAGGGCACGGATTTCAATGGTGTTTTCGCGCGCATCGGTCACCTGCAGCACGTTTACTTTCCCGTCCCACAAAGGTGTTGCCTCGAGCAGACGGGTCAGCTCCTTGCGCAAGGGCTCAAAAGGCATGGTATAGTCGGTATAAATAAAAACGGAGCCCAGGATATCTGCTGAGGTCCGTGTCCAGTTCTGGAAAGGCTTATCAAGAAAATAAGTCGTTGGAACTACCAGACGGCGCTTATCCCAGAGCCTTATCACCACATAGGTAAGGTTTATCTCCTCAATCCAGCCCCATTCGTTCTCTACAATCACCACGTCATCGAGGCGGATAGGCTGCGTAATGGCAATTTGCAATCCGGCCAGTATGGTGCCCAGCGCTTTTTGTGCCGACAGACCCAGTATGATACCGGCCACCCCTGCCGAAGCAAACAAGCTGATGCCGATGTTGCGTACCCCGTCAAACAACATCAGTGCGACCGCAGTTGCTATAACAAAAATGATAAATACCAGAATCTTCTCAAGGATATTGTACTGGGTATGCACCTTACGCATTTTCAGGTTGTCGGCCTGGCTGACATCGTAATTTTTCAGCAACTGGTTTTTTAAGATTCGAATAATAGCAATAATGGTCAGGGTGATACTCATTATAAAAAGCACTTCACCCGTTTTTTTAAGCCCGGCGATCAACTCCTCCTGGGTGATACCAATTGGTTCAATTCCATATTGAAGGAAAAAAGCGAGAAATAGAATAAAAGCAGGGGCAATAAATCTTCCGATAATCTTCATTTCGAATCTTTTTATAAAACACAAAACCACAAGGCGATGCAAGTAATTGCTTGTATAACAAATATGGGGTGGTGAGGTTCAAAAGGCATTTTCCCATTATCAGCCACAAAGGCTCAAAACCTCAAAGTTTCACAAAGCGTTAAAAATCAATTAATTAGTTTTTTGTGAATCTTTAGCGCCTTCGTGGCTTGGTGGCAAAAAAGGACTTTTGAGTCTCCCTTTTTGCAATTACCGCTTCCCTGCGATTTTTTCGTTTTCCCTGAACACCCGCATGAAGTTTCCGGACCAGATCTTTTCAATGTCTTTTTTGCTGTAGCCGCGTCGAACCAGTTCGAGGGTAATATTGCCCATTTCGGTTACATCGAAGCAATCTTCAAGGGCGCCACCGCCATCAAAGTCGGTCCCGATACCCACATAATCGATGCCGATCAGGTTCACGATATGGTCCACGTGATCAACCAGGTCGGCAACGGTGGCCAGGGGAGCAGGGAATTTGCTGTTGAGCTCGTCCCACTGCCGGCGCACTTCTGTCATTTCTTCATCGCTCAGGTCTTCGAAGTTGTTGTAGCGCTGGCGCAGGTCGGCAAAGGCTGAGTCGCGCTCGGGGTAAGGCGGCATGTCTTTCACATAGCTGCTCAGGATGCAAAGCTGAATGACACCACCATTTTCTGCCAGGGCGTGCAGCATATCATCATCAAGGTTGCGGGGGTTGTCGCAAATGGCACGGGCGTTGGAGTGTGAAGCGATGATTGGTGCCCTGGTAATTTCCAGCACATCATAATAAGCCTTGTCGGAAATATGGCTGACATCTATCATCATACCCAGACGGTTCATTTCACCTATCACGTCGCGACCAAAGTCAGAAAGACCGTTGTGCAAGGGGCCGGCATTATCGGTCGAAGAGTCGCAAATCTGGTTGTTTCGGGTATGGGAAAGGGTGATGTAGCGTGCACCCATATTGTAAAACTCCTCCACCATCGAAAGATCTTCGCCTATGGGATAGCCATTTTCCAATCCAATGTATATGGCGCGCTTGCCTTCCTCTTCCAGGCGGTAAGCATCCTCAGGTGTAAGGGCCAGTTCGGCCATTTCGGGGTGTTTTTCGAGGGCTTCGTGCAGCATATCGAAAATTTCTATGGCACGCCGCCTGGCTACTTCATAGGCTTCGGGATTCAGGACGCCCTGCCCAAGAAATACGGCAAAGAAGGCTGCATCCAGGCCGCCTTCTTCCATACGCGGGAAGTCCATCTTGCCACCGCGCTCGCGGGGATCATGACGCTGGCTGATGTCGAATTCGCTGCGCATCATGCGCAATGGTGTGTCGGTATGGCTGTCGAGGGTCAGCACCTGCCGGTGAATTTTTTCGGCCTTCTGGCGAAGCTTTTCTTCGCTGGGGGTGCAGGAAGTGTTTACTAACATTGCAAAAAAAGCAAAAACAAGGGAGAGGAGGATAAGTCTTTTCATTACGGTTATTTTTCAGGCCGTAAAAATAGGGATTTTTCTTTAGGTTGGAGGTTTGAGGTTCAAGGTTTCAGGTTCAAGGTTAGAGGTTTATTCGCTTCGCTCATGAGCTCTCCGCTTATCAGCGGATCGGTTGGGGTTCAAAGTTCGAGGTTGGGTGCCTGGCTCCCCCTTTGGAGGGGGGCGTGTCCGATAACCAGCGCAGGGGAGGTCCTTGATTAACGATCGAAGATTAACCCAGCCTGCCGGCTGGCAGGGATTTTTGATTTCAGATTTTTGTTCCTGAATTCTGCCTTGTGTTTTCGTTTCTAGAGAAAAACGGCCTGATTTTCCCCAAAATTATCACAAACACAAGTGCTGCCGCGGAAATGACAACGAATGTCCACTTGAGTATGCCTGCTGCTGAGGCGATGTGGGCGATTACAAAAGCCTGCGCTGGATAAACTGCCAGCATCGCAATTATTCCTGCGTTTTCAGCAAAATCGAAAGCCAGGGCGGCAAGCGGAAGCAGATTCAGGTACTGCCATTTTTTGCTTTTCATGGGCATGCCTTTCAGGAACCAGCTGATGGCAAATGCCAGCAACCCGGCATATACAAAAGGGTAGAGGCTGTCGGCAATGGCGGTGGTGATTATTGCCCCGCTGCGGCCGGCTTCTCCATAATCTGAAATGATAGTGTAAGCCTGCTCCGGGCTGAAGCCAAACATCAGGTCGAGGATGGGCTGGCCTTCGCCCGGGCCAAATTGCCGCGTAAAAAACGGGAAAACCCAGAAGTTGAAAAGCAGCTGTAGTAGCAGAAGGGCCAAAACCTTCCGCCCGTTTGCCTTGCGGCTGATCCAGTTTGACAATCGTTGAATCATATTTTCCTCCTCAATGCAGCCTTGCTGAATATATGCTCGGGAATATTCTGGTTGAATTTAATGCTGGTCATGCGAAACCCATTACCGTCGCCATGCTTGAGCATTTCTTTTTAGAGAATGGTAGTGGGGAACATCTGCCATCAATGGTTTAAATAATCACTATCGCTTTTTTGGATTTCACAAAGCTATCGTTTTTTCACTTAAACAAAAAGCGCCGTTTTGAGGCTTCTTTTTCTTAATTTAGAGCATGAATTAAAAAACTGAAACATGGATCCTGTAAAAGATGGTTTGACCAGCGTTTTCAATGCCAGGTTTTTCAAATGGATGATTATTGGTTCACTTGGAACCTTTTTTCTGGTTTTCTTAATAACAACGCCATTGTTAATAAAACCCCGTTATAGTTCAGAAGCCTTGATATATGTGCCACTGACGCTTTTTTCGCAGCAATTTGATCAGCAGGGTATCGGTTTTGGTGGGAATGCTGAGATCGATGGTCATATTCAAATTCTGCAATCTTCTTTGCTTCTCGACAGCCTGAATGCCCGGTTCGGGCTGGCCGAAACGTGGAAAATTGATTCTTTAGAACCGGGAGCAAGCCATAAGCTTTACGGTAGGATAAGGTCAAAGGTTAAGATCGGAAAAACCAGGTACAATTCTGTTTCAGTAAAGGTCAGCAATTCCGACCCGGTTATGGCCGCAGACATTGCAAATGCCATTGTAGAATTGGGCGATTTGATTAAGGAAGATATACTAAGGGAAAACAGGCTCTCGGCTTTTGATTTTGCAAAAAAACTGTATGAAGAACAAAATGAAGAGGTACTCCGGCTCGAAAGCGCTTTCGAGTCAATAAGGGCTGCCGGGTCTGGCATACGTATATCAGGCATTGGAATCATCCGCGAACAAACGATTTATGAAGCAGCTTTATGGGAATTAAACAGCCGCAAGAGTCGTTACGAAATGATTAGCCGGAGTTTACAAATGCCATTACCAAAATCATATATTGTTTCACCGGCGGTGGTGGCTCATAAGCCATCCTGGCCGCCAAGGCTTTTACTTTCGCTGGCTGCTGTTGCAATATTTGCGGTTTTACTCATTTTTGTTGAAATAATTCGACAGGATGCTGCTTAAGCAACAACGATTTTCAGGCCTTGGCTTCATTTCCATTTCTGGCGCACTGCTGCTGTGTCTGGCCTTTTTGCTCGTTGCCAAAGCCCCCGATTTTTTAATTCCTGTTCTGCTTCTTTCCACTCTGCCTCTTGCATATATTATCAGCCGTTTTCATTGGCAGGTGCCATTCATGAAAATTTTGGCCTTCTCCCTTCCATTTTCGCTTGAACTTCAAATTGTTGAAGGCTCTATGTTGCGCGTTCCCGGTGAGCCCCTTATTGTTTTGGCTGCCGCGGTTTTCTTGTTTAAATTCATTTCTGAATGGCGTTTAAAAAGGGTTAAGCTTTTTAAGGAGTGGATCTGGGTATTGCCTTTTATGGCTGCCTTTGCCTTTGCTATTCCATTTTCAGGCTTGCTTTTGGTTTCTCTGAAATTCGCTATGGTGAACTATGTTTACATTTTTGTATTTTATTTTTTTCTCTCCATTCTTTTTTCTGAAAACCCAAAACTTTTCCCCCAAATGCTTCTATTGTTTGGGGCAGGAATGCTTTTGGTCACTTTTTGGTCTGTTTTCCGGTTCTGGCAATTGGAGTGGAACCCGGTGGTGGTGCGGGGCATTTTCAGGCCTTTTTTTAAGGATCACACAATTTTTGGTGCTTCGGCCGCTCTATTAAGCGCTTTCTGGTTCAGTTATGCCGTTTTTTCTAAAGAGAGACTGAGCCGACTCCTTTCTCTGGGGGCAGGAATTACCTTTTTGGGGATTGTTGTATTCAGCGCCAGTCGCGGGGCTTTTATGAGCATAGCCTTTTTTTCTGGGCTTTTATTGTTGCTTATAATGGGTTTCAGGTTGAAACATTTAGTTATTCTTGGCCTGGCTTTGCTAATATTTGTTTTGATTTTCAGGGAACCCATTCAAACCCGTCTTCAAAGAATTGAAGCCGTTTCGTATGATAGCGAAGCAGGCTTGATTGATCGGACTGTTTCGACCGGCAATGTCACAACCGATGTTTCGAATATTGAGCGATTGAACCGCTGGTTGTCGGCCGTGCGCATGTTCAGGGAGCGGCCCCTGACAGGCTTTGGCCCGGGAACTTATCAGTTTGAGTACATCCCTTTCCAGGAACCATCGCTAATGAACCGGCTCACGGTTACCAGTCCCTGGAACATTCCTGAAGGATCAGGCGGAACAGCACATTCAGAGTACTTGCTTGCACTGAGTGAGATGGGCATTTGGGGCTTGCTGGGATTCCTGATAATCCTTGGAAGGTGGTTCTTTATTGCTTTTAATAAAAGCCATAACCACCTAAATAGAAGGTGGATGCTGGTTGCCTTCCTTGCCCTTTCAACGTATATCTTTCATGCCTTTTTCAATAATTTTCTGACCACCGACAAGTTTGCCTTTCTTTTTTGGGGAACGGCAGCATGGCTTATTTCAAATCTCCATAATCAGAATGAAGAAAACGTTTTACCAACAGGTTGAATCTTATTATGATGGCGACGCTGCCGATTTTGATGCGCGATACTGGCAAAATAGCGTTCTTCAGCGCATTCGTCAGGATTTTCGTGAGGAAGTGAAGCGATATCCCTTCACTAAAATGCTTGAAATTGGATATGGAACAGGGCTTGACCTGATTCATTTCGGAAAGACTCACCCCGAAGTGCAGGTTGCCGGCATTGACATTTCAGGGGGTATGCAAGAAATCGCTGACCAACGCATTAATGCAGAGGGTTTGCCAAATGTGATCGCAGCCAAGGGCAGCGTAGAAGATCTCGACAATCTTTTCCCCGAAAGGGAGTTTGATATGATCTTTGTTTTTTTTGGTGCCCTTAACACGGTTGAGGATTTAAAAGCTGCTGCCAACATGCTTTTCTCTAAAACTGCCCCCGGAGGAAGGCTTTTATTAACCTTTGTAAACAAGCATTATGTGGCAGGAATGCTCATTGAGTTGCTCAAGCTGCGTTTTAGAGCTGCGTTCTCCAGACTTCAGCCCGAATGGGGAGGTTATTCGCCATCAAAATACCTGCCCAGTCGCTGCTACAGTCCGGTTGAGATCAAAAGGTTTTTCAAAGATTTCAGGCTGGTGAAGCAAAAGGGTTACAGTATTGTGCATCCTGCATGGTATTACCACGGCCTGAACCGGCTACTTAAAAAAGCCAGTCCGCTGCTCTGGAAACTGGATGCCTGTTTAAACACTACCTTTCTCTGGCGTTTTGGCGAATATACCCTGTTCGTTTTTCAGAAGCCCGAGAACACTGGCCAGTAAGGCATCAGGCCCAGGATACTGAAGCCGGGCTTTATCATGCAAGCCGGGAAAAAGTGTGGTCATCGGCGTGTTTGACATCAAAGCAGCGGCTGTGGTTTTTCCGTAAACTTTTGTCACTTCCTTTTCAGGAACTTGATCGATGCTAGTGTTGAGCCACCGGGCCATTAACCGGCAAAAATCCAGATGAAGAATTGGTTTGGCCGAAAAAACATTCAGGTCATTGCGGGGCTGGCCGAAAAGACTCAAGGCATCGATCATGGCCGCACAATCGTCAATATGGATGAGTGACATATAATTGCTGCCATCGCCGTAGCAGGGAACTTTTCCACTCGTTAAAAACGGCTTCCAAAAAAACTCACTGAACCACGACGCAGGTCCAACAATCCAGCCCGGCCTTGCAAAACGAACATCCAGAAGGCCTTTTTCACGGGCTTCAAGCCAGGGTAATTCGTTGCGGTAGTAATAGCGGGCAAAGGCCTCAGGTTGTACTGGCGAATGTTCTTCGGCAAGGATGCCTTTGGGCTGATTGCCAAAAACCAATGATCCTGAAACATAAACCACAACAGGCGGCTTTGCAAGGGCCGAAAGAATACCTGCCAGGCGGCGGTTGGCCTTTTCTCCTTTCCTTGCGGCCAGCCAACGTGTAAGTCCATTCCCTCCTGCAAGCCTCGCCGCATGAAATACCACATCGGGCGGGTAACGCTCAAACCAATCAGGATCAATGGTATCTAAGCTTCCTGTAAAGGTGTTAAATCCTTCAAAATGCCTATGGGGTATTTTTTTGTGAAGCAGCAGGTGCAGGCGGTTGAAAGGTTGCTTTGAAAGATGATTTACCAAAGCCTGCCCGATAAAACCCGTTCCACCCAGTATCCAAATGTTGCGATGGCCGGCTATCATTTTTCAGCGATTTGTTGAGACAAATCAGGGCCAAGACTCAGTCCGGTAAGCTTTTCAAAGTCTCTGATCCTTTTTTCATACTCTCCCAATATTCTGAACTGCTGCCGGTTTGGTAAATAACGAAGTTCATGTGGCTTTATGCTAAAGGCCTTTGTAAATTCCTCATCGCTCATTTTGGCAAATTTCTTTCTTATGTAATTCACCGATTTTTTGAGAAAATAATTTTCAAGCCTGTCGCCCAGGGAGTTTTGCAAGAGCTTTTCCAAAAAAACTTTCAGTAGTGGAGTATTATCTTTCAAGTGGTTGCCATTTTGCCGGAATGTTGGGTAATAAAGGAGGGTCCAGCTATTCGTTTTCAGAAATTCCTCATGCATGCTCAGGTTAAAAGTTGGCACTGTGAAAACGATTTCGGTGGCAGTAAAAATGTTTTGTTCAGGAATATAAATGTTTTGGGTATCTACAAAATAATTTATGCAGAAATTCCGGTAAGAGTTCAGCAGGAAGATTTTTTTAAATAGGGTAAGCAAGGTTCGTGACAACCACAAGCGCCCGGGTTCTGTGATGATAAAATAGTCAATATCATCGTGATCTGCCATAAATCCTTTTGAAATGGAGCCTGACAGGAAGACACCCCTGACAAATGGAAACCATGAAATAATACGGGAGTAACGCTGGGCAGCTTTCATCCTTTTTTGGGCAAGCAGATTGCCATCAATTCGACGCTTAACAAAATGATCGCCCGGACCTATATAGTAAAAGCCTCCTTCCTGTTTTATCCAGCCTTTTAAAACCATGCTTTCCAGTGACTCTTCAATTTGGCCAGCGTTTTTTTCAGGATAACCTGCCAAATGCAATAGCTCTTCACGCGTAAGCGGATAAGAAAATACGTCGAAATAAAGCAGTATTTTTGCTAACTGAGCTTCCATTGACTGATTGTTTAGTGCTGCTTTTATTAAAGCCGAAAACAAATTAAACCATTTTGTTCATTTTCGCTTTATAAATGTAGTTAATTTGCGCCTTTTTATGACCCGGTATCTGCTTTCAGTTTTGTTCCTTGCATTTGTGATGACGTTTTCGCTGGAAGCGCTCCCAAATGGAAGCAGTGTGGAACCCACTGCAAAAAGGACGATAATCTTCTCCGGATGGCTAAAAAGTGAGCCACCGGTAGAGCCTGAGGTGGAACAAACCCTTGATGAGGTGGTCGTAACGGCCTTCAATGTGTCGCGCCGCTTGCTTGCCACGCCCGGGTCGCTTTCATTGATAGGTCCGGATCAGATTGAGGCTTCGCGTCCTTCAACTGTTTTGCCCTTGCTCAACCAGGCCAGCGGAGTGTTTGCCCATGCCGGCACGTTAAGCACCAGTCGCATCACCATTCGGGGTATCGGAGCGCGGGAGCCCTATGCCACCGCTAAGATCAGGGCATATTTCAACAATATTCCGCTTACCAATGGCTCGGGTATTTCCATAGTGGAGCATATCGACCCTTCTGTTATAGAACGCATTGAGATCATTAAAGGACCTGCCACCAGTGCTTACGGGGCAGGATTGGGCGGAACCATCCTCATTACCGCCCGCCAGCCCTCGCAAAGAGAAAACGGAATCACCAATTCTTTTCAGGCCGGATCATTTGGGCTTTTGCGCAACAGCCTGATGCTCGATGGCAGCCGCGAGAACGCCGCCGGAAGCCTGGTTTACAGCCGCACCACTATGGATGGCTACCGCCAGAATAGCCAATACCGCCGCGATGCGCTTACCGGTGTTGGTCAATTCAGTTTGGGCGACAAAACACGTGGCACCACCCTGCTGTATTATTCCGACATGAAAGGGCATATCCCCAGTTCGATTGATAGCCTGACCTTTATGAACAATCCCCGTGCGGCCGCCCAGAACTGGCTGAATGCAAGGGGTTATGAAGATACCCAAAAGCTGCTTGCCGGTGTTTCCGGCACCCACCAGTTGAATGCAGAGCTGTTAGTCGACCTGAGCGTTTTCTCTACCTTGCATAACGAAATGGAACGCCGCCCCTGGGACTTCCTTTACGAAGACCGCGAGAGTGCTGGCACCCGCATGAAGTTAAGCTGGTTCAGGCAGAGGGGGATCGCCCAATGGCGCATCATAGGCGGAACAGAGCTTTTCTTTGAGAACTTCCGTTACAAAACGTATGAGAATGCTGGCGGGGCAGGGGAGCAAGGCCTCATCATCAGCAACAATCGCGAAGGTATCCGGTTTTTTAACTTTTTTGCCCAGGCCGACCTCGACTATGATCGGTTGAACCTTTCAGCCGGCCTCAATGCTAACACCAACCGAATCAATTATCGCGACATTCAGCAAATCGGCGGGGTTGACCGATCGGCCGTTTATAATTACGGTCTGATTCTTTCGCCGCGCCTCAGCGCCAATTACCGGCTGGGAAACTATCATGCGGTTTTTGCCACTATTAGTCACGGGTTTTCACCTCCGGCGCTTTCCGAGACTTTAACTCCCGAAGGCTTTGTGAACCTCGACATTTTGCCCGAGAAAAGCTGGAGCTATGAAGCGGGTTTCAGGGGCGGTATTTTAGGGAACAAACTGTTTTACGACCTTGGCTTTTATCGCATGCAAGTGAAAGACCTGCTTGTAGCAGAGAGAATAGGTCCTGACGCCTGGGTGGGCAAGAATGCCGGGCGTTCGATTCACCAGGGTGTGGAGGCCGAGCTGAGCGGGAAACTGTTGCAAAAGAACGCTTCTGCGGGAAAATGGCACAGCCTGAAGGAGATCAGCTGGCGCGCATCATACAGCTACAATCATTACCGCTTTGCCGATTACGTGGATCGTGAGATGGATTATTCGGGACGGCGCATACCCGGAGTCCCGGATCAATTGCTGAATGCCGGAATCGGTGTGAGCCTTTTAGGAGGCCTTTATGCCCATGCAAACTTCGTGCTGGTGGGTAAAATGCCCATGAACGACCTGAACACCCGATTCACCAATAGCTACAGGGTGCTGGATGCAAGGATGGGTTACAAAAAAGATTTTGGTAAATGGAGTCTGGATGCCTTTGGTGCAGTTAACAACCTGACGAATCAGCATTATGCATCAATGGTACTGGTCAATGCCCCTTCTTTTGGAAATAACTTGCCACGCTATTATTATCCTGGTTTACCGGTCAACTATTCTTTTGGATTACGCCTGACTTATCTGGGACGATAACTAATCTATTCCTGGTCTTGCTGCTCCTCCTGCTGTTTGCGTAACCACCTGCGCCACAGGTAATAAAACACCACCACTGCTATTGGTAGCACAATGTATAAAATGATGTTTGCAACCGAGTCGAAAAAGCCAGCGGGCTCGTTGTTGCCGGGAATATGCGTGGGGCGCTGGGCAAGAAGTGCAAAGGACTGGAATAGCAATATGATGAAGGCAAAAATGCGCATGGCTGAAATTTTTATGGTTACATTAAACTAACGGAAGGGAAAAGCTTTGGTTCATTTTGAACTGTCAGTTGACGCAGAGCTGATTGTCCTTCATCAGTTCAAAGATCTTTTCCTTCTGTTCTTTTGTTAATGGTAGCAAGGGTTTTCTTGACGGACCCCCATACATGCCGCAATGCTGCATGGCTTCCTTTAGGGCTGGTACCCCCCATTTACGCGTTACTGTAGTGTTGAGCTCAATGATTTTTTGCTGCAACACTTCGGCTTCTTCCAATTGACCTTTGTTGAATAAACGGTAAATCTCAATGCATTGAGCGGGTGCAATATTGGCCAGTGCCAGGATGCCGCCCACCGCGCCCAGCTTCAGTGCCGGAAGCAGGAAGCCCGCCGATCCGGCAAGTACCTGGAAGCCTGTTTTGGCATTTCTAATGACCTGTTCCATTTTCTCCAGGTTGCCGCCCGAATCTTTCAGCCCGATGATGTTCGGGTGCTCCGAAATAGCCAGTATGGTTTCGGCGTCCATGTCGAGGCCGCTGTTTGAAGGCATGTTGTAAACAATGACTGGGATCGAAGACGCTTCAGCTACTGCAAAATAATGACCAACCAGTGTTTCCCTGGTCAGCTGGCCCTTGTAATAAAAGGGGTTGAGCACCAGGGCGGCATCGGCTTCGGCTTTTGCGGCTTCGCGCGTCAGCAAAATAGTTTCGCGGGTCGATTCGCAGCCGGTACCCGCCAGCATTAGCCTGCCGGGCTCAATGGCTTCGCGGGAGGCATGAAAGGCCTCCACCTTCTCATTGTGGCTGAGCATCACCAGCTCGCCATTCGATCCCAGAATCAAGAACCCAGATAGGTTGTGGCGGCTGAGTCGCTGAATGTTGAATTTGATCTTATCCGTCCGGAGGTTCTCTTCCTTGTCGAAAGTGGTGGTCAGAGGCGGAAAAATACCACTGAGGTCAATCATAAGTGCTGGTTTGAGAAATTTGAACGAATATAGTACATTTTTTCAAGACCGCTTTCGCGGAAAATAATGCTGGCGTCTGTCAGTAACCTTTTTTTCGGTTCACCAGGTTCAGTAGGGGCTGCTTTTGCAAAGTACGACGATAATTCTCAATGATCTGCGGTGCCACCGATTCGGGATCGGTAAGGCTGGCAACATGTGGCGTTATGTAAACCTTTGGGTGGGCCCAGAAGGGGTGGTTTTCGGGTAGAGGTTCCTGGTGGAATACATCAAGGTTTGCACCAGCCAGGTGGCCCGCATCGAGCAAGATGATCAGGTCTCCATCAACCAGCAGTGGGCCCCGCCCCAGGTTCACTACCCATGCCCCCTGAGGAAGCATGCCCAGGGTGTTTTTATTCAGCATGCCATGGGTTTCGGGCGTAAGTGGCAGCAGGCTAATCAGTATATCGGTGTTGTTTAGGAATGCCTTCAGTTGATTCTGTCCAAAATACTTTTTGTAGGCGGCGGGCTGGCCTTGCGACCGGCTCCATCCTGAAACGGAGAATCCAATACGCAGCAAGTTTGATGCTACATGGTGTCCGATCACGCCTGTGCCCATTACGCCAACCCTTACCTGATCCATGCGCAGGTAGCGTTTTTTCTTCCACACCTTCTTGTGCTGGTTTTCACGAAAGTGAACCAGGCTTTTCAGCCGGCTCATGATTACCGCCAGGGCAAATTCAAACATATCCTGCGAAAGCAGGGGGTCAATGATTCGCACAATGTTAATATGTGAAGGAATATCGGGATCTTTGAGCAGGTGATCTACCCCAGCCCCTAATGAAGAAATGGTTTTCAGGTTAGGAAATTGCATGAAAATGCCGGGCGGGTGGTTCCAGGCCAGGGCAAATTCCACTTTCGAGCGATCCTGCAACTCGTCGTGCATGATCACCTCCACCTCAGGATCGGCCTTTTTCAGACCATTGATCCAGGGTTGGGGATTTGCAAAATCACTTACGATTACTACGGTCATGGTCAGGACGTTTTTTCTTTTTTCTGTTCTTTAAAAAGCCAGTACAGGCCTTTTACGCCGCTTCTGATGCGGTCGAGGCGCAGCAGCACCAGAATTTTCTCGAAATAGGCGATCACACCCCATCCCACGGCTATGTAATAGAACCATGGAATGAAACCGTAAGCAAACAGCACAAAGAAAAACAAACCTTGCATGTACCCGGCAGATACGGCCCCGTACAGGTGCAGGCCGGGCACGGTTTTGAAGCGGTAGAAGCCTATGATATAGCTTATTACAAAAAGGACAAGAAACAGGTACAGCAGCCAGGCATGGGGCTGCACTTCGGCCCACTTAAAGGTAAATATGCCGAAAAGGGCAAGGATATAAACACCCAGGTCGGCCAGGTTGTCGAGGGCGGCGCCAAAGCGCGTTTGCAAGTTAAAGAAACGGGCAATGCTTCCATCGAGAATGTCGGTAATAAGGCTGATACAAAGCAAAAGTGCAAACCACCATTCGCGGCCCAAAAGACCCAGGACAAGGATCAACGGAAAACTCAAAAGCCTGAGAAAACTAAGGGCATTGGGCACATTCAGTATGTTTTCTTCTCTTACAATGATTTTCATAACATAAATAATTCTTTATAGGAACAATAACAGCATTATCAACACACTTATGGGGATAAAAAGGTTATCGGTACCTCTCCAGCTGAACAACTCGGCCAAAGTGCTTACCACCGCAATGCCCAGGGCCAGCCAGAAGGTTTTCAAATCGAAAATCATGCGGTTGAAATACAGGGCAAAAATGCTGATAATAAAGCTGGAAACCAAGAAAGAGCCAGAGCCCAGATAGGTTTTCTTTAGCGTTCTTCCGAAAATTATGATCCTGTGGTTGTAATCCTGAAAGTTAAGCCCCAGGATGCCTGCAACCGGGTCGCAAATAGCCAGCACCATTATGGGCAATACGAACAGGAGCTTTTCGTGAGCGCCGGTTTTTAAGTAAATCAGAAAAGTGAGATAAATGGCCGCTGGCAGCATATAACTGCCCACCGACTTGCGGTCGATGTCGTGAATAGACTTGAGCTGGGTTCCGTGGCGGCTGAAAAACAGCAGCGCGAAGAAGAAAACTGCAAGCACCAATACGTACCAGTGGTCGGTAAATAGGTAGGGAAAAGTAATGGTAGATAGTGTAGCAGTAAAGTGGGCAAACTTACGAGTGATCTCGCCCTTGAGTCCCAGGCGCCTGTAAGTTAGTTCGGTAAAGGTGAGCAGCATAATAAATGCAACCAGAAAAATAAACGTAAGCGCAATTTGATTTACCATGACATCTGATTTTTTTTAATGCTTTGAGAATATTTCCATGAGAAAAAAGAGAAAGGCAATCCACGCCCCGCCGCCAATGAGGCTGTCGAAGCGGTCGAGGAAGCCCCCATGTCCCGGGATAAGACGGCAAAAGTCTTTAACCCCGTATTGCCTTTTGTAGCAGGAGGTGGCCGCATCGCCCACCAGGGCAAACACCACTACGCCTGCTGCCATTTTCAATGCCGTCATTGGCAAAGCACTAATCAGTCCTTCGAGCAACAAGGCGCTGACAATGGCAAGCAATGCACCGCCAATAAGGCCCTCAATGGTTTTATTGGGACTGATTTTCGGGAAAATTTTATGCCGCCCAAAAAGCTGCCCTGAAACCTGGCTGAAGGCATCGAAGATTGAAAGGATCAGGAATGTGAAAAGAACCAAGCCCTTGTCTAATCCGCTGAAGACCATAAATCCAAAGGAAAAAACCGAGAACACAAGTAAAAAAAGGAAAAAGAAAGTTTTCTTACGAAATCCTGATTTAAAAAAAAGCCGGAACAGTTCGATTAACCCTGCTGCGACAATAATCACGGCCAGTAGCCGGAAGGCTAGGGGTTCAATTATGATGCTGAAAAAGAGCAGGTGAATGATGACAAAATAGCTGATGTATTTGATCCAGCTTTGGCGGGCCTCCTCGGGGCTCTTTTTCCGGTTAATGAAATAAAACGCCAGGCCGCCCAGCAGGAAATATGCAAGAATTATGAAGTAAATGGTCCGGATCATGCTTCCTGTTTTTTGCGAAAACCTTTCATCAACTTAGGATCATAATTAACCCAAAGAAAGCTATGGCAAATGCATACCAAAACATAATCGAACCCTCGGTTCGTCCAATTTTTACATTTGCCAGAAACCTGGTGCCAATAAACGCCCCGATTATTGCTCCTCCAGCCAGAAAATAAACGAGCGTCATATCAATTTCGCCAACCAGGAAGTGGGCACCCAGGGCTGAAACCGTGTTGATAAATATCACCATTAGCGAAGTGCCCACCACCAGCTTCAATGGCATGCGCAAGGCAAACAATCCTGCCAGAACAGGCGCAGTACCGCTGGTTCCAAACGTACCAGTAATCAGGCCTCCAACAAATCCATAAAACGATCCCCGGCTTATCCTGGCGGCAGTTAAGCCGTTGGGAATTTCCTTGCCCCTGGCCTTGGCTTTTTTGTCGCGATAATTATTGAAAACCATCACAAAGGCCAGCAAAATGGAGTAACCGCCAAAGGTGGTCTTAAGGGTTTCGGCGGTCATGAGCCCTGTGAGGCTGGCCCCCAGCAATGCACCCAAAATACCCGCAGCACCGAATACCAAACCCATGCGAAGGTCAATGTTTTTGTTGCGGTAATGGCCAATGGCGCCCACAATGCAAATGGGCAGGGTGGCGGCCAGCGAGGTGGCAACAGCTACCTGGGCATCGACCTTAAAAAAAAGCATAAGTATTGGAGGAAAGAAAAAACCTCCGCCTCCGCCAATGATGGCAGCAAGCAAGCCTATTGTGAAACCTACCAGGGGCAGCCAAAGGTAACTGTACTCAAAAGCAGAGTGAAAAATCATGCCTTTTGGGTTTCCGGGAAATCGCAAGGTAGTTGTAAAGTATTGTTTTACAGTATCCTACATTAATAATCCAAGAAAAATATTCCCGATTTCGTTCCGAAAGGTAAACAAATTATTACAATGTATACATGTGGGGAAAAAAGGTGGATTTTGGGAATGGCAATTAAATTATTGATTTTCAGTTTTTTTCTCTTTAAGGATCCAAAAGAGGCCCTTGGCGTTGGAACGCATTTCCTTAATGATCAACTGTATGGTAATGTGCTCTAGTGAGGCAAGGATTCCCCAGATGACCATGAAATAATAAAGCGGGGTGATAAAACCAAAGGTAAATAGCACGATGAAAAATAACCCCTGTATGTAGCCGCCGATTTTGAAGGAATATAGGTGAAAGCTGGAAAACCGCCTGAACTTGATCAGCGACATAATTACTGTAGAAATCATAAGGATAAACCACAATGTGAAGCTGAAAATATGTGGAAGAAAGTCGTCGTACTTAAAAACAAAAACACCTGTAAAGGCCAGCAGGTATGTGAAGTTGTCGGCCATGGCATCGAGCCTGGCCCCAAACTCTGTGACCATGTTATACCGGCGGGCAATTTTGCCGTCGGCCACATCGGTAAGTAGGTTTATAACCAGGAAAATGGCGAACAGGTTTTCTTTTCCCGAAAGGATAAAATACAAAATAACCGGAAACATTAGCAGCCGGTAAAAGCCCAGCAGGTTGGGAATGGTAAAATAATTTATCTTTTTCGTGATCATTTTGTCGTAAAGTGTTAAAAACACCCGCACCAATGCAAACGAAAGAAAAATTCAGGCCCTGTTAGTATAGGTTTTTTTGTGTTTTACCTATCCTTCAAAACCCAATATAACCCTTTAACATTTGAACGCATTTCAGGAATGATAAACTGAATGGAGATGTGTTCAATGGCTGCAAGAATACCCCAGGTCACCATAAGGTAGTAAAAGGGGGTAAAAAACCCCCAGGTAAAAAGAACAATGAAAAATGCGCCCTGTATGTACCCGCCAATTTTCCAGGAATAAAGGTGAAAACTGGGCGTTTTCCCAAATCTGATCACCGGGATCATGATGGCAGATAACAATATAAGAAACCAAAAAACAAAACTGTATATGTGAGGCATAAAATCATGTAGTTTGAATATATAAACCCCAAGAAAGGCCAGGATGTAAGTAAAGTTATCGGCCAGTGAATCGAGTTTGGCCCCAAGCTGGGTTTCCATATTAAAGGTCCTTGCAATAAAACCATCCAAAGCGTCAGTGACCAGGTTTATCACCAGCAAAATGGCAAACCATTTTTCATTTCCGGTAATTACCAAATAAAGAATAAACGGGAATGCCAGCAGGCGGTATAAACTCAGCAGGTTGGGGATAGTGTAAATTTCACTTTTTTTCATAGGCTTTTCAGTTTTAAAAAAAGGGAGCAAATGAATTACTCCCGAAATGTAATGATTTTTTCAATTGGCTCCAGCTTACATGTCCTTGCTTTTTCGTATAAGGCCTTTAATGTCAGTCAGTTTTACCGGAATTAATACGAACCCATATTCATAGTCTTGGTCAGGTTTCAGGCGATATTCTTCCACGGGTAAAGCTCCCCAGCTGTTTATGCCAGCCACGCCACGCTGGCCGAAGTCAATGTTCCAACGCACCAGGTTGCGGGGGGCTACTTCTGCGATGTGCTTCTGCTCCAGGTGCACCGGGCCATAGTCATAGCCTTCGCGGGCATCAAAATCGGCAGTAAGGTAAGGCATGGCGGTCATTTCAAAGCCCGGGCGGTTGCCATCACTCACAGCCATTAGCCCAATACCCTGATTGTTTGTAAGGGCAGCCCAGCGAACATCGGTCTTGTTGCCGTTTTCTTGTGGGCGCTCATAAGGCACCAGTTGTTGCGAAACTTTTCCAGAGTAAAGGTCAACAAAAGCAGAGGCTTTGCGATCGATGTAATTCTCCCAGGGACCACGGCCAAACCAGGTCAGGTGGTCAAAATCCGGGTTCAGGCACAGCTGCATACCCACCCTGGGTATGTCGTAACGCTCGGTGGGCGAAGCCTGCAGACGGTTAAGCACATGAATGCGGCCATTGCCCGAAACGGTGTAGCGGGTTTCGAAGAAAGAATTAACCTCTTCAAGGTTCCAGCGGACATTTGCTTCATAAAGGTTTTCTGCCTTTTTCTCCACACTGAATTCTGACAGTGCGGCAGTGTCCATAGCTTTTTTCCAGTTAATGCCTTCGGTGTGCATGCGGCCGCCAAAGTCGTTGTCGGTAACAGCGCGCCATAGGTCAGGTCTGGGACCCATTTCGTTGTGTATAAACTGGATGCCGTCCACTTCGTAACCGATAAGCATTCCGGTGGTAGTGTCGAAAACAATGTTTATCTGTTCGTTTTTAAGGCTCAAGCGGTTCGCATTCTGTTCGCGGGTCAGAGTGGGGCCATGGTCTACAGGGCTTTCTGACCGTTCGAACCAAGGCAGCCTCACCTGCTCATTGGCAACTATTGAGTTTATTGGCACCATTTCACTTCCACCGGTGATGGCTTGGAAATGCAGGAAGTACTCGGTATTAGGCAATACGTCAACCCCCCTCATGTCGAGGTTGAACACAGTGCTCGAATGGGGCTTCACCTTTATTTCAGGCAACTCCAGGTTTTTTACAATACGGCCGTCGGCTTTGATATAGGCAATAAAATAAAAATGGCTGAGGGGGGTAAAATCGTACAGGTTTTCTACCAGCACCCTGGCTATCCCTTCGTGCACCCTCAGCACCTTGAAGCGAATTGATTCGTGTGCTTTCTTAACTTCATGCAAGCCGGGTTTGATGCCCCTGTCGGGGAAAACAATGCCATTGAACAGGAAGTTCCCATCGGTTGGCATGCCTTGGCCATAATCGCCGCCATAGGCAAATATTTCAGTGCCGTTTTCCAGCACTTTGCGCAGGCCCTGGTCCACCCAGTCCCAAATGAAACCGCCCTGCAGCTGGGGATATTTATTGATCTCGTTCCAGTAATCTTGAAAATTGCCCATGCTGTTGCCCATAGCATGTGCATATTCTGAGGCAATAAAAGGCCTGTCGAGTCGCTGCTGTCCAAACCACTCGAAAGTGGCTGGAGAGGGATACTGAGGCACAATGATGTCGGTGTTCCAGTCGAACTCCAGCTCAAAGCGGCTGCCGATTTCGGTGCGCTCATATTGAACCGGCCTTTTGGTGCGGTCGGCGGCTTTTATGGCATGGTAACCAGCGTAAAAGTTTATGCCGTTACCGGCTTCGTTGCCCATTGACCAGATGATAACCGAAGGGTGGTTCTTTGTGCGCTTAACCATTCGTACCATGCGGTCGGTATGCGATAACTCCCATTCGGGGAAATGTGCCAGCGAACGCTCGCCGTAGTAAAGCCCGTGAGATTCTATGTTGGCCTCATCAACCACATACAGCCCATGCTCATCGCACAGCTCGTACCATCGCTCCGGAAAAGGATAGTGACTCAGGCGCACTGCGTTGATGTTGAATTGTTTCATCAGCCGGATGTCTTGGAGCATAAAATCTTCGGTAAGGTACTGCCCGGTTTCGGGGCTGTGTTCGTGTATGTTGGTCCCTTTCAGGGTGATGGGCACGCCGTTTACCAGCAGCTGCCCGCGCACGATCTCCACACTTCTGAATCCAATGCGTTTGGAAGTGCTTTCAAGCACGCGGCCGCGGCGGTCCTTCAGGGTGATGACCAGGGTGTAGAGGTTTGGGAATTCGGCGCTCCAGGGTTTAACGCCCATAATGGCACCAGAAAAAGATAGGGCGCTTGCCCCTCCAGCCGGGATCCATTCTGACGCATTGCCTGTCAGAAACCTGCCATCGCCTTCAAGTACTTCATATTCAAGGGTAATCCTTTCGCGATCCTCAAGGTGGTTTTTCAAATCAACATACAATGAAAACAGGCCCATTTCATAATTTGGGTCAAGGGTAGAACCCACCTCAAAGTCTGCGATGCGTGTTTTTGGCTGGCTGTAAAGAAAGACAGAACGGTGAATGCCGCTTACGCGCCAAAAATCCTGGCACTCGAGGTAGCTGCCATCGCTCCAGCGATACACTTCCACGGCCACTGTGTTGGCTTGACCAGGTTTAACAAATTGTGTAATGTTAAACTCCGAAGGGAGCTTGCTCCCCTGGCTGTAGCCCACCATTTGGCCGTTGATCCAGATATAAAATGCCGATTTTACAGAGCCAAAATGGATGAATACTTCACGGCCTCCCCAGGTTGCAGGTAACTCAAACTCGCGCCTGAATGAACCCACCGGGTTGTAATCGTGGGGCACGCGAGGCGGCTCGGGGCCATTGCGCAGCTCGGTGATGGGTGTACGCGGGTCGGCAAACTCGTAGGGGTGGTTCACGTAAATGGGCACATCGTAGCCCTGAAATTCCCAGTTGCCTGGCACATCGATCAGGTCCCAGCCACTTACATCAAAACCGCTGCGATAAAAATCAGAAGGCCGGCTTGCAGGGTTGTGAGCCAGGTTAAAACGCCACTTCCCATCAAGCGAAATATGCCTTGGGGTTTTGTTGCGGTCGAGGCTCAGGGCTTGATCCCTGGTTTCGAAACTTGAGAAAATGGTTCTTCCGGGTTCCTTGTTGCGTTCAATTACGGCAGGGTTTTCCCAGTCGGCCTGAGAAAACAGGCTGAGAGGTGACAAGATGAGTATGCCAAGAAAAGCCAGAATTTTTTTTGAAAGCTTGTTCATGAGGAAATTTTTTAAAGGCTGAATTTTATTAGATGCTTTTTTAATTTTTTCAATAATGGTTTACAAAAAACGAAGCCAATATCCGGCTTTTTACGAGAAAGTTTTGCTAAATTGTATTGGTTTTTTTGCTTTCTGTTCACAATCTAACCTAAAATCCTGTCAAAAATAAATACTTATTAAAAATTATTTCTACTTTTGATTAACTTTTTTATAATATTTATTTTTGTTAAACTTGTTGTCAACCATCTACGCCATGAATGGAGAAGAAAAGGTAAACGGGCCCAACTATAAAAAGTATCTTCTCAAGAAAACCGTTCTTGAGATTTTTTACCGCCAGGGTTACCAAACCATCGCTGACCTTTGCGAGGCCACCAATAATAGTATCCCAACCATTACCAACCTGATGAATGAACTTACGGCCGAGGGCTGGGTAAGTAATTTTGGGATTGGGCAGTCGAAGGGAGGGCGCAAACCCATTCTCTACGGTATTAATGCTGATTATGGGTATATTTTTGGCATTGACCTGAGCAGGCAATTTACCCGGCTATGCATTTTTAACCTTCATAATGAACAAGTTTGCGAAATGGTTGAAGTACCTTCTGGGCTTGATACAACCGACGAGATTCTGCAAGTATTAAAGACCGAGGTAAAAAAAGTGCTGAAGGAAAATAAAATCAGCAATGAAAAAATTCTAGGTTACGGCATTGCCATACCCGGGCTTATTGATATTAAAAAGGGTGTAAGCTACAGCTATAAGCAGTTTGGAGAAGAGCCCCTGCGTGAAACTTTCAGTCAGTTGCTGGGTCGTCCGGCTTATATTGAACACGATACCAAGATCATGGTGCTGGGCGAACTTTGGTTTGGCCTGGCAAAAAACTTTAGCAATGTGTTGTTTGTCAATATCGGGTCGGGTATAGGCCTGAGTATGATCTTGAATGGAGAGTTGTATCATGGCCACTCGGGTTTCTCAGGTGAGTTTGGCCACATTCAGATGGATTGCGACGGCGAGTTATGCTATTGCGGGAAGATAGGCTGCCTCGAAACCATTGCTTCAGGTACGGCGCTCGTTAAACGCGCCCAAAAGAAAATTGCCGAAGGTAAAAATACCATTATCAGAAAACTGGCCAATGATAAACCAGGTGAAATAAATCAGCGAACCATTATTGAGGCCGCCCACCTGGGCGATCAATTTGCCATTGAACTGCTTGAGGAGGCCGGTGAAGTGTTGGCCAAAGGCATTTCAATCCTTATACACCTTTTTAACCCCGAAGCCATTATCATTGGCGGACAAATGGCCGAAGCAGAAAACCTTATCAAAGACCCCATTTACCAGAAGTTGAGTAAATACACCATGCTTCGCCTTAAGCAGGATACCCAGATTTTGGTTAGCGAACTGAAAAAGAGGGCCAGGCTAATGGGCACCTTGCCAGTGGTTATGACCAAAGTGTTTGATTTCGAACAGGAATAGTTTTTGGAGAACATAAAAAAACCTGCCCACGGGCAGGTTTTTTTATGTTCGTTTTTAACCTCCGTTTAAGGCAGGCTTTCAAAATCAATAGCCGGACTAATAAATTTCGGAGTGCGGTTAAAATGTATGTCGGGGTTGGTGGTTTCGTCAAAGAATCCACAATTTTTCAGGAAAAAGCCATGCTCGTCACTTTTTATCCCACCCGCAAAATCAAGGCGTGCCTTGTCGCGGCCTGTTTGATCAACGGTAAATCTTGCCCTGGTCATTTCATGCCATTGACCATTTACATCGTAAGCCCATTGGTTGTTGTAATAAACCTCCCTGCCCAGCGGTCCGGTTCTGGTGCTGAAGTTTTCTAGAAATGAATGCAATCCGGTGGCAAAAGTATTGGTAAATGGCCTGCGCCAGCTTGCAATCAGTTTCCACTCACCCAGCTCAGGGGGATAGATCCAGGCAGTGTAATCGGTCTTATTGTCACCTGCAGGTTCAATTTTTACCAGGAAACGATAGGTATTGCCTGTAATCCAGTTGTACCTGAGGAAACTCTGCCCCCCAGAGCCCTCGTTTCCAAATTCTTGCGCAATCACTTCATCGCCTTTGCGCAATAATACCACCCTGTATTCTGGGGGAATTTCGCTCGGATTATCCGTTTGGTAAGGACTCCAGATCGAAAACAGCACCCTGCGCTCGGTGGCTGAATTGACCTGAATGCCAAAATATCCTTGTGAAAAGCCATTGGCCATGAAATAAGATCCAATTATATCGTTTCCCTCGGTTATGGTCATTTCATTATAATAATACTTTATGCTTGCAGCGGCTTGCGGCACCTCATATGAAAGGTGAACCGACGGGCCGCGACGTCCCCAGTAAAAATAATCTTCGTTAATATAATTAACTCCGCCTGCAGTGGCTGAACCTCCAAGTGTTATGTCACTTATCTCAGCATAGTTAAGGCTTTCTTTGCTGACCCCTTTAAGATCAACATAGTAATAGCCGGTCTTGGTAATATTATAGGTTCCAACATAAACGGTTTTAAATTCCTGGCCAGTTAACTGCAATTCCATCTCTTCCTCACCAAAGCTGAATTTTACCACTGATGTACCTGTATTAACCTTAAGTCTTAACCCAATATGAACTTCGCCTGTGCGCTCCAGACGAAACCAGGTGCGCAAAACCAAGCCGCTGTCGGTCCAGTTTTGTTCACCAATATTAAAAACCTGCTGTTGAGCAGTGCCGGGGTTTCTCAAGTACCAGCTATTACCCTGTATGGGTATGGCTGTGTTCATTGGTGGGTCAGGCTTAGGGGGCTCTTCAGTTTTTTGACATGACATAGCTGAGGCAATTACAAAAAAACTGAGTAAATAAATTACCCGCAATCCAGCTCTTTTCATATTAAGGGGTTTTATATTTAAGGAAATTGGCTTGATAATTCGTTGTGAATATAAGGGCAAATATATTAATATTTTTTAGAAAGAAGCTAGTAGTTTATTTTAAAAAAATCTAAACTATAAAAAATAATTAATCTTATTAAAAAAAATTAATAAAATACTTGCTTTTGGTTTAATTAATTTAATAATTTTAACACCATGTTAACCTTCTCTTAACAAGTTGAAATACTACTAGGGTTAATGTATTGTAAATCAGGTTGTTAAAAAATTAATTGAACATTTCTAACCAAGAAAAGAAAACCAAACCGGGAAGAATTTCCGGAAAGATTAACCAAAAACGAAAAGAACATGAAGAATTTGAAAGCAGCTTTTGTGATGATCCCAATGCTTTTTTTGGGATTGGCTGTCATTTTTTACAGTTGCAGTAAAGATGATGGCAAATTGCCTGAGGTAACCACCATGGAGGTTACTGACATTACCAATAATTCTGCCTTTGGTGGCGGGGTTGTTACCAGCGATGGGGGCCAAAAAATTGTAGCCATGGGATTGGTTTGGGCCATCCATGAGAACCCCACCGTTTCTGATTTTTACACCAGCGTGGGTCAATACACCTTAGATGGTATAGCCGACAGGGAGTTTACCAGTGCCATTACCGGCCTTGAAAAAATCACCATGTATTATGCCAGGGCTTATGCTGCCAATGAAACCGGTGTTGGATACGGGCAAACCATTACCTTCGAAACGGATGAGTCTGGCATGATCATACACCCGCTTACGGCTGATATGATTGTTTGCTGGACCCAGGAAACCAGCGAAGGCCCAAAAGAAAACCTGGTTGATGGTAACCCCGGCACCTATTGGCACTCTGCCTGGTCGTCGGGTGTGCAGCCTTTGCCGCATTATATCCAAATTACTTTTCCTGAAGCCAAACCAATGGGTGGCTTTACCTATACGCATAGAAACCCAAGTGGCGTTGGTGGTCGGCCCACTCAATTCGATCTGCAAACCAGCAATGACCTTGAAAATTGGTCAACCGTTTGGACTTCGGAACCCGGGCTGCCAGTAACCCCTGTTGATGAAGCTGTAACCCTGCTTTTCGATCAGAATTTCTCTTCAAGGTTTTTTCGCATCAGGATACTGACCAACTCCGGGAGTACCACATTTACTTACTTGAGTACTATTACTGTGTTCGAAATGAGGAACTAAAACTAATCATCAACTTTCTCAATCCAAAAATAACAAACATGGAAAATACAATTTTAAATGTTTTTCAAAGGAAAAACCAAGCGGTCAGCAAGGTTCTGGGAAGCCAGCTCCTGGCCATTCTGATAATGGTTGTGGTGCTGACCTCGGGTTTCGCTTCTCCGGCATTTGCCATGCAGCAGCTGACCGTTACCGGACGTGTGGTCGATGCCAACACCAATGAATCGCTACCGGGGGTAAATGTGGTAATTAAAGGGACTACCATTGGTGCTACTACTGATATTTCAGGAAGTTTCCGGATTGAAGTAGTCAGCCCCAATGCCATACTGGTGTTTTCATATATAGGTTATGAAACCTTTGAAATACCGGTTGATGGTCGCTCAATAATTAATGCAGCCCTGACACCAAGTATCGACCTTCTTGATGAAATTATTGTTGTTGCATACGGAACCGTTGCGCGCTCAAACCTTACAGGATCGGCTGTGGCTATCTCAGGAGATGACCTGAAGGATGTTTTTGCACCCCGCGTTTCTACTCTGTTGCAGAGCAAGGTGGCAGGCGTTTATGCCAGGAGTGGCTCCGGTCGCCCCGGATCAACTGCCGCCATTAACATAAGGGGAAAAGGCTCAATAAATACTACCAACGCACCGCTTTGGGTTGTTGACGGTATTGCTCTTGGCCATGGAGAACCTAACATAAACCCTGCTGATATTGAAAGCATCACCGTACTGAAAGATGCATCTGCAACCGCCCTTTACGGATCAAGGGCTGCAAACGGCGTTATTTTAATTCAGACCAAAACACCCGAAAAAGGTGTTTCAAAATTAAATATGAGTGTTAACCGTGGATTCACTACCCTTAGCCAGGGTAACTTCTCTTTGATGGACTCTCAAGAGTTATATGATTACCATTCCCTTTGGAACAACAGCAACTGGTTTAACTCAAGCCTGCTCGGATCCAATACCGACTGGATTGATATTGCCACACAGGTTGGCGTTGCCCAGGAGTATAATATGTCGTACAATGGTGGAACCGAAAGAGTCAGCGCATTTGTTTCTGGATCCTACTATAATGAGTCAGGAGCCATTAAAGGTTACGATTATGAAAGGTATTCAGCAATTATTAACCTGAATATTAATGCCACCGACCGGCTCACCTTAAGGGCCAACCTTTCGGGCAATATGACCAATACCGACAACCGGGAGCACAGTCTTTACAATGCCTACACCTATCTGCCCTGGGATAAGCCATATAAAGAGGATGGATCCATTATTCTTCCTGAAGTTGATACCGAATACAACTGGCTGGGCCGCGACCAAAGCAACTACCTGTATAACCTGCAGTGGAACTACGGTTTGGGAAGGTCAAGTATTTTCAGGCTGAACATTGGCGGGGACTACAAGATAACCGACTGGCTCACCTTCAGTTCGATGAATAATGTGAATCTTGGTTTTGGCGGCAGCGAATGGTATACTGATCCTCGCTCAACCGGCGGCTGGGCCACCAATGGTGGTTTATATGGTGCATCAAGTTTTTCAAGAGACCGCTTCACCAACCAGATGCTTCGCTTTACCAACAATTTTGGCGCTCATGCAGTGAATGCTTTCGTTGCATGGGAATTTGCTGATACGCATTATGAAGATATTTCAGCAACCGGTCATGGCATTACTGCAGGTCTTTCCGTACTGAATACAACCGCTTCTGCTGCAAGTGTTGGTGGATATAAACTGCAAACCGCCCGCCAGAAATTGCTTTTCAGCACCCAATATGTATTCGATAATAAATACATGGCCACCCTTTCACTGAACAGAGAAGGTTCTTCCAGCTTTGGTGATGAGAACAAATATGGTAATTTCTGGTCGTTTAGTGGTGGCTGGAACCTGCACTACGAAGAATTTATGAGCAATTTGGGCTGGTTAAACGTTTTAAAGCTTACCGCAAGTTACGGGCAGGTGGGTAACTCTCCCAGCGCATTCCCGCATTTGGGGTATTACGAATTAACCGGGCAATATGCAGGCAACCCTGCAGCACGGCCTTATCAGCCAGCCAACCCATTTGTAAGATGGGAAAGGACTACCACCATGAACTTTGCCGTTGAAACAAGGGTGTTTAACAGGCTAACTGCAAACATTGACCTGTATCAGCGAAATAACGCAGGTTTGCTATATTATGTGCCCTTGTCATCAATGACTGGCTACACAGGCATTTGGGAAAACATTGGCCAGATCAATAACAAGGGTCTTGAAATGTCGCTGGTGCCCGAAATTGTAAAAACAAAGGATTTCCAGTGGACCGTGAACTTTAACATTGCCTTTAACCGCAACAATGTTGCCGAGCTGTATGAAGGCCAGCCCATCTCTTCGGGTAACATTCGTATTGAAGAAGGCAGGGATATGGATTCCTATTACATGAGAATTTGGCACAGTGTGAACCCTGGAAATGGTGATCCGCTCTGGGAAAGGCTCGTTACAAATAGTGATGATGTTCAAAACCTTGAAATTACCAACACATACGCTAATGCCAGCTTACAATTTGCAGGTCTTACAAGTTCGCCCGACTTTACTGGCGGTTTGATCAATAACATTAGTTACAAGAATTTCGCTCTTAATGCCAGTATCGGTTTCGTGCAGGGTGTTTACCTGTACCACAGCGATCGTCAGTTGTTCGACAGCGATGGGAACTATCCCACCTTTAACCATATGAACCTGGCCAAGGACTGGTCGCGCTGGGAAAAGCCGGGTGACATTGCCACCCACCCCAAACCCATAATGGGCGGTAACCGCGATGCCAACAGGCCTTCTACCCGCTTCCTGGAAAATGCAAGCTACCTGAGATTAAGGAACGTTACCCTTTCTTACCAGCTTCCTGCACATCTTCTTCAATTGGCCGGGTTCAGGCAAACCAGGATTTTTGTCAGCGCCGACAATATGTTAACCATTACTCAATGGTCAGGGATGGATCCCGAAACTGCCGCACTATACCCATTGGCCAAGAAGTTCCTTGTTGGTTTGAACATTGAGTTTTAAGCCTATTATTCATCAAAAAAAGAAAAAACAATGAAAAACATAAAAATAATCATTCTGGCCCTTGTTACAATCGGTTTCGTGGGCTGCGACATCGACAGGCTACCTTTTCAGGATCTGGCTGATGAACAGGTTTTTTCCAGTGAATTAGGGCTGGAAGGAGCTGCCCTGGGTACCTATGCCATTCTGAAACAAAACACCTTTATGCGCCCTTACCATTTTCATGGCGAATATGGTGGTGATAATATTGCTTTGAGTGGTGCAACTACCGACCACCTGTATTTTATGTACAACTTTCAGCATGTTCCGAATAATTACCACCTGAATAGTCTATGGACAGATTCATACAGGGGTATTATTAATTCAAACAAGATCATTGAGTTTGCCGAACGCGGCGTTTCTTCTCGTATGGATCACCTGATTGGTGAAATGTTTTATTTGCGTGCGTTTTTCTACCATACCCTGGTTAATATCTGGGGAAGGCCCTATACTCAAAACCCGCAAGGCAACCTGGGGGTTCCGGTAAAAACCGATACCGACCGTTATAATCTGCCGCCAAGGGCGCCGGTTGCTGCTTCCTACAACCTGATTGTTGAAGACCTGAAAGCTGCGGCAAACTTAATGAAGGGCTACCAGCGGCCTGCATCTGAGTATCGCATTTATGCGTCCAGAGAGGCGGCTTGGGCTTTGCTTTCAAGGGTTTACTTGTATATGGAAGAAAACGATCTTGCCATTGCCTATGCCGATAGTGTCATTAACTCTGGAAAATTCTCCCTTCTTCAGGGCGAAGCCTTTACCAAATACCCAACCTTTGTTCCTGAAGATAACGCTGAAACTATTTTTGCATGCCGTTCTCTCAAGGATGAGGACAACTACCATTGGTTTGCAGTTGGCGGCATGTATGCCCGTATTGATGGTGTTGGCTGGGGCGAGATGTATGCCTCGCAGCCCTACCGCGACTTGGTGGGCAGGTATCCCCAGGACCTGAGGAACCAGTTTATTAATCCGCAGTATGCAGCGGGCACCGATGCGCAGGGTAACCCGCATATGTGGATCACTTACATTGCTACAACTGATCAGGCATTGCAGAAAAAGATGTTTGTAACCTACAATGTTACCCAGAATACCGAAGGCGACTGGACCTATACTAAAGGCGGGCAGACCCACGTGGTTCAGACTGAGGAAGAAAATGGTGAAACCCTCTATTACATTTTTGAGAACAATGTAAAAACCTATGTTAAGCTTGAGCGCAGAATGCTTATGCGTAACGGCTATCCGCTGTATTATGTTTTGAAGTGTTCTAACCAGGAGGGTCAGCCTCAGCTATGGTCGCCGGTTATCTCGCGCCTTGCTGAATTGTACCTCAACCGCGCCGAGGCATATGCGAAGCAAGGCAATGAGGCCGCCGCACTCAACAACATTAACGTTATTCGTCAGCGTGCTGGGATTCCGCTTTTTGGCCTAGATATTCAAGTGCCTCCGAGCCAAACTGTTTTGGAGATAGTGCTTGAAGAAAGACGTCTTGAATTGGCTTATGAAGCACACCGCAGGTACGATGTGTTCCGAAACGGCCTTACCCTCGACCGCAGGTACCCCGGCACCCACGATCGCGGAACACCATTGATGACAGTTTCGCCAGATCATCCAAGGGTGGTGGAATTTATTCCTGAAGCACAGATTCTTGCTCAGCCTAACCTCGAGCAGAATCCATAATCTCTTATCTTTGGGGGGTCTGTTTCGGGCATTATTTGCCCGGAGCAGTCTCTCCAAAAAGCCCAAGGGCAAAGAGGAGGTTAATTTTTCAGGAGTAATTAACCAATAATCAAAAAAAATGGATCTCAACAACAACAAACAGAAAAACCAGAAGTATCTGCTTCCCCTTATTATTATTGGGGTAATGTTCTTTGTTATTGGCTTTGGTGTCGGCATCAGCGGCTTCCTTACACCAGCCCTGCGCTCAGCTTTCGACCTGACCACTGGCCAGTCTTACCTGGTTACGGCAGCTATCTTTTCTGCCTTTGTGGTTTTCGGAAGGCCGGCCGCATGGGTCATTACAAAACTGGGTTATCGCAAGGCTATGTTCATCGCCTTTGCCATTATGGCCCTGGGTATGCTTTTGTTTGTGCCCTCGGCACGCAGCATCAGCTTCCCCTTGTTTTTAGTTGCCCTGTTTGTGGGTGGTATTGGAAATACCCTGCTGCAGGCTGCCGTTAACCCTTATGTAACCATTATTGGGCCTATGGAGAGCGCTGCCATGCGCATGAGCCTTATGGGCATTATGAACAAAATGGCATGGTGGATTGCTCCCGTTTTTCTGGGTCTGTTTATAGATTTACAGAATGTTCGCCTGGATGATGTGGTATTACCATTTTACCTGGTAACAGGCATTCTGCTTCTGTTAGGTGTTGGCGTTTATTTTGCCCCACTGCCTGAAGTGAAGGCCGTTGGCGAAGAGGAAACCCTTGAATCGGATCTTGCAAGTTCATCCTATTCAAGAGGAAAAACCAGCATTTTTCAGTTTCCGCATTTGCTGCTTGGCGTTTTGGCTCTTTTCCTCTATGTGGGTATTGAAACGCTTCCAATGGCCTCCATTATTGATTTTGCCAGGATTACCTTTGGAGATGCACCAAATCTTGAGGGGTATGCAAAATTTGTAACTATTGGTCTGGTTGCCGGTTATTTATTCGGTGTGTTTACTATTCCGAAAATATTGTCACAAACCACGGCCTTGGTTCTTTTTTCAGTTTTGGGCATTGGCTCAACATTGCTGCTGGTTTTAGCTCCCGCCAATTATGCATTTTACTGCCTATTGCTGGTTAGCTTTTCCAACTCGCTTATGTGGCCGGCCATTTGGCCGCTTGCAATAGCCGATCTGGGCCGTTTTACAAAGATCGGTTCGTCGCTTCTAGTAATGGGTATTGTTGGGGGTGCATTCATTCCGTTGATTTTTGGGTTTCTGGTCGACCTTAACAAGGGTGTGGCAGAAACAGCCTCTGTGGCAAACTACCAGTCAGCGTATTGGATCCTTCTCCCATGCTATCTGTTTATCCTGTATTTTGCGCTGCATGGGCATAAGATTCGCACCAAATAGCGCTTTGATCATTGATTGATCCGGAGTTAATAAAAATTGTTTTTATGTTACCTGATATAGTTAAAAAATTCTTTCCCTACCACACCGTTTCCGAAATTAAGCCTTTTGGAGATGGTCACATTAATGATACCTACAAGCTTGCATTGGAAGGTGATGCAGCGCATTATATTTTGCAACGAATAAATACCAATGTATTTAAAGACCCTCAGGGGATCGCCGAAACGCACCTGAAGATTCAGGAAGTGGTTGCAAAAAGGGATTACGCGCTTACGATTGCTAAGCTTTTACCAACGGCTGATGGCAAACTGATTCATTTTGATGATGAAGGGAATGCCTGGCGCGTAACAACCTTTATTGCCGGTTCATACACGGTGGATGTGGTTGAGGAGCCGTGGCAGGCATTCGAGGCCGGCAACGGGTATGGATGGTTTGTAAAAGCATGTGATGGCCTTGATGCTTCAGGTTTTAAGGAAGCCATCAAGGATTTTCACCGGTTGTCTTTTCGCATTTGGCAATTGAACGAGGCCATTGCCGCAAACAAAGCAGACCGGCTCGCTGCGGTGCAGAATATTGTTGATTTTTTCAAAGCACGTGAAGGAAGGCTGAGTTTGATTGAGGCCCTGGTTGATGAAGGGAAAATTCCATTGCGCGTGGTACATAACGATACCAAGATTAATAACCTGCTGTTCAGGGGCCAGAAAGCTGCCGCAGTCATTGACCTTGACACGGTGGGTCCCGGAATCATCTTTTATGATTACGGCGATGCCCTTCGAACAGGTGCCAGTACAGCTGCCGAAGACGAGAAGGACCTGAGCAAGGTTGGTTTTAACATGAACTCCTTTGCCGCTTTTACTAAGGGATACATGGGCCAGGTAAACCCAATTGTTACAGAAAATGAAGAGCAGCATTTTTTTCTGGCCCCTGTGCTAATGACCTATATTATGGGAATAAGGTTTCTGGCAGATTACCTGAACGGCGATGTGTATTATAAAACAGCCTATAAGGAACATAATATCGATCGTTGCAAAGTGCAGAAAAAGCTCATTGAATGCATGGAGGAAAAGGAAGGTGAGATGAAAGCCATCATTGAAAAAGCCCTCCAAACACTGCCCGAAAGCAGAATAATGGTCATCAAAGAATAAAGAAATATGGTATTCCGGGGCCGGGTTGGCCCCGGGTGCCACATTTGTTGATTCAGTTTATAATTTTAAAACCCTGAATAATGAACAAATTTTTTAATATCCGGCTAATTGTAGTTCTCCTGATTTTCGTAGGCCTGGCAGCCTGCAATAATGGAAAGAAGGAAACAACAGAAAAATTATTCACTGCGGTGGAGGTGTTTCCCACCCCGGCCCGCCCTGCCGGTCAAACCCATGTGCTTGAACTCAGGGCTGAACCCATCGACACTGTTCGGGTAGCCATTATCGGCCTCGGAATGCGCGGACAGGGTGCCGTTCGCAGGTTAAGCTACATTGGAGAAGCCAAAATCGTTGCTCTTGTCGATGTGGTGCCAACAAGCGTTGAACGTGCACAGCTTACGCTTGAACGCATGGGCCGGCCTGCTGCAGATAGTTACACCGGCGAAGAGGCCTGGAAAGAAGTATGCGAGCGCGACGACATTGACCTTATCTACATTTGCACGCATTGGGACCTGCATGCCCCCATTGCAGTTTATGCCATGGAGCATGGCAAGCATGTAGCTACTGAAATCCCTGCCGCACTGACCATTGATGAGGCATGGCAGCTGGTTAACACCGCTGAAAGGACCCGCCGCCACATGATGATGCTCGAAAACTGCAACTACGATTTTTTCGAAATGGCTACCCTTAACATGGTGCAGCAAGGCCTGTTCGGCGAGATCGTGCATGCTGAAGGCGCCTACATCCACGACCTGCGTTCCATGCTGTTTGCCGAAGAAGGCGAGCCCGGACACTACTGGGATATGTGGAGGCTTAAGCACAATGAAAAGAAGGATGGAGCCCTTTATCCCATGCACGGACTCGGACCCCTTGCCCACGCCCTTAACATTCACCGTGGCGACCGCATGGAATACCTGGTATCCGTGTCCAGCGGACAGTTTGGCCTTACCGAATATGCCAATGAAAAATTTGGGGCTGACTCAGACTATGCCCAACGCGATTATAAAAAGGGCGACATGAGCACTACCATTATCAAAACGGCCAAAGGTAAAACCATCAAAATTCAGCATGATGTAACCAGCCCCAGGCCTTACAGCCGCATACACATGCTCAGCGGAACCAAGGGCTTCGCCCAGAAATGGCCACGCAGAGGCATTGCATTGGAACCCAATGGCCACAATTGGCTTTCTGACGAAGACCTTGCTGCACTGCTCAGCGAGTATGAACACCCCATCGTTAGGGAAGTGGGCGAAAAAGCACGGCAGGTAGGCGGGCATGGCGGCATGGATTTTATTATGGATTACCGGCTGATTTACTGCCTGCACCACGGACTCCCGCTCGACCAGGATGTGTATGATGCGGCCGAATGGTCGGCAATAATTGAACTCTCGCAGGTTTCTGTTGCCAACCAGGGTATGCCGGTTCAGATCCCTGACTTTACCCGCGGGGCGTGGAACAAGCTTAAAACCGTTACTTATTATACTGTTGAATAAATGAATTCATTGGTTCTTTCGCATCAATGAATTAGTGTTTTCGCTTGAACGGAAACTTTTTTCCCCGTTTATCGAGGGTGCAGTTTCTTATTGATTGTTCTTTGTTTTTTAGTTTTAGTTGGTTGTGATCTTTGGGCAGGGGTTTTCCTGCCCAGAGATTTTTAAGGGGCCTCCAGTGGTTAATGGACGGAAAGAGCAAGGATTTGGACCTGACTGGAAAACCCTTGGCGTTTTTTTAAGGGCTCAGAGCATTATTGAAGTGATTTTGCATTAGAATTTTCTTAAAAAACCCGGGCATACCTGCCTGTGGCTTGCCAGATGGATTCAGGAAAAAAACACGAACGAATGAAGAAAATCCTGGTTACCGGAGGTACCGGGTACATCGGGTCGCATACCGTGGTTGCCCTTCAGCAGAGCGGTTACGAAGTGCTGATTGTTGACAACTTGTCGAACTCGGAGGAAACGGTGGTGGAGCGTATTGCGCAAATTACCGGCATAAAACCTGCTTTCACCCATCTCGACCTGTGCGACCTGCCCGGGCTTATGAAATTTTTTTCCGAAAACCCCCGTATTGAAGGAGTGATTCACTTTGCAGCCTGCAAGGCCGTGGGCGAATCGACAGAATTTCCCTTAAAATATTACCACAACAATCTGTTGGGACTTATTAACCTGCTTGAGGCCATGCAAAAGCACGGGTGCCACAAACTTGTTTTCTCCTCATCATGTACGGTATATGGCCAACCCGATGAATTGCCCGTTTCAGAAAATGCGCCTTTGAAAAAAGCCTTTTCTCCTTACGGGAATACCAAGAAGATTTGCGAAGACATCATCAACGATCATTCTGCCACTTCCGACCTGAAGGCCATTTCGCTGCGTTACTTCAACCCCATTGGTGCGCATCCTTCCGCGCTCATTGGCGAGCTGCCGCGAGGCATACCTAACAACCTGGTCCCCTACCTTACCCAGACTGCCATCGGTAAACGTGTAACGCTGCTGGTTTACGGCAACGACTACAACACGCCCGATGGAACAGGCATCAGGGACTATATACATGTGGTCGACCTTGGCGAAGCCCACGTAACGGCCATTCAGCGTCTTGAAAAGGAAATAGCCACCGAAAAGGCAGAAGTATTTAACCTTGGCACCGGAACGGGCTACAGCGTGCTCGAGATCATCAAAACCTTTGAAAAAGTAAATGGGGTAAAGGTGAATTATACCATTACCGATCGCCGTCCCGGAGATATTGAAAAAGTATGGGCAAATCCCGAAAAGGCTAATATAATTTTAGAATGGAAAGCCAGACTGGACCTTGTTGATATGCTTCGCACGGCCTGGGCATGGGAGAAAAAGCTATCGGACGTTTCCTGATGGGTCAGGGTTGAATTGAAGCGGGGTATTCGCTGTTAAATTGGGCTTCACTTGCCCTGGCTTTTACGCGGGGTCCGGCCAGTTCATAATCAATTAGAGTTACCCTCACAAAGTCTTTACCCTTTTCAGTAGATTGGGCGCGCTGAAGATGAATGTGGCCTTTATTGGGATGGTTGTTAAGGATGGATGGCTGTCCCATGTAATTTCCTCCAAACACCATGGTTGCGTTAAGAGCCTTATAAAATGCTGCCAGTCTTGACTTTCCGCAAATGCCGGTAACATTGTCATCAGCGTCCTGCAATTCATCATAAATGACATATTTGATCAGTCCCTTTGCCTGAAACTTTTTTAATTCGCGAAAAAGCAGCGATTCTTTCGAAATCATACTTGCTCCGAGCACAAAATTAATCTCTGGTTGCAGGAGCTCGGCGTTTTTGTAATAATTTACCAGTTCAATGGCAAGTTGTGCGGCCAGTGCTGTTCCAAAACTCGATGAGATAATATTTATTTGGTCATACCCTTTAGTGTCAGACATTATCCTATCAAAGGCAAGCCTTATTTTTTTATTCTTTCTGGGGTTGGAAAGGGGCTTTTGCCCGTGCCATAGCCCCCAGGCAACATTATTTACAGAGTGTTGGCTTAATGGTTCTGAAACCAATACAAATCGGTCTTCCAGCAGAGCCTCCATATAGCTGCAAAAAGTAAGGGTGAATGCATTCGGAGAATGTTTCCCATAATATCCGCCGCCTGGGAAAAAATAAAACTTTTGGGTATTCTCACTCAAAGTGTTTATAAGACAGCCTGTAGCAGGCCTGTCCATTTCGTCACCTTGGGCCAAAGCAATCTGGGCGATGAGAATGCTCGCAATAATTTGGAGAGTAGGGAGTATGCACTTTTTCACAGCCCCTGGATTTTCTTCAACACAAAACAAACCAGCACATCCAAAAACTAATGTCGCATTAATGCAAATTTAAAAAATTAGTTTAAACAACTGTTCAGTTTTGTGGTTTTTTTGTGCCATGGAATAATATGCTAACGGCATGAAGATTTTGGGAAATTTCTTCCGGTTTTCTGAAGATTGTTGATACACATTGTGAAATTTAATTCACAGGTTATCCTTGAAGGCAAATGGCCGAAAAATATTTTAGATTACTGCAATGCCCATACTGCTTGCTTTTTCTCTTTCATGAGATTTCCTTTTGGGATTATGGCACGATTGTTTTATATATTCTGACCAAAACCTTTAAAACATATTAAAATGAAGCAGTATTTTAAATTTCTCGTCCTGGTGCTGGCCGTTTTCGTGATGGCTTCCTGTAATCAGCAGGAGAAGCAACTCCAGCAGGAGGTAGCCGAACTGAATGCAGAGCTTGAACAGCTCCGCCAGGAAACCCTGGAAAAAGAAGAGAACATCAATACTTTTTTTGAGTCGATGGCTCAGATTCGTGATAACCTGACCGAGATCAAGGTGAAGCAGAACCTTATCACAGAAGAAACACGCGGGCAGGATCAGGTTGGGCAGGATGTGCGCAAGCAGATTGAATCTGATCTGGAAGCTATAAGTAACCTTATGGACGATAACCGCAGGCGGCTGGCCGAGTTGAACCGGCAATTACGCAACTCAAATGTAAAAATTACCGAGTTTGAGGCCATGGTGGCAAGCCTTACCAGCGAAATTGAGGAAAAAAACATTGAGCTTGCCATGCTGCGCGACAATATGCATGAGATGAACATCTCGAACGTGGCCCTGGCCGAAACCATTGAAAAGCTTGAAGAAGAAAACACCGAGAAGCTGCAGGTAATTGAAGAAAAAACCGAGCAGCTCAACACAGCCTACTTTACCTATGGCACACGCCGCGACCTGGAAGAAAAGGTGATTATTGAAAAATCGGGTGGGGTGCTGGGTATTGGCCGCACTTTTCTGGTCAATTCAAACATCAACCGGGACTATTTTACCAGACTCAATATAACCCAGGTTGACAAACTACAGGTTCCCGGCAAAAATCCTCGCCTCATAAGCAAACACCCCGAAGGAAGCTATGTGTTGCAGAGCCTCGAAGAGGAAGGTAGCCAGATCATTATCGAAGATCCTGATCAGTTCTGGAGCACCACGAGGTATTTGGTGGTAAGTATCGACTAAGCCCGGAAATCTATATATTGCCCTGACTCCCCCTTGTCAGGTTTATTTCCTTGCTTCAAAGGCTGGCTGTTTTGGCCGGCCTTTGGCTTTTTTATTTGTAATATGAACTATATTTGTGTGCAGCAAAGGCAGGCAACCCGAGTTAAACCGTATTTTTCCCCGAAAGGGAGAGTAAATTATTGCGAAGGCTGCCTGCAGTTTGGCTTTTACCGAAGCTAACACAACAGGTAAAGATGAAAAAGAAGGTATTGATTGTCGACGACGACGTGAGCTTTTCCGTGATATTAAAAACCTTTCTTGTCAGGCAAGGTTTTGAGACCGATGAGGCTTCTTCTTCGAAGAAAGCCCTGGAGAAGATCAAAGCGACACAATACGATGTGATCCTGACCGACTTCAGGCTTCCCGACCAAAATGGCATCGAGCTTTTGAAAAGCATCAAGGAAAAATCGCCCGATTCGCTGGTGATTCTAATGACCGCCTATGCCGACATTCGCATGGCAGTGAAGGCTATTAAGCATGGTGCTTACGAGTATGTGGCCAAACCTGTGAACCCCGACGAGCTGCTTTCGCACATAAAGGCCGGCCTTGACAAGTACGCCGAATTCGGGGCCCAGGAGGCAAAAAAGCCTGCAAAGCCGAAGACGACCAGTCAGAAAGGTTTTGGATATGTGGAAGCCGTAAGCAAGGAGTCTAAGGCCATTCATGAGCACATCGACCTGGTGGCAGCCACCGGTATGTCGGTAATTATTCAGGGCGAAAGCGGAACCGGCAAGGAATACATTGCCCGCCACATTCACGAAAAGAGCCAGCGCCACTCAAAGCCCTTTGTGGCTGTCGACTGCGGCGCACTGTCGAGCGAACTGGCTGGCAGTGAGTTTTTCGGGCACATAAAGGGCTCGTTTACAGGTGCCATCCAGGACAAAACCGGGCAGTTTGAAGCCGCAAACCAAGGCACCCTGTTTCTTGACGAAATCGGCAACCTTTCGTATGATATCCAGGTGAAGCTGCTCAGGGCCATCCAAGAAAGGCAAATCAGGAAAATCGGAAGCAACAGCACCGTTCCGGTTGATGTAAGAATCATTACGGCCACCAACGAAGACTTGCAGCATGCGGTAAAGCAGGGCAGCTTTCGTGAAGACCTCTACCACAGGCTCAATGAGTTCAGTATCTCGGTTTTGCCACTGCGCGAAAGGAAGGATGATATCCGTTTGTTTGTCACACATTTTCTGGATGTAGCCAACCAGGAGCTTGGAAAGGACGTGAACCATGTGCCCGATTCTCTGATGGATATTTTTGTTAACTACAGCTGGCCGGGCAATATCAGGGAAATCAAGAATGTGATCAAACGGGCGGTTTTATTATCGAAAGGGGGGGAGCTGGACAAAACGGCGCTTCCAAGGGAAATCATCTTTTCGGCAATTAAGAACTCCGAAGAAACGCCCGAAACCGAGCATGACCTGAAAAGCCAGACCGAAAAAACCGAGAGGGAGATTATTTTGGCCACCCTGCAAAAAACGAAATATAACAAGTCGAACGCTGCCAAGCTCCTCAACATTGACCGCCGGACACTTTACAATAAGTTGAAGCAACACGGGATTTCCCTCGATTAGATTTTACCTTGCCACAATGTGCCGCCCCAAAGCAATTTCTTTTATATCAACTTCCAGCAAGTCGATCAGTTTTTTGCTTACTGCAATGAGGCCGCTTACGCTTTCTTGCAGCTCCTTGTTTGAAGCCTGACCCCCTTTCAGCCGGTTTATCTTATCCAGAAAAAGCATGGCCTTCTCTGCCTTCAGCAGGCCGAACATATTGCTCATTTTGTGCGCCACAAGGAAAATACCCTCCCGGTTGTTATTCTTCATGAATTCCTGTAGCTTAAAAATATTCACCCTGGTGTCTTTAATGAACACTTCAATGACGGGAAGTATGGAATTGGGGTCGAGGCTGGTAAAGGCAATCAGCCCTTCCAGGTCATAAAGTTTCTCTATACCTTTCTGGGTGGAACCCGGCAGAAATATTTCTTGTTTTTTTTCAGATGCCTGTGCCGCACTAAGTCCTGTCTCGGGCAGTGAGAGCAACTCCCTGACTTTTGTTAGCAGCAGGTTTTCATTTATGGGTTTCAGCAGGTAGTCTTCTATGCCGCTTTCATTTATTTCTTTAAGGTTTTCAGTGGTAATGTCGGCTGTGCAGGCCAGCACCGGCGTGTTGGCATTGATGGCGCCAGCTTCGGCACGCAAAGCCCTTATCATTTTCACCCCGCTGATGCCGGGCATTTGCATGTCGGTAATTATGAGGTCGAATTTTTCCTTGCGGAGCTCCTCTAGGGCTTCCCTGGCATTTTCGGCTTCCGCAATGGTTATGCCTTTAATGGGGTTGAACACCGACCGCATCAGCAAATGGTTCAGTTTGTCGTCGTCCACCAGCAAAATATTTGCTATGATGTTGCCATGGCTTTCGGGTTCCTGCTGCTTCCTTTCTTCAGCGGGCAATTCTGTTACCTGCAGGGGAAGAAAAACCGAGAAGATAGAACCCCTGCCCGGCTGACTCGAAAGCTCAATGCGGCCGCCCATGGTTTCCACCAGTTTTTTGGTGATGGATAGCCCCAGGCCCGTGCCCTTGTGCTTGCGGGTGCTTTCGTTGTCGCCCCGGGCGAATTCTTCAAAAATATGCTCCTGATCGGCCTCAGAAATGCCTATGCCGGTATCGGAAACCTTAATGAAAAGGTTGTTGGTGCCGGTGTGGTCTTCGTAAAGGGCATCGGCCAATTCGATCTGAACCGCGCCCTCATTGGTGAATTTTATGGCGTTGCCGGCAATATTCAGCAAAACCTGCTTCACGCGAATGGGGTCGGCAAGCACCATGGGATGCTTTATTTGGCTGGTATCAAGACTGAAATCCAGCCCTTTTTCCCGGGCAATCACCGTTAAAGTCTGATATACTTCGCGGGCAATCTTACCCAGATCGGCAGGCACTAGTTCCAGGGTAATCTTTCCGGCTTCAATCCTGGAAAAGTCAAGGATCTCGTTTACAATATTGAGCAGATGCTCCGACGATTGATGAATGGCACTGACATAGGTTTCAGGGTCCGTTTCGAGTCTTACCTTTTTAAGCTGATTTGAAAAGCCTATGATGCTGTTGAGTGGGGTGCGTATTTCGTGGCTGATGCTGGCCATAAAACGCTGTTTGGCCAGTACCATTTGCTCGGCCTTTTCCTTCTCGCGCAAAAGCTGTTTTTTGTAAAACCGGCTTTTGTTTACGTCGTTGATCAGCAGCCACGACAAGGCCAGTAGCACCAGCATAAAAAGAACAATGGTTATAAATATTTTCCTGGTGGTGGTAGCTACCGATGAGCGGGCCGTTTCGGCTACCATGGCGGCATTTGCGCTTTCGTAATCTTCCAGTATGGTGACGTACTCCCATATTTGGTCCATCACCTTTTTGTCTTCCAGCAGTATGGTGTTTTCGATCCGTTGCATTTGCTGCATGCTTGCCAGGCGCGACTGATCCAGGCTGGTCAGAGTGCTTTCCAGTGCCTGCCTCAGTTCTTCGTTGTTCAGGTAGCTTGCCACAGCGGTATCAATGGCCACTTGATCTGTTGTCTCTTCGACCAAAACGTTCTCCTCGGGGCGGGGCTCGCTAGCGGGAATTTCTTCACCTGCTTTTCGTCCCGAGAAAAAGTCTCTAACCCTGCTGAAGAAGTTGTTTCTTTGCTCCCTTATTTCTTCCTGCGAGAGGCCCAGGGTGTCGGTGGGGGCTTGGCTGACGGGTCTTTCCTCCGTTGCCTGAGGTAGCCGAGGCTCTTCGGCCGTCAGGAAAATCTTGTCTATGACCCCTTCATAAAATACTGAACCCTGATCCTGCTTCTTCAGGTCAATAAGTTGTTCGAGCAACCTGGTTTTGTTAAGCAGCTGGGTGTTTATCGAGTCAATGGTTTGTAAAAAGTACGGGTCATAATCCGCCAGCTGATACAATGAATCTACCATCCCATTTATGGCTGAAAGCGCTTCGAAGTAGGCATCCAGATAAATTTCCTGCTGGTTGAGAGTGTACGACCTGATGTTGCTTTCTGCCTGGTAAATGGAGGAAATCATGTCGTGCAACAGTCCTATGCGTGCATTGGGTTGGGCCAAGGCATCAGATGATTGTGTCAGTTGGCGAAAACTACCGAAAGTGAAAAAAAGTATGGAAGAAATCAGCACCAGGATTACCGCATAGCTCAGCAGCAGCTTGGTTTTGATTTGGCTTTCACCTTTTGTGTGGTTATCCATTGCAAAACAAATTTTTATTTCAGAATGCCTGTGCCCTTAAATTTAAGGAATTATTCAAAACTGGTGATTATTACATATTGTGTTCTCCAAACGATCATACAAATAGTTTGCCTTTTAAACTCTTGGCACTGTAAATCAGTGCTTTAAGCCGTGATTGCAATTGTTAACTGGTTCAGGATACCCTTATTACGTGTACAATTTCATCACATTATGAAGGAAAATGCACAATATTGATTCTATTTCAGGCATTTGTAAGAATAAAAGACGCTCAACATAGCATCCTGATGCCCGGATAGTTGCGAGTAAAAGGGATTAAGAAAGGTCCGGAAAATCAGTGAAGAATTGATATTTTGATTGAAAAGACAGTTCCTTTTCGATTTTTGAGGTGTCAATTATTGAATGAAAGGAAAGATAATCGAGGGATTGAAGTGAGAAGGTGGTCTTTATTCCAAGGGCCTGTGTCAGGGAAATAATGCATCTAATTAACACCAAGGGAAGGTGAACGAAATGCACCTTATCTCCCGTATGCACGATCCCAATTTTTTCAAAAACCGCTTTAAGTAAATAAGGGTTTTTATCCGCCACGTTAAAAATGTATTTTCCGTTCTTTGATGCAGTAATAGCAATGGTTATAGCCTCAAGCAGGTTTTGGATATGGGTGAGGCTGGTTTTTACTTCCAGTTTTCCTGGCACAAAAAAGATCTTTCCCTTTATCAGCTTAATAATTCTGGGCATCAGCACCCTGTCGTTCTTGCCATAGACTGCTCGCGGCCTGAGTATGAAAACTGTTTCAATTCCAGAACCAGCCACTAAGGTTTCGGCGAGCAATTTACTTTTTCCATAAGGAGTTAAATTCAGTTGCAATGAAGCATCCTCTTCTTTTTTAAATTCTCCATCCCTGAAATCGTAAACAGATGAGGAGGAAATGAAAATGATCCTTTTACACCCCTTCAGGGCTTTAAGCAGATGCCCTGTTCCCAGAACGTTATGCTTCCTGAATTCCGCTTCACTGGCCTTGTCGTCCGCCAGGCCGGCACAATGAATGCAAACGTCGCATTCAAATGGAGGAATTTGCCTTGTAAGGTCGGCCTGAATGAAGGCAACATTCGGAAAGGCGTCAAAACGGTTTGTGAAGGACCGGCCCGTAGCAATAATTTTCAGATTAGAGTTTGATGCCAAATGCTCAGCCACTTCGCCTCCGATAAAACCCGTTGCACCAGTAACCAGAATTTTCATTGACCCTTTCGATTTGAAAGTATCTGTTGAAGTACTTTCCGGTTTACTTTTTTTTGCCTCCCGCTTCGGGGCAAAGTCATAAATACAACCCTGTCGGGCAGGGCCTCTTTGTCGATTGAACAGGGCCCTGACTTCAGCTTTTTCATGATTTCCTCCTTGTTGATACCACTGTCGGTTTCAGCAACCAACACAATTTCCTCGTCTTCCTTTTCGGGATTAAACACGCCCATAAGAACTGCTTCTGTTATGCCGCCAATGCGGTTGATCGTTGGCTCGTAAAGGCCGGGATAAATGTTGAAATTCCCCCTGATGATCATTTCCTTTTTCCGGCCCAGCAGCAAAATATCTCCTTTTTCATCGAGCTTTCCCCTGTCGCCGGTCGGATGAGGACGGGTGGCGTTAGGCATCATGAAATATTGAGAAAACAATTGATCAGATTCCACAAAAATTTCCTGATCATCGCCAAAACTGAGTCTTACTCCCGGAAACGGTTTTCCTACCAGGTCTCCTTCTCCGGAATAATCTGCTTTTTCGTGCCCATCCTGGCTGCATACTATCAGATTCTCCGTCATCCCATACAGACAAGTAATCCTGACATTTGGAGCCAATGGGATCAGTTTTTTCAGAAAGGAGGTGAATACCGGTGCCGAACCCAGATAAATATTTCTGATGCTTTCAGGAAAAAGAAGTGAATTTTTTGTAAGGTATTCGATCTGTGGAATGAAGTCACTGGGAGGCCCGAAAAGAGTAGTAATGTTATTGTCTCTGATAAACATGATTTTTCTTTTGGCCGACCATTCATTATCCCATAAAAAAACCTGGATGCCACTGTTAATACCGAGCAACATGAAATGGGGCAGGTGGGTTGCCAGGGAAAGGTCATTATTTCGTTTTAAAAGGCCAGAAAGGTGGTCAATGCTCTTCCCAAGACTGCTGAATGAATGCACAACCCCCTTCGGCTCCGTCAGGGTGCCGCTGGTATAGGTAAGCAGGAAAGGGTCATGTTCACTGGCCCTCTCCAAGCGGATGTCAGGAGCGGTATCTCTTAACAGGTGACGTATGTGGGTCTGTTTCTGCAATAAAGGCAAACAGGGACCTGCGGTAAACAAATTACACCTTTTCAGTCGTGGGAAGGAAGGCGTCGACTTCCGGAGTCGCATAACCAAATATTTCAGAACAGGGTGTTCATTAAGAAGCACCAGGCGGCTATCGGCAAAAGCATGCTGTGGGTTGAACTGCCTGAGTTTTGCCTGGAAATTGTCGCGGCCCATTTCTGGATCAATGATGGCCACCAGGGTACGAAGCATCATATTGGCATATATGATCTGCAAAAAGTCAACACCCGGTTTTACAGCCATCAGAACCCTGTCGCCTTTTTTTACGCCTTCCCCCTGCAAGGAATGGGCCATGCTTAAGCTGTCGGCCAGCAAGCGGCCGGCTGAAATTTTCCGACCACTGTCAGTAAGGACCGTCCTCTCCGGGTCAATCGTCCCTAGAATTTCAATGAATGAATTAGTGAAAAGCCCCATATTACCAGATAATGAACTGAACGGAGATACTGATACCTGCAGCTAGGCCTAGGATCATTACTTTATCGCCCTTTTTTATACGGCCTTCTTCAATGGCATCGTTCAATGCCAATGGAATGGATGTGGCCGCTGTATTTCCATATTTATGGAATGGGTTGGTAAATTTTTCAAGCGGCATTTCAATTCCATTTGCAATAACAGCGGGAATTGAGCTTGCCACCTGGTGGGTGATTACGCAATCAACCTCATCCTTTGTCCAGCCGGCTTCGGAAAAACATTCGTTGATAAAGGGCACCCCTTTTTCAATGAAAACATCTTTCATCTCCTTGGTCTTGCCTTCGAAATAGTATTTTTCGGGGCTTCTGAAAGCCATCGACCCACCGCCTTCAACGGTGCATAATGGCCAATACTGGCCCCAGGTGCCAAACCGCTGGTAAATAATTTCGCTGCCCTGTTCTGTGCCTACTATCAGTGCTGCTCCGGCATCGCCAAGGCTATACCCTGAAGCACATCTGAGCAAGTGCACCGGGTCTCTAGGGTTAAAGTTAATGACCATACTAAGCTTTTCCCCACTTACAATTAACACATTCTTATAAATCCCTGCCTCCACAAAAGCACTGGCAACATGTATGGCAGAGACCACACTGTTGCAGGCATTTTTAATATCCATTGCCGGACAGCTTAGCCCCAGCTTGCTTTGTACAATGTTGGCGGTGGCAGGTTCAATAAGGTCGGACGAAGCCGCTGCAAAAATCAGAAGGTCAATTACTTTTTGATGCTTTTCAAGGATTTTCTTTGCCGCAAGGCAGGCCAGGTCGCTTACCTGGATTTCCTGACCAGCGAACCTCCTGGTCTGGATTCCAAACACCTTTCCGATCAGGCCGCCTTCAATTCCCGAGTCATTGAGGCTGATCATTTCTTCAATCTCTTGGTTGCTAACGATGCGTTCCGGCAGATAAACCTCCAGGGCACTGATAAATGTTTTTCCCATAAGGATCAGACAAAAAAAGGTGATTAACTAAAGTTGTTGATTAAGGGAAAGTGCCCTGGGAGAAGACAAAATCTATTTCAAATATACCGAATTTATTAATCGAAAAGAACCTAGCTGAGTGCTGCAGGACTTATTTTTCCATTGCCTTTGCTCTCAAGCAAGGAGGCATTATTTTTTTCTAATCTGAGAAAACTTCAATGGCAGGCAGCGCGCGCTCGTTAAAGTTCCAAAGGGCCTGGTTTTCCCAGGTGGAGCCATTGGTGGCCGTGGCCCCTTTGTAGCTCACCCATTCTGCGCCCCAATAGCAGAATCCTATGCCATCGTTCACATCAGTAATAATTTCCTTTATTCTTTGCAGATAATTGCGCTGTCCTTCGGGCGTGGCCGGGAATTCATCAAGCAGTTGCGATTCGAGCCCGACCAAATTATCGGTCCAGTCGTTCCAATCGAGGGTAAAAGGGTAGGATGTTTCGGCAATAAAAACTGGTTTGCCCTGCTGCATGGCGATCTGTGCCAGGTTCTGGCGGAGTTCAGTAAGGTTTTTCCCATGCCAGATCGGGTAATAACTCAACCCGATAATATCGTAATCGAGTGAGGCCAGGCCTGAAAAGAAACCATTGGCATGCTGGTGGCCGGCATATTGCAAAATGATCTTGGTGCTGGGGCCGTGCGTCCTGACGGCAGCAATGCCCTGCCCCAGCAGTTCGCGCATTTGTACCGGCTGGTCGTAGCGGCCTTCGGGCCATAGCAATCCGGCATTGATCTCGTTGCCAATCTGGATGTATTCGGGCTGAATTTCGGTGACAATCTTGCGGGTGTATTCAAAAACGCTGTCCTTCAGTTGTTCGAAAGGAATGCCTTGCCATTGGGCCGGTTTGGTTTGGTGGCCGGGGTCGGCCCAGGTATCGCTGTAATGCACGGCAATCATCACCTTCATGCCCTTGCCTTGTATCTCCTGCGAGAGGCTCTTCACCGTTTCAAAGCCCGAGGTGGGGCTTTCGGGGTTCTTCCAAAGTCGAAGCCTAATGGTATTTACCCCGGCCTTTTCGAGGGTTACCAGCATGTCTTCGGGCTGCCCATCGGCATTGCGGATTATAAAACCGCTTTGCCTTACCTCCGGAAGAAAGGACATATCTGAGCCTTTGATTTCAAGCACCGGGCCAGAGGGAGGGTTATCCTTCTTCGAACACCCCGTAAGCGAAAGAGAAAGAAACAGGAAAAAGATCAGAAAAATTCTTTTCATGATTTTTTCTGTAAAGATAAGGAAACCTGTGTTTTCTATTGGTTTGGCTTTTCGCCAGCCGCTCCTTCAGCGTCTTTTAACTCAATTCGTTCCGGCGTTTCCTCCAGATAATCTGAGGTCACCATAGGCAGGCGGTAATGCTCGGCCAGATCACCGCTAATTCGCTGTCCGTTCTGATCGAGGTGGAACAACTGCATTTCGCCTACAAGGTATTTTTGCCCGATTGGCTGATCAAGGGTAATAATTTTTCCCAGTTCATTCCAGGTAAAGGTTCCTTTTTCATCAAAAACCTGATCATCCTTCCCCAGGTATTTGGTTTTGATAATATAGGTTTCGTCATAGCGAATGGTAATCACGGTTTCAATGCCTTCGCAATCGGCGCAGGGCAAAACGCCATAATAAGTACCTTCCCAGTCGAGGGCGTTGCGGCTGGTGTCGCCAATGGCCGAAAAATCACCGGAAGCGTTCTGGCTGCGGTTTCCGCATGAAGTTGCCAAAATGCCGGCGGTCAGCAAGGCAAGAAGCAAGAAACTCTTTATCATATTTTAAGTGTTGGAATCAAATAGTAAAACAAGATAAGATATTTTTTTGTTTGTGCATCCCTGTGGAATTTGAAGATAAATGAAAATCATTTATCTTGTTGAAAATCAGTTCGGGCAACCTCGCACCAAAACAATAATCCCTATTTTTGCAGGAAGAGGAAAGGTGATTTCTCCTGCGGCATTTAAACCGGGAGTTCTTAAAAAGGCATTTTGAATGAATGTAAACGGAAAGCACTATCGCACCATTTGGGTGGTTGAGGGCAATAAGGAAATTGTCAGGATCATTGACCAGCGGTTTTTGCCACACCGTTTTGTCATGGAAGATCTGGCAACGGTTGATGATGTGGTCACCGCCATAAAAGACATGCACGTGAGAGGTGCCGGTTTGATTGGCGCTGCCGCCGGCTTCGGAATGTACCTCGCTGCCTTGCACGCGCCAGAGGATGCTTCGTTCGACCATTACCTGAAACAGGCCGGTGAGTTGCTGAAGGCTTCCAGGCCAACGGCGGTAAACCTTTGCTGGGCCGTTGAGAAACAATTGGAGGCCATGAAAAGAAGTGCTTCTGTAAAGGAGAAAATTTCCATTGCTTTTACTACGGCCGGGGAAATTGCAGACATGGATGCAGCCCACTGCCGGCAGATCGGGGAGCACGGCTTGCAACTCATTGAAGAAAAAAGCAAAAAGAAAGGTGGTAAAACGGTAAATATCCTTACCCATTGCAATGCCGGCTGGCTGGCCTTTGTAGATTATGGCACGGCCACGGCTCCCATTTATGCTGCTTTCGAGAAGGGAATAGATGTGCATGTGTGGGTTGATGAAACCCGCCCGCGCAACCAGGGCGCCAGCCTTACCGCCTGGGAGTTGGCACAGCAAAAGGTGCCCCATACCGTTATTGCCGACAATGCTGGCGGGCACCTGATGCAGCATGGCATGGTCGATATGGTGATGGTGGGTTCTGATCGTACCACATGGACTGGCGATGTGGCCAATAAGATCGGCACCTACCTAAAAGCCCTGGCAGCCAAAGACAACGGGGTCCCCTTTTATGTCGCCCTGCCTTCTTCTACCATCGACTGGGAAATGGAGGATGGACTGAAACAGATACCCATTGAAGAAAGAGGCGCAAATGAGGTGAAATACATGGAAGGCCTTTGCGATGGAGAAATACGCAGGGTGCTGCTGACGCCTTTGGAAAGCCCGGCTGCCAACTATGCCTTCGATGTAACCCCGGCCCGCCTGGTAACCGCCCTGATTACCGAAAGAGGCATTTGCAGGCCCTGCAAAGAAGACCTGCTTAAGCTATTTCCCGAAAGGAAATGATAATATGGACGAAGGCTACATAAAGTTCAAGTGCCGCTGGGTGGAGGCCCCGCCGCTTTCGCAAAAGCGCATTGCTCCCATAAACGCTTGGCGAGACAAGCTGTTTGCCCTGGGTTTGGTTGGGGTTTATCCTGACGGAGTGGGTTACGGGAACATCAGCATGCGCTTTCGCGGAAACACTTTTATTATCACCGGCTCGGCCACGGGGGCACTTCAAAAGCTCGACGGGCGCCACTATGTGCTGGTAAAAGAATACGATTTATCGCAAAACAGCCTGGTGTGCACCGGGCCTATAAAGGCTTCATCCGAGTCGCTATCACATGCGGCCGTGTATGAAAGCTCGCCACAAACCCATGCCGTGATGCACGTCCACAGCCTTGCCCTGTGGAAAAAGCTTCTCGCGGAAGTGCCCGTCACCAGCCCTAAAGCTGCTTTCGGCACCCCCGAAATGGCCTTTGAGATCAAGCGCCTGTTCAGGGAAACCGCAGTAGAGGAAGAAAAAATCCTGGTAATGGGCGGCCACCGCGAAGGCATCATTAGCTTTGGCGACACATTGGAAGAGGCCGGGAGGGTGTTGTTAAAGTATTTGGAATGAATCAATTTCCGCTTCAAAATTCTTTAGTATCATATATTCATATGTATCTAGAAGGTTTTATATTTATCGCTTAAAGCTATTTTTTTTTACACGAAATACCTTATTTAAAATTTTTTTAATATATTGCAAAACGAAAATATGTGGTTTTGCTGCAAAACAAACCATGTAACGAATTCTTTTCTTCTTTTTTGAACCAATCTGGCGCGTCCGGCAGCCAAATTATTGACATATAATTGGATAGGTTTTTAATCCAATCCGGTTGTTTCTGTTCCGGCTAAACTACTCTTCTTTTTCCAGGCCGGTTTTATGATGTTTTTTTAAACGCAAAGAAAATCATTATGAAGTTCTTAAGGGCAATTGCCACTATGGCTATCCTTTTGGGATGGTCGGCAGGGGCACTAAACGGACAGCAGGCCTTTGTGGCGGAAGGTGGGGAAGCCACGGGCCCCGGCGGCACTATGAGCCACTCAAGCGGGCAAACCGATTATCTGTACTTTTCGTCGGAGGCTGGCAGCATGCAAATGGGCGTGCAGCAGGTGTTCGATTATTTCCTGCTGTTTACCTGGACGGGCAACCAAAGCACGGCATGGCTGCTTGCCGCAAACTGGAGCTTTAACCGCACGCCCGAAGAAATTGAAGAAACCATCACCATACCCTCGGGCAGGCCCCACTACCCCATACTCAATGTGTTGCAGGAAGTTGTTGACCTGAGCATTGAGCCGGGGGCCACGCTTACCATCGCCCCTGATGGCAGGCTTACGGTGACAGGCAACCTGCTTAATAAAGGTGGAAACCAAGGACTGCTGATCCGCAGCACTGCCGATAGCACCGGCTCCCTTTTGCACGTCAATGCGGGAGTGCCGGCCAGGGTTCAGCGCCATATCAGCGGCCTTGACTGGGCATGGCACCAGCTGAGCTCGCCCGTGGCAGCCCAAAGCATAAGCCCCGCCTTTTCTGATGGCAATGTGTTTGCCTGGCACGAGCCCGCCCAGACCTGGGTAAGCTTTGCCAATAACATGGCATGGCCCACATGGAATGATGTAAACGATGAGCACGACCATTTTATCCCCGCTAGGGGCTATATGACAGCCTATGTTGACAACCCCACCAAGCTATTTGAAGGCATGCTGAACCAGGGCACCCAGGCTTTCAGCCTGCAAAGACAAGCCCACCCCGACGATACGTACGAAGGCTTCAACCTGATGGGCAATCCCTATCCATCGTCCATCGACTGGAAGGCCGCCAGCGGCTGGATGGGCCGTGAGAACCTGGTGGAAACCGGCGGGGGCTATTCCTTCTGGGTGTGGAACGATGCCACGGGCAACTACGGCGCCTACAACTCTTCCATGCTCGAGGACCAGGGCACCCATGGCGTAACGCGCCACATAGCCCCCATGCAGGCCTTTTGGGTAAGGGCCAATGCCAGCGCAGAACTGGGGCTTGACGACCCCCTGCGCCTGCACAGCGACCAGGCATGGCTTAAGCAGCGCGAAAGCATACCGGGGGTGCTGCGTCTTGCCGTAACGGGCGATGCCAACCCCTGGCGCGATGAGCTCATGCTGGAGTTCGACCACCCCAGCGGCCATGGCGGGGCAGAGAAAATGTTCAGCCTTTACCCCGAAGCCCCTTCGCTTTACAGCCTGAAAGAAGAAACACCCCACAGCATCAGCTTCCATGAGCAGGCCACAGAGCACACCATAGTCCGCCTTGGCTTCACACCCGGCGCAGATGGACTATTTGCCATCACCGCAGAAGGGGCAGACCACTTTCAAAAAATATACCTTGTTGACAGGCAGCTGGGGTTTTACCACGACCTGCGCCTGGCAGGCAGCTACCAGTTCACGGCTGGCACAGGCGACGACCCCCTGCGCTTTGAAATACGCTTCAGCCCCGCAGGCACCACCGGCATAAACGAAGGCGCTACAGGCCTGAACGTACACATATACACCTACCGCCAAACACTGTACATAAACCTGAGCCAGGAAACCGGCCGCAAAATTCTTGAGCTGTACGACCTGAACGGAAGGCTGTTCGTGAAGCGCGAGCTGCCCGAAGGACTGCACTTCAGCCAGCTGCTGCATGTGCCCGACGGGGTGTACCTGGTGCGGCTGACTACAGGCAGCGGGGTTCACTGGCAGAAGGTGTTTGTCAGGTAGAAAACCTGCCGGCAGGTGGGTATAAAGGCAGGGGTAGAAATTAGGAGCGGCAGAACCGGAGAATGGAGAATGAAAAAAATGAATTGCATATTAAAAATAGTTCGTCATGAAGAAATTAATGTTTGCTCTCGTATTTGTGATGCTGTTTTCGGGGCTTTTTGCCCAGGCGCCCCAGGGCATTACCCACCAGGCGGTGATACGCAACGCCGCCAATGAGCTGGTAACCCAAACCCTGATTGGGGTGCAGGTAAGCATTTTGCAAGGCTCGGCAGAGGGCACCGCCGTTTTCGTGGAAACCCACAGCCCCACCAGCAATGCCCACGGGCTGATCACTTATGTGATAGGTAAAGGAACCAACGTTTCCGGCAGTTTTGAAAATATTGCCTGGGCTGCCGGGCCATATTTTCTCAAAAACGAAGTTGACCCTGCAGGCGGAATAAATTATACCATTACTGGTACTACACAATTTTTAAGTGTGCCGTATGCTTTGCATGCAGGCTCAAGCAGCGATAATCGATGGGAGCAAATCGGAAATAACATTTTTTCCAGAAATACGGGTAATGTTGGTATTGGAACCCAAAATCCACAACATAAGCTACATGTTGCAGGTAATGCACAATTTGCATCTGATATTGGGATAGGCCGTGGATTTATTTATGATGAGATTGGGATTACGGACCTTTTGGTTGACCGCTTGATTGCCGGCAAACCTAATGCTGAAACCGACCTTCTGTACCAGTATGGTGGCCAGCCCGGAACAAGTGAAGGCTTATTTATTAATGCAGGTAATGTGGGGATAGGTACATCAAATCCTTCTGCACTTTTTCATGCTTTTGGTACAGGCACTGGTGAGGGCAATGTGCTTTTCGAAGGGGCGCATAAATTCACCAATCCCGGTGACCCACCGGCTTCACAAGCAAACACCCGCATGATGTGGTACCCTGATAAAGCGGCTTTCAGAGTTGGCACAAATATTCTTCAAAATTGGAGTAAAGACAGCATTGGTTTTCATTCTGTTGCAATGGGTCAGAATGCTACGGCAGCTGGAAGCAGTTCTTTTGCTGTTGGCTCAAATGTTTCTTCATCAGGGCCCGGTTCAGTAGCAATTGGCTCTAATGCTTCTGCAACAGGATTTGCAGCACTGACAATTGGAAGTGAATCAGAGGCCACAGGAACAGGTTCAATTGCCATTGGTAGAGGTCTTAAGGCACTGTCGGGTTATGAGTTTGTCGTAGGAAGCTTTAATACAGAATACGATCCAGTTTATTCACAGGATTGGTGGGAAGGAGACCGATTGTTTGTGATTGGCAATGGAGAAGTGGATTACATCGGAGATCCGCCATATCCAATTTTAAGAAGAAATGCTTTAACCATGTTGAAAAATGGCCATATGGGCTTGGGCGTTGATGAACCTTCGGTACGTCTTGATATAGAGGGTCAGATAAAAATTCGTGGCGGCGAACCTGGTGCAGGTAAGGTTTTAACAAGTGATGAAGAGGGGGTGGGTAACTGGCAAACAGCAGGTTTAGCTCTTCCATATATTGGATCTTATAATAGTGAAGAAGCAGTTTTTCAGGTAACCAACACTGCTGCTTCCGTTAACTCTTCAGGCCTTTATGGTGTGAGCAGCAGTCATGGTACGGGAGTTATTGGATCGGGGGCTACAGGAGTAAAAGGGTTAGGAGGTACAGGTGTTTATGGCGAAAGCATTGATTATGGTGGTTTTGGGGTGCATGGACGTGTAACTTATACCGGTTCGGGAAGTCCTTATGGTGTTTTTGGTGAAAGCCTTTGTCCCACTGGAACTGGGGTGCATGGCTCAGGTCCGACAGGAGTATCAGGGGTGGGCTTTACAGGCGTAGCAGGCCAAAGCCATACTGGTGGTACAGGGGTTTTTGGATTTAGTAGTACTGAAACTGGAACTACATATGGCGTTTATGGGCGAAGCGATAGCGAAAGTGGTCATGGAGTTTTTGGGTTGGCAACCCGCAATAATGGAAACACTTATGGCGGATACTTTGAGAGTAACAGCAACAGTGGAGTCGGGGCTTGGGGAGAGAATAAAGCTAGTAGCGGTGTAAATTGGGGTGTTGTGGGTACTACCCATAGTGATCAGGGGGTCGGGGTGTACGGCCGTGCAACAAAATTTTGGGGCCTTAATATCGGTGTATTTGGCTTAAGCAATAGTCGCGATGGTAGAGGGATATTTGGTTGGAATACCTCATATGAGGGTGTTAATTATGGTGGCTACTTCCTAACAAATGGTTTTCAAGGTATAGGGGTCTTTGGATATGCAAATTATCAAACTGGTTTCAACTACGGTGTTTATGGTCGGAGTAATAGCAACCGTGGTACTGGAGTTTATGGAGTTGCTTTCGCCTTAGAAGGTACCACCTACGGTGGTTTTTTTGAATGTAATAGCGATGAAGGTATAGGGATATATGGCTACGCTTCGGCTGACAATGGACTCACTCATGGTGGTTATTTCTTAAATAGGAGCAATACCAATTGGTCCTCTGGGGTTAATGGTATAAATTCAGCCACTCAAGGAACTACTATTGGTGTTAGGGGCCATGCAGCAAGTCCTGATGGTTATGGAGTTTATTCTAACGGTCGTTTCGCTGCTACCGGCACCAAGTCATTTCAAATTGATCATCCGCTCGATCCCGCCAATAAATACCTCAACCACTATTGTACCGAAGGCGCTGAGCCACTCAATGTTTATAGCGGTAATGTTATTACCGATGGAAAGGGCTTTGCTACAGTTAGCTTGCCCGAATATTTTGAATCAATAAACCGTGATTTTCGCTATCAGCTAACAGTTATCGACGATAGCGATGATTTTGTGTTTGCTAAAGTTACCCAAGAGGTTCAAAATAGCCGTTTTATCATTCGTACCAGCAAACCTGACGTAAAAGTATCTTGGAGGGTCGAAGGCGTGCGAAATGACCACTGGGTTAAACACCACGGAGCTATGGCTGAACAGGAAAAACCTGCCGAACACAGAGGCAAATACCTGAACCCAGAGTTCTTTGAAATGCCAAAAGAAATGGGTGTTCATTTTCAACCAGACATTGAACGGCCAAAAAATAGTAAACCACAAGAATTCGAGCATATAGAACCACAAGGCCCCGCTCAAGGAGTTAATCAGCAGTTTGAATACAAAGAGAATCAATGATTACAACTGGTTTTTAGGGATAACGCAGAAAAATATTACTAAAATGGGCCTGGATGGTTCAGAATCTAAGATTGGAGAAACTACATTTTTTCAAAATTATTGAGCAATGACTTCACTTTGGGGATTTAGGCTGCTTAGCAATGCCGCCGGTTTGTGTAGGTAGGACAGCCGCTATCTTTTTTTGTTTAAGCCGGGGGTGTTTGTGGTGAATATTTATAGCAACATGTCCGAGCAAATGGAAAGAATGGTTGTGTTTTAACATAATAAAAGCAGTTGACGGAGTAGAAAATTTCATAACTTGCAATCCCGGGTTTTTGGTATTAAATAAAATACCGTATGCTTCGAACCATTATTATAGACGACGAAGAACCGCAGCGGCTGAACATTGAAAAAATGCTCAGGCTCTACTGCCCCCAGCTGGAGGTGGTGGGACAGGCCGATGGCGTTAAAACCGGTGCAGCGGCCATAAAAAAGCTGAAGCCCGGGCTGGTGTTGCTCGACATTAAACTGGATGACGGCTCAGGCTTCGACTTACTAAATGCGCTTCAGCCCATCGACTTCAGGGTGATTTTCATTACCGCTTTCGACCAATACGCCATCAAGGCCTTTCGCTTTAACGCCCTCGACTACCTGCTTAAGCCCATCGACCCCGATGAGCTCTGCCAGGCCGCCACAAGGGCATCTGACATCATACAAAACGATTTTAACCTGCAGCTTGCCAACCTGCAAAAATTCCTGAAACAGGACGGCAAAAGTCAAACCAGGATCATTATTAAAACACATGATAACATACATCTGGTTGCGGTGCACGATATATTGTTTTGCCAGTCGGACGACAACTACACCCGCTTTCATTTTACTGACCAGAAACCGATCATGGTGTCGGCCACTCTTAAGGAATATGAAGACATACTGTCGGACAGCGGCTTTTTCAGGGCGCACAAAAGTTTCCTTGTCAACCTGAAGCATTTCATCAGGTTTGAAAGGGGTGATGGCGGTTTTTTGGTGCTCTCGGGCGAAATCAAGATTCCTGTTGCTTCGCGAAAGCGCGATGAGTTGCTTGAGATACTGGATAGCTTGTCAAATAATTTTTCAACTTGAGATGATCAGGTACCTATGCATGGGGCTGCTATTCATTATGCCCCTGTTTTCGGCAGGGCAGGAAGATGCCGTGCTGAATATTCCCCGCAACAGCCTTTCGTGGTATAACCCCATTGCCAACACCGATAGCCTGAAGGCATTGCTTAACAAAGCCCAGGGCCGCGAAAAGGTAAACTTGCTTTGCGAACTCGCTTTTGCCTTAAAGGAAGCCCGCGCTGATGAACAAAAATTTTCTCCTTACCTGCAGCAGGCCCTGAAGCTGGCAGAAGAGCTCGATTACAACAACGGTAAGGTCATGGCTTTTTATTTGCTGGCAGACCTTTACCGCACCAGCCAGCAGGATACCCTTAAAGCCTTAAAAGCCTATTGGCAAGCTGAGTCTTTTTTTGACCTTGAAACCCACTGGACCCTAAAATACAGGATTTGGGCAAACAAATGGAGGATCTTTTCGCGCCTAAACCAAATGGATTCAGTGCTCTATTACTATAAAAAACCGCTTGAGGCCTTTGATAAAGACACAGCATG
>Ga0209498_1000039_pt1 | contig 70515 bp, 60 predicted proteins | sample WalLakDeSediment_FD_184131 | JGI IMG/M metagenome (GOLD analysis project Ga0209498, IMG submission 184131) | Lake sediment microbial communities from Walker lake, Nevada to study Microbial Dark Matter (Phase II) - Walker Lake 11/02/13 Deep... | ecosystem: Environmental > Aquatic > Freshwater >... | reverse complement strand
CTTATCCGGCGGAGAAAAACGCCGGGTAATGCTGGCCCGGACCCTGCTTCGCCGGCCCTCTTTACTCCTGCTGGACGAACCTTTCAGCGGACTCGATGACAAGTTATGCCGCCAGGTTTCCTCCCTGCTCTATGATTATTACCTGTATTACCGCCCGGATTTATTGATAGCCTCCCATGTCCAGCATGAACTGATCAGCTGGGCAAATCAACGGTTAACTCTAAAAAAAAATAATAAAGCTGCCATCTGCTGATGTGCTAGAGAGGCAAGCTATCAAGGGGAATAGACATGGCAATTAACTGGTTGAAAGGTTTTTTTACGGCAATCTTGATCCTCTTTCTTCTCTTCATTGTGATCACCTACGGCTCCCTTTTTACTCTGCTGCAGGGAACAGACCTTGTGAAGTTTTTTAAATCGGGCACTTTCCTCGGGCCTTTCTTTTTCAGCCTGCTCAGCTCAACCGCTGCAGCTTTACTGGCCGGCCTGGTAGCCATACCTTCCGCTTATGTTCTGGCCCGCTACTCATTTCCCGGCAAAGAGCTGGCTGAAGGAATCCTCTTCCTGCCCGTGCTTGTTCCTCCCCTGGTCAGCGGCCTGGCCCTGCTGGTTCTATTCAGCACCTCCGGAGGGCAGTGGCTGGCAGAACAGGGTTTTAGGTTTGTATTTACTCCCGCCGGCGCGGTTTTGGCCCAATTCTTTATCGCAACACCGTTTGCCTTGCGCACGATCAAGGTAGCCCTGGCCAAAGTGGAAATTTCAATGGAGGAGGCCGCCTCCACTTTGGGAGACAGTCCAACCCGTGTATTCACCAGGATCACCCTGCCCCTGGCCCGCCATGGTATTGCATCCGGCCTGTTGCTGGCCTGGGCCCGGGCCATGGGTGAGTTTGGGGCAACGATCATGCTGGCCGGATCACTTGCCCGTTATACAGAAACCCTTCCCGTAGCTATCTTTCTTCGCTTCTCAACAGGTGAACTGGAAACAGCAGTGGCCATGGCTGCCCTGATGATGATACTGGCCTTCCTGATCATGCTGATAACCCGCCGGACATTTTCATTCCAATAAATAATAAATGTTACCGGTTCTTTCAGTGGTATGGTTATGCTAAAATCTTCATAGCAAATAGGCTTTTGAGCAAAAACCCTTTTTCGAGAAACCGGGAGGACTTTGCAAATGGATCAGTTTATCAGAAAAACAATCGGTGATTTTACGGCTGCTTACAAACACGGCGATGAAATCGGCTGGAAAAACCCGCTGATCGCTTATGCGCGCGCCGACGACCCACTTTTTGCCACCTTAAAAAAGGTGGCCAGCCCAACCCATGCCCTGCCGCAGGATTTTCTGAAAGAAGCCCGCACAGTAATCACCTACTTCCTGCCTTTCCGCGATGAAGTGGTCGAGAGCAACAAGCCTGGCCGCTTCAGTTCCCGGGTTTGGGCTTTAGCCTATCTTGAAACTAACAAATTGATTGCCGCCATCAACCGGCTCCTGCAGGAGCAGCTGATCAAGCAGGGTTACAGGGCTGTATTTGTACCGGCCACCCATAATTTTGATGAAAAGACCCTGCTGAGCGATTGGTCGCACCGCAGCGCCGCCTATATTGCCGGCCTGGGAACGTTCGGGCTGAATCATATGCTGATTACTGAAAAGGGCTGCTGCGGCCGGATCGGCAGTCTCGTCACCGACTTAGAAATTCCACCAACAACGCGTTATTCAAGGGAACTTTGCCTCCAAAAGGCTGATGCCTCTTGCGGCCGCTGCGTCCGGAAATGTGTCCATGACGCCCTGAAAGTGGGGGGACTCGATAAGCAAAAATGCTACGAGATGTGCCTGATCAATGCAAAACGCCTGAGTGAGCTTGAAAGTGTCGCTGATGTTTGCGGTAAATGTCTGGTCGGTGTGCCCTGTTCGGTGACTGCCCCGTTAATCAAATTGACTTAAACAGTTCATTCCTAAAAGGAAAAAGCGGCTGTTTGTGAAATAACTTGACAGTGACTTTCTAAATTAATTTCAGCTTAGGAGGAACGATACTTTGAGTGGTGATCAATCAGTCTTAAAAATCAGCAAAAAGGCATTTATACAGTCTGCCCTTATCATATTAGCCTTGATGGTTGGGGCCGGCCTGCTAAGCCAGGCCTTACCAAGCGGTAGTTTTGAGACAACAATTATCGATGGCCGCAGTATGATTGTCCCCGGATCATTCCGGTACATAGAAGCTCCTTATTACCCTGTCTGGCGCTGGTTCACCGCCCCGATCGAGGTGCTATGGGGGCCGGATGCCCTGATTATCATCACTATTATTCTAGTCCTGCTTTTTATTGGCGGCGCTTTTGCCTTACTGAACAAAGCAGGCGTTTTAAAAATGGTAATTGCCATGGTGGTTTTGCGCATGGGACACCGCAAATACCTTTTGCTGGCAGTGGTGGTTCTCTGTTTTATGCTGTTCGGAGCCTTGCTGGGCATTTTCGAAGAATTTATTATCCTGGTCCCGGTGATGATCGCCCTTGCCTACCGGTTAGGCTGGGATGCGATGACCGGCCTCGGGATGAGTCTGCTGGCCGTTGCTTTCGGCTTTTCAGCCGCCCTGGCCAATCCCTTTTCCATTGGTGTAGCTCAACGCCTGGCAGAACTGCCTGTCTATTCGGGAATGGGCCTGCGTGCAATTGTATTTGTGCTTATTTATACCCTATTATGTTTTTTCTTGATTCGCTATGCAAAAAGAATTGAGAAACAACCCTCTCTGTCGCCAATGTACGAAGAAGATAAGAACCTGCGCTCAAGGTTTAGCCTGACCAAAGAGGAGCTTAACACTCAGGTCGATCCCCTGCTGAAGGGCGCTTTAAACTGGTTTATCGCCTCACTGGCAGCCATAGTCGTTGTCAGCATCAGCGCCTCTTTTATTGAAGCAATATCAGCTATAACGCTGCCCCTGGTGGGCTTACTCTTTCTGATCGGCGGAATCGGCGCCGCCCTGTTAAGTGGAATGAAACTTAAAGAAACGACTTCGCTTTTTGCTCAGAGTGTTGCAGGAATTTCCCCGGCAATTATCCTTATACTAATGGCAGTGAGCGTTAAGCAAATCATGACCAATGCCCAGGTGCTGGATACAATCCTCAACTATGCTGTGCACGCAATTGGCGATGCTTCGCCGTACGGCGCAGCACTGCTGGTATACGCACTGGTCCTCTTCCTTAATTTTTTTATCGGTTCAGCCTCGGCCAAGGCCTTCCTGGTAATCCCAATCATTGCCCCCCTGGTAGACCTTGTCGGGGTGACCCGCCAAACCGCCGTGCTGGCATTTGCTTTCGGCGACGGCTTTAGTAACGTGCTCTTCCCGACCAACGCCGTCCTTCTGATTGGATTGGGCCTGGCCGGCGTAAGCTATATCAAGTGGTTTCGCTGGGTAGTCCTCCTGCAGCTGGCCGTGCTTGCTCTAACGATCGTTTTTGTTATTCTTGCAGTAGCATTAAATTACGGGCCGTTTTAAGCAGCACTTTTTTTGTTCCGGATCAGATGCAGAATTGATTTTGTGTCAGGATCAACATTGCCGAAAAATATGAAAATCAGGATCTCTTCCGTAAAACCGATCATGTAAATTAGAAGCACTATCCTCACAAGCAGGGTAGTATCAAACCAGAAAGATGAAACCACTGCCAGAAAAACAAGAACCGCATTCCAACGCAGGATAATGGTATGCATCATCATTGGCCGACGAAAGAGAATGCCGGAAAGAATAAAAGAAAAACCGAGCAGCGAGAAAAATACAATCAGATAAATCTGGTTGGCAGCAATTACTTCAGGGTGCAGGTAGTTTAGGAAATAGGCAGAGGAAATATAGAAGAAGAGGTCGGCCAGTGAATCGAGCTCTTTGCCGAAGTGAGATGTCTGCTTGAGTCTGCGGGCTGCAAGCCCATCGAAATAATCAGTCGACCCAATTAGAATGTAAGCAATAAGAAAGAGCTGGTGATAACCAAAATGCAATAACAGATAAAGGCCGGGAAGCAAGATGATCCTTGATGCCGATAACAGGTTTGGTACAGTTAGTCTTATCGCCAATGAATGCCCTCCCTTAAAAACGGATGGCTTATACTAACATAAATAAAACCAAATCACCATATAAAAAAGTAGTCAAAAATAAAAAGGCCGGTAAGAAACGATAGCAGACCGGCCATATGCTGAAGATCAATTTTTTATGTTATGAAAAGGGCAGGATAAATCTGTTGCCCTTTTCTTTTGCCTGTTATTGATGTGCCGGATCCAAGGCGGTACCGACCAGGTAAGACATGCCGAAGCCCGGCTCAAGAAGGGCTCCCCTGATCGGAGTGATATCACCCGCTTTCCTAATCAGACTGAGAAAAATTCCGGCACTGCTAATATCCCCGGCCAGGCGAAAGCCAACCAAACGGCCATCTTTAACCCAGAGTTTACGCAGGGTGCCGTTACGGCGCATCCGCAGCTCCTCTCCTTCCATAATTCCGGCAGCCATAACCGGCAGCCCAAGATGTTTCAAGCTGTTCATGCTGTCCGAACCGCTATAAACAATGTCCTGACCAAGAATATTTAGACCAGCTATCCGGCCCTGGGCTACAGCATTGGGGTAATTGGCATAAACATAGCGCCGTCCGCTGACACGGTCAACCGTTTCAGCAATGTCACCGATGGCATAAACATCAGGATAATTTGTGCACAGGCGATCGTCGACCAGCACACCCCAATCGGTTTCGATGCCGGACCCTTCCAGCAGCTCAATATTCGGCTTCAGTCCCGTGGCCGCGACCAGCAGGTCGGCTGTGAGCTCTTTTCCGGAACGCATCATGACAGCCTCGGCACGCTTATTGCCTATAAATGAAGTTGCATCGGCATCTTCACCCAGCAGGATGTCCACTCCCCGCTCCTGCAGCATTTCCAGAACAAATTGTGACGTTTCGGGATCAAGCATTCCACGCATGACCCGAGAGCGGACAAGCATTTTCACGGCCAACCCCATCTCCCGGAGCAGCAAAGCAATTTCTACCCCGATAAAGCCGGCTCCAACGATTAAAGCTGTCTTAACTTCTTTACTGCGCACCCTATTCAGAAGCTCTTCACCGGCCTGGAGCGATTTAAAATTGTGAATACCGTCCAGGTCAGCATGATCAAGCGGAGTGTAAGTACGGCTGCCGGCAGCAATAACCAACCGATCATACGAAAGTTCCTTACCACTATCAAGCAGGACCTTTTTTTGCTCTGGCTTTATTTGCTCAGCGCGTTTGCCAGAGTGATAGTCAATATTAAGACGGGATGGGAAGTCATCTCCCCGCCAGAAGTGAACAGGCTTGCCGGTTAAAAAATATTCGACCATAGCCGGAGGTGAATAGGGTGGGTATGGCTCGCCGGACAGCATGACAATACGGCATTGATCGTTAAACTCACGAAGGGTTTCTGCAGCAGTCACTCCGGCCGGGCCTGCGCCGATAATTACAAATTCTATTGTCATACCCTTGCCTCCTTCATTCATTACCGGGCAACAAAAACAATTACCTGGTTAGGGCATCGGAATACTTTCCGGCTCAATTGCGGGCAGACCAAGAGCCTTACGTTTTTTTTCAATATGGCGGCGAATCAGCACAGCCGCTTTTTCCGGATCCGGTTCGACCGCAAAGGTAGCACCGACCACATCATCGAGACCGGCTGCCAGCAGGTTGACGACATTGGGGCTGCCGAAGATTGGCGGCTGAACTCCCAAAACAGTATAGATGCCTGAGGCTACAACGTAGGTGCCTATTGAAACTGCTTTTTCTGAATACCATTCAGGCGCCGCGCCGGCCAGGGGCAGCTTATCAATATCAGTGCCAAGAAAATTTGCCAGAGCTGCCGCCAGGACGAGAATGCGTGTATTGTCCACACATGAACCCATATGCAGAACGGGAGGCACTCCTAACGCATTACAGATTTCTTTTAATCCGCTTCCGGCCCTTTCGGCTGCTTCAGGCATCATTAAACCGGCCTTGCCGTTGGCAACTGCACTGCAGCCTGTAACAACAACCAGGATATCATTTTCAATCAGGCGTTGAGTCAGGGTGACATGGCCATAATCATGCTTGATTTTCGGGTTATTGCAGCCAACAACGGCGGCGGCCCCTCGGATTTTGCCGGCTTTGATTGCATCGACCAATGGAGCCGGACTGCCGCCGAGAGCACCGACAATTGCTTCAACAGAGAAACCGGCCATCATTTCTGTGGGGGTATCCGATATGCGAACACGCTCGGGAATTCGATTGGCAAAGTTCTCCACACCAAGACGGACGATCTCTTTACCGATCTCCAGGCCTCTCTTCGGATCAAAGGAGATGTGGGTTGCCCCGGTGAATTTGGCTTTGTCAAAGGTAGAAATTACTTTTGTATGAAAGCATTTAGCCACCTCAACCACTGCCGGCATAATGCACTGGTAGTCGACAAGCATCGCTTCGAGGGCCCCGGTCATAATTGCCAGTTCCTGAATCAGATGGTTGCCGGCCATCGGAATACCGCGGCGCATCTGCAGTTCATTACCGGTACAGCAGAGGCCAACCAGGTTAATCCCTTTTGCTCCCTGCTTTTCAGCAAGCTGCTGCAGTTCAGGATCCCTTGCAGCCTGAACGATTACATCGGAAAGCATCGGGTTGTGCCCGTGCAGGGCAATATTGACCATATCCGCTTTAAGAACACCCAGGTTGGCTTTTGAGGCAATCGGAGAGGGAGTGCCGAAAAGAATATCGGAAACCTCTGTGGCGATCATCGATCCGCCCCAACCATCTGATAAGCTGGTGCGCAGGCCGTGCAGCAGGATATTGATGTAATCATTGTCGACGCCCATGTGGGTGCGATGGAGAGTTTCTACGTTTTCACGGTCGATCCCGCGTGGTGTAATGCCGAGTTTGGCCCATAAATCACGACGGGGAGTCGGTACTCTGTTGAGAAAAGTAAGCTCTTCTTTGCGTGTGCCAAAGTCCTCCATCATCTCCCAGGCCAGTTCTTTGGCAATTTCCTGGGCACTTTTGTTATCCGTGGCAATGCCATATTCTGCAGCAATCCGCTTTAGTTTCACTTCATCATTTACCCGGTAAGACTCTGTATCTCCGGCGCCTACATGATAGAGAGCTTCCAGAATATCGCGGCCATGATCGGAATGAGCCGAAGCTCCGGCAGCAATGGTCCGGGCCAGGTTGCGGGCGACAATGACATCGGCATCCGCCCCACAGACTCCTTTCTGCGGACCATCTCCAAAAGGATCAATCCGGCAGGGTCCCATGGCACAATTCCGGCAGCTCAGGCCCAGTGAGCAATAACCGCACTGCGGTTCCTGGGCATAAAGCCGATCCCAGACAGTTTCAATGTTTTCCTCTCTCGCATAACGCAGTATTTTCTGAGCATCTTTGGCGATACTTAATTCTTTATAATGATCAGACATCTTAATCCTCCTCATCATAAATGTTTAAGGGAATCCGGAAAACGACAGATCAGCGATCGGCTAATTTTGAGACCTCTTCTCCCCAGTTGCGCCAGACTGTAAAATGCTCCGGTTGTTTTACCGGTTCAGGCGGCACAGCTGCAGCGGCAACAGAAACCGCCCTGGCCAATCGGGATCCGGAGGCTCTTGCCAGTTCGTTAACATCGCCGAAGATCAGGGCGCTAACCTTGCAGACTTCAACACAAGCCGGCATCAAACCCTGCTGCTGACGTTCGACACAGTGATCGCATTTCAGGGCAACAGTCCTGCCTTTTAAAGCTTCCACCGATTCATAATAGCGTATCACATCAAAAGGACAAACCATGGCGCACATAGCACAGCTAATACACTTATCGCCAGCAATGAGGACAATTTCACGATCGGCGGTGCGGCTGATAGCTGCGGTTGGGCAGACTGTCATACAGGGAGCCGGGTCACAGTGCCGGCACTTATTGGGGAAAGAAGAATTCAGATAGATTCCGGGACCAACATAAATACGCGGTTTCGGTTTGGGGTTTTCAAATACTGCCTGGAAGAGGTTTTTACTTTGCGAGTGCTCTACAGCACAGGCAATTTCACACTGTTTACAGCCAACACATCGCTCCGGTTGCACAAACACCGTTTTCATGCATCTACCTCCTTATGCTCTTGATCGAGCCTGTTTAATGTGGATAACAGTAAAATTATCCACAATATTTAGGTGGTAGCTACAGACAGAACAACGATGAAGGGCATCGCATTTTTCTGTGTTCACCTAACCAAAAAAATAACAGAAAATTCAATTCCCGTCAAGGGTTTGTGGGTATATATTTTCATACGCTGAAGAAACTATAAAGATGCGGACAAATATCCGGGAAAATTATTGAACAGATCGCAAAGCATTTTCGATTGCTTTTAGAATCACTTTACTGCTGGAGGTTGCACCGGAAACCAGGTCAACCTGCAGGGACTGGGCTTCAATGACCCGATCCGGAATTACCTCGGCATCTTCACCCTGGCCATGGCGGTGATCTAACACTATAGCGGTGATTTGTTGATCCCTTATGGTTACTTCAACCGTAGCACTTACCCAGACAGCCTCTGCGGAGCCGCTATAAACACCATCCGGTATTGTAGTGAGATCGACTTCACCAATGCTGATTTTCTCAACAGCTTCCCGATAACTGGAAAGTTCCGAAAAGTACTTGACTCCTGCAGCTGCGCTGATAACTACAACCAGAGCCACGATGATAAAAATAAATTTTTTCGATTTCAATTTTTTACTCCCTTCTTTTTTTCGGATACTTCAATTACTCCTTCCAGGCAGCAATATGCTTCAGGCCTGGAATATCGATAACAGGCCCATTGACTTCCCAAGTACCGGGAAGACCCAACTCCCGGGCCGCCGCTTCAAAGTGGCACATGGCTATACCCATATCGATATACTGAAGACGGTATTTGCCAGACATCCTGTTATAAATACCGTTTTCTTTGAGGAATAGATGAAAAATACCGTAATCATCTTTAACAATGCGCCAGGGCTGGTGATTCGAAGCTGATGGTCCCATGCGCACCGCATCCAGAACTTGCCGGTATTCACCGGCCTCCGCTTCAGGTAAAGCGGTGTTTTTGTTGACGCGAAAAAAGAGTTCATTCCATGGTTTTCGTTTTCCTGATCCGGCGCCAAAACGAAACATACTATCGACTGAGGATATCTTCTTCGCCGGGTAGCCGACCGGAGTGATGGCCGGAAGCATTTCATCACCGACCAGGTTCATCTTCGCGGCAAATGCGCTGCGTTTGAAGGTACCGCCCAACCAGCAGGTGCCGAGCCCCAGCGAAGTCGCTTTCAATATTATTTTCTCCATACAGTAACCGATATCTTCCAGAGAGCCTTTTCCTTCTTTCACCGCTCCAAGTATAAAATGATGTGCCCCCTTGATGACTCCGTAAGTACCAAGCGGCCGAAGTTCTTGCCTGCTCAACAGATCGAGGTCAAGGAGTTTAAAACGCACTGCTGCTCCGAAAGGCCCTGAACCGATGTCACGGCAATACTCTTCCAATTCACGGCGGACCTGAACTTCAATCGGCTGATCATTGAAGCTGCGTACAGAAATCCTCTTTTTAATTATTTCTCTTGCTATCATCTATAGACACCTTCACCCATTTAAATTGTATCCCGAAACACACACACCGGTATTATACCTGAAGTAGCCCCGGCAAAATACTGTTATAAAAACTATTTTCAAAATCATGCCGGAGAAAAGCTCTTTCAGATTAAATGCCGGGTTTTTTTTGGGATCGGTTTGTTTACCTGAAAAAGAGATAAGCAAGCCCTGAGAGGCCTACTTTTCTTCTTTTTTTAACATACTGACGACCAAAGCGATAACCAGGCCGATACCAAAACCACCGATCAAACCATTGGTCTGAAAGTTGATCACCCCGAGCAGCGGAAAAACAGTAAACCCGATAACAACTAAAATCAACTGCCACAGTTTAATGCCAAATATAGCTCTTCACCCTTTCAGAATATAATTAGCAGGTTTTGTGAACAGGCTGCCTGCTATCTTTACATATTGCCTGTAAAAATTGTTACATTGTTAAATATTTCACCTGTTCAATTATATTTTACATGATACTATTGAAATTGGCAAAGTATTATTTCCCCGAGGGAAGATGCTTCAAAAAGTCCTTTATTTAATAGCTGAAGAAAAATCAGAGTGACGGGCAGGATTATCAATAAATCAAATGAATTGATTACTTTGAGTGAAGGCACATAAATAATTGACCGGGAAAAGATAGTTGGGAAAGGAGATAACAATGCAGGTTGGCTCAGAAATTGTTGGAACAAAAATGAATGAATTCAGGACTGAAATTACTCAGCGGCAGATTAATAACTACGCCGCCGCCGTTTTTGATCCCAACCCATTTTACCTGGACGACAGAAGAAAAGAAGGTTTAATTGCCCCACCCACACTGGCTGCTGCTGTAACCTGGCCGATTATAAAAAACATCTATGATTACGTAGAGCTGGGTTACCCTCCGGAAATACTCTTTCAGATCGTTCACTATTCAGAGCATCTGCTTATTCACCGATCTCTGGCCCCGGGTGATAAAATTACGATAACCGGTGAAGTGGCGGCGGTTGTTCCTGAGAAAAACGGAACTCATGTTATCTTTAAATTGCCCGCTCTGGACGATAAAGGCAATCCGGTTTTTACCGAGTATATTGGCGGACTGCTGCGCGGTGTTGAATGCATCGATGGGGGAAGAGGGTCGGAAAACATACCCCAATACCCGGTTTTAATCCAAAACGAGATTCCACTCTGGGAAGTGCCGCTGCCCATTAAACGTGAAGCATGCTACATATATGAAGGCTGTTCAGATGTGATCTTTCCGATTCACACTTCACCGGCTTTTGCTTGTAGCGTCGGCCTGCCCGACATTATCTATTTCGGCATTGCTACCCTGGCTCAGGCTGTCCGCGAACTGGTCAACCGGGAAAACTGCGCTAATCCTACAGGGGTCGGTATCATTTCCTGCCTTTTCCGGGGCATGGTCTTGCCCGATAGTTTCATTCGCATCCAACTGCTGCAGCGAGGCACTTCTGAAAACGGAAAAACCCTGTTCTTCCGCGTCCTTAACCATGAAGGCAGAGAAGCGGTCAGTAACGGATACATGCTAATTACCTCTTAACAGTGAAGCAGGATTATTTAATGATGAATAGAATCTAGCATTAAGTATTTGCTTCTCATATTCGTATGGTAAAAACAATTTGAAACAGGAGGGAAAGCTTTGAGCGATACCAGTTGGAAACTGCCGCTGCTCAACTCGTACGTTGAGAAGTGGGCCAAAGAACAGCCGGAAAAACCGGCCCTGATCCAGCACGAAGACGATAAAACCATTACCTATAAAAAATTTAATGACCTGGTCGATTTTTTTGCCCTGCGCCTGCTTGATATGGGTATTAAAAAAGGTGATCGGGTTGCCACAATGCTGGTACTGGTTCCCGAGCATGTTCTGCTGATGTATGCCTGCTTTAAAATCGGTGCAATCATCGCTCCTCTCGACGTGCGCCTCAAAGAGTGGGAAGTAGTCCGTGATCTGAACAAGATCCAACCGAAAGCTTTTTTCTTCCTCGGTAAAACGCCGATCATCGATTTCCGTGAAATGGGCAAAGCAGTCAGGGATAACTGCCCTTACGTCGAACACCTGATCCAATTTACCCCTAACCCGGGACCGGGTGAGCTTCTTGAAGGCGCTACTTCAATAACCGATATGATGGCCAAGAGTAAACTTATTGGCCTGAAGCTAAAAAATATTTTTACCCGTGGTCTGGAAAAGGCGTATGCCAGGATTGACACCAAAACCCCCGCTCTGATTATTTTCACCACCGGCACTACCGGCGAACCAAAGCCTGCAGTTATGTGCCATGAAAATATTATTGTCCAGAATGAAGTACTCAACCGGGGGGTAGGTCTTGATGGCAAAGATATGATCATGCTGGTAAACCTGCCGCCGAGTCATGTCGGTTGTGTTACCGAACAGCTGATGACTACCCTTTACCTCGGCGGAACAGCAGTTTTGCTGCGTATCTTTGACCCCAAATTGACCCTTGAAGCGATTGAAAAACATAAAGTTGGCTTATTCGGCCAGATCCCGACCCAATTTCGCATGGAGTGGGCTCTTCCAGAGTACAATAACTACGATCTGAGCAGCCTGAAATGTGCAATTTACGCCGGTTCAGCGGTAGATACAGTTTTCCTGAAACAGCTGGCGCAAATGGCTCCTGATTTTGGCACCGGAATCGGCATGACCGAAACAGCGGGCTTTTATTCGTACACCCCCAGGGGCATCTCGGTCGAGGAGATGGCCGGACAGGTAGGTATGGCTTTTGAAGATCTTGCGCCGATAACTATCCGCAAGCCAGTTCAGGAAGACGGAACTGCAGGCGAGGATCTGCCCGACGGTGATATTGGTGAAATCTGTGTAACAGGACCGATTGTTTTCCAGGGTTACTACAATATGCCCGAAGAAACCGACCGGGCAATCACCAGGGACGGCTGGCTATATACCGGCGATTTGGGCTTTTTTAAAGATATGGGCAACTACAGGGCTCTCTATTTAGCCGGACGCAGAAAATTCGTGATCAAACAAAAGGGATTCCAGGTTTTCCCGGACGAGGTCCAGGACTTTATTGCCTCGCATCCAAAAGTTGACATCGTTGATGTTGTCGGAGTTAAACATAAGATTTTTGATGAAGGAATCTTTGTCTTCATCAGACCTAAAAAAGGAGAGCAGCTCACAGCAGATGAGATTATGGAACACTGCCAGGGCATTGCTTCCTACAAAAGACCCCAACACGTAGAGATATGGCCGCAGGATAAAGAGTTCCCCCTGACCAGGGTGGCCAAGGTCGACAAGAAAGAACTTAAAGTACTGGCTGAATCTATCGTCGAAGAGCTGCGCAAGAAGGGCAAATGGGATTCCTGATAGTGCCCTTTCGACAATACTGTAAGGAATTACTCCATTTGTATAACACAGCTAGTTGAAAAGTGAGAGATCAGAGGGAAGCAGGTGTCAGGAGGAAGGTTCTTCTGACACCTTATTAATTTCCTGATTTGTTGCGCCATGGCTTTCCAGTAATTTTTTCATACCCGCCGTAGTACGCACTTCTCCATCAGGCATAATCCACATCGCTTCAAAATTATCAATGCTTTTCGCCAGGGCTATGCTTGCCTCGAAAGGAACCAGGAATAGAGCTGTGGACATGAAATCGGCAATCCCGGAAGTAGCCGCTACCACCGTAACCGCCCGGTAATGCTCCGCAGGCATCATGGTTTGCGGATCAATCAAATGGTGCACTATTTTATCACCGACCATATAGTAGCGCTGATAATCTCCACTAGTATCAACACTGCCTGTACTCAGGTAGATTATATCAAGCAGTTTTTCGCTTCCTCCAACGATTGAGGCATCCGGATCCTGCACCCCAATTCCCCAACGTTCACGCGCTTGATCAAGAGGTTTACCAATCGTTCTTATATTTCCCCCGGCGCTGATAATTGCGGAAAGCAGCCCTTCATTCACAATCTCCGATGCAACAAGATCCAGGGCAAACCCCTTGGCCACCGCTCCCACATCAAGACTCATTCCGCGGTCAGGCAGATAAACCGTCATCTGGTCCAAATCGACAAGAACCTTGTCAAGATCACTATATTCCAGAGCTTCCGTCAGTAGATCTGCTGGCGGCAGCGCAGCGTTTTCAGGGTTATAAAGTGCTTCTTCGCGGTAGGCATGCCAGATTTTAAGAACCGGACCCAGGGCTATATTGACAGATCCGCCGGTGCGCTCTGACCACTCTTTGGAAAAAATGATCAGGTCAATAATTTCCTGCTCAACCCTGATCGGTCTGATTCCGGCATTATCATTAATGGTTTTTATATTATTGATACCTTCATACTCATTATAGATATCAAATAATATATGCAGCTCCTGCAGGCGCGAATGGATTGTATCAAAAAATTGCCTGAACTCTTCTTCACTCCGGGTATAAGCAACCACCCGGACCAGGGTGTCAAAGGTATCGAAGATGCTGTCGGAATATCTCTTGTATTCATTTTTATCCGAAGAAGAACATCCCGGAACGATCAATAAAAACATGGCTAAAATAAAAATAAAGATTCTCTTCATCAGGATCCCTTTATCAGTTGTAATAATGCAGAATATCATCAATACATGTTATGGGGACATGCCTCCGGAGGAAGAATGTCCCCTTTCATCTAGATCTATATCCCCTAAGCTATATAGTGCTTGTATCCTTGTCTATTACTTTGTTTAGCGTGCCCTATTGTAAGCCTCTTCAAGAGCAACCAGGTAATCGGTCACAGTAATGGTCACTGAAGAAACAAGATCAGGTTCATCAGGCGCACCGCTTTCCTGCAGACCCATGGCTTCTATCTGATCGAACGTTTTGCCGATCATCCATTCCTCGAGGGCGGCAATCTGCTCATCCCACTCTTTGCCGATTTCAGAAGCCCTGACCATGCCGTAGTCGGCACCAAGTTCTTTCTTAGTCAGGTAAACAGCCGTACGATCGGAAGTTACCTGCCCTTCGACATCAAAATTAACCCTGGTCTGAGCAGTGTCAATTATAACACCGGCAATCTGCCCTGTATCATCAAACAACCCGGCAGCAATCACCACATCGACCTGGGCTATCGGTAAAATCTCGGTATCGTTAGAGACTCTGTAACCTACCGACTTGCCGATTGAGATGTTATGACCGAGCCCTAAACTGGCTCCACCAGGCTGTACATCAACAGCATTGCTGGCGGCCTTTTCAAGGGCAGCAATATAATCGGTGACTGTTATTGTAACAGAAGTTACCAAATCAGGATCGTCTGGAGCGCCATCTTCAGTCAAAGCCAGATCCTTAACCTGCTCAACGGTTTTACCGATCATCCATTCTTCGAGGGCGGCAATCTGCTCATCCCACTCTTTGCCGATTTCAGAAGCCCTGACCATGCCGTAGTCGGCACCCAGCTCAACCTTGGTCCGGATTTCTGCATCCAAATCCGAAGAAACCTGCATTTCTTCATCAAAAGCAACCCTGGTCTGTGCTGTATCGATGATCACACCGACTATCCTGCCCTGCTGATCAAATGAAGCAACGGCAATAATATTATCAACCTGGGCCATGGCAAGAATGTCAGCTTCTTCGTTAAAGTCAAGCGACCGGGCAATCGAAGTAACCACACCTAAACCCAATTTAGAAACTCCATCGGGTTCAGCAACCTCTTCTTCAGGGCTTTCTTCTTCCGGTATTTCCTCAGCCGGTGCCGGGCCACAGCCGGCGACGACCAATAATACCAGTGTAAACAGCAATGCCAACCAAAACAATTTATTCATTATAATCCCTCATAATCCCTCCCAATTAAGACAGCGAAGCAATAAGATAGTGAAGTTAACATCCCGACTGGGAATAAACATTACTAATTCTATTATTCTGCTATCATTACTATTTTACTAAGGCCTGCCTAAATAGTCAACTTTTTAACAGATGAAATTGTTAACAACAGATATTGACAGGCGCAGATCATGTATCGTAATATTATTATATTACAATGGAGACTGATATTCTATGCCAAATAAACTAATTGTCTTAGATTATTACAAATGCCGTCCCAATCTTTGCAACAATGGCTGCTGTGTCGCTGCTCCGTCTTGCCCTCTTGGGATTATCCGGCAGGAAGAACCTTACGATTTTCCGATGGCTAATCCTTCAGTTTGCAAAGGCTGTGCAAAATGCGTCACCGCCTGCCCGCTGGAGGCTATCAGTTTATCCTGACATCCACTTACTAAAACGATCATCAAAAGCTCTCTTAAGCCAGATCAGTTAAATTCATCCTGAACCGCTATAAATTTATAGCGCTGTTGTAGACATAATAGTTTGCTTCTACCGTTTCAAAGGATTAAAATATTAAAGAGATAATTACTCTTAGTATTTAAATTGATTTAACATTACGGAGGGATCTTTATGAAATTATTAATTATCGGGGCAGGCGGCGTCGGACAATCGGCAGCGATGATCATTAAAAGGGCCGGTAAAGATGGGGAGTGGGCGGAGAAAATTGTCCTCTCCGACTACAATCTCTCAAGGGCGGAAGAGGTAGCAAAGTTGTGTGATGATCCCCGCTTTATCGTGGAAAAAATTGACGCCGGAGATTCAGAAATTATTAAAGCAGTAATCAATAAACACGGCATTACTTTCGTGATGAACGCAGTTGAACCTGTTTTTAACGAAAATATTTTTGATACCTGTCTCGAGTGTGGTGTGGGCTATCTTGATTGCGCTATGACCCTTTCCAAGCGCCACCCGGAAAAACCCTTCGCCTTAACTCATATCAAACTTGGCGATTACCAGTTCGAAAAACATGAGGCCTGGCAGAAGGCCGGGAATATGGCTATTGTCGGTTCCGGCGTGGAGCCGGGCATGTCTGATGTCTTTGCAAAATATGCCGCGAAGCACTTGTTCGACACCCTCGATGAAGTAAATGTCAGGGACGGAGACAACTACACTATCCCCGGATACGAAGGGGTCGCTTTCGGTTTCTCGATCTGGACAACAATCGAAGAATGTCTCAACCCGCCTGTAATCTGGGAAAAAAACAGGGGCTGGTTTACCACAGAAGTATTTTCAGAACCGGAAATTTTTTCATTTCCCGACGGCATTGGGGATGTTGAAGTAATTAATATCGAACATGAAGAGGTTCTGCTCATTCCCAGGGTCATTGACTGCAACAGGGTCACCTTTAAATTCGGCGTTCCCCGGGAAATGAGAACCCTGCTTTTAAACCTGCAGGAGTGTGGCATGGATGACGCCACCAGAAAGATCAAGGTTGGAGAAAGCGAAATAACCCCCCGGAACTTTTTAGTTAAGGTCGTTCCCAACCCCCTTGAGCTGGCCCCGAAAATGATCGGCAAGGGTTGTGCCGGCACCTGGGTCACCGGTACCAAAAACGGCAAGAAAAGGTCGGTATACTTATACCAGGTAGCCGATAACCAGGAATGTTACCAGAAATATCATTCGAACTCTGTCGTTGCTCAAACTGCTGTCGGGCCGGTGATTATGCTGGAACTGGCCGCCAAAGGCATCTGGGACCTTAAAGGGGTCCACGGCCCGGAATCATTCGATCCCGACCCATTTATGGAGCGTTTAGCCAGGTATGAGTTTCCGGCCGGGATGCAGGAAAAAGATTCGGAATATGCCGAAATGCTTAACAAGCAAAAAATACTTGATCCTTTGAAATAATCAGAGTTCTTGTTTGAATAAGCTTAAAACCGGTGATCATTATAATCTGGTTGCCGGTTTTATTTTCTTGTTCACATATATTATTAGGGCCTGTTATTCCCAGGCTAACCGACACTCTGACCTCCGCTCTTCAAAATCCAGGGAAGATTATCAAGATCAGCGTTACCTCCCGACAGAATCAACCCTACCTTAAATCCCTTAATTATGTCTACCTCTTTCATCAGGGCAGCCAGGGGCACTGCAGCGGAAGGTTCAACAATTATTTTCATCCTTTCCCAGATCAGACGCATTGCTCCGGTGATCTCTTCATCACTGACAGTTATGATCGCATTAACATGCTCTTTAATAATTGGATAGGTTAGATCTCCCAGGGAAGTGCGCAGGCCGTCGGCAATAGTATCCGGGGTTTCAACAGGAATTATCTTTCCTGCCTGCAGGGAGCGAAAAGCGTCGTCAGCGCCTGCCGGCTCTGCTCCGAATACCTTAGCATCCGGTTTTATTGCTGATACTGCCAGGGCAGTGCCGCTTATAAGTCCTCCGCCGCCGACCGGGGCAATAATCAGGTCGAGGCCGCTAACCTGCCCTAATAATTCCAGGGCTGCCGTAGCCTGGCCACAGATAACCCTGAGATCGTTATAGGGGTGAATAAAATGGGCTCCGGTATTTTCAATCACTTCTGCCAGGGCGGATTCTCGAGCCTGCTCAGTCGGTTTACAATAAGTAATCTGCGCCCCATAACCGGCCACCGCATACTTTTTATTTAACGGGGCATTTTCAGGCATAACTACATAGGCCTTAATACCCCTGCACTGTGCCGCATAAGCGAGAGCAGCGGCATGATTGCCTGAAGAATGGGTTGCCACACCTTTAGCGGCCTGATTGTCATCCAGGCTGAATACGGAATTTACCGCGCCCCTTGCTTTAAATGCTCCCACCTTTTGCATGTTTTCTGCTTTGAAGAAAACCTCTGTCCCGCACATTTTATCAATTGTTCTGGACATAAATACAGGAGTCCGATGAACATAAGGCCTTATTCTCTCTGCAGCGTCCCTGATTGCTCCGATTGTCGGAAATGCCGGCATAGCTCTCTCCTCCCGATAAAATCATTTCAATTGTTATAGTATTCCATAATTCTGATGGCAATCCTTTTACGGCAACTCTAATCGCCGGATAGTATATGTTATTTTTTAAGGGCAAAGAAGGTAAATGCTAACTATTGAAGAATTATTCAAGAAAAAGGAGATAAACCGTTGAAAATCTTGGTCTGTACAGACGGCTCAGAAAACAGTCTGAAATGCGTCGAAGTAGCAGCCCGAATGGTCGGCACTTGTGAGATTAATGAGGTCGCCTTCATTTATGTTCATGACAGCTCCCAGTTTTTCCCTAACTACTGGCAAGGGAAATACCCTTTTACCCCCGCGGAAGAACAGCAGATCAAAAAAATAGACAAGCGTATTATCGAAGGGCGAAAGAAGATATTCACCGATGCCCTGAAGTTTTTTGAAGGCAGCAGTATTGAAGTTGAAACTATCTTCAAGATCGGCCATCCGGCCGAAACCATTGCCGAAGAGGCCTCAAAAGGCGCCTTTGATATAGTCATGATCGGCAGAAGAGGAACAAGCGGGGTTAAAAAGCTTTTTTTGGGCAGTGTCAGCAGTACTGTGCTGCAGTTGCTTAAAACTAACATAATGATAGTTAAGTAAAAAACGACGTTCAAAAGGCAGATTTCAGAACAAAACCTGAGCCATAAAAGCTGGACAAGAAAGGTTTGGCAGTAACCAAAACCTTTGAGCAAGAGCGGTCATTGCCACCTATTGTTTTAAGTTCATAATTACTGGCTGCAGGGAGTCTCCTTCGCAACAAAGTGGGGTTTTCTTTCTAACTTATGGATTGCACGAACATTGCGGATAGTCCTGGTGATACCCCGCATCACCAGGGAGTGGGTTTCGGCTGTCTGACCGCGGTAGCGGACCCCGCTTAGCATATCCCCGTCGGTAATTCCGGTTGCCGCAAAGAAAAGGTCTTCTCCTTTAGCCAGATCTTCCAGCAGCAAAAGCCTGTAGGGATCTTCCCGCTCTGTTTTGTAATTACTAACGGGAGCAACATTATCTCGCCGAATCAGGCGGCACTGCATATCTCCCCCCAAAATTTTGAGAGCTACAGCAGCAAGAACCCCTTCGGGTGCTCCGCCGATACCGAAAAGAATATCAACACCCGAAGTGTCGATAGCCGTGGCAATTGCCGCTGAAACATCACCGTCGGTAATCAATTTGACCCTGGCGCCGGCCTCGCGTATGTCAGTGATAACCTTTTCATGGCGTGGACGGTCAAGAATAATTGCCGTTAAATCCTGGATATCTCGGTCCAGGGCAGAGGCCACCGCCCTGAGATTTTCGCGCACCGGAGCATCCAGGTCAATACAACCACGGGCTTTCGGACCAACAGCTATCTTATCCATGTAGAAAACATCCGGAGCATGTAAAAGGCAATCCTGCGGAGCGATAGCTACAACTGAAAGGGCGTTGGGCAGGCCTTTTGCCACCAGGTTGGTACCCTCAAGAGGGTCAACAGCCACATCAACGCGGGGTTCCTCTGAGATACCAACCTTTTCACCAATATAAAGCATGGGAGCCTCATCTTTTTCACCTTCGCCGATTACCACAGTGCCGTTAATATGGACTGTATCGAAAACAGAACGCATCGCGTCAACAGCAGCCTGATCGGCCGCTTCCTTATCTCCACGGCCCATCAACCGTCCGGACGCAAGCGCTGCCGCTTCAGTAACACGAACAAATTCCAGGGAAAGTTCCCTTTCCACCGCCAGCCCCCCTTTAAATATTATTCACTTTCAATTAATATCAATAGCAAATTCGTTTGATCAGATTAAATTTGATTACCCTTTAAGTTCCTCACGATCCAGCGGCATGCTCATGCAGCGGGGTCCTCCCCGGCCGCGAACCAGTTCCGATCCGTCAATTTCAATCACATCAACCCCGTCCTTGCGCAGAGTATCATTAGTCGCTTCATTGCGATCGTAGCAAATAACTGTTCCCGGTTTAATCGCCAGGGTATTCGTACTGTCACCCCACTGCTCCCTGGCTGCAGTGATCTCATCGTTGGCCCCCGAATAAATAATATCAACATTTTTCAGGTTTAAAGCTTTGCGTAAAGCGCCCTGCAAACTGTAACCATTACTGGCATCAACACGGTTATCCTTACTCTTTTCAAGCCAGTAAACATTAACAACATCCCTGACTCCCGGGTACATCAGGAATTTATCGATATCAACCATCGTAAAAACCGTATCAAGGTGCATATAGGCCCGACGGGTCGGCACCTGCACCACAATAATCTGTTTAACTAACTCTTTTTCAATTAGATACTTATGGGCGATCCATTCAATGGCCTCTTCTGTTGTCCTTTCACTTAAACCGATCATCAGGCTGTCCCGGTTAAGGATAAAAACATCGCCACCTTCGATGCCGTACGGAATCTCTTCATGAAAGGAGAGGTCTACATCTTTGAAGAGGGGGTGATACTTCTGGATCATCCGCAGGAAAATGGTTTCCAACCTGCGGGCAGGCAGGAACATGCTGCTAATTTGCAGTCTCCCCCCGATCATCGACCCGTGATCCCTGGTAAAATACATGTTCGGCAGCGGAGCAAGATAAAACGGATAACTGTCGAGGGTCAAATCGCTTAAAGTGCGGTATTTTTTCAGATGCTGCACATCATGTTTGGACAGACCGGCAATAATCGTCGAAACCAGCTGTTCAGGCTCCTGATCATTGAGGTAGTTAAATATTGTATCGAGAACTTCCGGTTCAATCAGGGGGCTTGCTTTCAGATGCCTTTTAATCAATTCACTTTTTACTTCCGGAACATCAACAATTTCTTTCAGCAGAGAATCGACATAAAGCACCTCGACGCCGTTTTCTCCAAGGGTCCGGGCAAAACCATCATGTTCCACCTGGGCTTTGGCCAACCATGGTATTTCATCAAAAAGCAGGTCTTCCAGGTAGCGAGGAGTCAAATTTGTTAATTCCAGACCCGGCCTGTGGAGCAAGACCTTCTTCAGCTGTCCTACTTCGGACCAAACCTGCATAGACTTTTTCATCTTTGTCCCTCCCGGATTCTATAAATTTTATTACCAGGTATTATTCGTTAAATTAACCTTATATACCTGTTTTTAATCCTTTATATTTCACTTTTTTACTAAACCGCCTAACTCCGGTTAAGTTTTCCTTTCATTGTAAATGATCAATTTGCCGGGTGCTTGCTATTTTCAATAAAGTATGCTATTGTTTGACGCAGTGTTAAAAAGATGAGAATAACGCAAACTATTTTTAAGCCTGAGTTCGGATATGGGAAAGAAAAGTTTGACGGAAATTCCGCTTTTTGATTCATTCTAATTTGAAGGAGACTTACAAAAATGCAAGGTAAGGTAAAATGGTTTAATCCGGATAAGGGCTATGGCTTTATCGAAACAGAAGAAGGCGGGGATGTTTTTGTCCACTTCTCTGCAATCCAGACCGACGGTTTTAAGACCCTCGAAGAAGGTCAGTCTGTAGAATTCGAAGTTGTCGATGGTAACCGGGGTGCACAAGCAGCTAACGTTGTCACTCTGTAAACCAGAATAAAACGATGGAAGCAAGGGCATTTCCGATCGTTATGGAAATGCCCTTCTTTTATGATTAAAAAACAACCCAATTGTTTAATTGAATATGTGTACTCGAAAGGAAAGATTTTACAGATGTCAACTTTTTATGAATTTGGATTAAGCAACACCGTGATCAGGGCAACCGCTACTATGGGTTTTGAAGAGGCTACCTCTATACAGGAGTTGGCGATCCCAAAAGCGATGGCCGGAAAAGATATTATCGGGCAGGCCCAGACCGGCACCGGAAAAACAGCGGCCTTCGGTATACCGATGATCGAAAAATGCTCACCGGAGCAGGGCGGCGTCCAGGGGTTGGTTATAACCCCGACCAGGGAACTGGCCGTGCAGGTGGCTGAAGAGATTAATACGATCGGCCAGTATAAAAAAATCCGGGCCCTGCCAATTTACGGGGGCCAGGATATTGAAAGGCAAATTAAAGCGCTGAAAAACAAACCGCAGATTATTGTCGCCACTCCCGGCCGATTGATGGATCATATGCGCAGAAAGTTAATCCGTCTGCAGCAGCTTAAAATCGTAGTCCTGGATGAAGCCGATGAAATGCTCAATATGGGCTTCCGTGAGGATATCGAAGCTATCCTCGCCGACGTACCGGATGTGCGGCAGACGATGCTCTTTTCGGCAACAATGCCTCAGCCGATTCAGGATTTGGCCCGGCGTTTCATGCGCGATCCTGAATTTGTCAGTATAAAAACCAAAGAGATGACAGTACCAAACACAGATCAATATTATTACCAGGTTCATGAACGGGAAAAATTTGATGCCCTTTGCCGCCTGTTAGACCTGCATGCACCGGAGGCAGCGATTGTCTTTGCCAGAACAAAGCGGCGGGTTGATGAGCTGCTCGAAGCCTTAATGAAACGCGGTTACTCGGCGGAAGCAATTCACGGTGACCTAACCCAGGCTAAACGGGACAGTGTCATGCGTAAATTTAAGAATATGTCAACAGAAATCCTGGTTGCCACAGATGTGGCGGCACGAGGTCTCGATATCGGTTCCGTAACCCATATCTACAATTTTGATATCCCCCAGGACTCCGATAGTTATGTCCATCGTATTGGCCGAACCGGACGCCTGGGCAAACCGGGCATTGCCGCTACTTTCGTCTCTCATCGGGAAATAGGCCACCTCGAACATATCGAACGCTCTATCAGGAGAAAAATTGAGCGCAGGCCGGTCCCGACAATAAATGAAGCGATCGAGGGGCAGCAACGCCTTGCCACAGAAAAGCTGATGCAGGTCATTTCAGAAGGAGAACAACTTCAATACAAAGATCTGGCCATGGAACTGCTCGAGAACGCCGATGCTGTTTCTTTACTTGCAGCGGCCTTAAAAATGCTGACAAAAGAACCTGATTTGACTCCGGTAAAAATTACTGCTGAAGAACCATGGGTATCGAAAAAAAGCAAATATGCTGATAAACGAAGTCGGACAAGCTTCCGTCAAAAACCGGGAAGCAGTAAAGGGCGAAGCGGTTATAAGAAGAAACATAAACCTTATTAAGTAAAAGTCCCCCAGCTGATCGCTATGGCAATAAATGCGGTAATTAGACAGAAGTAATCTTTTGTTAACTGAAGGTAAAGATAAATACCAACTTCCAGATGGGTTGGTTTTTTCTTTTTCACCTGAATAAATTCTTTTCCTCCAGCCATGTAGGAATAAATGATGCCCGGGTCAAATACTATATTATTAAATCCTTTTCAGGCAGTTGATGCTTATCAAAAAGTTTAGCATGGTAATCAATACAATAACAATTAAACAGGCTGCCGGCATAATGATTGTATCCCTTGCCGCCCGCTTTTGGTGGCCATTTCTTGGAAAAACCTTTGACATGTAATATCGGAGCAATAAAAATAAAATGTAAGAAGGTGCTAAATAATGCCGTCTGAACTTGAAAAATATCCAAATTGTGCAAAGTGTAAGACCCTGGCCTGCAAAAGCGGGCAGAAAAATATTATCCCCGAGAACTGCCCAATGGTCTTGGAAAATGAGTTGCTGGAAAAAACTCAAAAAGAATACCTGGACGAAGAGCTGAAAAATATAGCCTGCAGCGCTGCCCGGGTAGAAGCTGAAGGATACTGCCGCTGGACAAGGATCGAAGAGATTATCGCCTTTGCCCGTCAGGCCTCTTTTAAGCGGATCGGCCTGGCATACTGTATAGGCCTGCGCCGGGAAGCTGCCCGTTTCAGCGAAATAATGACCCAATGCGGCTTTGATATGATCTCCGTTGTCTGTAAAACGGGTTCCACTCCCAAAGAAACACTGGGTTTAACTGAAGATGAGAAAGTAAAACCGGGGCATTTCGAGGCTATCTGTAACCCGGTAGCCCAGGCCGAATTGTTGAATAAAGCTAAAACAGATCTGAATGTATTACTCGGTTTATGCGTCGGCCACGATACAATTTTTATCCGTTATGCCAAGTCCCCGTTAACTGTTCTGGCCGTCAAAGACAGGGTTCTGGCTCATAACCCCCTCGGAGCAATCTATGCCCCTCATTACTTCGACAGGAGGTTCAGATAATCTAAACTCAGACAATACTTTTCAGCTTATCCTGATCAATGAAACCAACCCGTTATCTTTACCGTAATTCTATTATAAATTATATTATATTTATAATATTTAGAATTAAAAAGTTGTTTTCGTTCTTGCCTAAATTGAAATTATTGTGTATAATTAATTCATTGTTTCCTGACATTAAATTCAATTATAATGATATTTCTATTATTATGCTGTGGGCCTCAGGCAACAGCTGCAATCTGGAATTCTGTTCACATAACAACCTTTAAGATCAGGTAAAGGGAGGTGAAGACCGGTAAACAATCTATAATATTCACTGCATAGTTTTCGTTTAAGCTTTAAGAAGTGGCGGGAAGCGGTATGTGCCGGTGTTAAAGCTGTCGTTAACCGGCAATACCGGTTGCCACCAAGAACGTAATCAGCATTTAAACAACTGGTTACCTGTGTTTTTTATAAAACAAACTGGGGGTAAAGTAATGAATAATAAATCAATGCGCATTAGAATGCTTGCTATAGTTCTGGCGGGGTTAATGCTTATCGCCTTTATGGTGACTGGCTGCGCCCCTGCGGATGGTGATGCCGAACCGGCGGCGCCGAGAGCAGAGCGAATCTCGATTCGCTGGAACACAGCTGATGTCGGCTCTTACGGTTACTCTGTGGCCAGCCTGATGGTCGAACTGTTAAACCGCGAGCTGCCCAACAAGCTCGAAGGTTACTACACGGTTACCATTCATCCGTTTCCGGCTACCGGAGCTGGGATGAAAGCAGCCATGGAAGGCGATGGTGATATCGCCTATACGGCAGACGTTGGCATGACCCAGGTCTATGCTGAGGAAGGCGCCTATAGCCTGGAGGACTGGCCCGGAAGAGCCGATGCAGACCTGCTGGTCCACAGCTTCTACGCCTACCCGATGGAAACCTCGCTTGCCGTCCATATATCAAAAGCGGATCAATTCCAAACCTGGGGTGACTTAAGTGGAGAACCGGTCTTCTACACTCCCGCCGGTTTCATGAACTGGTTAAACATGGTCCGGATTTTTGATGCCCTGGACTTAGAATTTAACCACCTCGAGATCGACTCCGGAATGGTTGCCGACGCCCTGCGGGATGGTTCTATTTCCGGTGCTGCCGTCTATACAACTGCCGGCCGCTCCCTGCCAACCTACTTAAGGGAGGCAGAGATGAGATTGGCAAACGAACTGGTAGTGATCAGCCCGAGCGCAGAGGAGCAGACCAAGCTTGCTGCAGCCGGACTGGCCGTGCTCGATATGGATCCTTCGGGAGCTTTTTCCACTGATGTGGGCACAGACATGTACCAGGCAGTACCTATTCTCTTCGCCTATAACGTAATGGCTCATACACCAACAGAATTTGTTAAAGCCATGCTGGAAATCTTTGAAGAGAACGCAGAACAGCTGGCCGGATGGGAACCCGGCTTCGGCCCCCTGGCCAATGACTTCGTAGGGATGCAGGTTTCCGGAATACGGGCTAACCCCCTTATTCCCGTTCATCCTGGAATGGCTGAATTCCTCCAGGATAAAGGCGCCTGGGACGATAGCTGGATAATTGCCGAACAATAATTATCCACATTCAGCCTGCCTCAGATACTAACCAGCAATAGTTATTGTTGTTTCTGTGCCTGCGGTTATCGGCAACCCGAAAAGGGATGGCGGCTGCAGGCACGGAAATAATTAAATTGTTATTGCATAATAAGGGGGAGAGCCTATAACATGGATCGCATCAAGACGATGCTGACGATAAGAAACCTTTCTTTTCTGGTGTCCATATTCTTTTTCTTCTACCTGCTCCGCTATTTTCTTACCGGGGCCGGCGGGCCGCTGCAGCTAGCTACCCGGATGGTTCCTATAGCCATTATCATCTTTGTACTCAATACATTACAAACAAAAAATATTTACCCGCGGCTGGGTGATTTTTGGAACCGGGTTATCGCCGTTATTTATATCGGCATCTCCCTGTTTGCATTTATCTATTTTCTGTACGAATACGAAAATATCTTCATGTACCGGGCCGGTTCATACAACCAGTTAGATATAATCGTCGGAACACTGGTGTTTTTCCTGATCATGGAAATATCGCGCAAGATGCACACAATTTTATTTGCCGTAAATATAGGTCTGGTAATTTACAGCCTTTTTGGCTACCTCTCGCCAATTGACTTTTTCTGGCATCCCGGTGTTTCTTTTACCCGCATCATCACCTCTACAACCCTTGAGCTTGCCACCGGTGTTTACGGAAGGTATGCCCAGATGGCCCTGACCCTGGTCGCCGCTTTCCTCCTGCTGGCCGCGGTAGCCAAGGCCTTCGGGGCACAAAGCGCGATTATCCAATATATCTACGGAGTCTTCGGCAAAACCAAGCATAATATTCCCCAGGTTGCCGTTTTAAGTTCGGCGTCCCTCGGTGCGGTCAGCGGCAGCGGCGCTGCCAACACCGCCGTTACCGGCAGTTTCACCATCCCATTGATGATCAAGCATGGTATTCACCCCGTCTACGCCGGAGCAGTGGAAACAGCCGCCTCCATGGGAGGTTTGATTATGCCGCCGCTGATGGCCGTAGCCGGTTTTATTATGGCAGATTTCCTGGGCGTGCCTTATTGGGATGTAGTCATACGCGGGTTTTCTTTAAGCTTCATTTACTTCTCGGCAGTGATCATGTCCGTTTATCTGCTCAGTGTAAGCTCCGTCGCCCAGGAAGAGGTTACAGCACCGCTGGTACCGATGTATGAAAAGTTAAAAACATATTCCTTCTTCGCCTGTATCATCTCGCTGATTATTATGATGGGAGTTATCGGCCACGGACCGATGCGCGCTGCGGTCTATACAGCCAGCCTTCTTGCATTTTTACTGCTCTGTATCCATCTTTACTATAAATACAAAGCCAATGATAGTTCTTTTCAGGAAGAATCATTGCCCATGATGGCCAGGGACATTATTGAAACTCATGCCGATATGGCCTGGTACCTGGTGATCCTGATGTCAACTCTAGGTATCATGATCGGCCTTTTCACAGTAACCGGCTTTATTATGCGCATGGGATCCCTGATGATGCAGCTTGGCTCGGTGAGCATCTTCCTGACCATCCTGGTGGCCTGGGCTTTTGGCTGGCTGGCCGGAACCGGTCTGCCTCCCACGGCAACCTATATTGTGGTGGCAGTGATCGTTGCTCCACCTTTCATCGCCTGGGGCATTAACCCATGGGTCGCCCATATTTTCGTCTTCCTTGTTTCAGTCTGGGGTGAGCTTTCACCGCCAACCTCTTTGACAGCGGCAGTGGCTTCAAGGCTGGCCAACGCCTCGTTTATGCGCACTATGATGATGGCATTGAAAATCTGCCTGCCGATCCTGGTTATGTCTTTTGCGATTTTCGTCAGGACCGACCTGGTGACAACCCCTGGTTTTCCGCAGATTCGTGACACTATCCTGGTTACTATCGGAACCCTGGGCTTCACCTTCGCCATGTTTGGACGGTTCATCAAGCATGTTCGCTATGATATTCCCATGAAGATTCTGCTTTCTTTACTGGCGTTTATCCCACTGTTCCATCCCAATCTCACCTATGCCATCGTCGGATCAGTGTTTGTTTTTGCGGCGCTGGTATACGGATTAATGCAGCACAAGAAAATTGGGCCATTGAAAAAATTGCAAAAAGAAGCGGCCGCTGCAGCAGCCGCTTACAAAGATAAAAATAAAAAGTTAAACCTGAACAATCAATAAATTTCCTGTCGCCTTTACGTAAACCAGTTAAAACCCCCTTCTTGATGGGGGTTTTTCTTTCCGGCCCAAACGATAATCCTCTGATCGCTGCCTATTATCTTAAAACAGCATCCATAAATTTTCTTCCGCTTTCCAACTCTTATCTTATCGCCTTAATAACATCGATTACCGTGCCATCTCTGTATTCCACAACAGCAACTATTTTTTTCGAAAATCGTGGCGGTTCCGGCCGTCCGGTAACCTTTTCCACTTCTCTTTTCAGATCGTGTATATCAATCAATGGCAATCCGGCTTCCCGGAGGCTCTGCGCCAGATCAGTGCGCAGTGGATTGACGGATATACCCTGTTCTGTAACCAAACAATCGACAGTTTCACCGGGCGTAGTTACCGTGAGAACCTTATCAATAACTATAGGAATCCCTTTACGGATCGAGGGGGCCGCTACTATGGCCAGTTTCGAGCCGGCGGCAGTATCTGCATGTCCGCCGGACCCGCCGATAACCCGGCCATCTGAAACAGTATGCACGTTTACGTTGAAGGCAGTATCAACCTCTGTGGCGCTCAGAATCATCACATCGAGCCGGTTGACAGCACAGCTTTTATTGTGAGGGTTGGCATAGCGGTTAGACGATATTTCCAGGTGCCTGGGATTGTCACGCAGGGAAGCAATGGCTGCCAGATCAAAACTCTGTGTATCCAGAAGCGCACGAAAAAAGCCTTCCCGTAAAAGTCCGGCCATGTGCCCGGTGATGCCGCCCAATCCAAATGAGCCGGTTACACCCAACCGCTCCATTTTGCCCTGCAGGAACCTGGCTGCAGCCATGGAGGCGCTTCCCGTACCTGTCTGAAAGGAAATGCCTTCTTTTAGCAAACCCGCTGCTTCAATGATATCGACAGCCCACTGCCCCAGCTGCAGGCGCAGCGGATCTTCCACTGCTTTAACCGCTCCGGTGGCAATCCCCGCGGGATCACCGACCTTCTCAACTTTGACCACATAATCAACAAAGGTCTCATCAACAGATGACGGCAGCAGGGGATAGGGTTCTATGTTATCGGTAAGCACCACAACCCTGCGGGCATAGCGGCAGTCGCTGAAGCAATAGCCCAGTGAACCGCAGGCAGAAGGACCACTGACACCGTTAAAATTGCCCGCCTCATCGGCAGCGGAAGCAGCAATAAAAGCCACATCGATCTTCTCTTCTCCGGCCTCTATAGCCCGGTCCCTTCCACCATGGGTACGGAAGATCACCGGAAAGGGAAAGGCACCCCGGGACATTGCCTCAGCCACCGGTCCCAGCATGTAATTGCAGGAAAGCCCTCCTACAACCCCTGTGGCAATATGATTAACCAGGGGGCTGTGGACAGGAAATATCGAGCTCAATGCTACTTTAAGAGCCTTTAAGCCCATCCTGGCGGCTGCTTCCAAAACCAGGTTCGCCACACGATCACCGTTGCGAAAATGATGGTGAAATGAAACTGTCATACCGTCTTCCAGTCCGCATGACCGGATCGCTGTTTCAATATCTGGCATTAGTTTATTGACAGCGGCTACGCTTATAACCGACTTTAATTTTGCCTGACCGGATGAACCCGGAATGCTGTCGGGTGAACAGTAAGGTACAAAATCTTTATAGCCGGGTATAATTTCGGGAATAGATCTGCCTGCTCCGTTATTGACCATCACTATCCGCCTTTCGGACAAAATCCAACAACCAAACAGCTCTGGCAATTACCGGTTGATCAATCATCGCGCCATCTAAGGTAACTACCCCACGACCTCTCTTTTTCGCCTCTCCGGCAGCCTCAAGAATACGCTTCGCTTTTTCCACTTCTTCGGGAGACGGCCGGAATTCATCCCGGATTACGGAGATCTGCCGGGGAGAGAGAGCAGCTTTAGCGGTAAAACCCAATTCCCGGGCCTGCAGCGTATCCAGGCGCAGCCCGTTCAGGTCATCAACCTGCAGGTAAGGTGTGTCAATAGGCTGAACAGCAGCGGCATATGCGGCCATAGCAATAATATGACGGGCATGGCGAATCTCCTGACCGGCGGGAGTCCTTCTCAGATTCATGTCCGCGGCCAGGTCCTCGGCTCCAAGCATAAGACCGTCGACCCGTGATGAAGCTGAGGCCGTTTCATAGGCCAGCTGCAGCCCCCGGGCTGTTTCGATAAGGCAGATTATCTTTATTGCGCTGTTACCAAGCAGCTGCTCAGTTAATTTGATCTCAGCCGGATCGGCTTTGGGAATGACTATAGTTTTAATCCTATCACAGCAAAGCACCATGGAAAGATCATCCCTGCCCCACGGTGATGAGAGAGGATTTAGCCTGACTGCCAGTTCCCTACCCTGAAAGGATAGTTCAGCCAGAGATCGCTCCAGAAGGAGGCGGCTTTTTTCTTTCTGTTCCGGATTTACAGCGTCCTCCAGGTCAAAGATCAGAGTATCTGCTGCCGATGAGGCTGCTTTGGTGAAAAAATCGGGCCGGTCAGCGGGCACGAAAAGCAGCACCGTGCGCAAGTTTTTCATCTCTATAATCCCTCCGCCTGTAACCCTGCCGGGGTGTAGTCGGGCAGCAAAACCGGAGACCGTCGGGTGGCAGAAATACCAATAGCATTTAAACCGGCATGATATTTGTGAAGGTGTTCCAGGCTCAGCCGGCCTGGAGCGGCAACCTGTCCCGCTATTTCCACAGCATGCCGGGCAGCCCGCCTCCCGTAAACAAAGATATCCAGGAGGCTGTTGCCCGCAAGACGATTTTTACCCTGGATACCACCTGCCACTTCTCCGGCAGCAAAAAGCCCCGGCAAAGAAGTTTCAGCATCCGCCGTAATGCTCAGGCCGCCATTCTGATAATGCTGGGTTGGATACACGAGGATCGGCTCCTGTTGAATATCGATGTCGTACTTTTTAAAGCGCTGATAAATACCGACAAAATGATCCCGTATAGATGGAATCAGGGGAGTGTCGAGCCAAATTCCTTCATGGCCTGTCGGGGTTTTAACCCCTTTCCCCCGCTCGGTGCATTCCCTTATACAGGCCGAAGCACAGGTGTCACGGCATTCAAGCTCGTTGATAAACCTTTCCCCCGCTAAGTTGACCAGATGGGCGCCGTGACCGCGCATAACTTCGGTAATAAGCTGGCCCAAAAGCTGCTCCGGCCAGACAGTACCTGTGGGGTGATACTGGATACTGTCCATATGAATCAAACCGGCTCCTGCCCGGTAGGCAATAACCAGGCCGTCAGCAGTGGCCCCATAGTGATTGGTGGTAGGGAAACCCTGGATATGCAGCCGGCCGATGCCGCCCGAAGCTAAAATTACCGCCCCGGCCCTCACCACGGTAAAATCAGCTGTCTCCAAGTTGTAAAGAACCGCTCCGCCGCAGGAACCGTTATTATCGAGGAGCAGTTCGACCGCCGGAGAAAACTCCAGGCAGGGAATTTCCTGATCGCGCAGCTCATCCCGCAGCACACGCATCAACTCAAGGCCGGTCAGGTCCTTACAGGAGAGCATGCGTTTACGGGAATGCCCCCCGCAGTGGTTAACTTTTAAGCTTCCATCAGCCTCATAATCAAAGATCACGCCCATTTCCATCAGCCAGGCCGCAATCTCCGGGCCGTCCATGACCAGGGTTTTGACCAGCTCCGGAATATTGGTATAGTGACCGCCGCCTATTGTATCAATGTAATGCAGATATGGATTGTCTTCCGGGCGGATCGCCGAACAGATTCCCCCTTCAGCCATCAAGGTGTTGGCATCTCCCAGGCGCAGCTTGGTAACCAGTAAAACATCTGCTCCACATTCTCGGGCAGTAAGAGCAGCGGCACAGCCGGCGCCTCCACCACCGATTATCAAAACTTCAGTTGTATAATCAGGTTTAGAAAGGTCGAGTTGATCAGGATCACAGATACTATATGATTCAAGAGCCCGGGCAAACTCAACGGGCACTCTTTCCCCACAGTTGGGGCCAATTTGCAGGACGGCCATCCCCTCAGAGCGGTAGTCAGGATGAAAATCGGCGATTAGCTTTGTTCTTTCAGCATCGCTAAGACGCTCGATCTCCTCAGTTTTTCGTTTCTCCCTGGTGGCATTGACACGATCCAGGCTACCTTTAAAATGGGGTGGATACGGCATTTGAACTCCCCCTTAGATGCACTCGATATCTCTTTTGGCATAAATTTTTTGCAGCTCGGCCTGTCCCTGTTCAAGCAGAGCGTCGATCTGGTCTTGATAAATTCCCTGCCGGACTTCTTCAATCCTGGTTTTGACATAGTCAGGCCGGGGCAGTATAAACAGGGCATAAAGGCGCCGCGCGGCCATGGCAATATTATAGGGCACCATCTGGGCCAGGCAGCGGGAAGCACATAACCCGCACATAACACAATCGAAAGACATTTCGGCCACTGACTGCAGATCCCCCCGCTGGGCCGCGGCAATGATATCCATAACCGGCAGGTCCTGAGGGCAGATCTTCGTACAGGCACTGCAGCCCAAACAGCAGAACATCTCCGGGTAAAGGCTGTGTAAAAGTTCCACCGGTTTTTGTACACTGCGTAAATCATAGAGCGCTTTCCGGGCGGGGTAGTACGGTAATATTGCAATATCCATCCCCGGTTCCACCTGAGTTTGACAGGCCAGGCCAACTTTGATCCGATAATCTCCGGGAACCCTGTAAACTGTGGCACAGGCGCCGCAAAAACCGCCCCGGCAGCCACATCCGCGGATTAACCGGTGTCCTGAATATTCAACGGCACTCATAATCGTTACCCCCTCAGGCACCAGGTACTTCCTGCCCAGGTAATAGATCGGAACTAACGTGGACATCCCATCAACTCCTTTAACCGCTTGAAAGCAAATTAGCTATTAGCGGTCATCCTGTTAAATCGAAAAGGTCCCGGATCCGTTCAAGCTGATCCAGGTCAGCCAGTAATTCCAGGATCCGGTCGACAGTCTCTTCAGATTGACAGAGCAGGGCCAGCTGTCTGAATTTTTCCTGCATCTCTTTAATACCGGCAGGATTTTCCGGATCGCCCCTGGGATAATCTGTGCTGGCTTCGATTACCCGGCCGTCCTTCAGGATCACCGTAACGGCGGCAGGCCAACGGAACGGATACATCTTTTCCAGTTCCGGTTCGAGAACCACACGGCATTTGGCCACCAGTTGAACAACCAGCGGGTCATGTGGTTTAGAAAAATCAAAACTTCTTAAATCAAGCTTCTTATCCACCAGGGCACGGGCGAAACAATAGGGCAGGCTGAATTTGGCTTTATAGGGGGTTTCGAAGCTGGTTCCACCGACCAGATCGCAGGCATGCCGGTATGTTTTAACCATTATAGAGGCAATATCGGTTGGATCAAGCCCTTCATCGGCCAGTTTTAAAGCCAGATCGACAGCACTGTGAGTGTGGCGACAGGACGGGTAAATCTTATAACTGTTGCCCAGAATCCGGAATTCTTTGCCCAAACCGGCAGTCACCCTGTCGGTGAAATACTCATCAGCTGTTGCCCGAAAAAACCCTTTGTCCCCTTCAAGAATTCTTGTAGCGCCAGTAAAACCTTCTTCGGCGAGTAATGCTGCCAGCAGACCGTTCATCGCAGCCTTTCCGGGATGCAGATGCTTGGTCATCGCGCCATCCTCTAAAAATTCCCATAGCCCGGCGGCCTGGGATCCCGCGCTGCCAAGGGCATTGACGACTCCCCCGGGATCAAGAGCAATAATTTTAGCGGCAGCTGCAGCGGCTCCGAAAGTCCCGCAGGTAGCCGTGGTATGCCAATAATGGTAATGCGCGGGAGTTACAGCTTCGGCAATTCGAATACCTGTTTCATAACCGGCCACCACTGCGGTTAAAAGATCGCGGCCGCCGGCGTTTCGCTCCTCGGCAGCGGCTGCAGCAGCTGAAATGATCGGGGCGGCAGGATGCATAATTGAACTGCGATGCAGATCATCCAACTCGAGGATGTGACAGGAGGTGCCATTCACCAGGGCTGCGTTCAATGCAGAGCTTAGCTGATCAAAGCCAATCAGGGTGGCCCGGGGAATGCCGCCGGCCCGAAGCACAACTTTGGCCACCATCCTGGCAGGAGGTTCCCTTGATCCGGCCATTACCGAACCAAGCCAATCCATTATTGCTAAGCGCCCGGCCTCAATCACAGCAGGCGGGAGATCTTCGAATTTCATGTTGACAGTATAATCGGCAACTTGTTTTGACAACATAGGTTTTCATTCCCTCTGCAATAAATAATATATATTTGCTGCCTGAAACCGGCTATTCTCTAGTGATTAACATCTATCGGCTTCCGGACTTAAACCGATGTTTATTCAGGCAGCAACAATATATAATTTCTTCTAGCGGGGCTAATATTCCTTTCTGAGACAGATGTTATGTTCTTCCTCCTTTTCTGAATGATTGTCTGTTCATTTAAATTATTATATGCTTAAACAGATCAAATTAGACCGGAAGTGATCTTTCTCATTAAGGAGTGATAATATCATGCCGAACCACAGCCCGGCACTGCTTGAGATCCGGGATAATATTGCCATTGTTACACTGAATCGCCCGGAAAAAGCAAATGCCTTTGACGGGAAGATGTGGCTGTCCCTTGAAGAAGCCACCGAAAAGATCAAACTTAATGCCGAGATCAAAGCAGTAATCCTCACCGGGGCTGGTAAGGCCTTCTGCGGGGGACTGGATATTAACCAGGTAATTTCAGAGGGTATCTGTCTTGGCGGCAGCACCCTGCGGCCCGGCTTTGAATGCCTGCAGTATTTAAGCGGAATCTTTACTCAGATAGAGCGGCTTCCCGTGCCGGTTATTGCCGCCGTAAACGGCGGCTGCATCGGCCTGGGCATGGAACTGGCCCTGGCCTGCGATATCAGGCTGGCCTCGGAAAAAGCAGTATTCTCCATCCCAGAAGTAGTTTTCGGTCTGGTACCTGACTGCGGGGGAACTCAGCGCCTGCCGCGCCTGATCGGCCCGGCCATGGCCAAAGAGCTGATCTTTACCGGGAGACGAATTGATGGTGCTGAAGCCCTGCGTATAGGATTGGTCAACCATCTTTACCTGCCGGACAAACTGATGGAAGAGGCCCGCCGGATGGCTGCCGAAATAGCAGCCAACCCGCTGGAAGCGGTGCAGGCCTCAAAGCGCTGCCTGAACACAGCCATGAACAGCACCCTCGATGCCGGGCTGCAGTTCGAAACCACCGCCGCCTTAACGGTGCTCGGAGAAAAAGTGAAAACAATGATCCGGACAGATTAAAACTGAACCGGCAGCTAACTATACCGGGGCCGATACCCGGGAATCACTCAAAACCAGCGCTTAATCTGCTTTCACAGCAAGCAGCAAATTAAAACAACGCTACCTGGCGATCTTACAGATAATCGCCCCTGTAGCGGCAGCAAGATCCTGCGGATTAAGGCTGATCTGGATGCCTCGTTTTCCGGCGCTGATGATCACAGAGGGGAAAAGGAAGGCTTTTTCATCCAGGAAATAAGGGTAACTGTGTTTCAAACCAAGTGGAGAAACCGCTCCCCTGATGTAACCGGTCAGCGGCTGTACTTCCTTTAGGTTAACCATCTCAACCTTCTTGTTGCCGCTGTTTTTAGCAAGAGCTTTTAAATCAAGTTCACTGCCACCGGGGATTGAAGCAACGATCAGGCTGTTCTTGTCCCCGCGGGCAACCAGGGTTTTAAAGATCTGATCTACAGGTACTCCCAGGAGTTTGGCTGCTTTTTCCGCACTTGAATCACTTTCTTCAACAGCAAATTCTCTTAACTGGTAAGCCAGTTTCAACCGGTCCAGGATACGCACGGCATTGGTCTTTTTCATCGTTGACTCCCATTCAATCTACTCTTGCCGGAACCTAACCGATCATCAGTTGGTTCTTATAAGCCCCGCAGGTATTCGCTTTTCAGCGAACCGGGCGCCTTTTTGGCTATGATCTTGTCAAGAGTGGCCAGGAGGGCTTCCCTGTCGCGGGAGAGAGTGGCCTTGAGCGGCAGGTAGTTTGAAGCATGGTTGGCCCGAAAAACACATTTTGTTAATCTAAGATCTTCAACAATCATTCTGATTTCCTCAAGCAGCTGCCAGGGGCTGAGTGCCGTGAGCAGCCTTTCCCTGAACTGGCGATATATGGTCGTACCCGGCACAGTCATCAAGCTGAGCAGACCCAGGTACTCAGGATCAATTTCATTCAGCAGGCGGGCGGTGGATTTAGCATGTTCTTCTGAGCCTTCAATACCGGCCAGGCCATTAATCGCGGTGATTGATAGAGGTATGCCGGCCTCTTTTGCTTTGGCCGTTCCTTCAACAATCTGCTCCGGGGTAACTCCCTTGTTAACCGCTTCAAGCACCGCGGCGCTGCCGCTCTCCAGCCCCAGGTAGATCATCCCCAGTTTGCTGCTGCGCAGTTCACTTAACTCAGCCACGCTCTTATTGAGCAGGTCCTGGGTATTACCGTAAAGTGAAACTCTTTCCAGAAGTGGAAAAGCATGATCCAGATCCTGCAGAATCTTTAATAATTTTGTTGCAGGCATGGTCAGGGCATTACCGTCAGCCAGGAAAACCCGCCGCGTGCGCGGCAGCAGGTTCGAGGTCAGGGCAATATCATTGCCGATTTCATCAAGGGAGCGCTCCCGAAACTTCTTCCGGATGTATGAAGCACAAAAAGTACAGCGGTTATGGGAACAGCCAATTGTTGCCTGCAGAATCAGGCTGTTAGCTTCGCTGGGCGGGCGGAAAACATCTCCTTCATACTGTAGTGGAAACATCGAATCAACCTTTCATCGCTTTTTGAACTATATTTCGCTTAACCCGGGGCATTTCCTGCAAAAGGCAGTAGCGTAAAAGAGTTCTGTTTGAGATATAATAGTCAGGAATACAGCAGCCGGAATTAAGAAGGCAGTCATCAGAATGAATGAGTTTAAAAGATCTGCGGGCTATAATCTGATCGGCAAATGGAGAATGATGGACCATACCTTTTTACCAATCAGCAGAAAAGAAATGGACGAGCGTGGGTGGGAGTCTCCTGATTTTATTTTAATCAGCGGTGATGCCTATATCGATCACCCTTCATTCGGCGCGGCGATCATCAGCAGGCTTCTCGAAGCCTACGGCTTCAGGGTCAGCTTCATGGCCCAGCCGGACTGGAAAAATGTCTCCGAATTCAGGAGACTGGGAAAACCCAGGCTTGGCTTTTTAATTACTTCCGGCAATATCGACTCGATGGTCAGTCACTACAGCGTGGCAAAAAAGCGCAGGAAGTCTGATGCCTATTCACCGGGCGGGAAAACCGGTCTGCGCCCCGATCGGGCCACGATTGTCTACGCCCTCAAAGCACGCGAAGCCTACCCCGAGGTTCCTGTTATCATAGGCGGGATCGAAGCAAGCCTGCGCCGCCTGGCTCATTATGACTACTGGGATGACCGGATTCATCGCTCAATATTGATCGATGCCGGGGCTGACCTGCTTATTTACGGAATGGCTGAAAAAGCTATTATAGAAGTTGCCGAAGCCCTGCAAAGCGGCCTGAAAATTGGCGATGTTTCTTATGTTCGCGGCACCGTTTGCTTTGCGAATCAGATTAACGATCCGGCAGGCACAGTGGTGCTGCCTTCTTTTGAGAATATATCCATTAATAAAAAACTCTTTGCCGAAAGCTTCATGATACAGCAAAGCAACACTGATGCCATTAGCGCGAAAACCCTGGCCGAACCCTACCCTGAAGGCTACGTTATCCAAAACCCGCCGGCAGAGCCGCTCTCAACTGAAGAACTGGATATGATCTATCGCCTTCCCTTCACCAGGAACTGCCACCCGGTTTATCAAAAAGCAGGCGGCGTGCCCGCCATCACCGAAGTTAAATTTAGCCTGGTCAGCAGCCGGGGCTGCTTTGGCGGCTGCAGCTTTTGTTCACTTCACTTCCACCAGGGCAGGAGAGTTCAACCGAGAAGTATAGAGGCCGTTGTCGAGGAAGCCAAAAAAATGATCGCCGATCCCGATTTTAAGGGTTACATTCACGATATCGGCGGCCCGACTGCCAACTTCAGACAAAAAGCCTGCCTGAAGCAGATCAAACAGGGGGTTTGCCCCGACAAACAGTGCCTTTTCCCAGAGCCCTGTGAAAATCTGATTGTCGATCATAGTGAATACTTGGAACTTCTTCGCCGCCTGCGCAATCTGGATGGGATAAAAAAGGTTTTCATCCGTTCCGGTATCCGTCATGACTACCTGCTCTACGACAAGGATGATCGCTTCTTTGAAGAACTCTGCAGACACCATGTCAGCGGTCAGTTAAAAGTAGCTCCCGAACATGTCGCGCCGGCAGTTTTGCAAAAGATGGGCAAACCGGGTAAAGAATTATATCTTTCCTTTAAAAAGAAGTACAAGGCATTTAATGATAAACTGGGTAAAGAACAATACCTGGTGCCCTATTTCATGTCAAGTCATCCGGGATCCGATATGAACGCAGCGGTTGAACTTGCTGTCTTTATCAGAAAACACGAGCACCGGCCCGAGCAAGTTCAGGATTTCTATCCGACACCGGGTACTCTTTCTACCTGTATGTTTTACACAGAGCTTGATCCGCGGACAATGAAACCGGTCTACGTACCGAAATCATCTCACGAAAAGGCTATGCAGCGGGCCCTGATTCAGTTTAGAAACCCTAAAAATTATAGGCTGGTTTACGAAGCGCTGCAAAAAACCGGGCGCAGTGACCTGATCGGTTACGGCCGCCGGTGCTTGCTTAAACCGCAAATTAACAACAGAGTGGAGCAAAAAAGAAGGGCAAAGCAGATCAAATCAAGGAAAGCGAAATAGGTGTCAGTGCAAACTAACAGTGATCGGAGATAATAATGAACCCGGCTTATGACATACTGAATATACGCAGAAATATCCTGCGCTATCTGGCCCTCTTCAGCGGCTTATTTATTATTGCCAATGGCATTGTCTTCACGATAAATGCAGATCTGGGTGTCAACCCCTGGGATGTTTTTCACATTGGCCTCGCCAACCAGACTGGAATCACCATCGGCCGGGTTATGCAGGGGGTGGGATTACTGCTGATTGCTGTCAGTTACTTTCTTAAAGTAAGGCTCTATATCGGCACTATCCTGAACATGATTTTTTTAGGCCTTTTTGTCGACCTGATTATCGGATGGGGTTATGTTTTTCAGCCTGATCTGCTGTGGCAACGTATCCTGCTCTATCTGATCGGGGTTGTAATATTCGGTTTTGGTGTAGCTGTGTATATCAGCGCCAACCTGGGAGCGGGGCCCCGCGACAGCTTAATGCTGGCTCTGACCAAAGCTTCACGATTCAGAGTCGGAACGATCAGAACTTTTATGGAAGTTACCGTAGCTGCTATCGGCTTTCTACTGGGGGGGCCGCTCGGTATTGGCACTGTAATTTTCGCCCTCTCAATCGGCCTTTTCATGGAAATGGGCTTTACTCTCGTCCGGCAGTTCAAAAAGACAGCAATATATACCCGAATATGGTATAGCTGCTAAAAGGAAATGACCCCTTTATGTAAAATATTTTAGATATATGTATTGTCTAATAAAGAAAGGAGTGGTTATATGACCGGGCCGATTTACGGACTGGCCGACAGGGTATGTGTGATTACCGGAGGCAGCAGGGGCATCGGACTGGAACTGGCCCGGCACATGCTACAGGAAAAAGCAAAGGTGGCAATCTGTGCCCGCAAACAGGATGGGCTGGACGCAGCGGCAAAAGAGCTTAATGGCGGAGATGACCTTTTAGCTGTACCTGCTCACATTGCCAGAGAAGAAGAAGTGAACATTTTTTTTGAACAGGTAAAATCCCGCTTCGGACGCATCGATATATTAATTAACAATGTCGGAATGAACCTGATGACCCCTTCGGTGGTTGAAGCAGAAACAGCAGCCTGGCAGAAAATTATCGATTCCAACCTGACCGGAACTTACTATTGTTCGCGCATTGCTGCCAAAATCATGAAAGAACAGGGCGGTGGAAAGATTGTCAGCATCTCTTCACTGGCAGGCTGCCGGGCGGCTCCCGGTATGGGTATTTACGGCATCGCCAAAGCTGCTGTCGAAATGCTGACCAGGGTGCTGGCTGTAGAACTGGCTTCAGCCAATATACAGGTTAACGCGGTAGCCCCCTGCATGGTCAAAACTGGTTTCAGCGCCCCCTTCTGGTCAAATGAGCACCTGCACGCGGAAGTAGTCCGGAGTATTCCCCTGGGCAGGTTGGCTGAAACTGAAGATATTGTCCACCCGGTGCTCTTCTTATGTTCCGGCGGGGCTGCTTTTATTACCGGTCAGGTCATCTCCGTTGACGGCGGAGCAACAGCGATTTAAATTCAGTCGTCAGAATTCAGAAATCAGAATAGAATGAAACCTTAATGTTATAAAAACAGCAGCAGCAAAACCGGAGAATGTAAAAATAGTCATTTATTGTTAGCTTTAAAGAACATTTTGCTGATGGAGTTGACAACAATGAAACATGAGGAAATGCAGTGGCAGTCGAAGGATGCTTTGGAACTATATGCCCGGTGCTGGGAATCGGAAGAAAAATTAAAAGGTGTTATCTGCCTGGTCCACGGCCTGGGGGATCACAGCGGGCGCTACCTTCACTGGGCTGAGAAACTGACCGGCGCCGGCTATGCCGTTATGACCTTTGACCTGCGCGGTAATGGTAAATCGGAAGGGCAGCGCGGCCATACGCCTTCTTATGATCACTATGCCGATGATGTTTCTATTCTTCTGGAAAATGCCGCAAATAAATTTCCCGCTAAACCCCGCTTTCTTTATGGGCTCAGCCTTGGAGGAAAGATAGTTTTATATTACCTGATCCAGCGTCAGCCGCAGTTGGCAGGAGCGGTTATTTCCGGCATCAGTGTGCGGACAGCAATTGAACAGCAAAAATTTAAAGTTTTCCTGGCCCGCTTTCTTGGCTCTGTAATACCAAGGGGCCGTATGCCAAGCGGGCTCAAACAGGAAGCGCTTTCAAAGGATCCCGCAGTTGTTGAAGCATACCGCAATGACCCGCTGGTTCACGATCAGATTTCATTTGGCTGGGGCAAGCAAACCTTGCAGGCTATCGAATATATTTTTAGCAACGCTCAGCGAATTGACCTTCCTTTATTGCTCATGCACGGAGTCGATGACCGGATTGCCTTTGTTTCCGGTTCAGAAGAACTGGCCGGCCTTGTCTCCGGGGATTGCACTCTTAAACTGTGGGAAGGTCTCTACCATGAAATACATAACGAGCCTGAGAGAGACGAAGTATTTGCCTATCTGAAAGATTGGCTGGATAGCAAGATTTAACCTGATAGAACAATAAGTGAATTTAGAAAAGTCCAAGCAGCCGGTTGCGAAAGCCTGCTGGCTGCAGCATTTTTAACCTATAAGGTTAAAAATAATTTGACATAACGCTGTTTAAAATTACTCTTAAAGTTCCCCATCTCCTCATATTAAAACAGATTCCCTCTCAGCAATATATTTTTAAAAATAAGGGCGATACTGCCCTGAATGACTGATAAAGCTGCTGATAAACCTGCCCTCGAAACTTGTCATGATCATAAATAAATGTTAAGATCAAACAGGATTTCATACGGAAATATTTGTAAAATAAAACATTTTCACAATAATCACATATGGAGGTGTCTTTATTGGCTAAGCAGTATGAAACAATGGATGGAAATACGGCTGCTTCTTATATCGCTTATGCCATGAGCGATGTTGCTGCTATTTATCCGATTACCCCGTCATCACCTATGGCCGAAATTTGTGACGAGTGGGCTGCCTACGGCCGGAAAAATATTTTTAATCAAAAAATGCTTGTCGCTACAATGCAATCTGAAGCCGGAGCCGCCGGCGCTGTACACGGGTCGCTGGTTAACGGAGCCCTGACCACAACTTTTACCGCTTCCCAGGGACTGCTGCTGAAGATCCCCAATATGTACAAAATATCCGGGGAGCTGCTGCCTTCGGTTTTTCATGTATCGGCCCGCGCCCTGTCCACCCACGCGCTCTCTATCTTTGGTGATCACTCCGATGTGATGGCCGCCCGCCAAACGGGCTTTGCCCTGATTGCTTCAAACTCGATTCAGGAGGTAATGGATCTGGCCCTGGTCTCTCATCTGAGTACGCTGAAAACAAGGGTGCCATTCTTACATTTTTTTGACGGCTTCCGCACTTCTCATGAAGTACAAAAAATTGAATTGATCGATTACGAGGACATCAAAAAAATTGTCGACTGGGATGCCATCAGGTCCTTCCGCGAGCGGGCTCTTAATCCGGAAAATCCCCATCAGCGCGGTACGGCCCAAAACCCGGATATTTACTTCCAGAACCGGGAAGCCGCAAACCGCTACTACATGGAAACCCCCGAAAAAGTAACTGCTGTTATGGACCAGGTTTATGAGCTGACCGGCCGCCGTTATAACCTTTTCGACTACTGCGGATCTCCTGATGCCGAAGCAGTGATCGTCTGCATGGGATCAGCCAGTGAGACAGTTGAAGAAACGGTTAACCACCTCAATAAGCAGGGCGCAAAAGTAGGCCTGATCAAAGTACGCCTCTACCGGCCATTTTCCGGAGAGCACTTGATGGCGATGCTGCCTTCTACCTGCAAACGCCTAGCTGTCCTGGACCGGACCAAGGAACCGGGAGCTTTGGGCGAACCGCTCTACCAGGATGTTGTTACAGCCCTGGTAGAAGCGCATAGAAATATACCGGTTATCGGCGGCCGCTATGGCCTCGGTTCGAAGGAATTTAACTCCTGCATGGCCAAGGGAGTATTTGACAACCTCCTTTCTGAACAGCCGAAAAATCATTTCACTATCGGTATTACCGACGACGTAACCTATACTTCGCTCGATTACCCCGACTGCTTCCAATCCAGTCCGGAAGGCACGTACCGGGCCAAATTTTTTGGCCTCGGTGCAGATGGCACTGTCGGCGCCAATAAAAATAGCATTATCATTATCGGCAACAACACCGACCAGTATGCCCAGGGCTATTTCGTCTACGACTCGAAGAAGTCTGGCGGTATCACCGTTTCCCACCTGCGTTTTGGGCCTACTGAGATAAAGTCAACTTATTTAATCGACGAAGCCGATTTTGTTGCCTGCCATAATCCATCCTTTGTTACCCGCTACGACATTTTGGAGGGGATCAAAGATAATGGCGTCTTTCTGCTCAATTCTGAGTGGACTATGACTGAAATGGATGAGCAGCTTCCGGTGGAAATGAAACAAACAATAGCCCGTAAAAAGCTAAAATTCTATAATATCGATGCTTTTAAAATTGCCGGTGAGATTGGTTTGGGTGGCCGGATCAATGTGATCATGCAAGCTGCCTTCTTTAAGCTCGCTGGTGTGATTGACCCTGAACTGGCCTTTAAAGAAATCGAAAAGTCAATCGAAAAATCATACGGCAAGAAAGGCGCCGAGATTGTAGAAAAAAATGTCTCGGCTATTTATAAAGCAATTGAGAATTTAGAAGAAGTAAAATACCCTGAAAGCTGGAGCGATACAAAAAACGGCGCTGTTTTCACCCCTGAAGAGGCTCCGCAGTATGTCTGCGATACAATCTACCCGATGATTGAACTGAAAGGCGACAATCTTCCGGTAAGTGCTTTTAACCCCGACGGCACTGTGCCGACGGCAACAACCAGATATGAAAAAAGAGGTGTCGCCATCCATGTTCCAATTTGGCTGCCCGAGCATTGTATCCAGTGCAACCAGTGCTCCTTTATCTGCCCGCATGCTTCGATTAGGCCTTACCTGGCCCGGCCTGAAGATCTTGACGGAGCACCGGCTGATTTTGTTACCGTTGAAGGCAGCAGCAAGGATATAAAAGGCCTCAATTACCGTATTCAGGTCTCACCGCTCGACTGTACCGGATGTGGAAACTGTGCTGATATCTGCCCGGCCAAGGAGAAAGCCCTGGAAATGAAGCCCCTGCATGAAGTGGTCGCAGCTGAGGATGCCAACTTCCGCTATGCTGAAACCCTGCCTGAATTGGAACTCGATATTGCAGCCAATACCGTGCGCGGAAGCCAGTATCGTAAACCACTATTTGAATACTCCGGAGCTTGTGCAGGTTGCGGTGAAACACCGTACATCAAGGTAATCACTCAGCTTTTCGGCAATCGCATGGTCATTGCCAACGCTACGGGCTGTTCTTCGATATACGGCGGGAACGCGCCGACAGTGCCATATACCGTTGACAGCAGGGGCCGCGGTCCAGCCTGGGCCAGCTCTTTATTCGAAGATAACGCTGAATTCGGTTATGGCTATTCCCTGGCAGTAAGCCAGCAAAGGGCTAAACTGATTGAGCTGGTTGAGCAAATTATGCAGACAAATATTTCGGAACCTTTTAAATCCGCGCTGCAAAACTGGCTTGATCATAAAGATGACGGCGAAGCTTCTCTAAAAGCTACAGATCAGGTGCGCGAACTGCTGGAAACGGAAAAACCACAGCCTGCAAATAAGGAACTGCTCAGCCAGATTCGTGAAAAATCAAGCCTGCTGCCAAAACGTTCAATCTGGATTTTTGGAGGAGACGGCTGGGCTTATGATATCGGTTTCGGCGGTCTTGATCATGTCATCGCCAGCGGAGGCGATGTCAATATCCTTGTTCTCGATACCGAGGTTTACTCCAACACCGGCGGGCAATCATCGAAAGCAACGCCAACCGGTGCTATCGCCAAGTTTGCCGCTGCGGGCAAAGATATGCGTAAAAAAGACCTAGGGCTGATGGCTGTAACCTATGGGTATGTCTACGTGGCCATGGTCTCGATGGGCGCAAACAAGAACCAGTTCCTTAAAGCTATTATTGAAGCCGAAGCCTACCCGGGCCCGTCACTGATCATCGCCTACTCACCCTGTATCGCCCATGGCATTGATATGAGCAAGAGCCAGCGGGAAGGAAAACTGGCAGTGGAATCAGGTTACTGGCCGCTGTACCGTTATAACCCCCTGCTGGCCAGGGAAGGCAAGAATCCTTTTATGCTCGACTCAAAGGAACCGAAAGAAGATTTGCGCACCTTTATGATGAACGAAGTGCGCTTTCGCGCATTGACAAAAGAGTTCCCCGAACGGGCTGCCATGCTGTTTGAGAGGGCGGAGAAGAGCACTAAAGAAAGATTGGAAATGTACCGCCAGTTGGCCGAAGTGCATACAAATTCTGAAACAGTTAAGTAACTGCTCAACAATAAGGGGATTTAGGAACCAGTAATCTAAAGTCACAGTATTAACAACAGTTAAGGGAGACGCCGGTTAATGGGCGCCTCCTTTTCGTTAAATTGAAGGTTTGATTATGATTTCGTCCCGGCTGAGGCGCGGACGGGGGAGGGGCGATTGTGACGGGTAACCGACAGGCAGCAGCGCCACTACCTTAATTTCCGGCGGCAGGCCAAGTATTTCGTGCACCTTCTTCGCATTAAAAAGACGAATCCAGCAGCTGCCAAGTCCCAGTGCAGTGGCCATCAAAACCATGTTTTCAACTGCAATGCCGAGATCAAGATAAGCTGAAGATGGAAGCACCACCTCTTCTAACTGCTCCGGCATTTTTATCTGATATATATAGCCGGCCTCGGCTTCACTGATCACCTCGGCTCTGACCAGTTCGCTCATTCTCTCTTCAACCCGGTTACGCATATAAGCCCCGCGATCGAGGCAACAGACGAATAGAGCAGGCGCCGAGGCGACAAAGGGCTGTACTACTACTCCGGCTATTTTCTCTTTTTCTTCTTTGGCAGTAAGCAATACAAAACGCCAGGGTTGACGGTTTGTTTCAGATGGAGCGAGCCTGGCGGCTTCAATAATTTGCTCCAGGTGTTCCGGGGGAATAGCCCGGGATTCAAATTTTCTAATACTTCGGCGGTTTTCAATCGCCTGCCGGCAGTTTATATTCACCTATTCTGTAACCTCCGCTTAATTTTTGCGTCTGCTAAGCCAACGGGCCAGACGACTCTGCTTCTTGTCGAGATTAACATTATCCAGGGCTTTTTTCGCTTCATCATAGCCCCGTTTGATAATACTGTTTAACTTGCTGTTATCCCAGAAGGAGAAATCTCCGAGATCCGGTTCGATCAGGGTATCGGCACATTCATAAGCAGGCAAATCACGTTGCCGGCGTATAATGTCAAAGGATTGGATTAAAACCTCAAAAATGTTATCCGGTTCTTTTTGTAAAGGATGCTGAGCCCCTACATTAACGGCAATAATATAATCAATACCCCTGTTCTTCATCAGGGCAGCCGGCACATTATCCAGCAAACCGCCATCGACAAGAAGGCGCCCCTTCCATTTTACCGGGGTAAAAATACCGGGTATGGCACAGCTGGCATAAACAGCCTCTGCAACGGGACCCTCCTCAAAAACAACCTCTTCACCATTTATTAAGTCGACTGCATTGACTATAAGCGGTATCTCCAGTTCTTCAAAGGTTATCTCTCCAATTTGTTCCTTAATTACCTCGAGCAGTCTTGATGAATTGATTAAACCCTTACGGGGAATGGTAATTTTAATTAGTTCCTTCCAGGACATCTTTACGATATTTTCTTTTATCTGATCGATATTTTTACCGGAGCAGTACAACGCGCCGACGATACTGCCAGCACTGGTTCCGGCTATGCAGCATGGCTTAACTCCACGTTCTTCCAGGTACATAAGCACACCAATATGAGCGATGCCTCTTGCTGCCCCGCCGCTTAAAGCTAAACCGATCCTCATGTTATATCGCTCCCTGGGATGCCCTGATTCTGATTAACAACAGCAGGCATCGTCATTTTCCACAGTCACTGGTCTAGCGTGGCAATTGCGAAAAATAATCCGGATGATCAACCTTAAATGTTTAAGTTGTTTATAATACGCAGCCCTTCAAGGGTTAAAAGCGGATTGACCTGGCAGATTGTCTCCGATTCCCGGGCAATAAGTGATGCAAACCCCCCGGTGGCAACAATCAGTGGTTTAACCTTAAATTCCTCGGACATGCGGCGAACAATACCGTCAACCTGACCGACGAAACCGAATACAATACCCGATTGCATGCTGCTGATAGTGTCTTTGCCAATGACCCGATCGGGTCTGACTACTTCGACGCGGGGGAGTTTGGCTGCCCGTTGAAAAAGAGCTTCCATCGAAATACCTATCCCGGGAGCAATAACTCCGCCCAGGTAATCGCCCGATTCCGATATGGCACAAAAAGTGGTTGCAGTTCCAAAATCAACGATAATGAGTGGCCCGCCATATAAATTAAAGGCAGCAACAGCATTTACAATCCGATCGGCTCCCACTTCACGCGGATTATCTGTTACAATATTTAAACCGGTTTTAATACCGGGGCTGATCACGAGAGGTTCAACCGCAAAATACTTTTGAGACATTCGCTCAAGAGAATACATCAGCGGGGGAACAACAGAAGATATGGCAATGGCTTTGATATCACTTAATTTTATTTGGCTGTTATGAAGAAGATTCTTAACAACCATACCAAGTTCGTCTTCGGTGCTTTCTTTGCGGGTCGCCAATCGCCAGTAGACTACGATCTGCTCTTCCCTGTAGACGCCAAGCATAATATGGGTATTACCAACGTCAATGGCAAGAAACAATTATTTCACCCCGGTTAAATATCTATTGTTATTGATGCTTTAAACATATACACTATAGCAGATCGGGCTTGTTTTGAAAAGAAACCGAAAGTAGAAAAGCTATGTCTACGTATTCTCAGATAGTATCAAAGGACTAAATTTGACCAGACGGAACAAAATCTATTACAATGACAACCAGATTGGCCTGAGGAGGAATAACTATTGCTATTAAAAAAATTAGGAGTTAAGAACTACTTCATAGTTCTGTTAATATTAATGGGAATTACTGCTGTACTGGTTATATCAACTTTCATTCTGACCGCATTTTACCCGGAGGCCCTGGGTCGTAAGCCCTATAATTACGAAATAAATCGAGTTTGCGAATTTGAACCTTGGTCGTTTGAAGCTGACGGCTTGACGGTTAACTTCCCACAGGGCGGCATAATTGTTGGCGTTAACGATACTGAACGTAAAAGAAGCCTGATGCTTTTGGGGGAAGGTATATATGAGCAGGATGGATTGAAAGTTAATACGCTTAATACAGGCGGCCTCTTTATGGTTGTTGAGCACAGCCTATTTGAAGAAATAAGGGGTAGTAATATCTTTGTGCCCGTGGAAGACAAAGAATTATTGGATCAGGTAGAGGCTATTTTTAAACAGCAAATGGGAGTACCGGTAATTTGGCAAGACACAATACCACTAACTTTTCATTCAACGGAAGGCCTGGTTTATTATTACTTCTTATCTGCAGAAGGAGAACCGCTTTTGCCTCCCGAGACCAACGGTGCTAATGCTTATTTCTTGCAGGCGTTATTGCTCTATAGCCTGATTATTGTGATCATCTTGTTGGTCATTACTATTTTTTCACCGGATCATCACTATTCGCGGTACTGGATTCATTTAGGCAATACCCCACCGGGCTTTTTCAGCCTGGCTATGCTGCTGCCGATTGTTTTTCTGATCCTGGCCGGTGATATTGCTGTGGCACTGAACGACTTACCCTTATATTATTCATCATTTAGTTACCTGGTAGTCATATTAGTACTGATTTTATCTGCAAGATACGGTAAAATTGATTATCTCGACTTCGGCCTGCGCAGGGACAGAATCAGGCATGGCTATTTTTTGGCAATCATAGCGGTATTGCTCTTGATCGGGTCAACCCGTGGCATACCCAGCGGTATTAGCAGTGAAGGGTATTTAACAGCTTATAGTTTTCTGGTAATATTTTTACTGGCTGCTTTGCCGCAGGAAATGATTTGGCGTGGTTACATCCAGGCCGTTTTAAGCCGGCAGCTGGATCCCAACAGGGGGATGCTGGTAATGATCTTTATTGCTGCCATAGTCCGCTTTATCTACATTACGATTACTGCACCCTGGATGATCGCTTATCCTTATTTTTACCTGGAGATAGCCGTCTTTGTACCCGGTACTGCCGCTATTCTCGGCTATATCTACCTGCGCACTGAAAATATTCTCGCATGTGCGCTTATGCATAGTCTGATGCTCTGGCTGCCCGGTATTATACTTTATTAAAAGAAAGGCGGTTTGATATTGGACAAGGAAAAAATCATTGCAGCTGTGGAAATGATCCTGGAAGCTGTTGGGGAAGACAAGGACAGGGAAGGATTACGCGGTACTCCTCAGCGTGTAGCTAATATGTACGTGGAGCTTTTTAGCGGTTTGCAAAAAGATCCGCGCTCCCATTTACGAACTTGCTTCGTCGAGGACGGTCACGATGAGATTGTGCTGGTTAAAGACATCTCTTTTTATTCTATGTGCGAACACCATTTGCTTCCGTTTTACGGAAAAGCCCATGTTGCTTACCTTCCTGCAGGGGGCAAGATTGTAGGTTTGAGTAAGCTGGTCAGGGTAATTGATACCCTTTCAAGACGCCCGCAGCTTCAGGAACGCCTGACCAGCAATGTGGCCGATATAATTACTGAGGAACTTAAACCAAAAGGTGTTGTTGTAGTCATAGAAGCCGAACACCTCTGCATGAGTATTCGCGGAATAGGAAAACCCGGCGCAATTACAGTTACATCAGCCGTGCGTGGGCTTTTCAGGCAGAATGCCAGCTCCCGGATTGAAGTATTCAGCCTGATTAAAGGAAAACTATAAGCATTAACGGTAAAAAATAAATGAGTAAAATTGATAGAATTATCTTTAACCGGAACTATAAGCTATACTTGCAGAAAAATGCGGATGAAGAAATAGATCGACCGTTCTGCAGCCATCATTTTGAACATCTGCTCGATGTAGCCCGGTTGACCTACATTATATTACTCGAGGAAGGTTCGCCTTTTATTTCCCGGGAAATGGCTTATGCAGCGGGGCTGCTGCACGACATCGGCCGATGGCAGGAGTACCGATCTGAAAAAGATCACGCAAAATTTAGTGCCGAACTGGCTGAAGCAATCCTGATTGAAGCTGAATTTTCTGAAGCAGAACGACACTTAATCATAAAAGCGATTGAACAGCACCGCCTGAAAAATAATTGCCTGCCGCACCGTTCTCCGCTCAGTGCAGCGCTGAGTAAAGCTGACAGTTTATCCCGCCTTTGTTTCCGCTGCGATGCCCGCGGCCTTTGTAATAAGCTTGAACAACAGCCCCATCGTGACAAATTGCTATACTGACAGATGGAGAGGAAAAATATGCAGGCTGTTCTATTAAACCTTGATCTGATCGGAAAAGAACTTGCATCGTTTGGCTTAAGTAATGAAGCTATCGACCTTTTCAGAAAACAGGCGGCCTCTCATCTGATCAGGCTTCGTCGAATTCCTGAATCAGTCGTGCCTTTAATGAAAGATATTTCTTCGTCTCACAACACCATATTTTTACTCTCACCAAAAGAGCTTTCCGGAAATGGCTTTATTGATGCTATCATTGCCGGCACTGAAGCAGAACTGTCTAAAATTTGTGCAATCCTTAAAGAGCACGAGGGCAATTCAGCCCTGGTCGGAAATATTATTAGCCGGGTTTTTGAAAGAATTTCAAAAAAAGCGCCTGCTGAATTGTTGCTTGGCAGCACTGTTTTACCCCTCGGCAGGCGAACCCTGATTATGGGAATACTTAACGTTACACCAGATTCATTTTCTGATGGAGGCCGGTTCAACCAGTTTGAAAAAGCTCTGTCTCAAGCTTACAAAATGGCTGAAGAAGGTGCCGATATTATCGATATCGGTGGGGAATCGACCCGCCCCGGTCACAAACAGATCCCTATCGAAGAGGAATTAAAGCGGGTTATGCCGGTAATAAATGCTTTAAAAAAAGACCATTCCTTCAAAGTTCCTCTTTCTATTGACACCTATAAAGCTGTCGTTGCTGAAATCGCCTTTGAAGCCGGGGTTGAAATGCTTAATGATGTCTGGGGCCTTAAAGAAGAGAGCAAGCTTGGCCAAGCAGCGGCCCATTATAAAGTACCAGTATGCCTGATGCACAATCGGAAAAACAACACTTATATTGATTTAATTCCTGATATTATTGCTGAGATAGAAGAATCGATAGAGCTGGCCAAAGGTGCCGGCATAGAAGACAGCAGGATAATAATAGATCCGGGAATTGGTTTCGGAAAAGATCTTCAGCAAAACCTGGATGTTATGCTTCACCTGCGAGATTTCTGCAACCTGGGCTATCCCCTGCTTCTTGGAACTTCTCGTAAATCGATGATCGGCAAAACCCTCGACCTGCCGGTAGATGAAAGGCTCGAGGGAACTGCCGCTACCGTCGCTTACGGGATCAGTGCAGGAGCTGATATTATCAGGGTTCATGATGTTTTGGAGATGAAAAGAACAGCGTTAATGACCGATGCAATAGTCCGGAGGTGAACTGGTTTTGGATCGAATAATAGTTGAAAGAATCGTCTGTTATGGTTATCACGGAGTGCTTTTAGAAGAGCAAACCCTGGGACAGGAATTTCAGGTCAGCCTGGAGCTGGGCCTGGATCTATCCGGACACCAGGATGATCAGATTGATGCAGTACCGGATTACCGGTCTGCAGTAGCGATGGTCGAGGAAATCATGTACGGTCAATCCTGCCGCCTTCTTGAGACCCTGGCCTGCCGTATTGCCGACAAGCTGTTAACCCTAATGGGAGTTCTTGAAGTAACCGTAGAGGTCCGTAAGGTAAACCCGCCTATTCCCGGGGTTCAGGGCGGCGTTAGTGTGCTTGTCACCCGGGGCAAATAACGTCGGATTGCAGCAATAAAAATAGGGTTTGTTTAACTGCCATAAAATTCTGCCCAAACCCGGGCTCACGTCTGCCAATGCAGAATAAATTTTTATGCATTAACTTCTTAAGAACATATTGAGGGAAAAACCATGAAAATTGCCTATATTGCGCTTGGCACTAACCTGGGGGAGCGTTTGGAAAACCTGAGACGGGCTTTGGAGATGCTTTCCGCTGAAGCAGGAATCCTCGTACAGGCCGTTTCTTCCGTCTATGAAACCGAGCCGGTCGGCGGGCCGGAACAGGGCCAATTTCTCAACGCCTGCGCAGCTATTGCTACCAGCCTTACACCGACAGCACTGCTGCTGACCATGCTCGATATCGAAGAAAAGATGGGAAGAATCAGAAAAGAAAGGTGGGGATCGCGTTTAATCGACCTTGACCTGCTGATTTATGAGGGCATCACTATGAATACTCCCCTTTTGGAACTGCCCCACCCCCGCCTGACCGAACGCGACTTTGTGCTGATTCCCCTTGCCGATATCGCGCCTGACCTGCCAATTCCCCGCTGTGGTAAAACTGTACGCGAGATCCTATCCTCCCGACCAAAAGCTAAAGACGTAAAACTTTACCTGGTTCCGACCCGGTACGCCAACCAAGGGGACGCCAATCATGGTGTGTCCCTATAGTGCTTTTTCCCTGGCCAGTCTCATCATAATTTACTCCTTAAATTATATGATAGATAATCTTCAACCAACTGGTAGTACTCCCCCTTTGTTGGGGGGCGCACCTTGGGGAAAAGGGACGCCGTTACGGCGTCCCTTTTTTTTTCAGATTCTGCCCTTGATGGGAGTGGATATGCTGTTTAGAATAAGCCCTGCACTTTCCCTGTTTCAACGTCAACGTCGACTCTGCGATAGGCCGGGTTGGCTGCTGTTCCGGGCATCAGAGAAATTGCCCCGGCGACCGGAACAACGAAGTCGGCTCCACCGTAGGTAAGAATATCGCGGATATGCAGCTTCCAGCCTTTCGGCACACCTTTGAGCATCGGGTTGTCGGTAAGGCTGAGATGGGTTTTCACCATACAGGTCCCCATCTTCTGGAACTTAGGATCCGCTTCCATCTTCTTCGCCTTATCAAGAGCTTCCGCTGAATATTCAACTCCGTCAGCTCCGTAGGCTTCCCTGGCGATCAGTTCGATGCGCTGGCGCAGCGGTGTTTCCAGTTCGTAAAGGAATTTAAAATGACTCGGTTCGTCGCAGGCTTCGATAACTGCGTTGGCAAATTCAATGGCTCCTTCGCCGCCGTACTGCCAGTGCTTGGAAAGGGCAACCCTGGCCCCGGCTTCTTCAGCCAGGCGGCGGACCGTTTTAACTTCGTTGTCGGTATCGGTATGGAAGTGATTGATGCATACAACCGGGCTGATACCGGCTTTCTTAATTGTGTTGATATGGTGGACCAGGTTTTCACAGCCCTTTTCGACCCACTCGAGGTTTTCCTGGCCATAGGCCGGATCGAGAGGCTGACCGGGCAGCGGCAGGGGGGCGCCGCCGTGGCACTTCAGGGCGCGGATTGTAGCCACCAGTACCGCACATTGCGGGGTGAGGCCTGACATACGGCACTTCAGGTTCCAGAATTTCTCGAAACCGATGTCAGCGGCAAAACCGGATTCTGTAATGACATAGTCGCTCAGTTTAAGAGCAACACGGTCGGCAATAATCGAGGACTGGCCGATGGCAATATTGGCGAACGGGCCGGCATGGACAAAGACCGGCTGTCCTTCAATGGTTTGCAGCAGGTTCGGGTTGATCGCTTCGACCATCCAGGCTGTCATCGCTCCGGCCACATCAAGATCACCGGTGGTAACCGGGTTGCCCCTTTTATCGTAGGCAACCACTATCCTGCCCATCCGCTCACGCATATCCTTTAAATCCTTGGCCACGGCCAAAATAGCCATAATTTCAGAAGAGACGGCAATGGCAAAGCCTGAATTCATCATGAAACCGTCTTTTCTTCCACCCAGACCGATGACGATATTGCGCAGGGCCTGGGCACAGAAATCGATGATCCACTTCATTTCGACATTACGTGGGTCAATGTTCAGCCGTTTCAAACCGCTGCGCTCTAAAAAGGCGTCTGTGGAGTTAAATTCGTGCTGAACACGGGAAGTCAGCGCCACCATGGCCAGGTTGTGGGCATTCATTACTGCGTTGATATCCCCGGTTAAACCTAGAGAGAAGGGAGTAAGCGGGATACACTGGGCCAAACCGCCTCCGGCAGCAGAGCCCTTCACGTTCATGGTCGGGCCGCCGGAAGGCTGGCGAATAGTGGCAATAACACTTTTACCAAGCTTACCCATGCCCTGGGTTAAACCCATCGTCGAAGTCGATTTACCCTCACCCAGCGGGGTAGGGGTGATGGCCGTAACATCGATATATTTGCCATCAGGCCTGTCTTTAAGTCTTTCGAGTACTCTTTTGTAGTCAACTTTGGCCACATAATGGCCGTGGGGCAGGAGTTCTTCTTTTTCAAGTTTTAACTCCTCCGCCAACTGGTATACCTGCTTCATATTTGCTTCAGCAGCTTCGGCTATTTCCCAGTCGGCATGTTTTGTCGGATCTAGCGGCATTAATACAACCTCCTTAATATTTTTAAAATTTATCCTAACCTCCAACATATTTACGCAGACAAAAAGATTTATTCAACATAAATGTCATAATTCCTGCAGTAATGTTCAAGTTATCACTTATTTTTTATTCTTCAAATCTCTTCTGGCCGGGATGCCTCCAAGAGAAACTGCTGTCAGGGCAGCCCTTTCGACAGCCGCAGCCACCGCTTCCGCAGCCATTAAGCCAACCAGGTTAACATCGGCTGACAAATCACCCTTTGAAAGACAAAAAATTGTGTCGCCATCCCACATTGTATGTACCGGCCAGATTGAGCGGGACAGGCCATCATGGGCCAACCGGCAAACCTTGGTAAGAGCCGTGCAGCTCAGAGCGGCATTAGTGGCCACTACCCCAAGAGTTGTATTGCCGGGGGAACCGGCTGCTCCTGAATTCAGAAGAAGATCCATTGTTTTCTCCATCAAACCCGTATCCGGATTACGCGGCCCGACCAGCTGATTACCCTTACGATCAAAGATATCGCCAAAAGCATTGACTACAACAAGGGCAGCTACAATCAGATCTCCTGAGCACAGCGCTGCCGATCCCTGACCGGTTTTGATTGCATGCGGCATCCCATTTATTTTACCGGCTGTCGCTCCCGTGCCCGCACCAATCGAACCTTCTGGAACCGGACTGTCTGAGGCGGCCAGGCAGGCCTGGTAGCCCATCGCCGCGTCAGGCCGGACGCCGCCGTCGCCGATGAAAAGATCAAATAAAACAGCCGCCGGCACTATCGGAACGTTATAGTGGCCGACTGTAAAACCACAACCTTTTTCTTCAAGGTATTTCATTGCCCCACAAGCGGCATCCAATCCAAACGCACTTCCACCGGCCAGGACTATTGCCTGTATCTCTTCGACCAGTTGGCCGGGCTGAAGCAGATCGGTTTCCCTTGTACCGGGCGCCGAACCGCGCACCTCGACGGCGGCGCGGGCTCCGTCTTCAACCAGGACCACCGTTACACCGGTAGCCGCTTCCAGGTTAGAAGCAACACCGACCTTGATGCCCCGAAGATCTGTCAAACCGGAAGCCATAGCCATTCACTCCTTATATTGATATGTTATACTTTAAAACGGGCTCCGGAACTCGGCATGACAAGCTGGAATTAAACTCCTATGCTGAAGTATAAATTTCATCAGAAAGGAATCCTCTAATTCGCAAATGACAAGAGATGTGCCCGGACTAATCATCGACAGCCATGTTCATATTTTTCCTGAAAAGATGATGAAAGCTGTTTTTTCTTACTTCGAGAAGCGCTACGACTGGAAACTGCCTTTTTCAACTAACCCGGACCTGTTAGTAGAATACCTGAAAAAAAAGGAAGTTGATCGGGCTTTTGCATTAGCGTATACCCATAAACCGGGTCTTTCTCGATCTCTTAACCGATGGCTTGCTGATTACTGCTCAAAAAATCCTTCGCTAATACCTTTTGGAGCAGTGCACCCTTTGGATACGGACCTTGAAGAGGTGGCAGCCGAATGTCTTGACTTATATCACTTTCCGGGGATGAAACTGCACTGCCTGGTTCAACAATGCCGGCCTGATGATGAAAAACTGTTCCCCCTTTATGAAGCTATTATTGAACGATCCAGGGGTATGATCATCCACGCAGGCAGCTTTCCGCAACCGGCCGAAGAACATCTTGGAATAGGCTATGTAGCCAAACTTCTGAAGCGTTTCCCCACATTAAACCTGATCGTTCCCCATCTTGGCTTAAATGACCTTCCCGCTTACGGGGAATTGCTTGACGCCTATGAAGGGCTTTTCCTCGATACCGCTTTTGTTTTTCAAAACCGGATTGTCATAACACCCCTTGATGATATCACCAGGATAATCCTTGCTTATCCGGACAGGATTATCTACGGCAGTGATTTTCCATTTATTTTAGAACCACTAGAAAATGGCACCAGGCGTATTCTCGAGCTGGATTTACCCGCAGATCTTTATAAAAAAATCTTTTACGGAAATGCCACCAGGTTTCTGGCCAGGCTAAGTTAACAGCGCAATAAAAAAGGAGCCCGCAGGCTCCTTCAGTGATCTTCTTTCGGTTTTTCTTTCTGCTCGGTTCTCTGCTGAAAAGAAGCGCGACGCTCGGTTTTTTTCTTTGCTACTTTTATCTTTTCTGTTTCAACAGCGACCCCTTTTTTTCCTCCGCCCTCAGCGGCGGGCGCTTCCCTTAAAGCCGGTTCAGGCCTGTCATCTTTGTCGGAAGGTTGATCGCTTTCGGTTTCAGCGGGTTCTTTCTTCTCGGGCAGCTCCCGGCCTTCCACCAGGGCTTTAATCTCTTCGGCATCAAGGGTTTCCTTGTCCAGCAGGGCCTGGGCAATCTTTTCCAGCTTGGAGCGCTCTTTCTCAAGAATTTCCTGCGCTGTCTGGTAACAATTATCTATAGTTTTTCTGATTTCCTGGTCGATAGCCTTGGCAATCTCTTCGCTGTAGTCACGATCCCGGGCCAGATCACGACCAAGAAATACCTGGTCGTGCTTCTTGCCAAGAGTAATCGGGCCAAGGGCATCACTCATGCCGTATTCCATGATCATCTGGCGGACAATTGATGTGGCCCGCTCCAGATCATTTTGGGCCCCGGTGCTGATGTCATTGAGAACCAGTTTCTCTGCAACTCTCCCGCCAAGAAGGGTGCTGACCCTGTCCAACAGCTCCGAACGGGTCATGTAATAGCGATCTTCTTCCGGAAACATAAGGGTATAGCCTCCGGCCCTTCCGCGGGGAATAATCGAAACCTTGTGGACGGGATCGGTATGGGGAAGCATGTAACCTACCAGGGCATGGCCTGCTTCGTGATAGGCAACAATTTTTTTCTCGAAAGGACTGATCACGCGGCTTTTTTTCTGAGTACCGGCGACCACCCGCTCAACAGCTTCTTCCATCTCTTTCATCCCGACACGCTTCCTTGAAACACGGGCTGTCAGCAGTGCCGCTTCGTTCACGATATTTTCGAGATCGGCACCGGTGAAGCCCGGAGTACCGCGGGCAACAACTTTTAGATCGACCTCGTCCGACAGGGGTTTATTTCTGGTATGCACCTTGAGAATCTCTTCGCGCCCGACAACATCAGGCAAGCCGACCGTGATTTCACGGTCAAAACGCCCCGGCCTCAGCAGGGCCGGATCAAGGATATCTGGCCGGTTTGTCGCGGCAATAATAATAATGCCTTCATTTACATCGAAACCGTCCATCTCGACCAACAGCTGGTTAAGAGTTTGCTCCCTTTCATCATGTCCGCCACCAAGCCCTGCGCCGCGCTGTCGACCAACAGCATCTATTTCATCGATAAAGACGATACAGGGTGAATTTTTCTTGGCATTATCAAACATATCCCGGACTCTGGAAGCACCAACACCAACAAACATTTCCACAAAATCTGAACCGCTGATACTGAAAAAAGGCACTTCGGCCTCACCGGCCACAGCCCGGGCAAGCAAGGTTTTTCCGGTACCTGGCGGGCCTACCAGCAGAATCCCTTTCGGGATACGGGCCCCGATTTCAATGTATTTACGTGGGTCTTTGAGAAAATCGACAATTTCGGACAGCTCTGCTCTTTCCTCATCTGCCCCCGCTACATCCTGAAAAGTAACTTTTTTCTTGTCACCTTCCTGCAGGCGTGCCCTGCTCTTGCCAAAGTTCATCACCCGGTTGCCCCCACCCTGGGACTGCTGCATGAAGAAGAAAAAGATCCCGATCAACAGCAAAAAAGGAATCATGTAGGTAAGGGCACTCTGCCACCATTTTGGCCCCCGGGGAGGGTACGTTTCATAAATTACATTCTTAGCCAACAAAAGTTCAGTCAGGTTGTGGTCGTCAGGACGTGTTGTTTTAACAATTGAGCCGTCTTTAAGCACGGCTTCAATTTCACTGCCGTAAGCAGCAACCTTTTCCACTTCGCCTTTTTCAACCTTTTGAATAAAAAGATCGTAACTTATCTCTTCCGGTGGGCTGCCGGTGTTAAATGTAGCAAGCAAGACAAAAACTACCAGGGCTATGACCAGGTAGAAAGTAATCTGTCTTAGAAATGGGCTCAAGAAGTTTCCTCCTCTCCGTTAAAGCCCTAAAAGCTTAACATTAATTCTAACATACCGTACAGGTAGAAGCAATAAAAGCAAAGTCAGCATGTTTATAATGAATAATGCGTTCACGATCGCCGTAGAAAATCGCTGAGACGGCATTACCTGTTTAAAATGCAGAGGTCGACCAGGTGGCGAAAATCTTCATCAAAATCAAGGCCGTAACCTATAACAAAACTATCCGGGATAGTAAAGCCGCAATAATCAGCTTCAAAAGGTACCTTACGGCGATCGGGTTTATCGAGAAGTGTAACTACCTTAAGCGACTGCGGACCGCGGCTGTTCAGGTTTTCACGAATGTAACTCAGGGTCAGCCCGGTATCAACTATATCTTCGACAATAAGCACATCTTTGCCCTGGATACTTTGTTCGAGGTCTTTCTGAATGCGCACAACTCCTGAGGATTCAGTGTCGGCTCCGTAGCTGGAAACGGCCATAAAATCTATTTCCACAGGCACTTCAATATGGCGAATAAGATCACTCAAAAAAATAACCGCACCTTTGAGCACACCGATCAGCAAGGGTTTTTTGCCCCGATAATCATTTGATATTTCTGCAGCCAGTTCCTTAATCCTCTCTTCGATCTGTTTTGCAGTTAATAGTACTTCCAGTTTGTCGTCTTTCATCATTAACCACCTTTGCCTGTTTATTATATTCGGCTTAACCGATCTGAATTTTGCTGTGCTGACGTTATTATTTTACACAAGATGTTTACATAGAAACACCTTTTCTTTTAATCCCCGGCCTGGAAGGCTTAAGCATTTTATAATCGAGAACAAGGACTTCTTTGGTTTGCTCAGTAACCCTGTAAGGGTGAGCAATCCTTATTCCGGCAATCCAGATAATCTCGTCTCCACTGGTAACCAGGGGCAGGAATTCCCGCCGGTAAAGAGGAATTTTCTGATCTATTAAAAATGCTTTCAGCTTTTTACTGCCCGGTGCCCCCTGAGGATAAAAGCGATCTCCCGGCCGTCGCAAGCGGACACTCAATGAACACCCGGACAATTTATTATAATCCAGGCAAGCCCTGTAAGAGGGCGGTGGCCAATCCAGTTCTGACAAATGAACAATGTGCGCATCGATGGCAGTACCGCCAGGTAAAACTGTCGTCCCGGGAATGCGCAGGCTTACAGGTTTAAGCTTTTCTTCCCCCGGATGAAAAGGCGGAATCAGAACCAGGCGATCGTAAGAATTACAGGCTCGAATACCACCGGGCAGGTTTAACTGCTTGCCTGTCCGGCCATTTTCAGCCAGATCCAGCAGCTGTTCAATATGTATTCTGCTGATCCTTTTTGCCGGGACATATCGCTGCAGGGCAAGGCGCAAAACCCTGCCGCGCAAAGCCGAAGGCAGCAGCAGTAATTTTTGCCGATCTAACTGTATTTCTTTGCTGCTGATGCGGGCTAACTTTGATAATTTTTTTTGGGCCAGGTAAGTGAGAAAAAGCCGATCTGCAGCCGCAAGCGCAGCTAAACCAAAGAGCGCTTCCCTTATACGGGGGTTATAACGCTCCTCCAGGTACGGAATCAACTCAAGGCGCAGCTTATTACGGGTATAATCTGTTTCCAGGTTACTGCTGTCAGTATAAGGCTGCAGGCTGTTTTTACGGCAGTAGTCTTCAATTTCATTTCGCCTAAGGCATAGCAGCGGCCTGACCAGGTTAATCCTGTTCCTGGATCGTTTTGGCAGAATACCGGCCAAGCCGTCAACACCACTTCCGCGAAGCACATTTAATAAAACCGTCTCCGCCTGGTCGTCTAAATGGTGGCCGAGTGCTATCGAGGAAGCTCCATACCGACCGGCAATATCAAATAAAAAGCGGTAGCGTGCCCGGCGGCCGGCTTCTTCTTCCGAAAGTCCGTGTTCTTTTTTATAACTTCGGATATCGACAGATTTTGTTTCAAAGGGCAGGGACCATGCCGAAGAAATTTTTTCGACACCCTCAGCCTCCTGAAGGGCTTCCGGTCGCAGGCAATGATTCAGGTGTGCTACGACCAGCCGTAACTTCAGCTCAGATGACAACCTCTGCAGCATGTGTAAAAGACATAGTGAGTCCGGCCCGCCGGATACAGCAACAACAACCGCCTCACCTTCACTAAATAGTTGATTTCTTATTATAAAGCGCCTGACTTTTTCCAGCTGCATAAGATTAAATCACGCCCTGAACCAGCTAAAGATAAAAAAACACCCTGAAGCAGAGTGCATTTTTAACAATGATAATCCATAACCCTCTATTTAAAAAGCTTCCCTAAAAGAACCGCGGCCGCCTCGCTTTGATTCTGTATTGCGTTTCAGATCCAAAAGCCGCTCATCACTTTCTTTGAGGAAGCGGTTCATTTTATCTTCAAATGAAGCTTTATTTACCGCTGCCGGTTTACTTCTGACGCTTCTCTTGTCATGGGAGGAGCCTTCTACGGCCTGGCGAATAGAAAGACCAATTTTACCGCTGTTTTCAACCGAGAGAACCTTAACTTTTACCTGATCAGCCTTCTTAAAAAATTCATTGATATCTTTAACATATTCGTCTGCTATCTCGGATATATGTACAAGACCGGTAATCCCTCCGGGTAACTCGACAAAAGCTCCGAATTTTGTTATACCGGTAATCACCCCTTCCACAATACTGCCAACAACAATCTCTTCCTTGATAAAAAACTCCTCCTTGCCAAAATTACTACAAGACTAAGGTTATTATAACTTTTTTTGTATTATTGTCAATCCTCCAACTGAAAGATAATTTCGCCTGGTTTAACCAGTCCAAGCCTTTCACGGGCCATTATCTCTATATAATCCAATTCTTTCAGCCGCTCGATTTCCAATTCGATCGCTGCCTGCCGGGCTTCATGTTCCCGCAACAGCGCTTCGAAAGCGGCAAGCTCCTGCTTTGCCCGAACCTGTTGGATATACTGAGCGCCGATGGTTACCAGGAGGCCTAAAATAATAAAAAAACCAACTATGCTAAATAACCTGTACATGCTGTAGTTGTCTCCCCGGTGTCGTCGGGGAAAAACAGATACAGCATCCTTAGACTTCTGATATTTAGTGTTCATGGCAATCAGACCGATCCGCTGTGACCCGGTCCCGGTCATGGCCTACCTTCGACAAAATCCCTTAATTATCCTGCTTTTTTAGGCAATAATGTTATTTTAATCCATTATGAAAAGGATCTGTATTGTTCAAAAAAAACCCCCACTACGGGGGGATGGGTCAAATAAGAAAAGTCCATAAACTTCAATATTCTTGGTGTTACTTGACTTTTTCTTTAAGCGCTTTACCTGGTTTAAATGCCGGCACTTTCAGTGCATTGATTTTAATTTTTTCGCCTGTTGCCGGATTACGTCCCTCGCGCGCCTTGCGCTGACGAACTTCAAAAGTACCGAAACCAACCAGCTGAACTTTATTGCCACGAACCAACCCGTCAGTAATGCTGTCTAAAACTGCCTTAACCGCTGTTTCACTATCTTTCTTAGACATACCTGTCTTTTCAGCTACCAGATCAACCAGTTCAGACTTATTCACAGTGCTTAGCCCTCCTTATCAATAATTAATAACAGTTAATAGTAATTTCTATTCGCTCTAGTTTTAACTATTCCTGCTTTATTTGCTTCTTTTCCTTATTTTTTTGGCTTCTTCCCACCATTGATCCAATTCCTCAAGTGAAAATGAAGATAATGGGCGCCCTGTTTTTCCCGCTTGATTCATTACATGCTGGAAACGTTCGATAAATTTACTGATTGTTTTACCAAGCGCCAGTTCAGGATTTACCCCCAGAAAACGGGCGATATTGACCACAGTAAAAAGAAAGTCTCCCAGTTCATCTTCAATTGCCTGCCGATCTTCATTCATACAGGCTTCTTCTAATTCAAGCAGCTCTTCCCGCGCTTTTTCCAGGGGGCCTTTGATACAAGGCCAATCAAAACCTGCTTCTGCAGCACGTTTTTGCAGTTTGAACGCTTTTAAAAGGGCTGGAAGAGCATGATCAACTGAAAGTGGCACCGTTTCTTTTTCTTCATTGCGTTCATCCGATTTAATCTGCTCCCAGAGTATCTTGACCTGGGAAGCATCGGCAGCTTTCTCTTTCCCAAAAACATGCGGGTGGCGCCGGATTAACTTGGTCGTAATAGAATCAACGACCCGGGTAAAATCAAAACGGTTTTCCTCCCTGGCAATCTGGCTGTGGAAGACTACCTGCAGCAGTAGATCACCCAGTTCCTCGTAGAGAGATTGATCATCGGCGCTGTCTATCGCGGCAACCACTTCATAAGCTTCTTCAATCAGGTACTGCCTGAGGCTCCGGTGAGTTTGTTGCCTGTCCCAGGGGCAACCATCTTCAGCGCGCAGCCTGGCCATGAGCTCAATTAAATCACCGATCACACCGGCCTTAGAAGGGGAGAGGTAGAGGGTCGTAAAATGATTATAAAAAGCTTTGTGATCTAACTCATACAGAGGGACCTTCCAACAACGTTCCTGCGGCATCCCGGCAGCTTTAACCAGAACAACAGGATATTCAGGAGAATAAAAATCCAACAATTTAAGTTTGACCCGGGAAGCCAGAGAGCGATTATAGACCTGGGCGATGATCAGATGATTACGGCAGGGTTCTTTCAGTTGAGCAAGAGCCAGGGCATCATATATTGTAACACCGTCGAGGAGATCTATTTTCAGGCACTTGAGCAGTGGTTCAAGAAAACTTAATCCATCAATAATCTGCAGTTTAATCCCCAGCCGGGGGCAGATTCTGCCAAGCCTTTCTACAGTCGCTTCACCGACCGCAGGATGGCCGGGAACAGCGTAGCATATTTTACCGTATTGACGGACTGCCCTGATTAAGCTGACTGTGATGGTTCGGTAAACCTGCTCAAAATCGCTGCTTTTATCGTAGAGGTGATCAAACGAATGAGTATTTCTACTATCAGAAGAATACAGGCGGGCTGATGGATGTTTCATTGTGCGAAAATATAATGGCCGGACACCAGCCAGGTACTGCTGCGCTTCCCGGGTTAAGAATTTGGGACTGCCCGGGCCCAAACCAACGACAATTATTTTCTTCATTCGATCTCCTTTCTAATCCGGATAAAATTGCCCTGCCAACTTATTAATTTTCATTTCCCACTTTTCACCTGGACGGAAACCTGAGGCGTTCGAGCAGGTTTGCCAGGCGCGGACCGATTAGCGGAACCATGCGCAGTTCTTCCCTGTTCAGGGCACCGGTTAAAAGAAGCACTACAATATAGATTAAGGCGCCGAGAATTATTGCCGTCAATGTGGCAATACCGTTAAGCCGGCCTGCAGATAACAGTGGCTCGCCAAAGCGGCTGATCAAACTGTAAGAAAAATAGACGACAACAGACATTGCCCCAACAGCGAGACCCGGTAAAAAGGCCAGTTCACGCAGGTTTACGCGCCAACCGGTAAAGCGAAAAACATAATAAAGATTAAAAACCGCCGCTACTCCAATGCCAACGACCGAAGCCAAAGCGGCTCCACCGACATTCAATGAAGGGACAGCTGTCAGATGCCAGGCCAGGATAGTCTTGACGGCGCCGCCGTAGAACATGTTAAGGGCCGGGATAATCGGCCGGCCTAAACCCTGAATCAAGCCTGTTGTCGTTACATAGAGGCAAAGCGGAATTACTGACCAGGAAAGGTAAGCAAGGGCATAACCGGCATCGGCGTTGTTGAAAAGGAAAACCGTAATTGGTTCGGCCAGAAGAAAAAGGCCGAGGGTCGCAGGCAGCGAAAAGAGGACGGTCAGCTTGACGGCAAGAGCAGTTCTGCTCTTGATCAGAACTTTGTTCTTAAGGGCAAAGGCCTCAGAGATCGCCGGAACCAGGCTGATGCTCAAAGCCAGAGCAACGACATTGGGAAAGTAGACAACCGAGCCGGCCATACCGGTAAGCTGGCCGTAAAGCGCCCGCGCCGTTTCCAGATCGAAACCGGCGGCCTGCAGCTGCCGTGGTACCACTACCAGGTCAATCAGGGTAATCAGCGGAATAACCAGGCCGCCGATAGTCACCGGAACAGCAAGGCTGAAGATACGGACAATAATACGGTGGGTCTGATCAGGGCTGTGTTCCTGCTGCTTTTCAGTCAGAGCCTTTAACTGATGTCTTTTCCTCCAGTAAAGAACAGCCAGCATCAGTAAACCGGCTAACCCTCCCGCCGCCGCTCCGGAAGTTGCTCCTGCGGCAGCAAATTCCAGCCCCTTTGGCAGCAGGAAAATAACCAGGAAAATAGAAAAAACAACCCGAACCAGCTGCTCCAGCAGCTGGGAAGCCGCTGTCGGAGTCATATTCTGCTGTCCCTGGAAGAACCCACGCAGAGAGGCCATTATCGTGACAAAGAAAATAGCAGGCGCAATGGCAATTATCGGATAAACAGCTTTAATATCCTTGACCAAAAACAGGGCAATATACTCTGCCCCCAGAAGAAGGGCCAGAGATATGATCAGGCCGCTGAGAGTGAGGAGTATAAAGGCAATCCTAAAAACCCTGATCGCTTCCCGGTAATCATGAAGAGCAATCTTCTCCGCCATAATTTTTGAAAGGGCAACAGGAATGCCGGCAGTTGATATAACCAGCAATGTGGTATAAATCGGATATGCATACTGGTAGAGGCCGATCCCTTCGTCCCCAAGGATAGCCGCAAGGACAATGCGAAAAACTGCCCCGATCACCCTGGCCGTGATACCGGTTATGGCTAAAATTGCCGCTCCCTTGACAAAGGCTGAGCTGCTGTTTGACAATTTTTAATTACCTTCTTCGAATTTTTTTACTGAAATGTATTATAACAGCTAAATTGCCTCACTGTCACCAGCCGCTGGCTGTCGGATAACTGCCAAATCCTTTAAAAGCCGGCTGATATCCTCGATCAAAGAAACCGTTTGGCCAACTCCCCTGATTTTCAGGATGAGAGGTTGACGCGACGAAACAATCACTCTTTCCCGGTCCGCCAGGAAGTCTTTTCCGAGCAAAGCCTGATCGAACGAAGACGCGGGGCTGAACTGTAAAACAATGAAACCCTGTTTTTGCTGAATCAGCTCAACGCCAAGCTCTGCCGCGGTAATCCTTAGCTGTGCAACCTGAAGCAGCATTTTGACCGGTTCGGGGGTAATCCCGTAACGATCGGTTAGCTCCTCTTCCAGATCTTTAAGTTCTTCAGTTGATGCGGCATTGTAAATACGCTGGTAAAAATCTATTTTTTGATCCTGGGCTGTCACATAGGTTGAAGGGAGATAAGCACTAACCTGCAGCTCTAACCGCGGGTTTATTTTTTGCTCAATCTTTTCATTTTTCAACTCTGCCACCGCCTGGTCCAATAGCTTAACGTAAAGATCAAAACCGACAGCAGTGATAAATCCATGCTGCTCAGCCCCTAAAATATTACCGGCGCCCCTGATCTCCAAATCACGGAGAGCGATTTTAAAACCCGAACCCAGCTCGGTAAATTCTTTAATTGCCCTTAAGCGTTTTTTTGCGCTTTCTGAAACCACCTTATCTTTGCGGTAAGTAAGATAAGCATACGCCAGACGGTTAGAACGGCCGACCCGCCCTCTAATCTGGTAAAGCTGGGCCAGGCCAAACTTGTCAGCTTCATAAACAATTAAAGTATTGACATTGGGAATGTCGAGCCCAGATTCGATTATTGTTGTGCTGATTAAAACCTGGTGACGCCCGTCCTGAAATTCAGTCATTATCCTCTCGAGAGCTCTTTCCGGCAGTTGCCCGTGCCCGACAGCGATTGAAACGTCAGGAAAGAGTTTCCTGATCCGTTCAGCAAAAGCAGCAATACGATCAACCCGGTTGAAAAGGAGATAAACCTGGCCCTGGCGGTTTAATTCTCGCATAATCGCTTCCCGCACAAGGTTGTCTGAATATTCGAGAACATAGGTCTGAATCGGATATCGGTCTTCAGGTGGAGTATCGATAATGCTTAAATCCCTGGCGCCGCTCAAAGAGAGATGCAGCGTCCGTGGTATCGGCGTTGCCGTCATGGCCAGAGTATCAACTTCGAGGCGCAGCTGTTTCATTTTTTCTTTTTGGCGAACGCCAAAACGTTGTTCTTCGTCAATGACCAGCAGGCCGAGATCCTGAAAACGGACATCCCTTGATAATAGACGGTGAGTGCCAATGACTATATCAATTTTTCCCGATACAAGCTCTTTAATCAGTTCTTTCTGCTTAACCGGGGAAACAAAGCGACTCAGCTGGGCAACCCTGACCGGAAAACCATTAAACCGGTCACGAAAAGTGCGCTCATGCTGCTGAGCCAAAACAGTGGTTGGAACCAGCACAGCAACCTGCTTCCCTTCCGTAACAACCTTAAAGGCAGCCCGCATCGCCACTTCAGTCTTTCCATAACCGACATCGCCGCAAATCAAACGATCCATCGGATGTTTCTGCTGTAGATCGGCTTTAACATCATCAACTGCTTTTAACTGGTCAGGAGTCTCCTCATAAGGAAATTGCGCTTCAAATTCCTGCTGCCAGGGGTGATCAGATTCAAAGCTGTATCCTTCAACCGTCTGCCTGGCCGCATAAAGAATGAGCAGTTCCCGGGCCAGTTCTTCAACCGAACGGTTAACCCTGTTTTTAAGGCGCTGCCATTCACCTCCCCCGAGGCTATGAAGACGGGGCGCCGGACCTTCCCCACCTGAGTATTTCTGGATCAAACCGACCTGTTCTACAGGTATATAAAGCTTATCGGTACCCCTATATTTCAAAAGCAGATAATCGCGTTTGATTCCACCGATCTCAAGAGTGATCAAGCCATTATATTTACCAATACCATGCTGCTCATGGACAACATAATCGCCAATCGAGAGCTCACGGTAATCACTGAGGCGAACCCCATCACGCTGAGTCAGTCGTCTTTTTTTTCTGCGTTTTGGAAGCAGGTTATGCTCAGTTACAACAACCAGCTGCAGGGCAGGAATGATAAAGCCTTCGTCAAGGTTGCCGGTCAAAACCGGTATTGCTGACAAGGCTTCACTAGTTTTTTCCCCGGGAACAGCGTGAGCGGTCAGATTATTTCCAACCGTCAAATCCAATAAACCCCGGCCACGCTCTTCCGAACCGGCCAACAGGTAGACTTGGTGCCCCTCTTTGTGCCAGCTCCGGAAATCGCTGATAAAAAGATCCCACTGCCCGTGGTAGGAAGGCGTACTTTTTGCCTCAAAAGAATAGGAATCTGCAGCCTGGTAAAGACCGCCTGTTCCGGAAAAAAGGGCAAAGCTGATCAACGGGCAGGATAAACGCGAAAACATCTCGACTTCCTGCCACAACAGTTCATCACCGGAGATAAGAAAATCTCCGTCGGATATTGCATTAAAAATATAATCTTCAAATTCACGGCGAAGGTTCTTTCCACGTTCATTTAATGCAGCTGGCTCATCAATGACAACCAGGAAATCAGGAGGCAGATAATCGGTTAATGCGGCTCCCTCTCCATAGAAAAAAGGGAAATAGCTGCTTAACAGATCGAGGCCGCCAGGCTGGGCCAGCCTTTCGAGGTGCCGGTTAACCTGCTTTTTCAAGCGGGCTGCCGTATCATTTTCACCATGTCGCCGCAGCTTTGATAAAGCCTTTTCCAGGCAATGTATTATTTCTTTTTCACCACTTTTGTATAGCTCCTCCGGAAGAACCAGCTCCTGAGCGGGCAAAATAGTCACGGCCTGCAGTTTTTCAGTAGAGCGCTGGCTGAAAGGGTCAAAACAGCGTATCGATTCGACTTTATCCTCAAAAAGTTCCAGGCGGATCGGCTCGGGCCGGCCTGTTGGAAAAATATCAATGATATCTCCACGAGCACTAAACTGACCTCCCGTTTCCGTCAATGCAACCCTTTCATAACCTTTTTCGATCAGTTGAGAAATAAGATCCTGCCGGTCTAACTGCTGACCGGGGTGCAGATTGATGGCCAAAGCATACCAAAAATCGGGAGGAAGCATTTTCGTCAGCATTGCTGTTGCCGGAGCAACGAAGATGCCTTCACTTTTTGATTGAAGCCATTCCATAAACCGCATCCGCATCTGCTGATATTCACCACTGCGGGATATGACTTCGCTATTTATAAATAGCTCTCTGGTTGGGAGCAGGTTAACCTGTTCCGCTAAATATGACTGCAGATCAGAATATATTCTTTCCGCCCGTGGCACGTCAGCGGTGACTATCAGTGCCGGCCGGCGGCATAGATGAGCAAGTGCCGCTATAAAATAGGCGCGGGCGCTGCCTTCCAAACCGACCACAATCCCACGGTAATCCGGATACTTCCCAATACTGGCGGCGATTTGAAGGAACGTTTCTTCGCCGGACCACAGATCAAGCAGGCTCTTGACCAAAGATAAAGCCTCCTCCAGGATGTGCAGCGATAATATGTACACCAAAAGAGAGGGCAATCGTCAGATACCCCCCATGTATGGTGAAATTATAACGATCATTTTAGAACCAGTCAACTTACCTTTCCGTGTCAAGATCGTTACCTGTTTACGTCACTTTTGTTACTGCAGCGGCCGCTCTGAATAAGTAATCACGAGCAAAACTCATAAGAACTCATATAAAAAACCGAAAATACACTTGGCACGATGATTGCTATTTAATAAGGCAGAGAGAGGAACAGAGATAGAAAGGAGGCAAAAACAATGGCTGAGAAGTGTGCATTCTGGAACGAGTATGATTCAATTGCAGGGCATATTTGTTACTGTGAACTGGCTGCCTTTAACAGGCCGGTCAACCCTCAATTCCTGATGGCAATCGGCTGCACTCCGGAAAAACGCAAAGAGTGCATGAAAACAATGGAATATGCCACCGGGATCGGGGTTGTCCCGGAGGAGCTACCTGCGCTGCAGCCTGCCCCGGTCAACGCAACGGCGCCGGTGCTATCCTGTGATCCCCCGGCAGAGATCGCCAAATCAATAGTTGGTGTTGCCCAGAAAAAAACTGCTACTACTGTCCCTTCACTGATTATGCTGGCTATACTGGCCGGAGCCTACATTGCCCTGGGCGCTGTAATGTTCACGATTATCACAAATGACCTCTCAGTCTATATCGGCGACGGGCTTAGCCGACTGGTCGGAGGAGTCGCTTTCTCCCTGGGGCTGATCCTGGTCATCCTTGGTGGCGCTGAGCTTTTTACCGGCAATAACCTGCTGGCCGCCGGATACCTGGACAAGAAAGTCAGCGGCAAACAGGTTCTGAACAACTGGTTATGGGTATATCTCTTCAATTTTATCGGCGCCCTGGTTGTAGTAGCGCTCTTCTACTACTCCGGTATCTGGAAAGCAAACGACGGGGGAATCGCTTTGAGGATTGTTAATATTGCTTACGCCAAGGTCAGCCTGAGTTGGAGCGAGGCACTTTTCCGCGGCATCCTCTGCAACTGGCTGGTCTGCCTGGCAGTATGGCTTTCCATGGCCGGGAAAGACGCTATCAGCAAAATCCTGGCGATTATGATTCCCATTACAGCATTTGTCGCCGCCGGATTTGAGCACTCTATCGCCAATATGTATTTTGTGCCGATGGGCATAATGCTGAAAAACAGTGCCTTAATCCAGGGGCTCTTCTCGCCGGCAGTGCTGCAGAGTATTAACTGGCAGACGTTCTTAGTCAACAACCTGATACCGGTCACTATCGGTAACGTTATCGGGGGAGTTCTCTTTGTCGCTGTAGCTTACTGGACCTGTTACCTGCGCCCGTCTGCCTCCGGCAGGATCATTGCCAACGGAAAAGTTTAGAATTGGTAAAAAGCTGCTAACTCTAAAGGAATTCAGCAAGGGAGTGAGAAGGATGAAAAAAATGGTCGATTGCCCGAACTGGAAAGAGTACCAG
>Ga0209498_1000037_pt1 | contig 71243 bp, 71 predicted proteins | sample WalLakDeSediment_FD_184131 | JGI IMG/M metagenome (GOLD analysis project Ga0209498, IMG submission 184131) | Lake sediment microbial communities from Walker lake, Nevada to study Microbial Dark Matter (Phase II) - Walker Lake 11/02/13 Deep... | ecosystem: Environmental > Aquatic > Freshwater >... | reverse complement strand
ATACTCAAAGCTTTCAATTAATCCAGCACAACTTGGGCTTGTTATAACAGTGTTTGCTGGCTCCAAAAGAGTTGACATATGCATCTGAGTAGAAATCTCATTAATTCTTGTAATAAGGGTTTGAATCCAATCTCTTTGAGGTATAACTATATCTTTGTCAATATATTTCTTATAACCAAGATAATCCCAAGAGAGATTCCACTTAGGCTCCAGCCCATCAAGTCTTTTGTGAACCGATTTCATTACTTAATTGATTCAATTACTGTTTTACAAATAAACTCTATATCTTCTTTAGTTAGCTTTGGGTGATTTGGAACATAGATTCCACACTCATCAACAACAGCTGCATTTAGAGTTTCATGTCTACCATATCTACTAATAAAAAATGGTTGAGTTCCCATGGAACCACAGATGAGAGGTCTTGTCTCAACGCCTGCATCAATTAAGGCCTTAACAGCTTTTTCCTTATCCTTCTTATTCAGGAATATCATTGGATAGCAGAAAGATGCTGTAAACGAATTTTTATGCTCAGTTGGTGTCCAGACTTTTTTCTTTTTATCAAAAGATTTCATAGCATCAAGAAAGTGATAGAAATTTTCATTTCTTGTATCAATCATTGAATCAACCTTATTAAGCTGGCCAATTCCAATCACCGCTTGAAGGTCGGTTGAGCGCACGTTGAATCCTGGCTCATAAAAAGTGTAAAGAGCAGAAAAATCATCAACCCCCCACTTGGCTCTTAATTTTTGTTGCGCATCTTCATCAAGGTCTCTATCCCACCCGTGGCTTCTAAGCATCTTCAATAGGTCATATACATCCTTGTCGTTTGTACAAATCATTCCACCCTCAATTGTGCTCATTGTGTGCCCAAAGTAAGTGGAGAATGAAGACATGAGTCCGAAGTTCCCAAGCTTCTTTCCGTCAAACTCAGTTCCTTGAGACTCACAGTTATCCTCAAGAAGAACAACTCCGTACTTCTGACAAAGCTCAACAATCTTATCCATATCTGGAGATAGTCCAAGAACAGACACAAGAATCATTGCCGCTGGCTTGTGGTATTTAAAAATTGACTCAAGCTGACTCGTATCAACCGCAAGGTTCTGCATGTTGCAATCACAGATAAGTGGGTCAAATCCAAGTTGAATTACTGGAGCCATGTCAGTTGCCCAAGCAAGAGCTGGAACTACAATTTTATCGTTTCTTAGATTACCCAATACTTTAAGTGCATAAAGCATGAGAAGGTTGGCTGAAGAGCCAGAATTTACAAACACTGAATACTTGCACCCAATCCAATTGGACCACATCTCTTCAAATTCAATTGTCTTAGGGCCCTTGGTTAGTCGTGGATACGTTTTAAGCCACTCAATTAAATTATCAATATCATCTTTGTCGATGGTGTCTTTGACAAGCGTAATTTTTTCTTTTATCATCTTTCACATTATTTTTATTAATAATATGAAAATGAAAATTAATAATCAAGTTGATTATTTCCAGGTTTGCTGTAAAATAGAATATGTTGAGCCGATTCCGTGATAAAGCCTCGTTGCTTTAAATTCTGGAAACAAACTTTTCATCTTTTCTATTGACACATCTTTTCGAAATTGACCATCTGGCTTGCTTGAATCGTACTCAATTTTAATGTGAGTTGCATCGCAAGCTCTAAGGGCTGTTCTGGCGATGTCGTCAATAGAAACATTTTGCTCTGTGGCAACATTAAAGCTTTCATAAATTTCATCATCAATACATTTCTTGATAACTTTTGCAAGGTCATCTGAGTGCATAAACTGCCTAAGAGGAGCTCCTGTTCCAAAAAGAGTTATCTTATCATCTCCAAAGACTTTTGCGTGATGAATCTTTTTAATTAATGCTGCAACGAAATGGCTATTATCTCCAAACTTATCATGCTCTCCATAGAGATTGCATGGAGTGAGATATTGATAATTTGTCCCATGCTCCTTGTTGCATGCATCTATTTGAACTGCCAGGCAACGCTTCGCATATCCATAAGAAAAATTGGTTGGAGTTGGGGGGCCGTGATGAAGCATATCTTCAGTCATCGGATAATTTTCAGCAACATCAGGGTATATGCATGTGCTCAATATTCCTATAAACCTTTCTACACCGTGATGTCTTGCATATTCAACAAGAAGCGTATTCATAAGAACATTGTCAGTGAAATAAGTGCTGGGCCTGTTGATGTTATCAACGATTCCACCCACCTTGGCCGCAAGATGAATTACCACGCTTGGCTTAAGGTCATAATACATCTGAGCCACACCTCTCTCGGATGTGAGGTCATAATCTTTGGATGAAAGATATATTGCATTTGGCATAATCTTCTTAAGAGACTTGCCGACCATGCCACTTCCTCCTGTAACTACTATTCTATCTTGTTTCATTTAATTAAATTTTAATCCAACCATCACAATAAAGGTCATCTATATTATAATTAGAGTATGCGGGCCCAAACCAGGTTGAGGGGGCAACAACTATTTTGTCCTCATTTCTATTAAGCCAAGCTCCCCACCATGAAAATGTTGAGTTACAGATAATGTTGTTTTTGCATCGACTCATCAGATAAAGGTCTTCATAATCTTTGTTTCCTTCTATGAATTTAAACTTTTCTGGAAGGTCTGGAAAATTGTCTTTGCACCACTGAATATCATCAGAAAAAATAAGAAACACAGAATCTTTTGGCATTTGCCTAATAGCCTTCATGTAATAGTTCATGTTCTGAGTTGGGTGATGATTTGGGGACTTAAGATAATCGCCCCTTCTTACGTGTATTGAGCATGTATTTTCATTTTCAAGAAGTCCTCTAATCTCGTCACTAAGCTCAACATCGTATGACATAAATAGGTCTCTAATCTCATTTTCGTAATCCTTAAAATATTTTTCAGATTGAAAATATCCTGTTAACAAGATACTTATATTTGGATAAAAAGGTAATTCTTGATAGTGGAATCCAGATTCGAGGATTTGACGTGGATTCCCTTTCATAAAAAATACCAAATCAACACCCTTAAATACATTATCTTGATATTCCCAAGCATCTTGGTGAGGCCCCCTTGCTTGTTGAGCACTAAAACCAACCTCCATATCATATCTTTTTGCGTATGCATATGCGACAGCAACTTGAAACATGTAGTTTCCGAGGCCGCCTTGAAGTGTTGCTGAAATTTCCATTTTATCTGACTTTATTGTCATATTAATCCGTTTTTAATCATTTCTCTTTTAATAAAATAAAAAACCTTTTTAGGGGCCAAGTGAATATCATCAAGATAGTAAATATCTTTTCCATTAACATAATCATAAATTGAAATATATTTTAATCCTAATTTCTCAGATTCCTCTTTTACTCTTTGATTAAAATACCTTTTATATTCTGCTCTTTCAGATAGTGTTCCTCTTGGACAATCAAAGACTTCTGGATGGTCTTTGTAATAATACCAATGGGGTTTTTCTTTTAATTCTGGAGCAACTGAGAATAATATAGTGTTTTTATTGTTTGCGCATTTTACTACAGTGAAGTAATTATATATAATTTCATCAATAACCTCTTTATAACCCCTATTGGTTTCTTCACATACTTTTTTAACTTGAGCTCTACAATCTATTTCTCCAAAACAAATAAGAAGATTTTCGTTTTTATTTACAGCACTTATGTTACTTATAACATTTGACTTACTCTGAAGGTTGTATGCCACATAAGGGCCAAATCGAAAAGCATTAAATGGACCTGTAATTGAAAATATATTTTCCTTAATTAAGTGCTCGGCTTGAGAAAAAATACTAATATGACTATCTCCAAAGCAGTTTATCTTTTGAATTTTTTTCATAGTCCATCCTTCAAAAATGAACTCATAATTAAAAACTCTTTCATAATATTTAGATATTTCCTCTACAATTACATTCCTCCTTTCTATGTGATTGTCGATAAATGTATGAAATTGAATCAGGTAATTTTCAAACACATTAAGTTCTGGATGTTTGATTAGATGCTCCAAAAGTCTATATTCTTCCCCTTCAATGTTTATTTTTATTAAGTCTACATGAAATATATTTTGTTCAAACAAAAACTCTCTAATGTCTTTTAATTCAATTTCTTCTCCTCCGCCTCCAAGAAATACAGAAGATGCATCGGCTGAATTTGATATTTTTTCAGTTCTATTTTCATCTGATAATCCAAAGTTAAACACTTTTATATTTGAATTATTCTTATATCTTTCAACTATTATGTTGTAGAATTCTTTTACTGGTTCAAACACATAAATTACTGAATCTCCGTAATTATCCATAGCTATCTGTGCCCAATCACCTTTATATCCGCCTACGTCAAATAAAATTGGGTTTTTAACCAATTCAAATTTCATTACATCTGGCCATGTAGGATTTCCCATTTTAAATTTTTATTTTACTATAAAACTATTATGCTTTATCTATATTAGTTCTAAAATTTTATTTCTTAATCTATCTGCAATACTAACATATTTTTTTGACTCTTCAAAATTACTTTCAATAAATGGAAGCATTTCATTATATGTGTTTTCGTTTAGAGAATTGCACTTATCAATTATCTCTTTATAATCACTTGCTATAATCATCCCTCTCGTATCAAACCAATCTCCTATATTTGGGCAACCCCAATATATAGGAACAGTCTTAGTAACCATGCAATCAATTATTTTTTCAGTAAACCAATTTCTCCTATTAGCATTTTCAATACAAATGTGAAATTGACTATCAAATAAAGGTGCCTTATCTTTTCCAAGAATTGGGTTATTGTTATAATTTTCTATTCCACCATAATTACCACTCAAAAAAAATCTTCTTGGCACAGTTATTTTATCTTCTTTAAACCAGATTTTTTGCCTAAGATAATGTCCAGGTGCAAGAAGTTTTCCACCAACAAGAGCGGATACAGAAAACTCTTTTTCTGGAAAATTATAGTCTCTAATCCAAGTGGATGCCAGCGGCATTACAAATGAGTTTTTTATCGTATCTAATAACTCTTGGTTATGAGTAAATAAATAGTCGAATGTGTTATTATGATGTGCTTGAATTATGTGTTTAGTCAAATCTAATATCTCAGGAGGCTCCAATAGAAAGACAAATCTTACAACTCCAGGTGGACTTTTATCTACTGGAAGTTTGTCAACGTACAACTCTATTTGTTTCTCGTGCTTTAATTCAATTTCAAGGTCCCAGCTGCAATAAATTTTTATATTATTCATATTTTCTTCCTGCATAATTAACAATTATAATATACATCTCTATTTTCTATATCCGAATACCCAGGCATTTGAGTTCCAAGAGCTGGGAAAAATGCAAACCACTTATTGTCTGGTTGTAATTTTTTCCAATAAATATCTAAACAATTTTCATGTTTCTTACCTTCCTTGTTCATATTCTCAAGAGACTCTCTAAAGTTTTTCAATAGAATTGGTGCAAATCCTCTTGTTATTATGTATCCAGAGGTGGTCTGAGAATCAATTACTTTTCTTAAGAAATCATAACTGCAATCATCAAGTTTTATGTGATTTCCAGATATTTGAACTAAATCAAAATCTATGTTCTTTTCAAATATTTTAGACAATTCTTTTTTAAAATTTTCTTTTTCTTTTATTAACAAATCATCTTCTATTATCAACGCATAATCTAATCCTGATTCAATAAATTTTTCTAAAGTTAGAATATGAGACTCAACACAACCCATGACACCAATATCTCTTTTAATTGCTGAAATTCTGTGTGAAATATTTATAAGGTCACATTTTTTTAACGTTTTTTCTATGTGAGCCCTTCTATCATCTCTGTGGTCCAGGTTTATGTAATAAACAATATCAATCATATTTTAGATTTTATTTAAACTCTTTAATCACATCAGATTTTAGACTAATTATTATTTTTTTGTCTTCTAAACTCAATTCTTTAAAAATTTTATTTATTATCTGCATCTCATCTACATATGGATTATTCATCCAAGTAGGCGGGTGGTACATGTGATATAATTCAATGTCTGGGCTATCAGAAATATGCATCTTATCAATTGCATCAATCTTTTCCCAAAAAAAAGCATCTTCTGGAGAATTTGCTAAAAATAATTCAGCATCATATCCACCAACTTCAAAAAACAAATCTCTCTCAACGAGAATGGAGCCACCAGGAGCGCCAATCATCACTTTTCCCCCAAGTCTTGGTAAGTCAACTTCTGGCATAGAAAGATTTAGGTTATCAACTGAAAATTCTCCAGAAATAACTTTAGGTGTAAATTGCTCGCTAATATACAAAACTCTCCTCCCAGTGAAACACTGAATAGCTCTACATTTTTTGTTTTCAATATTTTCTGATAATTTAATAAAAAAATCAGATTGAACTAAGCAATCTATGTCGTGAAATAAGCAATATTTTGACTTAGGCCCAAAAAAAACACCCACGTTGTAGGATAGACACTTGTTGAACAGCTCTCCTGGAGTAGATTTAATCCAAATATAATTAAGCTTGTTTTTTTTACAGAATTTTGAGTGTTCTGGAAATTCACTGTGTTCAACAACTGTATATGTGATGTTTAATTTAGAATTATCTGCAGCCGCCTTAAAACTATCATACATTGGTTGAGCAAAATTTGCCCTACCCCTCGCTGTAATTAAAAAATTAATATCATAAGACTTTTCTGGGTCTTGAATGATTACGATATTATTTTCTTTAATATTATTGTAATCAATTTTTTTTGCATTAATGTAATTTATTAAATTATCTAACTCTCCTACCATAAAATAGTATTTTACTTATAAGATAAAATCTGCATCATAGGCTTTTTTTTGCTGACAGCTTTATGAACATCCCATTGGGCTTGTTGATTTACTTTATCTTCAGAGATAGGATTATCTCTATTGTAGATATAAAGAATCGTATCATTAAACCTTGTCTTCTCGTGGCCAGCCATCTCCATTATTGTAAACATCATTGCTGTATCGTATGACCAACGATAGAAATTTCCCTCATCATCTTTAAGGTGAGAAAAAGTCGGGTCTTGGTCTTTAATTCTATGATAAAGTCCAGCCCTAAAAGTTCTAAGATGGGAAACTCTAAATGGGGCCGTTCTAACGTTTTTAAATTCTTCCACTGGATATGCGCTTGCAAATCCTCTTCTACCATCTGTCCAACTCGCTTGTCCATACATAATCCAGCAATCATGTTCACTATATTGTTCATCAACATATTGAAGGACTTTCTTGTTTGGAAACCAGTCGTCTCCATCGAGAAGGACAACGATGTCATCTGGCTCGCAATGGTTCATAATTGCATCGTGAATGTTTTCAAGAGCTGTCTTCCTGATTGTGTTCCTAATAATCTTTGCCTTAGGATTATCATGAGGTAATTTATCGTAAGAGCCATCTGTTGACATGTCGTCAATAAATATTACTTCGTAGTTGTCATACTTTTGTGACATTGCAGTTGCAACACATTGCTCCAAAAATTCCCCTGGATTATAGAATGGTATTATTATTTTGATTTTATTCCTCATTACCTTCAAAGTTTTTTATTCGATTATTAAAACAGGAAGTAGATTCCTCTATTTCCTTCTTGACTTCATCGCTTGCAATGTATTTTGGGTATACGCACTCAATTCTGCTTTCACCATCTCTAATCGGAACAAAATACTGTATAAGATTATCGCTGTGGAACTCCGCTTTGATTTGTTCAACTAAAGTTGATACATCTTCACCATTCATATTTCTCACATTTATATAGAATGCTAAGATTGGTTTTTGATTTTCTATTAAAATGTTTTTATCCTTAAGCATCAAATATCTAAGGAATTGTTTTTCCTTATCTGCCTCCACCAACAACTCCTTGTGATTAAGTTTTAATTCTGTTCCTGGAACTGGTAGTTTTCCGTCAAATTTTCCTCTAACTCTCCCAAGAGCCTCCTTGCACAGTGCGAAAAAATATTGCTCAACCCAGAAGTCTTTGAAGTATTTTGTTCTCTCTACTTTATCCAACTCATAAAGCAGGTAAAAGGCGTTATGAGCACTTTCAAGTAAGTCAGCCATTTGCTCATTCGTAAGTTCAATATCTATCGAAGGAGCTCCAAGTTGTGATTTTATCCTTTGAAACGAAGGGTTTGTATATTCAATCTTATTCATTTTCTTGCTGTTTTTTTATTTTTACGCCAAGGTTTAAATCTTGATGACATCCATTTATTTCAGAAAAGTCTATTTTTTCTAAACTTATAAAATTATTATCCAAGAATTGATTATTCATCTCAACTCTCATAACTCTGGCCTTGCTCTCCTGAAGAGCGATGGTCATTTCATCATCAATTGACTGCTGCACTCTTCCTATTGGAACTCCAACAAGAGCACTATACTTATATGACACCATTTTATTTCTTGGAAACATCTCAGTAAAATCAAATAGCGCCATCTCAAGCTCCTCAACACCTGTAAATTTAGATTTTTTTACAAGCTTGTAAATATCTGATTTTCTAAATATATGCCCATCCATCGCAAAGGGGTATCCAAAATCAAGATAGTGAAGAGTCCAGTCCCACTTCATGGTATTCTGCACGTGCTCCATATCGTGGAGCACATTGTTTGTCCCAAGCGTATAGCAATTCTTTGTGTTCTCTCCAAGTCTCAAAGAAAAACAAGCAACATCATCATCAAGCTCCAGCTGAGTTTCAATGTCGGCAAGTTTAACTTCTCTGTATATAAGGTCATCATCAAGAAAAAAGCAAGAATACTTGCCCTCGACACTTAAAAGCCTCATAACTTGCTCCTTAAATTCTGATTCTGCAAAGAAAAATTTTACATCAGAAAACTCTGGATTATGAATCACTCGTCCATATCCCTTGTCAAATTCCTCGCTTGTATGACTGACAATTACATTTAAGTCAAATACTCCTGGGGCATTTTTTTTAATGCTCTCAAGCAGTAGGTTCAACTGGGCTGGCCTGTCTTTACTGAATACTATGGCATTAATTTTTTGACTCATCCACCTCTTTTGTTTCTCTATTTTTTTCAATCACAGATATTATCTCATCCTTCTTCCTAAGTCCAACGAACTTGTCAACTTGCTCACCGCCCCTAAATACAATTACTGTAGGAATTCCCTTAATACCAAATTGAGCAGATAACATTGCATTCTCACCTTCATCAACATTTACCTTAAGAATTGTAACATCTTCAACCTCATCTGATATATCTTGCAAAATAGGACCAAGTGTTCTACATGGGCCACACCAATTTGCCCAAAAATCTACGAGAATAACATTTTTCTCTGATTCTATAATTTGTTGAAATTCTTCTTTACTTGCGTTAATTAACTTTCCCATGCGTAAATTTTTAAAAATTATTGGTTTATACATTTTCTCTCTATTTATATGAAAGCAAATGCTTTTGAATGAAAAATAAATAATTGAATTGAGAAAATCAATTTTTTTGAATATTTATTAAAAAACAAGTAAAGATGAATAAATCAAAGGTTAGCCCAAATGCTATTAAAGAAGCGATTCTTAAAGAAGGTCTAAGGATTAAGAGAAAAGAAGAGCTTTATGAAGACGTTAAAAGAATTGAAGAAGAACTTAAGGCGCTTAACGAAGCAAGCTTAGGCATGGCTGGTTCTTTCGGTTTTGTAGGAGATATGTCAGATACTCACAAGCATGGTTTTGTTGATAGTAATTTCCAAAACATCTCAAACATCGCAAGATTAGAAGCAGAATTTTCTGAAAGCGATAAGAAAGAAAAAATCAACGAAGACATCATTGATGAGAACGCTAAACTTAAGGCTGAAATAGAAAATCTTAAGAAGCAAATTTCTAATAATAAATAATCACATAATAAAGAAAACTAATAGTCATGAAAAAAGACAACAAATTTCAAATAACAAAAGCCGAGTTAGAACAAATCATTAAAGAGGAGTATGCTTCTATGGCAAAAGACGCTTCAAGAGCTAATGAAATCAAATCAAGGCTTGAAGCTATCAATTCAGAATTGGAAACTCTTCCTACAACTCTTTCTGAGGTTGAAGCTACTGGAACTAAAACTATAAAGTCTACAGGATGGACTGGTGCTGGTAAAGGAGACGTTAAGTATGGTGAGAAATTCGAGAAAATCGGAAGTCACTTGAAAGAAGATGATGAAATCGAAGGTGAAATGGAACTTGGTGGAGAAGAAATGGACGCTCCAGAAATGGGATATTTCGAAATGAAATTTTCTGAACTTGGTAGAGAACTTGACGCTAAAATGGGCGGTGAAGAAATGGAAATTGATGGAGATGAAATGGAATTTGACGTTGAAGAGACTGATGATGAAGACATGGAAGTTGAAGAGGTTGTAGGCGAGGGAGAACTTAGCGAAGAAATCAACGAAGAGCTTAACGAAGACCTTGAAGAGCCAATCGAAGGAGAAACTCCAGCTCAAGATTCTGAAGCGAGATTCAACGACTACATGGAAAAGGATACACACGTTAACGAAAGTGTTAAAAAAGGAACTACTTTACTTAGTGAAGGAAAAACTCCAGCACAAAAAAGTGCCCTTGACAGAGAGCTTGAGAGAATGAAGGCTCTTGCTAAATTAAAATAACAAAATACACATTCTTTATGAATGAGGAAAAAATAATTAGAGATTTAATTAGAAAAGAGAGCCTGAGAATTATAAAAGAATCTCAGGCTTCTTTTTTAAAGGACGTATCTGCCGAGGTTAAACATTCGATGGAGGACGTTAACGATGTTATTGACCTTTTTGAAAAAAAACTTGAGAAGCTAAATAACGAAGAAAAGTCTGCTATAAGCAAAGAAGATTATTCTGAGCTAAAGGATATTAAGTCTGCGCAAATGGATGCTCTAACAAAGGTTATTAATGGATACAATACAAAAATAAAACTCCTTAATCAACAGAAAAATGACCTTCATGGTCAAATTGTAGATGTTGCAGCGAAAGGAGCAAATGTATTTAATAACCAGAATATGACTGAGTTTGAAAATGTAAATTTCAAAAAAGGTTGGGCACTAAGAATTCAGACAGAAAAATTCAAAATTGACTTGGTTAAACAAGTTGAAGATGGAAATAACTATAGAATTGTATCCACAAACATTCCTGGTCTGGAATCAGGTGATTTAGCTTCTCTTCCAAATCTTAGTATCGGAGGAAATGGTAAACTCAAAATTTACAGAAAGATTAATGACAGATACGAAGAAATTGTAGATGGTGGAATGGAGATTCAGAATATCAAAAAAATGATTAAGAATCCTCAATAAAAAAAATAACAAAAAGAAAAAGCTCGATATTATTCGAGCTTTTTTTGTTTATGGCTTAGCCAATTATTTTAAGAGTTGTCTACCATCATCTGTTTTGATTTCTCCATCTCTTTCGACAATATCATTTTTAAGACTTATTTTCCTATCAACTTTTTTTGCTGGAGTTTTAATGTCTTCTGGTTGTATTAAACCCTTGTCGATTGGTTTCTTATTTTCTTCACTCATGACTTAATTATTTTCATTAAATATTTCTCTTCCGTCATCTGTCAATAATCTATTCTCATTATTAGACATTAGGCCAGTGTTGTTTTTAGATTGCTCAATTTTTTGAGCCTTCTTTTGAGCGCCCTCCCTAAGTTGATTTGGACTAATTAGTCCTTTATCCTCTCTTTTTGGCTTATCATCTGGAGTTCCAGGTACAAAATAGCTTATATTCATAGTTGTAATTTTTCTATAAATAGGGGTAAAAAATAAAAATTTACCCTTAAGCTCCTTTTATTGTATCTGGCCACTTGTCGTTATCTTCAAACTCTTCCCACAGGTCCATTAGTTTTATGAGCATTGGGTCTCTAACAATATCTGCTCTTTCAAATTTAAAAGCTTCACATCCCTCGCCCATCTCCTTTATGAGTTGATTAAAAACATCTACAGCAACATGCTTCTTGTTTATATCATTCTGCCTTGTGTCTCCCATGAATACTATAGTACTATTCCTACCCTTCCTTGTCACAATAGATTTTAGGGCCTTAGAGTCAAAATTTTGAAACTCATCAATTATGATAAATGCGTTTTTTATAGAACGTCCTCTTAGGAATTGAGCTGGTTTAAATTCTATAACCTTAGAATCCCAGAGTTGCCTAAAATCTTTTGGTTCCAAAAATTCCTCAAATGCATCAAAAAAAGATTCTGCATAGACAGACATTTTCTCATCAAGCGAACCAGGTAGGGCTCCAGGGTCTCTTGTTCCAGAAAGAACTTCTGTCGGCTTACATAAAATTATTTTATCAAAATTTCCCTTAAAAAATTCTTGAATTGCCGCATAACATGCAATAAATGTTTTTGAAGTACCTGGAGGTCCTGTTATGGTTATTATGCTATTTGTCTTTAGGATTCTAATAAGGTGTTTTTGTTTGTTTGTAAGCTCAAAATCTAATTCCTTTAGTTTTATAAACTCATTAAATACCGTTCTATCAAGTTTGGTGATTCTGTATTCATCAACTTCATCTTGAGAACTTTTGGATAGTTTTTTAGCTGGTCTCTTACGTTGCGTCATAAAATATTTATTTCTTTTTCAATAAATAAGCATTTTTTTGATTAAAACAAAGGATTATTGATTTAATAAAAATCTTAATATTTATATAAAAAAGCGTTTATGTCAAAACAAATCAATATAGAAGAATTAAAAGCGTTGATAGCCAATGGGATTCGACAAGAAAATCTTGAGGAATCACTTCCAGAAGATGCTATTGAAAGAATTAAAGATAAAATTCTTGCGTTCAAAAAAAGAGAGGCAGCGAAAGAGATTCCAAATATAGTTTCAGAGCTTGATACCCCTACTCCCCCATCTGAAGGGGGATTTGATAAGAATTTTCCTGACCAAAACCAATTTGAAGCCTCTCCAGAACAGCAGGTGAACACAACTGGTGACACTGAGACATTTTTTTTAGATGCTGGCTCAACACCTTCGGAACAAGACTCTATTCCTGCTGTGGGTTATACGCCTGAGTTACCAGAGGTACTTAAGAAAGCTGAGCCATCAGAGTTGTTTGTATTTCAATATAATGATATTGGAGAAAGTGGTGAAAACCTTAGTTATAAGCCAATGAGACTTATGGATGACCCAGAGGTTAAAAAATCTATGAATGACCTTTGGATTGAGCAAGGGAAAACCAAGGCAAAGGTTTATGTTGCTAAATTTGAGGAAATAGGAGAGATTACGTTTAATTACGCAAATGGAACCAGTAGCTTTGTAGAAAAGAGTTCTTTGCCAGATTATTCTGAAGGTCCTGGATACAAAGAAAATCCATATGCAGCACCTTCAATGCCTCAGATTGACGAACCTACCAAGGGAGAGCTTGAGACTTACATTAAAAGTTCGGTAGACCTTGAGAAGGTTGTGCATGATATTGTGATGGGAATTGTTAAAGACTCTCTTCTAACAAATACAGAGAAGGCATCAAGTGATGTTCCTAATTATGCTCTTGGAGCAATAAATCCAGATAACTTAAACACGACAGCTATAAATGAAGATACAAGTGGTGACGAGGAAATTGAATTCAATATAACTATGAGCGAAATTGTTGAGGGTATTAATTTTCAAAAAGTTGTACTACCAGAAGAGTTAAGTGAAAATATAAATTCTGGAGATAAAAAAATGCTTGTTAGAGAAAACTCTGAAGTTCAAGAGTGGAGGTTCGGTACTGACACTTATTATGTGCCAGTTGATAGAATATCAAAAAACAAGGGATACATAAAATCATAATTCACTTTAGTTTAATAAATCGAATTATTACATTTAGAAAAACACTTACTATGAATACTTGGAAAATTAAAAACATAAATCAATCGCCAGTTAAAATTTCTATTGCTCTTGGTGCAGACAAAAACCCTGGAGTAATTTTAAATCCTGGAGAAATAGTTCTATCTCTCAATAAATTAACAGCTCCTCTTGATGCTCAAGAAAGAAGGGGTCTACTTGAAATTGATAGGAATTTTGATAACACAGAATTAAATCTACCGCTTGGACAGCCTATGATGGATATTGTTGATGCTATCAAAAATGTAGATGGGTATTTAGGAAACTAAAAAAGGCATTTGATAATTAATTAGAAGAGGATATTTATTATCCTCTTTTTTGTTTTTTAGTATTAAGTATTGATTTTGAACAATTCTAATTCTATATTTCTAAAAATATAATTATGCAAGAAGAGGAGAAAGACAGTTTCCACGGAAAACTTATAAAGACAACTATAGAGCATTGGGCTTTAAATTCACTGTTTGAGCAAAATGATGCTAAGTTAAGAAAAGGGCTTGATGTCATCCTTAAAAAATACCTTCCAAGTATTCAGGTTGAATTGAATTGGAATATGGACCCACACATTATTGATGCGTGTGCAATATCTGGGGATGTTAATTTTATTGACGAGAATAATAAACCCAGAGTTTTAAATTTTTATATAACGGCCACAGGTACAAATATACAATAGAATGAATAAAAAAATCAGAGTACTAATTATTCCAAGTGATACACAAGGTGTTGGTCACTTTAGGTCAATATGGCCAGCACAAGCAATAGAGAAGCATTTTGGTGATGAAATTGAAGTTGAAATTAATCATCAACCAAACATCAATAATATAGCTTATTTTCAAAGTTTTGACATAATTCACTTTCACAGGCACATTGGCCCTTATGAGAGTTCTGCAGAATTGTTTCCAAAAATACAAGAAAGTGGAACTTTGCTTGTTATGGATATTGATGATTTCTGGGAACCACCTACGACCCACCCTCTATATGAGATTGTGAAAATGGAGAAGTTAAGTGAAAAAATATCTAACAACATTAGACTTTCTGATTACGTAACAACTACAACAGAAATATTTGCTGATTATATCAGAAAATACAATGAGAATGTTGGTGTAATACCAAATGCTCTTAATATGGAGCATCAAATGTGGACATCAGAAGCAAGTGAAAACGTTTCAAATAAATGTAGAATATCTTGGATTGGAGGCTCATCTCACCTACATGACCTTGAGTTAATGAGACCTGGATTTCAACAACTTTGGTCAAACAATGAATTGAGAGATAAATTTCAAGTTGTAATGTGCGGATTTGATACCAGAGGAACAATTACTGAAATGGGTCCAAATGGACAAAGAAAAACAAGAGCTATATTACCTCATGAAACTGTTTGGTGTAAGTTTGAGGAGATTTTTACAAGTGGTTATAAAGACCAGGAAAATGACCCAGAATACTACAAGTGGCTAAAGAAAATTCAGAAAGCAAAAGACACTGATTATAAAGATGAGCAATATACAAAGAACTATGTGAGAAGATGGACTCTTCCTCTCACTCAATATGGAAAGCATTATGATTATGCAGATGTATGTCTTGCTCCGCTTATTGATAGATTTGAGGAGAAAATAGTTCATCAAAAGCCAAATGGAAGTCAGTCAGTTCAGATTCAAAATAGGAGACATGTATTTAATGAAGTTAAGTCGGAGCTTAAAATAATTGAAGCTGGGATGAAGAAAAAGGTGATTATTGCACAAGACTTTGGAATTTATAAGGAGCTTCTTGAAGATGGTAAAACTGGACTTCTTGTTAAGAATGACAAAAAGGATTGGTACAAGCACATGAAGAGGGTTATTGAGGACCCTGAATACAGACAGGAGCTTGCTAATAATCTTCATGAATTTGTAAAGGATAAATATGAGATAACAAATGTTACTGCTAACAGAGTTGATTTTTATAAAAATATTCTTGAAAAAAGTAAGCAAAAAAATAAAGAACTTGCCGAAGCAAAATAAAAAAAGGGGAACTCAATTAAGAGTTCCCCTTTTTATTTAATCAAAATTGTTTTACAACTTGATGGTTTCTTGTTTGTCAAAAACAGTACAAGTGGTATCTTGTCCATCAAGCAAAAGAGTTAACTGATTGTCTTCTCTGCTTGCAAATTCTTGGAACCATGATTTACCAACAATTGTTAAGAATTTAGCCTTTGCAATTTCTGTCATAAGCTTAGTCTTAGCTCCTCTGAAAGAATTAGACTTGCTATAAATCCACTCTTCAATCATTTTATTCTTTGAGTCGTCAGAAAGACCGCTAAGAGTTTGCTCGAAAGTTCTGAATTCTTTCATTGCTGGTGAAATAAGCAATTCTTTTCCAGAAAGCGAGCTTTCATCAAGACCTGCTTGGAATTTTTTCTCAAGCTTATCGAAATCAGCCTTAGTTGGAGATGAAGATAATCCTTGAATTTTTACCTCAAGAGTATTAACTTCAATTTCTTCATTCATTTTCTCAACTACACTTGGCGGATTAAATCCGTAATCTCTAAGACCAAGACCTTTTAACCATTCTGTAGCCTCAGCGCCATAAAGGTCAGAAAAGCCTTTGCTTGCACCATCAAACAACCTTTTCTTATACTGACCAAATACATAATTTGCAGCTTGAAGTTTGATTAATTCGTGAGATTTCTTAAATAAAGCCTCAGCAGAAAGGGATTTAACCATTTGTCTGTTGATTACAGGTAATTTAGAGAAATTAAGAACCATAATCTTACCAGATTCCCAAGTTTCTCCCTCAAGAAGTCCATTTGCCTGAAGAGTATCAAAAGTGTCTTTATTCAAGCTAACTGGTAACTCATACGTGTGGATTACACCGTCTTTAATGATTGTATAATTTCTAAAGATATGAGTGTCAAACTTAGGTCCCAATCCAAAATTATTATCTGGAAGCTCTACATACCCCTCGTATTGAACTTGAACAGAAAGATTTGCTCTCTTCTCATTCCAAGTAAGATTTGAAATTGGGCTTGAAGGCATTTCTTCGTTGTACTGAAACTTTAGTGTTTCGGTTGTAGTCTCACCTACCTCCTGAAGCTTAATTTGAAGTGCCGCAATGTCTCCAGCCTCAGTAAGCCTCTTAATTTCATCCTTGTCTTCTTGAGTCATGTCAGACTTCTTAGCGACAGCCTTTCCTCCAGTTCTCTGGTATCCGAAAGACTCATGTCTTGGGTACCAAACATTTTCATCACTTGACATCAATGTTTCAAGCATATCCATAACACAATAAGCATCTTCAGCTGGCTCAAGGTCTGGATTATATCCTTGAGTATATCTTTCACTCACGTTATTCATAGAGTTAATGAATTTAGCCTCAAGCTCATTAATTTTTTGAGTACCGAATGTATTCGCTTTCTCAGTAATCAAATAGGCATCTCCAAGGAATTTCAAAACCTCAGAAACCATGTTGTAGTCACTGCTTCTTGAGTATGCGAAAGCTGCTCCATAAAGTCCAGCAAAAATAACATTCGAAGTATCTCCAGCAAGTGTTGCATCAGAAATGAAGTTCTCATCTCCAAGATAAATTCCTCCTGGATTTTTTTCAGTAAAGTAGAATAAGTTAACTTCACCCTCAACACTTACAAATATTTCATTATCTTCATTTGGAAGATATGTGATAATGTCTCCATCTACGATATTAAAGACAATCCCTCCATGTGCAGCGTGGTCAAGTTTGATATACCTTCTCTTAACACTTTGACCGTTGTTGAACGCTTTCTCTACGTAAGGCTCATACTCGTCAAAGTTCTTGCTAAATGTGTGAACTCCACCAACAGCAGTTGCCATCTCATTGAGAAGCTTCTTGTTACAATACCAACCATATTCAACAATTGTTGCACTTGCAAGTTCCTCTTTAACACCTTCGATTGCACTGATAATTTCTTTTGTTGACCAGCAGTTATCATAACCATCAGTTAAAAAGAACATAGTATGAATCATGTCCTTATTTCTTCCTTGAACTCTTTTAATAACTTCCTTAAGTTCAACAAGAGGTTCCTTGAAGGCAGTTAACCCAACTGTGGTTAAATATCTATCAATAAGCTCCTTAACTTTATTTAGGCCGATGGCACTATTTACATGGTAATCTTCAAGAAGGACTCCATATTGACCTCTACCAGAAAACCAAATAATTGTTACTGAATCGTTTGGTTTAAGCATTGTAGAAATCTTGTTATACAAGTCTTTACGGATTTGCGATAGTTCTCCCCACATGGAGCCAGAACAGTCGATGATAAAAGTGTGGTGTGCTGAAATCTCTACAGTCTTCGTTTCGGAAGTCTCAGGTTTAACGACCTGATTATAGAAAAATTTGCCGTTACCAGTGTTTAAATACTTAGATGACATAATTCTTATAATTTTAATTTTTAACTTAATTGTCGAAGCGAAGATATAAAAAAAAACAAAACAACCAAAAAAAAATCTTGATTAATTCTGTTTTTTAATGTATTTATTAATAAACGACCTGTAAAATATGAAAAATATTAGCTATAACTTTGGAGCAATACGAGATAGCGTTGCAAAACTATCTTCAATAGAGCTGATGAGAGAGAATAAAAGTAATACTCTTGATAGTTTTATAAAAAAGACCAATGCGAGTCCTAATTTAAAAAAGCAGCAGTTAATCTTTAAAAACATTCAAGAGTGCAAGCCATTTTCTAAAGAGAGATTGGCCGAGAGATTTCTCAACCAAAACTTGAACATGTTTAGAAATGCTAATTGGCAAGAAATCTTGAGAGAAAATAAGGATGTCAGAAAAGAATTGCTTGGAAATCCAGATGTAAGCCACGTTGAGGCAAGAGAGGGTGGAGACCTTTTTGAAGCAATCAATACTTTAATTGAATCAGTTAGCAATAAGGCTTTCTCTGACTTTGAGAGAGAGGGAGTTGCTTATGACTTAGTAATCGAACATCTTACACGAGAAGTGAAAGAAGAAGAGAAATCAAAAGAGAATGATGATTCTCCAGCTCTTAAGGAAGCCTGGAAGTTTGTTACCAAATTAGCTGTAAATAATTTTAACAAAAGGTATGAGCATCTGAATGAATCTGAAAAACAAGTTCTATCAATTCTTACTTCTGGAGCTGGTGATAAAGAAGAGTTTCTTAACGACATCAAAAAAGAAAATCTTGAATTAATTGATGCTCTTCTGGAAAGTGATGGTACAGAAAAAGCAAATCATGACATATTGATTGAATTTAAAGAAAAAATCGAAAGAATATCAAATATTTCACACACTGAGATTGATGACTATATTCTTGAGTGTCTTGAGCTTAAACAAACCTTGAGTGGCTTATAACGATTAATTTTTAATTATGCAAGAAAAAGTGGGATTATTTCTCACTTTTTTTTGTTTTAGATATTTTCTTTTCCTATATTTCTTTATCAATGAAATTGAGAACAATGGAAGTTAAAGCAAAGAGAACAGCACGAGAAATTAAGGTTGAGGATGAGCTCCTTAATAACAAAGATATTAATGTAAAAGTTGGAACAGTTGAAAATAGAGATGCTCCAGAAACTGTGTATATTTTTATAAGTTTCTGGGCCAAGCCAGTAGATGAATTACTCGGTGAGCACCAGGATGTGCTAAAGGACATTTTAAACAACAACCTAAATAGAATTTACAGAAATGAGCTCAAGGACCATCTAAAGAGTAGTAAATATTTTACCAGTGAGAAGGAAAATATTTATATCAAGAATATACCTGAAAACATTAATTATAATAATAAGAGAAATTTTATTTCTCTGGAACTCTACTTACACACATTAAATATTCGTGAGGATAAAAAATTACCTCTGAGTAATAAAAAAAACACTGGAATATTTGATGAGGCGGTAAAAATAGCAAACTTAATAGGAGACTCTCATCTACTTTCTAAGGGTGATGAATTCGAAATATTCAAAAAATCAATGTAATCCCAGCATCTTATTTTTTTAGACTTCCGCAAGGAGGTCTTTTTTTTTGCTATTTATTATAAAAAGATTCATAAAAAATATTTAAGATGGAAATTACGATAAGTGAACTTCAAAAACTAATTAGAGAAGGAGTTAGGGAAATTCATAATAAGACTCTCATAGAAAATAGGCTTGAACAAATCAATAGGGAATTAAATGCCCTAAACAACCCAGAGGCATGGGAAGATGCAAAAAGTGAAGCTCAAAATCAACTTAGGAAGAAAACTATTGCTTTTAACAACATGATTCCAAGAGAAAGAATTATGAATGAGGGTATTGGTGAAAATTTTAAAATGGATTTAAAATCAAAATTAGATGATGCTCTTTATGGTTGGGATTCGGAAAATTCTGATTTTGGATATTTACATAGAGAAAAAATATTACAAGGAAAAGTTAGTCCAAAACAAATGGTTGATAGGATTTCAAAAGTTATAAATGATTTAAACACATATGTTGAAGAACTTGAATACAGAAAAAATAGTATTAAGAGCGATATTCAAAATCCAGATTATGAAAAAGTTTGGGGAAATTTAGATAATAAAAACGTGGATATGAATGAATCTGACGAAAGCAAAAAAATATCACTAAAGAAATTAATTACATTGGCAAAAAATGCTGGAGATATTGTTAAAGATGCAGAATCTGAACTAAACAGCCTTGGCGTTGCATATGGAGAACGTGGAATTCCCCTTTCAAGAGTAATGCAAATATTGCAAAATTATGATATTGAATTTGATGAGGTTAATGTAAAAAGGGCTCCTGAGCCAGAGAAGTGGATGTCAATAGATGATATGATGAATAGGGGTTTGTTAGAAAAGAACCTTAATGAGTCTGGTGGTGCCGACAAAATAACAAACAGAAAGAAATAAATAGTGTTTCTAAAATTAGAAAAGCCCTTGTTATAGGGCTTTTTTATTAAACCTACCGAAATTTTGAAAAAATCGAATATTTATAGTAAACAACTCAACAAATGATAACTAATAACGAAAAGTATATTATTTCAGAATTCTACGAATTCAAGTGTCCAAAGGAACTTATAATTGAATCTGAAAAAACTGGTAAGCCGCTTATCATGACTGGTATTCTACAAAAAGCTGACCAATTAAATAGAAATGGAAGAGTATATCCAGAAGCTATCTTGAGAAGAGAAGTTAATAAATACATGGAGCTTGTCGAAAATCACACTGCAGGTGGAGAACTTGACCACCCAGATTCAGCTGTTGTTTCTCTTGCAAATGTATCACATAGAGTTACAGAAATGTGGTGGCAAGGAAAAGACCTTTATGGGAAGGTCCTTATCGCTGAGGAGACTCCTGCTGGACAAATTCTTAAAGGACTTCTTAAGGCTGGATTCATGCTTGGTATTTCATCAAGAGGTGTTGGTTCTGTAAAAAACAAGGGAGACCAAGATATTGTACAAGAAGACTTTGAATTGATTGCATTTGACTTTGTATCATCACCATCTACTCCAGGGGCTTATCTATTCAAAGAGGGTAAGGGTCATAAAACATTGGGAGTGGGAATGATTCCTCTTTCACAATCTACAGGGGTATTAACCACTGAGGGGGTACAAGAAAAGTTGTCTCAATACCAGAAAATACAACAATTATCTAACAATGATTTTTGGAGAAATAAATAAAAAAAATATTCAAATTTAGTTTTTATAAAATTTAAGAATATTTATTAGAAATCAACATCTATTAAACTAACAATTATGAGCGATAAGAGGATTAACAAATCAACACTTAAAGAAGCTAAAGAACAATTTGAAGAAATTCAAAAGTTTGCAATTGAGGAGGCTACAAAAAGCCTACAAGAGGATGTTAGCAAAAAGGTGATTGAGCTCATGAATTCTTCATTAGAAGAAGATGCACTTAACGAAGACATCACAATTAGCGCAGAAGGTGCTACTATAACAATTGACGATAATGGAAATGTTAATGTAGAAGCAGAAGGTGAAATTGGAGATGATTATATGGATTCAGAAGAAATCGAGGTTTCTGATGAAGATGATGAAATTGAAATTGATAATTCAGAAATAGAAGAAATGATAGAAGAAACTAACTTCGAAGAACAAGAGATGGCTATGCCAGCTCCAGAAGCAGCGCCAGCTCCAGAAGCTGCACCAGTAGCTGAAGAACCAGCTGCAGAGATGCCAGCTGAAGAAATGGCAAATCCGTTTCAAGCTCTTATGGACAAAATGGACCAGATGATGAGTATGATGGGTGGTACTGCCGCTGAGGAAGGTGACGAAATTGATATTATTGATGATACAGAAGCTGCGGCAGAGCCTATGGCTGAACCAGCTCCTGCGCCAGCACCAGCTCCTGCACCAGTTGCTGAAGAGATAACATTTGAGGTTGTAAACAACGAAATGGATATGTCAGAAATGGATGAAGTTCTTGAAATCATTGGAGACGATGAATTAGAAGATGACACTATGGAAGAGATGCATGGAGTTGGTCACAACTTGAGACACTCTAATAGACTTGCGAAACATCCAAGACAGGGTGTTGAACATAGAAAAGAAATGAATGAAAATAAAGCTCAATATGAGGCTAAATTAGCTGAGCTCATTAAGGAAAACAAAAGTTTGCAATCGGAGAAAGAAGAATTAGAACAAGAGCTATCAAAGTTCGAGAACTCATTCATCAGACTTCAAGAAAATTTTGGTCAAATGCAAGACTACAACGCTAAGTTGGTTATGGCTTATAAAGTAGCTATGTCAGGTGGCCTTACAACAGATGAAAAAGTTCAGATTTCTGAGCAGTTCGACAAGTGCGAAACTGTAGAAGATGCTGAAAAACTTTATAAGTCTATTGTAAGTGAGCACAAAATCAAGGTTAACAAAAACCCTGAGAAAAGCATAAAAAGCACTTCAATTAAGTCAACTCCTGCTAAGAGCGTATCTCAACCACTATACGAAAGTAGAGAGGTTGCGAGAATGAAGCAACTTGCTGGAATCAGAAAAACAGAAAATTAAAAATATGTTTTTCGCTAAAAAAGTGAATAAAAATTAGAAAACACTTTTTTTAAACATATTTATTGTTAAACAAATTAAAACTTTTAAAAATGAGCGAATTATTAAATTCAGGTAAAGTTGGACTTACAGTCTTCAAAAACTTGGCTGAGCAAAGAAAAGCTATCGTAGATAGTTGGTCTGATTCTGGACTTCTTGATGAAGGGTATACAAATGATGGTACCCCAATAAGAATGAAAGGTATAAAAGCTGCTAACGTAGCACAGCTTCTTGAGAACCAGGCAGCAGCAATGTTGAACGAGGTAACTCTTGATTCATCTGCGGGTCGTTTCGACACAGTAGCATTCCCAATCGTAAGAAGAGTATTCTCAAGATTACTTGCTAACGAAATCGTATCTGTACAGCCATTGGCTCTTCCTTCTGGACTTTTGTTCTACATGGATGCAAGAGTATCTTACAACGGTGACGATACTTCTTTTAACGCTACCCCTCCAGGAATCGTTAACGGAACAGGAACAAGAGACATCGTTGCTCCACAAAACACAGCTAACGGACAAGCAGGTCCTAATTTTGCTGACACAACTGCTTACGAGCGTTTCTACAACAACCAAGGGTTTGACATGTCATTCGGAACTGGTTTCACAGTAACAGAAGCACAACTTGCTCCAACAGCTGATTTATTTGTAGGTGGACTTTTGAACACTGCAACTACTTTAACAAGTTTTGACACAAGCAAGCAACAATCATCTGCAACTCTTAGATTCTCAGCTACAACTGACATCTATTACTCAGGTGCAGCAGGAAACGTACTTGTGGTTGCAGAAGGAGGAAATATTCCTTTCTACTCTTCAGTACAAACTTGGGCACAAGACCAATATGCAGATGGTGTTGCAAGAATAGTTCTTGACCTTAGACCAGCAGGTGTATATGGTGCAGACTTTAATGCAAACATGCTTAATGATGGTACTAACTTTGGTTCAGCATTTGCTGTAACATTCTTGCCAGCTTACGAAATCTTCAATGACCTTGAAGCTAAGTCTGAAATGGCTGAACTTACAATCAGATTCTCATCTGTAACTGTAAACACTGTAACAAGAAAACTTAGAGCTCACTGGACTCCAGAACTTGCTCAAGACCTTGAAGCATACCACTCAATTGATGCTGAAGCTGAGCTTACTGCTCTTCTTTCTGAGCACGTTGCAGCGGAAATTGATAGAGAAATTATCATCGACCTTATCAACGGAGCACCGTTCAGAGCAAGATGGAATTACGCTGGTCTTAACAGTAATGCGAACTTCTTCGGAACTCAAAAAGACTGGAACCAGACTCTTATCACAAGAATCAACGAGCTTTCAGCGCAGATTCACAAAGCAACCCTTAGAGGTGGTGCAAACTGGATTGTATGTTCTGCAGAAGCAGGAGCAATCTTTGATGACTTGGAATACTTCCACGTTGATGGTAGCGCAGCTCCAGAAAGCGAAAAGTATAACCTTGGAGTAGAAAAAATCGGTAATCTTGGTTCAAGATACGTGGTTTACAAAGACCCTTATCTTCCAGCTAACATCGTTCTTCTTGGACACAAAGGTAACACTTTCCTTGAAGCAGGTTACATCTACGCACCGTACATCCCTCTTCAGTTGACACAAACTATCACTGACCCTAACGATTTCACACCAAGAAAAGGTATCATGACTCGTTACGCTAAGAAAATGGTTAACAACAGGTTCTACGGAGTTGTATACATTGATAACATTAACAAGTACTAATCCGAAAGGAGCAGGAAAGTTTAATAATCATAAACTAAAAGAAAGGATTCTCGAAAGAGGGTCCTTTTTTTGTTTATAACACTTGGTGGAGCAGCCATTAAAACGGCTGATAACAGTCAATTGTCTCAATGCTTCGCACTGGCGACAATTTTTGTGTTATCGGCAAATGCTACATTACTTCTTCATATTAACATTATCGTTAGAAGTTTTTATTTTTTGCCAACGCTCGATTAACTTACGAATTTCAGTTTCGCACAAGTTCTTTCTGCTTCTACCATCATCACTTGCGATTTGGTCAAGTAATTTAGTTTCATCTTCTGTTAGATGTATTTCAATTCGTTTCATAATACCAAACTTATGTTGCGTTTTGGTTGTGGATACCACATTTCATTTTCTTTGTATTTAACCTTTACTTTTCCATACCCTAAACATTCACCAATCACTACTCCAATTTCTTTTGTTGTATTGTGAATAACTTTTGTTCCGATTGGAAGCACCTCATTATGTTTTATTTCTCTTGTTTTCATAATCCCAATATTTGTTCTGCTTTTTCAATTAATTCTACCCATTCTTCCCAAATGTAATCAGGCTCGTTATCCCAATCAGGCAACACGTCTGAATTATCGGGAGCGTATAATTCCAATACTTTCTTTTTGTTTCCGCTTTTAATTGCAGATTCAATGGCATTAATAGCCTCACGAGATGTCATTTGTGTAATTCCCATAATCTTGTTGTTTTAATTATTATACGACAAATATACGATAAAGTTTCGTAACTACCAAATTTATTTTTAATTATTTTTCTTCTCACCCTAAAAAAATAAAAACTTCTTTAGTTCTTCGTATTGAAATTCAGGTAGATAAACCGCATCAGCCGATAACAAGGTGTATATGTAATGTGATGTTCGGTGGTATATTCATCATTTCTACTTCTAATTAAGTTCATCGGTTAAGTCAAAGTTCAGTGTTTCAAATCTCACACTACATATACACCCAACCGTTATAAGCAATAAAATTACTTACGTTCTCTGTCAAGAAAAACGCTTTCATCAATAATTTGCGAGCATTCTTCTGAACGCACATCAATACTTTTACTCCAATCAAATCTTATTCCCACATTTAACCTCGCACCTAATCTATGAACAATACATAGTGCGTTCCATTCTTCTTGTGTGAGATTTTCGTTAAATAAATCTACAAGTTTGCCAGTCGTTCCAATTATTTCTTCTTCCATAATCGTAATTTTTACAGCCTATAACAGCAACTAACAGAAGTGGCTGCTACGAGCATTTGTTTTTAATCCAGAAGTTCTTACAAGCAACCACTTCTGTTAGTTGCGTCACGTTACTTGCTATCATTTATATCGTCTTGGATTTTGTGAAGTCGTGCAACTTCTTCCTCTGTAAATACGAGCATCCTAACTTTTGTCTTTTCACCATTTACATAAGTATCACAAAATCCTTTTTCATCTCGTTCACCGCAAGTAATACTATGTATAACCGCAGGTTTGGTTGGTTGCTTATCCTTGCTTCTAAATAAGTTTTTAATCCAATTTATCATTTGTGTTTCAATTTAAGTTTTCTATATTCACGCAACTAACTAAACCTGCGTACCATTAAACTTCAACGATATTAAATTCCTCAAACGGATAAGGACCATCCTCAGTCTCAAAGTTATCACTACCAAGAGTTGTGTAGTACACTTTATAGTGTTCGTCAATAGCCTTCTGAGCTAAATCTTTGGTCTTATAAGAAAAGAGATAATTATCATCTTCCTGAAGGAAAACTCCTGATTCATCTTCTTGTACCCAACGCTTCGTTGGCTCATGTTGTATTGCAAATCTTGCCATATATTTAACTATTATTTTACCATAAATGAATGTGCCCAATCTTGCTGATATTTTCCGCAAGGACAAATCCAGCCATCATTTGTTGCAATCAAAATACCCTCTCGCTCTTCAAAAGTTTCACCTTCTTTTTTCTTTCTTTTACAATCAGGTATATCATCTGGTGAACAACAAGTAAATGGGTGGAATCCGCTTGATTTTTGATTTTTATTTAACTTATCAACTTGGTTCTGTGTAAATGGTGCTTTTATTATTTGCTCCATTTTATTGATTATTCGGTCCAGGTCTTCTGGAACTAAACCACTATGAGAGTCGGTTCGGACGCAAAAATTTTTTAACACTGGGTCTTGAAGCTCTAAATTATCGTCAATTATAACAAAATCTTCGACCTGAGAATGCTCCAGAAAATTTTTGATTCCCTGTTCCTTAGAAATATCACGCTCTGTGGAATCAATAATACTTCCCGCAAGTACACCTCTTTGATATAATAAATCTCTAACTACTTGAAAATCAAAGTTATCCTTCCATGAGGAAATAATTACAATTTTTGCACCAACTCTTCTAATTGCTTCATTTAAAATTGCTATGCAGTAAATATCTGTTGAATTTTCGTGGAATACACCTGTGGAATTACAGTCATTTAGAACTCCATCTATATCTAAAAAAAATATTCTCATTGTAATAATTTAATTACAAATGTATCTTTTTTTTCGATTAAATCAAAATTTTATCAATTTTCAAAACTTGTTATTGTGAATCAAGTTTTCTTAGCCTATTTATAAGAAAATTATAATTATGGCTTTTCACAACACAAATTGGACCGCACTACCTATGCCAATTGGAACTTATACACTTGCTGAACTTGGTGATGGATTGACTGGTTCTACAGTACATCAAATTTTCTGTACTACTACTGGAGCCGCTACTATTAGCGCCATGGGTGGCGGAACTTTTACTTGGAATGCAACTGCAGGGCAAAAAATAGATGTAGTATGTGCCAAGGTGATTGTTTCTTCTGGAGCTTTTGTAGGATTTAAGGCTTCGTTTCAACCAAATTATATTCAATCTTTAAGAGGATAAATAAATTATGAGTGTTTTTTGCGCAGAAGGATGTCTTACAGGAATGACTGTAACCGAGAAAAACCAAATCTTTCGTAGGATTAGGAGGAAACTTGGTGCGCCTGTAATGGGAGTAGAACTTCTTGATGAACAGATAGAAGAATGTATCTGTGAAGCAGTAGAGGAGTACTCAGGATACATTAACGATTGGGTTCTTAGAAATAGACTCGGAGAGATGCTTGGCCTCCCTTCTGAGGTTGATTTTACTCTAAAATATGTTTCTAATTCTCTTTACTTCGAAAATTCTTTTGCTACTCAAATTGGTGAGCAAATAGGTCTTGGAGCAAATGGAACCAGAGAAGTCAAAACAACTTCAATTACCCTAACTGCTGGTACTCAGGACTATATAATTCCTGCTGAAAGAGAAGTTTTAGATATTCTTTGGTACACACCTGCTTTTATAAATCTTTTTGGTCTTGACCCATTCAGCAATCAAAATATAGCTTTCAGTGAATTTGGTGCTTCATTTGCGGGGCACTCTCTCTATAGTGTGATGCCTGTATTTGATACAATCATGACAGCTCAGGCTGCTGAATTAAGAAATAGAGTTAGAGGTTCAGAATACCACTATCTAATAAGGCCAGGTGCTGACGGAACAAAAATTTTAAAATTATTTCCAGTACCAAGAAATGGGGTAAACAGTGTTGCTGGACCAAGTTTAGGAATTGGAGGTGGAGCTGGTACTCCAGGAACAATGTTCTACACTTACAGAGATAGAGCTGGAAATTATGGAAACTCTAATTACAGCGGTTATACAGCAAATCCTGGATTTACAGGAACCACTAATATTGATGGAACCATACAACAAGGGAATGGTCTTGTATCTGGGCCTGGTGATGCAGAACTTAACTACATAAACTGGTATCAACTCAATTCGGTTGCTCAAACTTGGGTTAAGAAATATGCTCAAGCGCTTGCAAAAGAATTACTTGGAATCGGTATTAGAGGTAAATTTAATGGGCAATTACCAATTCCAGGGGCCGAGCTTACACTAAACAAAGATGACCTTATTAGCACAGGTAGAGAAGACCAACAAAAATTACTTGATAAACTTGAGAAAGACCTTGAGGAATTGTCTTATGATAGAATAATGGAAAAACGTGCTGCTGTACAAGAGTCTGTAAATAAGACACTTGCTTATGTGCCAATGAAAATTTGGATTTACTAAAATTATTGTATCAAATAAAATAGATGGCTGATTTAAACGAAATAGGAAGGCAACCAGAGGAGTTCAATGACAATGAGAGAAAGCCTGATGGTATAGATTTATTCTTTGGAGACAAGGAACGTGCTTTCTTTAGTTCTGCGGGTAGAGAAATTTCAGAAAATATTCTCAAGGAATCATTTATCTTATATAGAATGGACCTTAAGAGGACTGAGACACATTCTCTATATGGACAATCAAAATCTTTTCAGAAAGCATGGAAACCAGAGGTGAAGATTCTTGGTAGAATAAATGTAGAAACTGTTGAGCCAGAATATATGGCTGATGGTGGTCTTGTTAAAAAAGGTTTTGGTAAATTAACCGCACATGTATATATGGAGCAACTTGAAGAGCTTGAGCTTGCTGTATACAAACAAAATCAACTTTCTGTTTTTGATATTAACAATGGAGATTACATAGGATACAAGGATGAGTATTACATGATAGTAAATAATGGACATGCTCAAATATCAAATGAATTTTCCTGGGGTGGTGATAGAAGATTTTATATCACAATATCAGCAATTGAGGTTGATGAAGATGTTTTTAAGGCGAGATAAAAAATCTAAGTTTAGAAAAATCTTAGAGTTTATTCAGTTAATATTAACTTCAGTAAATCCTTTACCAGAATTAGGGAAAACACAAAAAAGATAACGCCCCCCCTATAGCCCCCCCTCTTTTGAAATTTCTTTCTAAAAAGGTGCTGTGTGAGAGATTGCCAGCGATTATTCACTGGTCTTACACCTGCAGGGACAGCTAATCAGATAAATCTGATGGACTATAGGGAAGTGCGCTTATTTTAAATGTTTTTAACGAGTCTGATAAATTACCATGCCCAGTGTAAAATCTCTGCATCAGAAAGCAACGCCCCCAAAAATAAAACTGGTATGCAGAGCAAAAGCCGAGCAAATGTAATAAATAAAATAGTATGTTTCCAAATTTATTGTAACTATTTATTAAAAAAAGTATAAATGGCTATTAATGACAACATAGGAAAGTTTTTAGATAAGGATTTTGAAAACTTCAACTATCTCCCACAAAAACTCATGCTTGAGGACTTGGACCAAGGAATAAAAGATTATATTGATAGTCTTGAAATAAGCATGGTTAATGAAAACGGTCTTCTTACAAAAGTTCCAATTGTTTGGCTTGCTCAAGAACTTTGGGCTGAGAGAAAAATGAACTGGAAAGAGATGAGAAGTGAACTTGGAGAAGAGATTACAAGACCATTTATGACAATCTATAGAAATTCTGCAGTTCCTGGAACATCTCCACTCAAGAGAACAATTCCAAAGAAAATGACATTTAGATTTGTTAAGGTTCCAATTTTTGATGGAACCCTTAAGGGATATGAATTATATAAAGTACCTCAACCAGTATATGTTGACACAAGCTATACACTTAGTCTTTTCACTCATTATATGGTAGATGTCAATGTTTTTTATGAAATGATATTGGCTGAAGGATATTCTGATGGACAAGGATACATGAAAATTAATGGGTATAATATCTCATCAAAATTGAATGGGGACCCAAGTGAAAATAACAAGACAGATATTACTCAGGAGAAGATTTATAGGATAGATATACCATTGCTTGTTCAGGGTAAAATTGTTGACCCCACTAAGTTTGAGAAAGTAAATACTATTACAAAGGTGTTAATTAAAATTTCAGAGAAAAGAAGATAATTCAATAATGTTTTATCTTTTTTCTTCTATTTATAATAAAGTTTGAGTATATGAAGATTAAGAACAAGAAAAACACTGCAAATTATGTCAATTATAAGGATAATGGATTGCCTATGAAGGTCATGATTGCAGGTGGTCAAACAGTTGATATTCCAGGTCTTAATAATGTATCACAAATATTCAACAGCGGAGACTTCAAGAGAGGTTTTTTTGAGGTAGTAAACGAAACAACAGTAATTGCTGATGTAGAAGTTGCTCCTAAGAAAAAATCTTCTACTAAAAAAAGTAAAACTGAAGATTCTCTTGATAAAGTTGAAAAAGAAGTAAAGAATTATACCGATAACGAGGAATAATAAATAGAAAGTAACTAACAAAAATTAATAAAAGCGATATGGCAACAATATTTGTTTCACCTGGTGTTTTCACAAGAGAGCAAGACTTCACAATCTTTGCATCAAGAATAGGTATTACAAGATTGGGAGTTGTAGGAAAAACCCTTAAGGGACCAGCCTTCGAACCAATTAAAATAAGAACTACAGATGACTACTTGCTTAGATTCGGGTCTACTGACCCAGATTATCCACTACCATACGTGGCTAATTCATTCTTAGCACAGTCTAATGAATTAACTGTTACCAGAGTTCTTGGTACCAGTGGTTTTGAAAATTCACCAGCTTGGTTAATAGTTGCTGGTTTATCAGAAACTTTTTCAGGAACATCAACATTTAGTGGACTTACATTTACTAAGACAGGCGCTCTTGCTCCAATTACTTACAACTTCTCTTCTATCACAGAGTCTACAATGGCCGATGGAACAGTGAGTGCATATACAGTTGGAAATGATGTTGTAATTAACTATAGCGGTACAGTAATTTCAAGCGAAGTTAATACAGCCCTTTCTTTAGACCCAGATTATGTTGCTCTTGGAATTACAACTACAAGCGATACTGTTACAACTCTTGGAGATGGAACGTGGTCACTTGTTGTGTCAGACGTTGAGCCAACTCCAAAATCTGGTGCTACACTTGCAGTTCTTAGAAGTAAGAGAAATCAAATTACAAATTCTTTTTATCTCGATGAACAGAGTGATGTAACTATTGGCGCTATAACTACAACCCTTGGTTCATTCATGTTGAGTGCAACTACTGGTCCACTTACAGCACAAACAAATAGCGGTTTCACTATTTCACTTGACGAAACAAGAGAAGATTACATTGTGAAGATTCTTGGTAAAAACCCTGAAGTGATTGAAGGAACTTCAAATCTTTATGTAGAGAGAATTTATCCTCACTTCATTAGACAAGCAGAATCAGTAAAAGATATTCGAAATATTAATCCAGAGCTTGTTTACACTGAAGAAACTTCATATACAGATTTTCAAAATTCATACACTAACGCTGTAACACCTTGGGTGGTATCAAGAGTTATTGGTGGAGACGTAAAAAATCTATTTAGAGTTCAAACTATCTCTGATGGTGATGCATCTAATAATGAAATTAAGATTTCGATTGCAAATATCGACATTAACAATTACACTTTTGACATCATCGTAAGAAGATTTGAAGATACAGATGCTACTGCATCATCAACAGCGCTTGAAAGATGGTCTAATCTTTCTCTTAGAGAAGAAGACTCAAATTACATCGCTAAGGTAATCGGTACAACAGATGAAGAATATCCAAGAAAATCAAATTTCATTACAATTGACTTGGCACCTTCTTTCCCAAGAAACACTGTTCCTGCTGGATTTAGAGGTTATAGCTTAAGAGAGTCTGGTTTATCAGGTTCAACTTCGGCTGACATCTATTACAAGACAGGATACCTTTCTGGTGACTCAGTATTTAAAACATTCCTTGGAATTTCTGAACTTGGATACACTAACTTTACTGCTAATGAAGTTTCTACAAGAAATGCAGTTAAGAATATCGAGTTAGACTTATTTGTTTACGAAGGAGGAGAATCAGCTGATAGAAGAGTGATTAAAGGTTTCCACCTTGAGAATACAGCGAATTCAAATGATTTCGTTACTGGAGACGTTGATTCACTTACTGGATATACAAATGCTGCTCAAACTCTTATCGACAGAAATAAATTGAAGTTTACTTTGGTTCCTGCAGGTGGATTTGATGGATGGGATAAATACCAATCATACGCAGAGCTTTTTGATGAGTTCACAGATGCTTATACATCAAATGTAAATGCATTTAAGTCAGCTCTTGATGAAATAGCTAATCCAGAAATAGTAGACATTAATGTTCTTGCTACTCCAGGTGTTGACTTCAGCAATAACAGAACAATCGTTAGATATGCTCTTGACATTGTAGAAGATAGAACTGATGCAATCTATGTAATGGATGCACCAAGGCTTACTTCAGGTTCTATAAAAGGAACAGCAGAAGAAGTGGTTTCAAGACTTGAGGCAACTGGTATCGACAGCAACTACGCTGCTACATACTGGCCATGGGTTCAAATTGAAGACCCTAACTCTGGTAAATATACTTATCAAGCTCCTACAATGCTTGCGGTTCAAACTTATGCACTTACAGATAATGTAGCTGCGCCATGGTTCGCTCCTGCAGGTCTTAACAGAGGTCTTGCTGGACCACAAATTGTTAGAGCTGACGTTAGATTGAACAATAACCAAAGAGATACGCTTTACCAAGGTAGAGTTAACCCAATCGCAACATTTGTACAACAAGGTGTTGTTATCTGGGGACAAAAAACTCTTCAAGTTAGACAATCTGCTCTTGACAGAATTAACATCAGAAGATTGCTTCTTCAAGTTAGAAGATTGGTATCTGCTGCATCTCTTACACTATTGTTCGAACAAAACGACCAAACATTGAGAGACCAGTTCCTTGCAAAAGTTGAGCCGATTCTTCTTCAGATTCAAAATCAAAGAGGTCTTACTGCGTTCAAGGTTGTTATGGATGATTCTAATAACACTGCAGACACAATTGATAGAAATACATTGGTTGGTAAGATTCAACTTCAGCCTACAAGAACAGCTGAATTCATCGACCTTACGTTCCAAGTTCTTCCGACTGGTGCAAGGTTTGAGGATTTCTAATATTAGAAAACATAAAATAAAAAAGAGGATTTGAAAATAAGTCCTCTTTTTTTTTGTTACCTCTCCCTAAAATGATTTCTATTTCTATTTATATAAAAAGCTGTATTTTAAGATGTCTGGAATATATTTTCACCCAATAAAAAGAATATTTTTGAACCTGTCAGGGGGCACTGTGACAGGGGATACTGTATTTACAGAAGGTGTATATTCTGAGCGCTTTTCAGGTGGTACAATTTTCTCTGGTTCAACGCCTCTTGAGACAATAATTAGAAATATTGCAACTGGCCAAACAACTCAGGGAGACTACCTTCCACTCTCAGGAGGAACAGGGGGTCCTTATAATTTTGTTGGCTCAACTACTGCGGATACAATAAACATCATAACTACAATGGAGCCAACAACAGATAATACTGTTAGCCTTGGTAGTCCTGTGAGAAGATTTAGAAGTCTTAATGTAGTAGATGGTGTAGCAGTTAATTTTACAGCATCAACAAGGGTTAAAACAGCACAACTGGAACTTGGAAGTACATTGGTAACTGAGCATAATATTATTTTATCAGGAAACTGTATTGATGGTGGAGTTTGGTAAAAAAAAACATATTTATTAATAAACAATAAAAAGCAAAAAATGGCTGAAATTAGACAAGCAACAATTAAAGTAAGAGATAGACAAGTAACTGGAGGTTCCATACCTGGAGATGCATTATTTGGTGAACCATTTGTAAACCTATACAATGGTGTTCTTAGGTTTTCAGGAGTAACTGGGGGTGATTATGAAGCTTCAGCACAATCTGGAATTTTTGAAGTAGGGTCAACACTTTACAATTCATATGTATCAAACAGGTTTAATATTAATGATAACTTTATTATCAGCGGTGGCACTGGATTAATATCTACTTATGGTGGTGTATCTGGAGCTGGTCTTGGTGGTAAATTTCTTTCTGGTACAACCAACGGCTTTGTTCTTGGTAATATATCAGATATTCAAGGAGTAACCACAAGAGTTCAGCCAGGTGTTAATACATATACTGGTGGAACTCCAGATAACCCAACTGTTAATGTTGTTGACTCTCCAAGTTTTAATCAAGTTACAACCTCAGGCTCATCAACTTTTGCAGGGGCAAATTTCACTGGAGCTATTCAATCGGGCGGAACAGACCTTTATTCTATATTTGTAACTGAGAATACAGATGACATAACAAGAGTTCAAGCAGGAACAAATATTGTGACTGGAGGAACAGCGAACAATCCAATAATTAGCGTTGTTGATTCACCAAGTTTTAACAATGTTTCTTTCTCAGGTGTTGCGACTGGAGGCGATATAGTTGTTGATGAATTAAGTGCATCTACAATATACTCTGGCGGAACAGACCTTTATGACATTTTCTTAACTTTTGGAGATGTATCGGGAACAAGTGTGAGTGCAGGTTCAAATATAAATGTTCAGCAATCTGGAAACGATTATCATGTTTCAGTTGTTGACTCACCAAGTTTTAATCAGATTACAACTTCAGGTACATCAACTTTTGCTGGAGCAAATTTCACTGGAGCAATTCAATCAGGTACAACAGACCTTTATGACATATTTGTCACAGAAGACACAAACGACATAACAAGAGTTCAGGCAGGAACAAATATTGTGACTGGAGGAACAGCTAATGAACCAATTATTAGTCTTGTTGACTCACCTTCAATTAATGGATTGACTACATCAGGAGCCTCAACTTTTAAAGGAACTGTTACTGTTACTGGTCTTACAAACACAAGGGTTGTATTTGCAGGAGCTGGAGGATTACTTTCAGATGACGATGGGATGACATATAACTCAGGAACGGATGTTCTTACAGTTAATGGAAATCTTACAACAAATGGCACTCAGTATTCTGGTGGAACGATTGTTGATGATGGAATTTTCACAATTGCCGCAGCAACACAAGTTGAAGTAGATAGTAACCTTCTTCCAAGCGCCCACTTAACATACACACTTGGTGCTGTAGGAAAAAGGTGGGATGAAGTGTTCACAAGAAAAGTTAGCATCGGAACATCCACAACAGTAATTGAGGACAACTTATTCTCTTCAACAACTGGAGACATGTTGTTTGATTTTTCTGGAAACCTTTCAATTAATAACAATGTACTTCCAAATTCAAACCTTGATTATGAACTCGGTTCAACAGGTTCAAGATGGAGCACAGTTTTCGCACAAGACCTTGACCTTACGGGAGCACTTACAGTTACTGGCATTTCAAATTCAAGTTTGACAGCTGGAAGAGTTGTATATGTTGGAACAGGCGGAGAGCTTATTGATGAAACTGGCTTTGAATATGACCAAGCAGTAAATCTTCTTAAGGCTGGAAATATTCAAATTGGTAATCCAGGAGATACAGGAACGACAGCTACAATATATGGAGATGTTCTTATTATTGGAGACGCTATAAGCGGATTTACTTCAGAGCTTTATATTGAAGATAACTTCATTGAACTTAACTACAATCCAACAGCATCCACAGAATCAACGTCTCTTGGAGCTGGTTGGTCAATTCAAGATGGTTCAGGCACAGCGGGAACAGATGTTATTTGGGATATTAGAGGAGCTGCCACTGGTCTAAATAATCGTTCATTCTCAACAAACTTATTTGACCTAAGAATTAGAGAGACTGGAACAGCATCTGCTCCTAATGGATTGAGGGTTATAGTAGAAACGGATATTATTGATGGTGGGTCATATTGATGGCGGAATTTACTAAATTTTAAACTATTTAAAAAGACAAAGCTTGATTGCTTTGTCTTTTTTATTTATAATTAATTTAAAACTTAGTATGAAATCAGGAATTTATAAAATAACAAATACAACTAATGGAAGGGTCTATATTGGACAGGCAGAGAATTTGAAAACAAGATATAATATTCACTTGTATAGAATTAAAAGAAACGAGCATCACAATGAGCATTTGCAAAGGTCTTTTAATAAACACGGTGAAGATAAATTTGTTTTTGAAATTTTAGAAGAAGTAGAAGATTTGTCTACTTTAAATTTACGAGAGAAGTTTTGGATTGACTACTATGGAGGAATCAATAGTAAAGATACTTATAATCTAAAGGACCCACTTCTTAATGAACACAATGATTATGTCAAAAGCAAATTAAGTAAAGCTACTTCTGGAGAAAATAATCCTAATTATGGAAATAAGTGGTCTGATGAACAAAAAGAAAATATGTCTAAATCCAGGAAAGGAAAATCATGGGTTGAAATTTATGGAGAAGATAAAGCGAGTGAAATGAGAGAAAATGCATCTGAGTCACAAAAAGGTAGGGAACATTCTGAGAAGACAAAAGAAAAAATAAGACAAGCTAATATTGGAGAGAAGAATCCTTTTTATGGAAAAGGGTATACTCAGCTTGGAGAAAATAATCCAAATTATGGTAAAGAATCAAGTCAAAGAAAAATTTTGCTACAATTTAATAAAGAAGGTGATTTAATTAAAGAATATGAATTTTTATCGCAAGTAAAAGAAGGTGGTTTTCATATAGGAAATGTAGCTTCAGCAGCAAGAGGTGAGTTGAAATCTTCTGGAGGTTTCATTTGGAAGTATAAGGAATAATTTACACTTTTGCATTATGATTAAAGTGATTCACAAGAAAGATTCAGATAATCACGATAACGTGATTTATATTGGAAGAGGCTCTGCGTTGGGAAATCCTTACACAAGCATACAGGGTCGAGATACGCTTGCTAAATTCGTTGTAGGCTCAAGAAAGGAGAGTATTGAGAGCTTTAGAAAATATCTTCTTGAGTGCATAGAAAAAAAAGAAGAAAAAGTATGTAACTTGCTGAATCAAATATATACTTTGGCCCAGGAGAAAGAAGTATGCCTATCGTGTTACTGCAAGCCCAAGTCTTGCCATGGAGATGTAATAAAGGAAGTAGTAGAAATGAAGATAAAAGAAAAGTCCCTGTCATCTAAAACAACAGGGACTCAGCTTAATATTTTTGGAGAAATTAATAAGGATTAACATCCTTTGGTATCTCTATTTGTATTTGACCATTCTGTGGAATTGATAATTTATTTCCATCTGAATATAGCAATTGAAATTCTCCAAGGAATCTACCAGACTCATTGGTATCTCCAGCTTCCCAATTATATTGAATTGTTCCTCCAGAGTATGATACAATCTGAGCTGTCTTAGCAAAAATCTTGTAGTCCCCACAACTACTTGCCATTGTAAATGTGACCCCAGTCAAGCCATCCAGGCTAAATGGTTGTTTACCACCAAGGCACCCCTTATCTATCAAACAAACTTGAAGAGATGGAAGTGTGTCGTTTTTTTTAATAATAAACGTGCTTTTATTCATTGGCATAGTTAGTAGTTTTAAAGTACATCAATATCTATAGGGTAAACACTTAGAATTTCATAATCAAGTTGATTTGCAATATTGAATGGCATAATTCTAAACCTTGTTATAAGTTTTTTGTCAATTGGTGCAAGCGGTGTATACTGAACATAGAAAACCAAGTCATAAGTTACGTCAGAGGAATATAATGTTGGATTAAGGTCTGCATAAAATATCCCAGGCTCTTCCTCTGTTAAAGGAATTCCAGATTCAATTAATGTGTTTGAGTGGGTACCACCAGTTCCAGCGACATATGTTTCAGCTGTAACAGATGTAGGTGTTATGGGTACATAGACATTTGAAGCGTCAGCTGTTGACACACGGTAAAATTTTCTATATAACCTTAAAAGTCCCATATTTGTATTAAAAAAACAAACCTTGAACGCTCAATAGGCACCCAAGGTTTGCGTTAATATTTTGAAAATATAAAATGTTATGCAGCAAGCAGACATCTGTCTGGTTGGATGGTAATGTTTACCATTGCAAGGTCATCTGCACTGTAGTCATAATCATCAAATGATGCACTTGTGATTTGACATCCAATAAGAGTCCACTTTTCAACTTCAACACCTGTTGGGTCAAGAGCCTTAAGAACAAGGTTTTTCTTGTATCCAATTGCATAACCCATTCTACCAGTAGCAGATTCGAAGTGAAGTCTAACCCATTCCATAATCTTCTGTGTAGTAGATGGTCCGATTACGTCAATAAACGTAATGTCGATTGTTTGCCATATTGAACGACCAGCAACGAAAGTTGATGTGTTCATATATGGAATCTCTGTAGAACCGATTTCAAGTGATGGCTTTCCAGAAGTCTGTACCAAGAATGACTCGATACCAAGCTCTGTTGGAAATTCCAACACAAATCTATTCTTTCTTTTTGGTTCCTGTTCGATTGGAACGGGTCTAAACATGTCAGCCATAATAGTATTTTGTTAGTTGTTTTGTTTATTAATAAATAAGTAGAAAAAAAAATTTTTAATTCGATTCTTTTTTAATTAAAGAATTATTAGCCTATTTATTGACAAGGGTTAAATAACTCTACATATAGCTAAATAGGCTGATTTTTTAATAAAGAATTATATAATTCAACATGGCAGAATTAAGAGATGCTCGTTTAATAACGAAAAGAACCTCTGTACCTGGCAAGATTCCTACGGGAACCACTGGAAATGAACTTAATTTCATAAAATCTGGTGAGCTTGCCTCCAACCTTGCAGACCATACTTTGTGGGGATTTGATGGCGTAAATGTATTCGAATATGGCTCAAATTCATTTTTGGGACTTACAGGGGGTACGGTAAGTGGTGATTTAATTATCACTGGAAATTCAATATTAAATATTGTAAGCGCAACAACATATTTTGGGGATGGCTCAAATCTTACTGGAATAAGCGGTTCAACTGATACTTTTGTAACTGGTTTTACATACACACCAAACTCTTTTACAATAAGTCAAAATGATGGCTCAAATTACTCTGCTATAATTGATGAATTAAGTGGGTTGACTATAAACGGTGTTTTAAGTATTAATGATTACACTATAGATTCAGACACATTTAATGCTAACAGAATCATTACAATAGGTTCAGATAATGATTCAGTAATAGCTTCAAATTATATATTTAACGATTCTGGTATAACTCAAAATGATATTTGGTCTGCGGATAAAATAATTGACTTTTTTAATTTTGTATCTTCTGGAACTGGTATAACATCCTTAAATAATTTAGCAGGAGCTGTTCAGTTTTTTGACACGAATGATGATGCTAACTTAAAATTAGCAATAAACAGCGTTAGTAATACTCACACCTTTAATATTTCTTGGGATGGTGTATTATCAGTAGAAAGGGGTGGTACAAATAATACTGGTTTCACTAATAGTGAAATATTAACCTATAGCGGACAATCAATAATTAGTTCTGGATATAAGTTTAATGACAGTGGATTAACTAATTCTGATATATGGTCTGCAGAAAAAATAATAGACTATTCTATTCAGTCCCACAACGATTTATCAGGCTTACAAGGTGGTCAAGCGAATCAATACTACCATCTAACGCTTAATGAGTACAATAACAATGCACTTAAGACAGACTCTTTAATAACAAATAAGGTGGTTGTTTCTGGTGGTTTAAGTACAACATCCGCAACAGATGTCTTGATGACTTCTCTTCAGTTTACTAACGTTCAAACTGGTGAATATTTAGCTAACTTTGGAACTTCACTTTCTCATAACTCAACTAACTCGAATATTTGGATTTCAATTTATGTTAATGGGACACAAGTGGTCGCATCAGAAAGAATTTGGCAAAGAGGGGGTGTTCAGGCAAATATTATTGCTGGTGTTGACTTAGCTGGATTTCCACTTACAATAACAACAACTTCAACTGTTGAAATCAGGTGGAGAACTGATGCGGCAACAGCCACTTCAACAAACAGACACTTTACGCTATTAAGAACAGATAGGTTGTCAATATAAATTTATTAGGATATGAGAAAATATATACACGGATATAATATACAAGGTAGAGGGGTTGTAGGTATTGACATCAACTCTTGGTCAAGTGATGAATTAGAAGGTAATGAGCCAATAATTATAACATTTAATGCTGAAGAAGTTGGTTACACTAATATAACCTCTATAGAGAATTGGCAAAAATATGGTCATAAATTTGAAAAGTGTAAACAAATAAAGCATGTTTATGATGAGACAGATTGGGAATCTTTAATGTTAGAAGAAAAAAAAATTGTAGCAAAGCATTTTTTGGTCGAAAAACAATTGAGAGATGAAGTTTTAACACAAGAAGAGCAGGATGATAATAATTACTTTAAGATTTATAATTTATTGTCAATTGATGCCATAGAGACTCGTGGAATATCAAATCCGTTTTTAACTCCTAAATCAATTGACTATAAAAAAGAGATTGACGGTAGACTTCATGCAAAATACGTTTTTGATAGTTATGGATGGCTTATTGAGTGTGAGTATTTTGAGCATTTAGAAATATCACAAAATCAACTTGGATTTACAGAATATGACTATTCAAACCCAATATTAAAATATGGGGCTGAATATTTTATGAAACCTGATGGTTACGTAGGTTCAAGAACTGTTACTCGAAGATGGTATCGCCTGGACGGTTCATTAGATTTAGATTCTAAGATAACCCAAAAGTTTTATGAACCAATGGCAGCAAGAAATGAGGGCAGGAGCAGAAGACAAAATTTAATAAATAATTTGATAGTACAAGTAGTTGGGCTAATAATTATGACCAGCGAAGATTTAAGTAATGTAAGTGATGCCGAGTCTGATGCAATACCTTTCATGAAAGAAGTTGCAAATGGAATATCAGATTATTATGAATACGGAACGAAAGAAGATAGTGAGGGTAATCCTTGTAAGTTGGTTCAAGATGTTATGGCTTCCAATTATTCAAGGTTAGATAATTTTGTGCCAGGAACAAATGATACAGTTACGATTAGAATGTTTATAATTTCTAAGTTGACACCATAAATTTCAAACTATTTATAAGAAAAAATATTATGAAAGAGTTTTTTATTGGCATTTGGGTTTTAATTTGGGCATGCCTTGTGAGCGTGTTAATGTTTTCAATTGGAACAGCATATTCTCTTGGGTATGCAATTTGGTTATCAGTAACACTGAAGGATTGGAAGGCCTTCTTCAAGTTTTGGTGGAGACTTTTAGATGGATTTGGAGCGGCAATTGGGCATATGCTTTATGAAATAGCATACAGTCTTGACCTTGGGTGGAATGTTAATGGAGAAATTCTTGAAGATATGTTTACTGCAAAAGAGGATACGCACTTCACTGAAAAAAACATCTCTGTATCAGCAACGATTGGTAAGTTAGAAATTGATGGTGATTTGAATAAGTCTGGAATAAGATTTAGTAAAGTCCTTAATTTTTTCTTTAATCAAAAGCAGCATGCAGTTGATGCCTGGAATTATACTCAAGCTAAAAAAGACTTGAAGGACCAGTACTTTGAAAAAAGAAAAAAAAGAAAAAAATAAACAATTCTATTTATAGAAAAAATCAAACATGACAATTGGAACAGGACAAACCGTATATGAGCAGATACTATCTGTTAACCAAGACAGCATCCCTGTTACTGGAGCCACATTTGACATAGCCATGTATAGAGATGGTGTTTCATACACTGGCATTACAGTTAACGTAGTATTGACAGACGCAGATAGGGGCATTTTTACGGCAGATTGGTCAGCATCTACAACTGGCGACTATCAATTGTATGCAAAAAACAATGAAACTTCTGTTATATTTATATCAGACAGTGTTATTGTCAAACCACTTAGTGAACTTGACACAAACATCTATATAGGCCTGTAATTTCGAAAAACGCATTTTTTACCCCTATTTATGTAAAAACAATAAGTATGGTAGATAAAAAAATGCTTGAGTACATGAAGTGTGCAAAAGACCCTGTGTATTATATGAATACATATGGGCATGTATTTAATGCGAAAGAAAAAATGGTCACTCCCATGACTTGTTTTGAATATCAAAATAAGTGTCTTAGAAAATTTCATAAATATCAAAATAGTATAATTCTTAAGTCGAGACAGACAGGTCTATCAGTTATTACTGCTGGGTACGTTGCTTGGAGACTCTTGTTTCGATATGATGAGAAGATTCTTATCATTGCCAACGATGGTGCTGGAGCTATTCGATTCCTTGAAACTGTTAAGCAGTTTATTGAGCATACTCCAGTGTGGCTAAAGCCAGATGAGATTGAACAAAACAACACAAAGAAAATATCCTTTTCAAATAACTCATACGCTGAAGCTAAGGCATCAAGTCCGAATGCTGGTCGTGGAGATTCACTTACAATGTTGGTTCTTGATGAAACTGCCTTTATTAAGGATGATGAGGCAATTTGGATGGGAGCTGGTATGGCCCTTTCTCAGACTGGAGGTAAGTGTATAATGATTTCTACTCCAAATGGTACTGGTAACTTATATTACAAGACTTGGGTGGATGCTGTTAATAATGAGAATGACTTTGAGGGGACCATGGTTCATTGGACCGAAAATCCCAATAGTATTGATGGTCTTGAGTATAAGTTAAATCCAAGTGGAGAAAAAGTTGCGTGGAGTCCTTGGTATGAATCTCAGTGTAAGAGATTAAATTGGGATTCCGTTAAAATTGCCCAAGAGCTTGACCTTTCATTTGAAGGGTCTAAGAGACTTGCGGTAGACCCTCAACTTGTAACTAAATATCACACAAGAGTCATGGATGACCATAAGGTGGAGGGTTACATGAGATTTGATTATCTTGAAAAAGATAATCCACTTAGTTTTGCGAGTTTAATTAGTGACGTTACGAATATGGCCATATTCAAATTACCAGAAGAAGGCAGGCAATATATATTAGGGGCCGATGTTGCCAGGGGTGATGGACAAGATTACTCGACAATACAAATTCTTGATGTTGACACTCTTGAGCAGGTTGCTGAATTTAGAGAAAAGATTTCTCCAGACTTGTTTCCTTTTGTAATTAATCACATAGCGAGAATGTATAACATGGCCTATGTTGTAATTGAGGCAAACTCATTTGGTCTCGGTGTTTGTTTCGATATAAGAGATAAATTCAAGTATCCAAGAAACAGGTTATATTTTTCTAAAAATATCAAAGACATACACGTTAGACATCATTCATATAAAGTTAATGAAGGAACTGAGATACCAGGATTCCAGACATCAAGAAAAAACAGGGTACTTCTTGTCAAGGCCATTATTGAACACATGAGAGAAAACTCTCTTATTCTTCACTCCAAGAGATTAATGGCAGAGTTTCAAACATTTGTCATGAATGGGGATAAGCCTGAGCACGAACCAGGTTTTAATGATGACCTTATTCTGGCTCTTGGCTTGGCATTGTACATAAGAGATACTGAATTTGAAAATGTTACTGCCAGCACAGAAATGTACAAGAGCATGCTCAACGCAATGATGTTGAATGCCAGTTCGACTGTTGGAAAAGTAACAGAGACGAACAATCCAAATAAGAGAGTTGATATTCCTAAGGGTGGGGGTGGTTTATATATCTTCAACGGAACGAATAACATCAATATTGGTGGTAGTGATGACAACTTAGACGATACAAGCTGGCTTTTGGGATAACTATTTAATTTAGAAAGTCAAATACATATATTTATAAAAATGCACATAAATGGCGGGAGAAGATAAAAATAACTTAAGTATTTTCAGTGGCGTTAATAACGCCATCAATAAAAATAAGCGTAGAACACCGCAGGTAGAGAATCCAGGCGTTGTACAAAATACTATCGGTGGGTTACGTCAGCGTGAAAATAATAATATTGAACATGTTCAGCAGCAGTTTTTAGATTGGCAAGTTAATAAAATTGCTCATGACCTGTATACAAGAACTATTTATTACGATACAGATAGAATTTCTGCCTACAACGACTTTAGGGCGATGGATATGTCGCCAGAAATCGCAGCTGCACTTAACATTATAAGAGATGAGTGCATCACCAGGGGGGAAAAAGGAAAAATTCTTGATATATTTTCTGAAAACTCAAGAGTAAAAACTGTTCTTGAAGACCTTTTCTACAACAGACTTGACATTGATTTTGCGCTTAAATTATGGATTAGAGATTTGTTAAAGTATGGAGATTTCTTTCTTCATCTACAAATTGACAAGAATGAGGGAATTTATGATATAATGGCACTGCCTTCTGAAGAAATTCACAGAGAAGAGGGGTATGAAGGCAAAACCGATAACATAAGATTTAGGTGGGATACCACTGGAGATTATTTTGAAGATTGGCAGATTGCTCACTTTAGACTTTTGGAGGATACAAGAAAACTTCCTTACGGACGCTCAATTCTTGACCCAGCAAGAAAACTTTGGAAACAACTTCAACTTGCTGAAGACTCAATGCTTGTGTATCGTATTACAAGAGCTCCAGAAAGAAGAGTATTTTACATTGACGTAGGTAATCTTGAACACGCAGACGTTGCTCAGTTTATACAACAATTTCAGATTCAACTTAAGAAGCAGCCGATAGTTGACCAGAGAACTGGCAATATCAACTTGAAGTATAATCCAATGAACGTAACTGAGGATTACTTCATTCCTATGAGAGCTGAGAGGTCATCAAGGATTGAAACCCTCCCAGGTGCATCAAATCTTGGAGACATACAAGATATTGAATATCTTCAAAATAAATTATTTGCATCTCTTCAGGTTCCTAAAAATTACTTGAATTATGGAGAGTCCCTACCAGGAGGTTCAACACTTTCTCAGCAAGACCTTAGATTTGCTCGTACAATTAATACGATTCAGCAAGCTATACTTGCGGAACTGAAGAGGATTGCGAATATTCATCTTTATTTTAATGGGTTTAAAGATGAGATAGATAATTTTACACTTACACTTAACAATCCATCTACTCAACAGGAATTGCTTAAGTTGGAGACAATGAAGGCAAGGCTTGAGGTATTCAAGGAAATGTTCTCTGCAGAGGCAACATCTCCTGTATCTTATGTTTGGGCGATGGAAAATATTCTTGGTTTTTCTAAGAATGAGATTAAACTTATTCTTAAGCAGAAAAAAGTTGAGAAGAAAATATTTGCTGAAATTGACAGTGCTGTTGAAATGTATAAGAAGATTGGACTTTTCAGAGACCTTGATGATAAATTTGAAATTGAGGGAGCTGAAGAAATGATGAAAGCTCAACAAAGTGGTGAAGGCGCAGAAGAGGGCGGAGATATTGGTGGAGGCGGAGGCGGAGGCTTCGGAGGAGGCTTCGGTGATGCCGCAGAGCTTGACTTTGGTGCTGATGTTGGAGGGGAAGTTGGTGGAGCAGAAGCTGAGGCGGCTCCAGAAGAGGCAGCCCCAATTGCTGAGTCTAAATTTAGAAAGGTTCAACATGCATCTGATAAGTATGTAGATAGAATGCTTATTGAATTACTTGGAGAAGATGAATCAAAGGTCCATAAGCCAAAGGTTGAAGATAATGCATTAATCAAGAGAAGTAATTCTATGAAGTCTGAATCTCAAAAGTTAATTAATAGCATTAATGATGGGCTCATAAAAAGAGGTGCTGGAAAAACGGTGATACAAGAAGAGGTAATTCAAACTCCTAAGTCAAATCCATTAATTGACGGTTCTAATCAACTTGGGAAAGACAACGAGGAGTTGATGAATGATATTGAGAAATTCTTGAGAAACAGAAAAAGGCAATAACATGATTGATAGAGGCTATTACGAAGGCTGGAATATTAATGACCACTACGAAATTAAACAAGAGGTTCTTGCCCTTCTTGAAGAGCTTAAAAAGTTTGACAAGAGGGTAAAGAAATTTCTTGGACCAAATAAGGTTAAATCAGCTGGTACAGATGCCAGGAGAAGTTGTAGATTAATGGAAAAACATTTGGAAGAAATAAAGAAAAAAATTCAAATGACCAAGCAAGATTATGAAGCTGATTATGAGAACTATTAATTTCTGAATAAACTTTTTTGTCAATTTATTTGCATTCACTTTTTTTTTAATATACTTTTACAGTTAATTACTTGTGGGAGCTCCAATCTTCCAATTAGAGACAAATAAACTGGAAATAAATGTATATAGTATTTGATACCGAAACAACTGGTAAGGCAAAGAGCTTCTCCGCACCCATAACAGACTTCAACAATTGGCCAAGAATGGTTCAGATTGCATGGAAAGTCTTCGACAAAAATGGGGTAGAAATAGATTCTCAGAATCTAATCATTAAGCCTCAGGGCTATGTCATTCCTGATGATGTCATTAAGATTCATAGAATTACAAATGAGAGAGCCAAAGCCGAAGGAGTACCTCTTAGGGAAGCGCTTCAAAAATTTGCACAAGTTGTAAAGAATAGTAAATATCTTATTGCACACAACATTACATTTGATGAAAATGTGGTTGGGTGTGAGCTATTGAGAGAGGGGATGCATAATTACATCCCAGACATCTTGCATATTGATACCATGACAAGCACAACAGAATTTGTTGGCTTGCCAAACAAGATGGGAAGAAGTGGGTTTAAGTATCCATCAATGGCTGAGCTTCATGAAAAGCTTTTTGGAAGAGGATTTGAAGATGCGCACGATGCACTTGCGGATGTTACTGCATTAGCAAGGTGTTTCTTTAAATTACAAGAAATAGGAGTTCTTGGGTTTAAAGAAAGTGATAGTGAGGTTAGCACAGAATCACTTGTTGAATTTGTAGAAAGCAATACTCCATCTAAATCTGAGAGTAATAGCTCTATTCCGATGGTTCCGCTTGGGCTTCACACTTTTCACTCAATACTTGAAGGGGCTGGCTCTGTTGATGAGTACATAAAAATAGCTCAATCACTTGGTCACACATCTATGGCCATAACTGATAATGCAACTTTATCTGGAACATTCGAATTTTTTAACAAGTGCAAGTCCAAGGGTATTAAACCAGTTTTTGGGATTGAAGTGCTATTAAATGATAATATTGGGGCGTTTGAAGATAAAGCTATTGAGGGCGATAATTTTAAAATTAAGATATTCATAAAAGATAAAGCTGGGTATAGCAACTTAAATCACCTGCTGTATCTTGCAAATACAGAAGGCTACTACAAGAAAGAGGGGAGAATAACTACTGATTGGCTTTTGAAATATAAAGAAGGTCTTCTTGTGTCTACATCAGGTCTTGATAGCAAACTTGCAAGTATGGTGTTGAGAGGAAAAGAAAATGATGCAGAAAATTATGTAAACATGATGAGGTCCGAGTTTGGAGATGACCTCATAATAGAATTAAAATTTAGTAAATTCGCCAATCAAAAACAGTATAATAACTTCTTGCTTAAGATGATGCGGAAGTATAATATCATGCCAGTGTTAAGCAATGATACTTACTATCCATCTAAAGAGGACTCTGTTCTACAAGACATTGTGACATCAATTAAGCAGCATCGACCTATGTCTAACTGCTCCCTGAAGGAAAATAGAGAGCTTTGGTATTTTGGGAGTGAAGATTTTAGGCAGATGAATTCTAAGTATGATTTTAACTATCCAGATACATTCCTTGAATTATGTATGAACAATACACTTAAAGTTTCTGAGAAGTGTAATTTTGAATTCGAGACTGGTGTTGAAAAATATCCAAGGTATGAGCCCACTGAAGATGTTGTCAAATACTTTGGTACTGAAAAGTCGGATGAGATTATTAAAAAACTTGCCTTTGCAAAACTAAAGAAGAAGATTAAGAAGTATCAGGAAAATGGTATTGTTGAAATGACAGATGATAAAATTAAGGATTATGTTGACCGCCTTAATTATGAGCTTGAAGTCATCGAATCTAAGAAGATGCTTGATTACTTTCTTGTGAACTGGGAGATTATAAACTACTACAGAAACAGGGGTTATGATATTGGTCCTGCTCGTGGTTCAGCTGCTGGCTCGCTGTTATCATGGTGTCTTGACATTACTAAGATTGACCCAATAAGATTTGGCTTATACTTTGAGAGATTCCTAAACCCAGAGAGAAATTCACCTCCTGATATTGACATAGATTTTATGACTGGAACTGATGACATCACAAATCAGTTTTTAATTGAAAAATATGGGAAGGAACGTGTAATGTCTGTTGGTACATTTGGTACTTTTTCTGAGAAGAATACAATCAAGGACGTTGTTAGAGCATATCAAGGCAAGGAGGCAACTGGATTTGGCTCTGATGTATTTGCTGTTACTGATGAAATGCCAGATTTCCTCAAATACAATGATACACTCAAGCATTGGTTTGAAACGTGGCCAGATAAGCCAGAGTGTACTCCAAGAGTTAGGAGTTGGATTCGAGACCCAAAGAACAAAGAAATGATTGATGTAGCTCTTAAGCTGCAGGGAAATATTAGAGGAATTGGACAGCATGCTGCTGGTATAGTTATCACTCCTGATGTATCTTGGAATTATGTTCCGACAAACATAATTGCATCAAATGAAAATATAGTTACAGCATTTCAAGAGGCGGATAAGTCTGGAAAGGATTTGTCAGCTCTTGGAATTCTAAAATTAGACAGACTTAAACTTGAAACGCTCAATGTAATTAAAGATACGATTGAGATTGTGAAGAAAAATAAGGGAATCGACATATCTGATAAGGTTGATTATGTTGACCTTGAAGATGATAATTTGTTTATTGAACTTAGGCTTGGTTTGAATCATGGTATATTTCAGTTTGAGAGCCATGGTATGAACAACTTAATTAGAGGCATGCAAGTTGAAAGGTTTGAAGAACTTGTTGCCTGTAATGCACTATATCGTCCAGGACCAATGGGTATTGGCGCTCACGAAGAGTTCATCATGAATAAATTTAATCCTGAAAAAATTAACTTGGTTCACCCAGCTCTTGAGCCTATTCTTAGGGAGACAAATGGAGTACTTGTATTCCAGGAACAACTAATGTTCATTGCTGACAAGATTGGTGGAATGGGCCTTGGTAAGGGAGATAATCTTAGACGATACATGGATAAGGCGAGTAGGATTATTGCTCGACACTCGGCTGGGGAAAAGTTAACTCCAGAAGAAGAAAATAACTCGAATTGGAAAGGTTTCCAACAGTATTGGAATATGTTCCTTGATGGAGCTGCTGCGCAGGGTTATGATAAAGGTGAGGTTGATAAGATTAAGGATTGGGTTATTCAGTATCTTGGATATTCATTCAACAAGAGTCACTCATTATCATATAGCTATCTTGCAATGCAAACTCTATATTTGAAGCACTACTATCCTACAGAGTTTTATACAGCATTATTAAATCACCCAAAATCTGGCACAAAAGAAAAGCAGCAACAATGGATTGCGTCTGCAATTGCCTCAGCAATGTCTAAGGGAATTGTAATCAAGAGACCTTCAAGAAAGTCTGGGTGGGAATGGACAATGACTGGCGAGCATGAAATATCAATTGGATTTTCTGGAATTAATGGCCTTGGTCCAATTGCTTATGAGGAAATGGTTCAATTGATAGCAGACATTCCAGTGGATAGTGGAAAGCCAAAAAAAACACTTGAGACAATCAATATGAGTACATTCATGAGATTGCCATTTAGTAAGTTTAACAAAGGAGCATTCACAGCATGTCTTAAGGCGGGAGTTTTTGATGATTGGGGCGATTCAAGAGAACAGTTATTGGCTCTTAAGCAGAAAAAAAAGAAAAAAGTTCCAGCAAATCAAGGTGTTTTATTTGATATGAATGACCCAGCGTTTGACATACCAGTTAAAAAAGAGGAGAACAAATATCCTCCAACATCAGAAGCGCTAAAGAGGTTGGATTTTATCGAGGTTTGTAATTTTGACCTTGAAAAAATTAAGTATGTGCTCGATATTAAGAATGATGTAAACCAAAGGGCAAGGAGAAGTAAGCCAGTTGAGACTGTGATTAATTTTGACGACAATGACTACTACATTTTTGTTGTGGAAACATTTAGGTTAATGCAGGGCAAGACTGGAAAGGAATATTTAACGATGAAAGTTGGGGATGGAATTAGTTTCACGACACTTAGAGCATTTGAACCAACAGTCCAAGACCTTCTACCAGTTCTTGCTACAAATGGAATCTATGTAGCTGAATTCGTTAAGAATGAGAAAGGTTACATAAATTTCAAGAGAGGAACAAGGATAGTTAGAGTTGATAAAGATATTAGTAAAAATAAGTAGATGAATAAAGAACCAGCAGAGTCAATAGAGGCGTATTCTGTATACTGTCCTCATTGCGGAGTAGAACAGGCAGAACATCCAGAAAATTTTTGTCACTTTAGTCAGGATGATTATGAATATGAATGTGATGAATGTGAGAAATTATTTACAGTAGTTAGAGATGTGGTCACAACCTATACAACAAGAAGGGTAGAAAAAAAAGACCCCAATATAAGAGAGTATTGGATAGATATGCCAACTGGAGAAAAAGTTTATAAAGATGAAGTTAACAATTGAATTAGTTCCAAGTACAGCTTGGTATAGTAATGTAAGGAGTAATGTGACAACTCAAGAGTGGGATGTTCTCAGAAAAGAATGTTACAAGAAAGCTGGATATAGGTGTGAAATATGTTCTGGAAAGGGACCGAAGCACCCAGTGGAGTGTCACGAGATTTGGGAGTATGATGATACTGAGTGTAAGCAAACTCTTGGTGGATTAATAGCTCTTTGTCCAAGTTGCCATCAAGTTAAGCACATAGGGCTTGCTCAAATTAATGGAAAATTTGATGAAGCTCTTGGACACCTTGCAAAGGTGAACGGAATCACAGAAGAGGATGCGAAACTTTATGTTGAATCTTGTTTTGAGACCTGGAGCCAGAGAAGTCAGAAAGAATGGAAATTAGATATAACAATTTTAGAAAAGAAAGATGAGTAAAGATATAGAATCAATTAATTTAAAGGATTTTAGCTAATGATAACTATATATACAGATGGAGCTTGCAAAGAAAATCTAAGAGATAACGGGATTGCTTATGGAGTAGGTGGTTGGGCCTATGTAGTTCTTGACCAAGAAGATGGCAAAGATATGGAGATTGTGTTGTCTAATTCTGATTCTAAAAATGGAACCACTAATCAGGAGATGGAAATAATTGCTGTTGCAGAAGCTTTTGAGGCACTTAGGAGTTATAAGGCTGGTGAGAAGGTGATTTTATACTCAGATAGTGCTTATGTAATTAATTGCTTTAAGGATAGGTGGTATGATAAGTGGAATTCAAATGGTTGGCTGAATAGCAAATTAAACCCAGTAGAAAATCGTGATGCCTGGGAAAAAGCAATAAATTCAATTATAGGATTTGACGTAACTTTTTTTCACGTCAAGAGAAATAGCACCAGATATATTACAATGGTTGATGAGATGGCTAAGAAAGCGTCTAAGAAGCAAACCAGCCAACAACTGTTATAGCGGTAGAAAATATGATGGTTAATATGGCAACAACTGTTTTTGCTTTGATTTTAAAAGTCTTTAAGTCCTCCAGCTCTAATCTATCCTTTGCCTTTTCTAATTTAATTTCCTTGAGCTCAATCTCAAGCCTATCTATTTCTTCGCTTGAAATTTTAATTTCTTGAAGAGCCCTCTTCATTTCTCTTAAGTCTTCTGGATTTACAACGCTCTCCACATTCTCTTTCCAATTTTTTAAGTCCTGAAGAGCATGTTTCATCCCTCCTATTCGAGTCATTTCAAGATTTGTATCATGAAGCGCTGTAGCTAAGTTGTCAAGTTTATCTTCCATCTTTTGCAATTGCTGTAAAATTATAATATTACTATCGGGACTTGCCATGTTATTTTTTTATTTTTTGAGTTAAAAAATTTGATAATTCTACCTTGTTTTCTATAATACTTATTGAATTTTGTAGTTTTTCAATTAATCCAGTAAACTTCTTGTTGTCTTCAGTTAATTCTTTGATTACCTCTATTGAATCATCATTAAATTTTGCTAAGATGTTTTTCATGCTTTAAGATAGATTTATGTGGGTTGTCTCTTTATTGTATATATTCTATTTTTTTGCAAAAAACAGACCTTTCTTCAAATAAAAGTCTTTTTCTTCCATATTTATTAGAAAGTTATTTATATGAGCAACAAAAAGAAGTTAATAGAAGAGTCTTTTAATAAGATGAAAAATCTTATTGAGAATAGAATTAATGAGGCACCAACAGCTCCTGCAGCTCCTGCTCAGCAACAAGTTGCTGCAGACCCGCAGAGAGACCAAAAAATAGCGCAAAACATTGATGCCACAATGGACCAGGCTATGCAAACCATGATTAATAAGCTACCTGGACTTCTTGCTAATTTTGCAAAAAATTCTGGAGATAAGGATGGCGTGATTGACGCTCCAGGCGTATATGATAATCAAGATGGAGCAGTTGCTGGACAGCCATCAGCACAACCAGGGGGTCAACCAATTCAAGAGGGAAAAGTAAATGAGATTACATTTAATGAGGCAAAGTTTTTTGAATGCATGGATGAGGGAGAACTTAATGAAGGGGGTCTTCTTGGTCTTGCCGCATCAGCTCCAGCAATTTTGAAATACGGAGGAAAAGCTTCTCAGTGGATAGGCAAGAAAATGGATTCCGCATGGCTTCAGAAGTGGGGAGGAAAGACTGCAGAGGCTGGAGAAAAGCTTCATCATAAATATATCTCTGTAATCGAGAAGGCTTTGAAGCCTTTTATGCCGAATGCCACTCCAGAGCAACTTCATAAGGCTGCGGATGGTATTTTTATGGGTGGTGTTGCTATTTTATTTGCAGGAGGACTTGCTCACCCAGGATTACTTACTGGAGTAAAGGGTGCAGAACTTGGGGAAAAAGCGCTTGCCGTTATGCAGACAGCTTTGCCTGCAATAGGATTTGCATAATATGCCAAAGAAAAGTTTATATGGTAAGTTGGTAAAAAAAGCAATGGCTAAAACCATAGCAAGTGCCAATCCAGCTGCGGCAAAGCTAAAAAAGGAGAAAAAACTTATTAGGATGGCCAATAAGATGTCAAATAAAATGACAGAGCCAGAGAGAATATTTGCCAGTATGATGAATGAGTTGGGTGTGGAATTTGAAACTCAAAAGATTATTGAAAACAAGATATTTGATTTCTACATACCATCTAAAAATATGATAATTGAGATAGATGGAGATTATTTCCATGGAAATCCACTTATATATGAGTCTAAGGACTTAAATAAGATGCAGTTGAGGAATATGAGAAATGATGTATTCAAAGATATTCTGGCGAAAGGAAGAGGTTTTCAGTTAGAGAGAGTTTGGGAATATGAGCTCAAAAATGACTATAAAGAACAGAAGATTAGATTTAAAAAATTGTTGACAAATGAATGATTCACTTAGAAATATAATAAGAGAAGAGGTGTATAGGGTTATGCAAGAAATTGGAGAAGACCCAGTAAAGCTTAGCAAGGAAATGATTAAGTCTAATGAAGAGCAAATCAAGGCCCTTGAAGCTGAGCTAAAGTTTAGGCAAAATGATGTGAGAGTTGGCGGTCTTGACCCAGATGAAAAAAAAGCAAGGATTACAAAGATGGATATAACCAGGGACAGACTTGAACTATCCAAGAAAGAACTTGAAATGGCTAAGCAGTCACAACTTGCCATTATGCAGATGCAACAAAATCAACCTCAATCTGATGAGCAGTCTCAGACACAAAGTGTGTCACAGAGCCAGGTTCAATCTCAAACATAAGGAAAACAAAAAAAGTTTTTCTATTTACTTTATTTTTTTTTACCATTATATTTATTAGAAATCATAAAACTAATAAATATGGATAACGAACCAATCGTTTTAGGAGGTAACTCCGAAAAAAATCAAAGACCTGAACCAGTTAATGTCGGAGCAAATATTCCCACCAACGAAGAAGAGAGCTCGAATGTGACTGAGAGGGTTGAGAGAACTGCTCAAGATATAGCTAAAGAACACAATATCCCTCAACAGTATCTTGAGACAGAATTCCAGGTTCCAACAGAAACTGTAAGCCTACCTTCAAAGGGTGTATTTTACCAAAATAATAAATCTTCTGTAACACTTAAGTATCTTACTGCTGAGGAAGATGATATTCTTTTTTCTCCAGACCTAATTAAGTCAGGTAGAGTATTGGATGTTCTTCTTGATAAAGCTGTTATGGATAAAGACCTTCGACCAGAAGATATGCTTTCTGGCGACAGAAACTTTCTTTTAATTGAAATGAGAAAAACTGGTCTTGGAACAGATTACGTTCCAGGGGAGATTTCATGTCCATCTTGTGGTCAGGCGCATACGCCAGTTATTGACCTTGATAGACTTTCGTCTAAGGACCTTGAGATTATGCCAGATTCAGCAGGTGAGTATGATGTTCAACTGCCTATAATTAAGGCAAATATCAAATTCAGACTTCTTACAGGTAAAGACGAGAAAAGGTTATCTAAATTATCTGAAGCTAAGGGTAATAGTGCTGGTGGAGTCAAAGTTTCAAAACTTATTACCGAGAAGTATGTAATGCAAATTATGGAAGTTAATGGTAATAGGGATAAGTTGCACATCAAAAAATTCATTAGCATTATGCCTATGAAGGATTCTGCTTTCTTCAGAGAGTACGTTAGGAGAATTGAACCAGGATTGGACCTTTCTTATGATTTCGATTGTCCAAACTGTGGTCATGTTGATTCAAGAGATATTCCAATTACGCCTAAGTTGTTCTATCCAGATTTAGAAAATTAATATGTCAGATAATCATCAAGAGGATAATATAATTAAGTCTATTGATGATTTAAAGAAGGTAGTAGAAGGCAATAAGGATGCCAACAAACTTATGGAATCTGTTGATGAGCTGAGCAAAAAGTTTAGTGAGAATACAGATGAAGTAAGAAAGCTTTCTGCATTAATCCAGCAAGAAAAAAAGGATAAACACATAGAGAGGCCTTTTGAGATGTTATTCATACCCTCAAGAGGCCTTTTTTATCCAAGCAAAGAAAACTATCTCCTCCTAAATCAACTGACTTATGTTGAGGAAAATCTCCTCACCAGTGAATTTCTTGTGGAATCTGGGAAGGCTATGGAGTTTGTTCTCAAGAATATTCTTGTAGAGCAGAATGTAAAGCCGACAGAATTGCTGGCGGGAGATGTTCAGGCAATTGGCCTATTTCTTCGCTCATTTGCATATGGAGATAAGTTTGACTTAGAATTTGACTGCACTCACTGCGGATTTAAGGAAGAAGTTCCCGTTAGGCTATCGGCATTTCAGATGAAGGACATTGTTGTGGCTCCAGAAAATGGTCTCATACCAATGCTCCTGGATGGAACAGAGCTTGTGTTCATGTTCAAGCCGCTCACTTATTTTGAAGACGTTGGAATGACAAGGGCTAAGGTAAGCGGTTTGGATAGAATAATATATATGACTCAATCTATAAATGGATGTGAGGACAAAAATATTATAGCTCAAGTAATTAGGAAGATGAAGTTGCCTGAGATAAGAAGAGTCAAAAAATTTCTTGAGAAAGCTATACCTGGAGTTGATGCGGTTATTCGACACAACTGTAGTTCTTGTGGTAAGGATAATAGCTATAATATGGGAGGTGCTCACAGTTTCCTATCATTTCCAGCATCGTTTAGGGAGAATGTCGAAGAGGAGTGCTTCTTGGTATCTTACTATGGGAAGGGCGTTAGTCTTGAATATGCAAAGAAAATGTCTGTTACCGAGAGAAGGTGGTTATTGAATAGAATAAATGAAGAGCTGACCAAGAAGAAGGAGGCGGAAGAGAAAGCTCATAGAGCTGCAAAAGCTAAGTCAAAAGGTGGGGGTAGATAAGAGATTATTTAAAAAAAAGACCTATTTATTATAAAACTACCTTTTTGATGAATAACCAGTCTAAAAATCTTCAGAACTTAAGAGAGAGCAATGATGCTATCTTCCAAGAGCTTTTTGGTTTTGGAAAAAAGAAGGAGCCAAAGGTTGGTGATAGAGGAAACTTGAATGCCAGCGGATTGATGTATGAAGATGATGTCGTAAAGATATATCCAAACTGGAGTGTAGAATTTAAGTCTACTGGAAGTGTTGTTGAAAAGCCTCTTCCAGGATATGCTGCATTTACAAATCAAGATTGGAATAGCCCAGGTCTTAAGTGGTTGGTTAATGCTGATTTTATTGCTGAGATGATGCAAATTAAAGAGGGGGGTGTTGACCGATTTGTGGGCAAAAACTGGTATTCAGGAAATTTTGGTGGTAGAGCTTTTATAAAAGCTGAGTTTGGCGTGAAGAATGGCAACAAGGCTTATTTCAATGGTGGCAAATTTATAGATAGCACTTGGCTCCCAAGTCCACACTATTTTGTTAATGGAACAACAAATGAATCTGAAACAATTCTTGGATTTAAGAATATTCAGACTATGAATCAAAACCAGTTCAAATTTAACATTATCGCTGTAATTCCTGGAAGAAAAATTATAATGGAAATGGAGGATGGTACTGCCCATGAGGTTACTGTTCTTAAGAGGTTGGATGAAACAAGCTCAAATTTTGAATATAGAATAAAAAATGGAACTACGGGAGAGGAATTTAGGATTCCACTTAAGTGGTCAGCAATTAGGGGTAATAACGAAGGAGAGTTTATCCAGCTTACAACACTGAGTAATAACAGGGTTCCTGCTTTATTTACAAATTCATTTGGATTGAAGTTTAATTCTCCTATTGTTAAAGTGATGGTTACAGATGATACTGAGTATGGTAAAAAGACTGTAGAGAAACAAGGGGAAATTCCTCAAGAAACACCAGCAGACCTTTCTAAGAAGCAGGTTAGTTATGAATTATCTAATCTTTCTTTTCTCGGTATTGATAAAATTCCAAGAAAAGGCGGTTCAGAGACAAGTATTTATTTTAACTTTCCAACACCAGCACTTCAGAATGAGTATAATAACATCATTGGATTATTGCAGCAAGGGTGGATTAACTCATACATAAAACAAATTAAGTCAGCCAAAGACAATGGTGTATTATCAGGAGCTCCAGCTAATTATAATTTTCTTGCATCTATAATCGGAAAAGATGAAAAAGTTGATGTTAAAAATCTTGATAAAGATATAGTTAATGCATTAAATGGCATCGAGAGTTTCTTGAAGAGCTTTGTAAACACAATGGTTAGAAGAGTTAGAAAAACTGGGGCTGAAAAGGGCATTTTTGATGTTGAGGACACGATTGCTAAGCAGATGATTAAAGATAGGCTAAAAGCGCTTCTTGGAGTAAAAGAGCAAGAGGGTCAGTCTGCTGCAGCCCAAAAGTCGGCTGCACCAAAATCTGGAACAGCTGCAAAGATGAAATTTGCCGAATCCTCAAGTGTTAGGAGTATAATAAAAGATATTTTATCAGAAAATTTGAAACATTTTTAAATATCTTGCGTATAACAAGATAGAACCAATAAATAAAAATGTTATGAAAACCGTAATCAAAAAATTGTTAACCTTATTGTATTTGTGGTATTGGATGATTCCAATTAGATTTTCAGCACTTGCTTTTTTTGCATACTTCGGGCTAATGTATATGATTTACGGAAGCCTTGACCCTACTGAAATTGAACGATTACTTAAGTCTTATGGAATAAGTATGTTTTGGGGTTTTTTCGTTCCTTTCGGAGTTCCAACATTCTTATCTCTTGGTGCCATGTTTGGAACGACAAGTCCAGATAATGCACCAAGCCCAAGTGCTCTTGACCAAGCAATTCAATTTAGAAATGGTCAAATGAGTGTTTCAAGTCCTACTGAGGCAGCAGAAATATTAGAAAAGACCTCTCATTTGGATGCTATGCGTGTTTATGGCCATATGGATGTGATGAAGTCTGCTCAACAAGGTTTTGATGCTAAATATGGAGCTTCAAGTCCAACGAAAGTATACAATGACATAATGAAAAAATAAAAAAAAGCCACTCTAAATTTAGAGTGGCTTTTTTTCTTTATATTACTCCATTAATTTTATTATATTAAACCAGGCGATAGCTTGGTTTTTTTGTTTTCGTCTATTTATAATAAAATTGAATTGTGGCAGATAATTTTGACGATAAAATAAAAGCAGCAAAACTTTATCAAGACTCACTTGATGCTGTAAATAAAAAGATTAAAGCTCAAGAGAGTGCGGTCAAGGGATTGGCTGATATTACTGGGGTTGCATTTGCTGGTTTTATACAACAAATAGAGAAATCTAATACCCAAAGGAGAGAGGAGGCAAGGTTAATCAATGACTCTAAGAAAGCAATTCAAGAACAATCAAAAGAAATAGGTTCATTAATTGATAAGACTTATGGAATTAGTGATGCTTTAAAAAATTCAGTTGACCAATCATCTGTGTTTTCAAAAACAATCAAAGAACTTAAATTTGATAAAGTATACAAAGATTTAAGTAGTATTGAAGATGTAAACAAAAAAATAAGCGAATTAAGTAAGGACCAGGGTAAGCTATCAGGTGAGCAACTTAAGGAGTTTAATGAACTAACAAAGTTAAAGGAGGAATTTCATAAGAGTGAAAAATCAGCTGCAAAGTTAACTCAAGAAAATCTTGATGATTTTTTAGATAAAAATACAGAGATTGTGGCATTGCTTGGAGAACTCCCAATCAACATGAATGATGCTGTGGAGGTTCAAAAAGCCCTTAACGATATGATGTCTGGAGAAAAACAATTGGTCGATTCGATTATTACATCAGAATCAGCCAATGTTAAGCTCAAAGAACAATTAGTTGCTCTTGATGATAGACGTATAGAGTCACAGACTAATATGAACAAATTAGTTCAGGAGCAGTCAAATCAGATGACTAATCAGATTTCTATTTCAAAGACTCTTTGGAGCATGGTTGAAAAAAACTCAGGAAATGCAATAAAATCTATTTGGAGCGGTATGAAGCAGAACAACCAACTCTTCAAGGATGCTCAAAAAGATTTTGGTCTTATGTTTAAGGGTAAGTATGACCAAATGGCAGCTCTTACAAGTAAGGCTGCTGAATTTAGTATGTCAACAAAAGATACCCTTCAAATGATGGGTGAACTTGGCGAAGAACTTAAGACTACTGATACGCAATATCTTGCCTCTGCAACAGAACACTTCGTTGCAATTCAGAAGGCAACTGGGGTATCTTCTAAAGAAGTAACAACAATAGCTGGGGAGATGATGAGGGCTGGTAGTTCTGCTGAAGATGTAAAGTCGGCTATGGAGGGAGCAAATAAGACAGCGAAAATATTTGGAGTTAACACCAAGAAGGTTCTTGAGGGTGTTTCTAAGAATCTTGATAAGATGCGTAAGATGGGATTCCAAGGAGGAGTCGAATCATTGACCAAGATGGTTGCAGAAGCTGAGAGGCTTCGATTAAATGTTGACGAAATATTTGACATGGGCCAGAGAGCACGCTCAATTGAGGGGGCCATGGATATGGCTGCTGAACTTCAGCTTGCAGGTGGTTCATTTGCTCAAGTTAACCCAATGGACCTTTTATCTGCTGCTCGTAAGGGTCCTGGAGAATTACAGAACATACTCAAGACAATGGGTGGTGATATTGGTAAGTTTGATGAGAAGACTGGAGAGTTTACATTTGACCCAGTTGATGTTGACCGTCTTCAAATTATGGCTGATGCCACAGGTGTATCTCTTGACTCAATGCAAAAAATGATTCAGAAGAATGCTGAGGATAATAAGAAAATGGATTTCATGCCTGATATGCAAATGGGAGAAGTTCTTGGTCCTGATGGAAAACCCCTCGACCAAGACTTGATGAATAGCATGCTCCTTGATGCAGTTGATGTTAATGGAAAGGCTCTTGAGGGTGGGCTTCTTGATAAGGCTGGGATTAGTAGTCTTGAAGATTTAACGGCAGACCAAGCAACACAACTTATACAAAAGAAGTTAGATGAGCAAGCAACTCTGGAGGAGCAGGCAAAGCAAAATCAATCATTTGATGATAGTATCACAGCATTTAAGGATGCTGTTATGAATTTATTTACAGTATTTCAGCCATTTATTGATGTTCTGACATCGGTGGTTCAAGCTCTTAATTCAGCTCCAGGCCCAATCAAATTTTTAGCAGCTGCGCTCATAGGTTTTGTTGCAATCGCTCCAAAGCTTGCTATGGGGCTCAATATGCTAAAAGGATTTACGAGTGGTGAAGGGATTGTTGGAAAATTGAAGGGAGCAATCATGGGCTCTAAAGATGGTGGACAGTCATCAATACAAGATAGCGCTAATAATGCGTCAAAAAAAGGTGGAGAGACATCAAAATCTGATGGAAAATCAGGACTTTCAAGTCTTGCTCAGGGGCTTGCTAAGATGGGTGGTAAAAATGTGTTAAAAGGAATTGGTAATACGGCATTAGCTGGTCCAGCGCTTGCATTGATGCTCCCAGGGATGCCAACTCTTGGCTTAATGATAGCAATAGGAGCAGGTGGAGCTTTGTTGGAAGCTGGATTTAAGGCGCTATCTTCTGGTATAGCATCTTTTGGAAATAAGAAAAATATATGGAAAGGAATTGCTGCTATTGCTGTAGCTGGACCTGCCTTGCTTGTTTTTTCTGCCGCATTATTACCACTTGCATTAATGATACCAATAGGTTTAGGTGGTGTATTAATTGTTGCAGCATTTCAAGCATTATCCACTGGGTTGTCTATTTTGGGCAATAACTTTAGTAGTGTAGCGAAGGGTGCTATTGCTTTGATTTTAGTTGGAGCTTCTTTAATACCATTTGCGATTGCTGCTCAAATTATGACAGGAGTTGATTGGCTAAGCGTATTAGCGGGAGTGGGAGTTTTAGCTCTTGTGGTTCTTGGTTTAATGGGATTGGGAGCGTTATTGATGGGTCCTCAAATTTTATTTTTACTACTTGGGGTGGCGACTTTAATAATGGTTGGAGCAGCATTATTGATTGCTTCAGTTGGTTTATTAGCAGCTGGTGTAGCATTTCAAAAGTTGGCAGAAGTTAATTGGGAGGGAATTTCTGGAATGGGTTCTGCACTAATGTCATCTGTACCAGGTTTAATAGCCTTTTCTCTTGCAAGTATGATGTTTTTAAATCCACTTACCTTACTTGGTATGTTTGCTATGATAGGTACGCTTGGAACTTTAGCGCTTGTCATGATTCCGCTTGGAGCATCATTGGTTATGGCTGCTGATGGAATGGATAGATTTGCGGATGGCCTAACAAAACTTCAGGCTGCAGCAAATAGTCTTGACCTTGAGAAGCTTGAGATGCTTAAAGACCTTTCTTGGTCAATGGCAATGGCTGGAATGCTTGGCGGTGGAATGGGAGACCAAATTCAAAAAATTGCAGAAGCACTTGCGGCACTTACTAAAACTTCTGGAGGCGGAGGTGGTGGAGGAACCAAGAAAATTGAAATTAATCTTAAACTTAATGGTAGAGATATGCAGAGTATTATTGTGGACGACACATCAATCGTTTCATAACTCTATTTTTTTTATCTCATTATTTATAATAAACACTAATTGATGGAAGACGGTTTTCCTTTATTTGACCCTAATGATGAAGCAGCGAGACAAGAGCAGAGGCTAAAAGAATACTATGAAGAATTCTCAGCAAATGCCAGACAAAGACTTCTTGCAAAAGCTATCGTTAGACCAATCACTGTTTATGATGTACTGTATCCACAGACAAGGGAGGTTTTATTGTCAAAAAATACTCCATTTGAAAGTAATCTTGAGGAAGATGCGAAAATCATTAGAGATAGATTAATTGCGAAAATTATTACTGATGAGACTGATTTAGAAAAGATTTCTGTTGACTTTAGAAACTCGATGCTTGCAAGAGCTAAGATTCAGGATGATAGAGAAAGGTTAATGAGAGATGGTGATTCTTTCAGAAAAAATCTTATTTCAAAAAACTCACCAAACTCAAGTGATATTGAAAAAGATTCTGAATTAATAAGGAGAAATAATATTTCTAAAAATAAACCGAATCCATCACTCGCTGATAGCATTGATGATAATAGTCCTACATTTAGGGGTAATAACATTTCTAAGAACACTCCTAAGGAGCAGGATTTATTAAGAGATAGTGAATCATTCAGAAATCAATTTAGAAAGAATGATATTCATAAGAACGTACCAATTAATGCTGACCTTGAAAAAGATTCTGAAGCATTTAGAAGAAACAATATTGCTAAGAATAATGATAGTGGCACCGATAATGCTGAAGAGCTATCAAGGCTTAGGAGAGAAAATCAATTAGCAAAGAACTCATCAAACACTTCTTCTATTGAAGAAACCTCAGATGCATTTAGAAAAAATGAATTATCAAAAAATCTTCCTAAGGACCAGGATTTATTAAGAGATTCTGAGAGTGTAAGAAATCAGTTCAGAAAGAACGACATCAACAGAAATGTTCCTAAGGATAGTGACATTGAAAGAGATAATAGTGCTTTTAGAAGAAATAATCTCACTAAGAATATTCCTGCAAAATATGATATTGATAAGGATTCTGAAATTTACAGAAACAATAACCTATCAAAAGATGCTAATGGTGTTGGGCCAAATATTGATGATATAGCTAAAGAAAAAAGAATCAATAGCCTGGCAAAGAACATTCCAAGTAATTCTAATATTGAGAGTGATTCTGTTGTATTTAGAAAAGACGATTTATCAAATAATCTCCCTAAAAAATCTAATCTTGAAAAGGATTCTGAAGAGTTTAGGGCAGATGACTTATCGGCAAATAAACCGAAGGTTAGTGACCTTGAGAAAGATTCAGCTCCATTTAGAGCAGATGACTTATCTGCAAATAAACCAAGTTTTACAAATTTAGAAAATGACTCAATTCAGTTTAGAACAGATGACCTTTCTTTAAATAAGCCAAGCAAAAGTGACCTTGAGAGAGATTCTGTTAATTTTAGAAAAGATGACCTTTCTTTAAATAAACCAAATTTTAGTGACCTTGAGAAAGATTCGGCTCAATTTAGGGCAGATGACCTTTCTGTAAATATACCAAATAATAGTGACCTGGAGACGGATTCAGCTCCATTTAGAGCAGATGACTTATCTGCAAATAAACCGAGTTTTACAGATTTAGAATCTGATTCTGTTATATTTAGAGAAGATGACCTCTCTTTAAATAAACCGAGTTTTACAAATCTTGAAATTGATTCAGTACAATTTAGAATAGATGACCTTTCTTTGAATACTCCTAATTTTAGTAATCTTGAAGAAGATTCGGTTCAATTTAGAGAGGATGACTTATCTTTTAATGTACCAAGTACAAGTGACTTAGCAACCGACTCTACACCATTTTTGTTTAATAACCTTTCTCCAAATGTTCCAAACAATAGTGACTTAGAGCTTGACTCAGTTCCATTTAGAGAAGATGACCTTTCTGCAAATGTGCCAAGTAATAGTAATTTGTTTGTAGATTCTGAAGATTTTAGAGCTGACAACCTATCTTCAAATGTTCCGAGTAATAGCAACCTACTTGTTGATTCAGCTTTATTTAGAGCGAATGGTATTGCAGCAAACGTTCCCAATAGCACAAGTGTATTATTTGATTCTATTCCTTTTAGGGAAAGCAATCTTTCTCCAAATGTTTCAAGTGGAACAGATTTGTTGACTGATTCTTCATCGTTTAGGAATAGTGCTATCGCAAAGAATGCTGGATTTGGCCTTCTTGGTGTAAATGTGCAAGGTGCTGGAACCAGTGCGTTCCTGGGAATATCAAGAGTGTTTACTCAGGGTATTCTCATTAGACAATTGCTATTCTCTAAGAATAAGTCAAAAAACACTAATTTACTTTTAGATTCTGAAACATTCAGAAAAAACAATCAGGTTCCAAATAATTGGCAGATTAGTAGTAATGAATATACTTCAACAAATCAAAATTGGAAGCTTGGAAGAATAATGCAAGGTAGCTATAATACAAATATTGTTGACTATTCTCCTCTTGAGCCATATAAAACACCTACAGCTAAAGCGATATTTTCAACGGATGATTATATTGTGACTAAGGGTAGGGAGATGCAGAAGTTATATGGAACCAGCCAGAGTGTTGATTTTCCAACTGGTAGAAAAGAAAGGGAAATAACTGATGCTCTTTATTCTGTAAATTCAAAAAATCCTAAGGGTGGAGAATTTTTGGACCCATTCTTTAAGAGACAAACTTTTGTTAATTACTTGGAAGGTTCTGTTACAACTACGATAAGAAAATATGCTCAAGAGAGAAGTACATTTAATTTGCGTGGATTACAAGCTGGAAATCCAGATTCTCTTAATGCTTTAAATAATTTTGCACAAGACGGATTTCAAGACCTAATTCAAAAGACAATTGGCTCCTTTAAGGCTTTGGCTCAGCTAAGAACGCTCACGACTCCAACTAACATAATTCAGAAGAATGGAGGAGTTTATTATGCGGGTGGAGCTGGAGAGGCTGATATATTAAGGCCAAATGCTGTGGGCGCAGAGCTTGGTTCAGCAGAATCAATGATGGCTAAGACAGTTCTTGGAAATCCTTTTGAGGATAGTGATTTCTTTGCTGGAAAAAGAGGTGTTAAACACATTGTTAATACAATTAAAAAGAGTGATTCACCTTTAGCTGCAAATTTTGACCCACAGAACAACAAGGCTTACATTACTGGAGTTAATAGAGATGGTTCACCTAAGGTATCAAGACAAAGGTTTACAATAGCAAATCCTTATGCTCCTGGGCAAGCTGGAAAACTTATATTTTACATCAAGAATTATTCGAGCGGAGACCAGTTTTTCTTCCCTCCATACATTCAAAGTATTTCAAATACAGAAAATGCAAATTGGAATTCTACAAATTTTCTTGGAAGACCAGAGGCTGTTTACACATACAATAATTCCAGCAGGGATGCGTCAATATCATTTTATGTGCTTACAGATTATTCTCAAAATGTTGACATTGGTAGAGATTGGGGGAGCGAAAACATGGAAAAAGTTACAGCCAACATAAGTCGTCATTTTACCGACTCTGATGTATCACAAAATTCTCGAAGACAACTTAAGGAAGAGCAGCTTCAAAAACTTAAGTCTGAGCAAACTAAAAAAATGAATGAAGTTAATGATAAGATTTCAGAGAATAATGCCGAAGCAATTCAATTGGAGAAACAGCCAGAGATAACAGCTACTACAGGAGAGGGGCCAACACAAGTAAGTTCAAATGTTGCAAGTGCTAAGAAAAATAAGGAAAAGAAAGATAAGGAAATAGCTTTTAATAAATTTAAAAACAACACAGAAGGCGCAGCTCTATCAATAGAATTGGCTAATATTACTAAAGAACTTGGTAATACAGAGAGTTCTATTGGGCAAACTGATGCTGATTTCAATACAGTTACAAATTATTCCGAAACTAATATTGTTGGCAATAATGTTTATAACATAAATGTAACTAAGCGAGAATTTAATAATGGAGAAATAATTACTAAACCAGAAGATACTATAACCAGAATCGACACAATGAAGCAAAGTTTAATGTTTCAACCAGCTTTTTTCTCTGGAGATAAAGTTGATTTTGTCAGAAAGGTTGAGTTTTTATCTAAGCTTACAAGGCCTGCTGCTGCATATGAGGGGGATGAGATTCCTAAGACTGGATTTTCATTCACCAAGCCACCTATATGCCACATTCATCTTGGAGATTGGTGGAATCATGACATCGTTGTAAACAGCGTTGCATTTGACTATGCTGATGCTCCATGGACACTTGACGGAGGAAGAGTTCAGCCTATGTGGGTCCTCGTGAGTATTAACTTTAATATCATTGGTCCATTTATGGCACAAAACTCTCGCCCACCTCTTTCTACTGATGCTGGTGGTATGTTTAGTCCGCTTAAGGGAGTAACCAGAGCTTAATACTTTATTTTCATATTTTTTATTCGTATTATTTATAGAAAAATAAATACGATGCCATATAATTTCTATAATTTACTGAAATCAAATGATGTGCTAAAAAATATGCCACCCATATCTATTAGCAAGAGAAGTTCTGATAAATCAGTTTTATATAATAAACAAAAGAATAGGCTTGATACAATTGCTGGAACCATCTACAAGGATGAAACATTCTGGAAACTGATACTATGGGCTAATGAGGAATATTTTATGGAATTTGACATTCCAGATAACACTGTAATCAGAGTACCATATCCACTTCAAGATGTTTTATCTGAAGTTACTGGTAAAATAGTTGCAAGAAGAGATAGAGGATAATTATGGCACAAGAGCAACCAGAACCATTTAGTATGAAAGACCTTTTCATTGACGTAAAGCTTGAGGCTTGCGTTGGTGGAACTACTTTTGATTTCCTTGGGAGAAAACTTTTTAGTACAGAGTTTTTTAGGGAGGGAATTGGTTTTGGTATAACCAATATTGATATTGAAATAAACACATCTCTCCAACCTCTTGTCACAATTACTTTTAAAGACCTTTATGGCTTAACGGTATTTGGAGGTCAAAGTAGAAATGCAGATAGTGATAATCAATCTCATGACTATAGTGTTTTATTTAATTGGCCCCCTCCAAAATTTTTATTTTCATTTAAAGGTTACCTTGGAAAGCCAGCAAGTTGGGTTCTTAATTTAAAGAGAACGAGCACATCATTTAACTCAAGTGATGGTAGCTATGATGTTAAGTGTGAATTTGTTCCAAATCAATGGGGTTTTTTCGCAGACCTTCCATTTCTTTATCTTCTTGCTGTAAAAAGATTGAGAAAAGATAAGATTGGTCCTGGAGCAAGTCAGGAGCAATTAAAAAATGTAATTAGTGTTTTCGACCTCATAAAGATTGGTAAGCAAGTTGAAATAAAAACAAGTGATACCACAAAAGAATTTGATGAACTTGTTAACCAGCTTGGTTCACTTAAATCAAATTTGGCCAGAGCAATTACGGCAACAAATATAGTGTCGGAGGGCCAAGAAATAGATGGAGTAGTTAATAATCAACCAGTAAAAGATTTTCAGAAAATTACAATTCCTAAATTAAAATCTCTTGATGCAAATATAGATACCAAGGAAAAGTTGGAGTTAAAACTTGGAAATCCAAGAGAGCTATCAACTTTGAATTCATACTTGCTTTTAGCTATAGAATTTAATGGACAAGATAGTTTTGGGAGTATTACCAAAAATTATAAGACATTTAGCGACCAATCAAACGTAGCTGGTGGTAATGACGCTATCAACACAGCAAAAGCAGATGCTTTAAATAAAATATCTGCCAACCTACAAAAAGTTGATGATGAAATTAAGAGAAGGGTATTTGCAACATCTGAAACTAAACTTGAAAAAATAACTATAGGAGAAATATTTTCTCAACTCGCAAAAGATTCAGCCTATACAATGGGAAGTATACTTGATGCTGGTCTTGATGGATATAGAGGAGATAAAGATAGACAAGGCGCAAGAGATAATTTAGTTGATAAAGGTCGTCTAATTGGGCAATCATTTCCGCTGGTTTTACTTGAAGATGGAGAAGAGGTTCCAGCAACTAAAAAAAACTTAGGAAATGATGCAGCTGGAGTTGGTGTTGATGAGCATGAGATGCAGTTTGTTAAAAATTTTATTTCAGCAATTAGTGAGGGTATAGCAAAAGACCTTCTTTCGAACAATGAACAAAATGGACAAGATGATAGCATCCTTAAGCAGAGGGTTAATAATATAGAGATGTCATCATCAAATCCATACAAACCATATTACACAAATATAGCAACAAATATCCTTGTTAGAGGTGGGATTGCAGCTTATATGACTCGGAGTAATGACCCAAATCTCCCTGGAGATTATACAAATATATTGACAGATAGGGATGATATTCAATCAATCCAGGAGTTGGCAGATAGGGATATGCAAAATGTTACTGATAGCATAATACAAAATCTTTCAGATGTTGATTTTTTATTACTCAGGAGGTTTGCTACATTTTTCTCAAGATATTTTACCTCAGATTGTGAAGCTATTGCAGATTCAGAGGGGAAACCTGGAATAAAATATGATGGAGATTTTGATGATGGAGGTAATTTAATTACTGATGGAGTTACTGATTTTAGTGGCGCAGACGTATTGAATTGGAAAGTTGTAATGAGCAATAAAAATCAAAAAGTTGACGAAGTATCTGTTGAAGAAATTAATAAATTCTCAAAATCTCAACTTGCTAAGGGTGCAGAAGGGGGATTGGAGTACTTGACATTTAAACAAGTGTGGAATGAACTATCCAATGAATCGTTGTTGGCAAATATAAGTGTTGTTGGCGAAAGGCTTGAAGGGTTTACAGATATTGAAGACGTTGAATCAAGAAGGGAAGACCAAACTGATGGTGCAGCGAGCGGGTTAAATGGATTAGTAACATCTTTCTTGTCGGGTTTGAAATCAGAAGGTGTCAGAAATGCACAAAATCCACTTTCCTTTGTTGACACAACCGACTACACTGCGACAAGAATAATTAACAACGGAATAGCTTACATGTATCCACAAAAATTAATTAAATATATAAGCGGTGCCCCTCAAGAAAGAACTTTAGAGAAAAATGTGTATATGGTTGCTTTATTTGAAGGAGAAGACCATAAGAGAGCTCTTGAGGCAAATACCGCTCCGTCAGATTCTCAATTTAAAAATTCAAATAAAGATACTACTGATGCTGGACAAAATGAGCCTACTGGATACATTTCTCTTAATGCTAAATTTGGAAAACAAGGGGATGAAGCTGAGGTTCAAGTTGGTGATAAATATTTATTAAACAGAGTTGGCACACTTGTGGGCTATAGAGATGGAACATCCACTTCTTTTGGAGATAATGTATTTGATTTCAGTAAGTGTAAAAATCCAGGCCCAGCATTTTACACTGGAGCTGATGCTCAGTTAAAGTGGAGAAAATCATTTAGGTCAGACAGCGCAGAATCAATAGTCAGCGAAAGTCCAGAAGGGTCAACATTCGCAGGTTCAGTTGGGTATACGGTTTGTGCTCACATCGGAGAAGAAGAAGACTCAGGTCTTATTTTTGGATTATTTAATATAACCTATGGAGGTAGAAATCAAAGAGCTTATATTAAAAAGTGTGCTGAAGTTATTTTGGAAAAAATAAAAAATATTGAAGATAAGAGAAATCAGATAATTGGAGAAGTTCTTGGTAAAGCTGGAGACCAGGAAGGTTCAATATATAAGCAAATGCATACTTTATTTCATCAGTGGCAAACACTTTCTTATAAGGACATGAGAGATTCAAGCGGTTCTCTTTGTGGTGATGTTGATGAAAACAAAACTGGAGATGGAGGAACAAAAGGAAGGGTGTTTGATGTTGCAACATCTCTTGAGAGAAGATTTGGAAATAATCATAAAGACCTTCAGATTAATGAAATGCTTTGTTTTTCTCAAGAAGAACTTGCCGAGGGAGTTAGTCTAACAGCGGAAGAGCTACAAAGTTTATCTGAAGTTAGTTCTGGTCCAAATGCGGGAAAAATCTGCCTTAATATAGCTAATCAAAACCAGTCGTCATCAGTTCCAGACGGAACTTTTATCTATGACTACCCAATGCAAAGGATAGCTGCTCCCAAGGACCCAATTGATGTTAGAGATTCTATTATAAATTTAGAGCCATTGTATAAGCCAAATGCTAATACAACGATTCTAAACATAATTCAACAAGTTTGTACAAAGAATAATTTTTTATTCATTCCGATTCCTGGAAATCCAGGATACCTGAATGTAAAGGAAATTTATACTCCAAGTAGAGAGCCAGCAAATATTACAATTAAGAATTTCTTTCATGTATTGTTTACTCCAACGCCTGAGTCAAGAACTAAGACAAAAAACACTGATGGAACAGCTCTTGCTGATTATGCAGATAAGCAGAAGACTTATAATGTAGGGTCATTTGTGATTAAATACGGCCATCCAGATAATCAAATTGTAAGTAGCATACAAGTTGGGACCGAAGATAATAAAGTTACTGCAGAAAGTATTGTTAACTTGCAAAGATTGGTTGATAATGAAAACCAAAATAAGAAAGTAACAACCGACTGCTCAATGCTCCCAGTTCTTGCGGGTCGTTCATATAAGGCAAGTGTTGAAATGCTTGGAAACTCCCAGTGTTATCCAATGCAGTTCTTCTTCCTTGAAAATTCACCACTATTTGGAGGGTTATATCAAGTAATGAAGGTAAAGCATAGTATTCAGCCAAATGACATGAAAACATCAATGGAGGGAATACGAATGAGATTTTCTCCTGGGGATGGTTATGGTTCTATAAAACCAATTACACTTCAGACGTTTAGAGCTCTTGGTGAGTCTGAAGCTCCCCTTGCGCTTGGACAAGGGTTTGATGCGGCTGATAGGGAGGGATTGGCTAATTTTGCGGCTGGGATTATTTCAAACGCTATTTCTAATCTCAGTGCAAATCCAGCTGATTATACAGGAAGTGGCTTTGTTAATGGACCTAAAGGTGGCCCAGTGGCACTTTCAATACCTGTTTTATCTAACACTCAATTAAATACATATGATACTTCACTTGGTGTTAGAGACCTTTGGAGTGATGGAAAAATAGTTGGTTCAGAACAACTATACATCATAGATAGCTATCCAGTAACAGCAAAGGTGCTATCAGCCTATAAGGCAATGAGGGATGCTGCTCTTAATGATGGAGTTAAGCTTGCTCTATCAAGTGGGTATAGAGACCCGTTCAATAATATTATTGCCTCTAATGGTAGATTTATATCGACAGCTCAAAGTGAGCTTAGAAGACAAAATGTAAAAAATAAATCTAAGAAAAATGATGATAACTGGATTAGAACTGCTTCCTCAAGTGAGTTTAGTCCAGCGACAGCGAGGCCAGGATACTCAAATCACAACTCAGGACTTGCAATTGACCTAAATTGTAAGGGAGCGGCATTTGGTGGGGTTGTATTTCCGATTTATGAGT